>Ga0137431_1000671_pt1 | contig 11606 bp, 11 predicted proteins | sample EasRivERMZT800_2_FD_104646 | JGI IMG/M metagenome (GOLD analysis project Ga0137431, IMG submission 104646) | Soil microbial communities from meander-bound floodplain in the East River, Colorado, USA - East River MetaG ERMZT800_2 | ecosystem: Environmental > Terrestrial > Soil > Floodplain ... | reverse complement strand
TCTGTTGGCTTTCTATTGTACGGACTTTTTAACGTATTCATCAGAAGGCAAAAATTGATGGGATCTTTATTTTGGATTATTCTTAGCAGTTATTTTTTATACGCAATTAAAGTATATATACTACTTGCGTTAGTTCCAGGTATTGGCTTTTGGTTATTTGGGCATTTAAGTACTGGGGTTAAAACTTTATCATTAAAAAGCGCAATCACATTCTTATCTTTATTGGTTGCTGGTATTGCGGGTATAGCACTTGTGAATTACCTGACTTCGGACGAAGCCTTATCAAAGTTTAGTGTAGATAATATTCTTGAAACGAGCAGCTACAGTCGGTCCATTTTTCAGCGAGGGGACGAACTAAGGGCGGAAGGAGCTTACTTCCAGATTACAACGACTAACCCGGTCTTGCTAATTCTTAATGGATTAGTGGCCACTTTTTTTCGGCCATTTCCATGGGAAATCAGTTCTGCAATCGTAATGTTATCATCAGCTGAAGCTCTAATATTTCTGGTATTAATTCTTTATTTGTTTTTTAAAAGGGGGTTGTTGGCTCCGTTCAGAATAATATTCAATAGCCCGGTTCTTATACTGTGCTTTTCATTCTCAATTATTTTTGCCATTTCAGTGGGAATATCATCGACTAATTTTGGATCATTGTCAAGATATAAGATTCCTTGCTTGCCATTTTACCTAATGTTTATTTTGGCGGTTTATCATATAACCGGACTTGCTTATCCAGGATGGCTGCAAAAAATATTGCTTTTCATTTTTAAAAAGTAAACAGTAATTGTTATGTGTGGAATTGCCGGAACAATTAATTACTCATTTGATCTCCCTTTGTTAACCAAGGATCTTTTTCATCGGGGGCCAGATGAGCAGTCAACTTTTAAAACTGATAATCTTGTACTACATCATCTCAGACTATCAATACTGGATATTGCCGGCGGAAAACAACCTATGCATTATGAGCATCTCACAATTATTTTTAACGGTCAAATTTATAACCACCTTGACGTAAGAAAAAAATATCAATTGGTTTGTAAAACCAACTCTGATACGGAAACGATCCTGCAAACGTATTATAAATTGGGGCCTGATTGTTTAAATGAATTTGATGGAATGTTTGCCATTGCTATTTATGATAGAAATAAAAAGGAATTATTCCTTGCACGGGATAGGGCTGGTAAAAAGCCTCTTTATTACTATTGCAATGGAAAAGAATTTGTATTTGCAAGTGAATTAAATGCCCTGCATAACCAACTTTCGTTGGAGATAAATGAGGCCCATTTGCAACAGTACACTCGGTTGGGGTTTTTTTATAAAACAACAACGCCCTACAAAAATGTATGGGAATTAGCTGCTGGTAGTTACGCCTATGTTTCCACTCAAACAGTAGAAGTAAAAGTAAAAAAATGGTGGTCAATTTCTTTATTTTATCAAAAGCCTTCACAAGATGATCAACAGACCGCATTGGAAAAGATAGATGTAATTTTGCACAATGCTATAAAGCATCGGGTGGAATCATCAGATCTTGAAGTAGGTTCCTTTCTTAGCGGAGGAATAGATAGTGGTCTCGTTACGGCTATTGCCAAACAATATAACCCATCCTTAAAAACATTCACGGTTTCATTCTCAGGTGAATATGATGAGTCTCCATTAGCGAGATTGGTTGCAAAGAAGTATCAAACCAATCACCATGAAATAAAAATATTGTTTGATAATTTATTGAATGATACCGAAAATATATTAAAAAATTATGGAGAACCTCATTATGACGATTCGGCTATACCAAGCTATTATGTAAGCCGTGAAGCCAAAAAATACCTTACAGTTATATTGAATGGTGATGGGGGTGATGAGATCTTTGGTGGGTACAGAAGATATATTCCGTTTTCAAAGATCGATTTTTTTAAGAAGTCGTTTGTAAGAAATAATTTTTTTAGAATATTTTACCATCTAACTCCGCAGTCACAAAGTAAAATGAATAAAATCAATTATCTGCGGCGTATGTTTTTTTTGGGTAGCCGTTCTGGTTTTGATGCTTATATGGGAGCTACCACGGATATATTTGAAGGGTTTGAAAACAAAGTTTACCGGGAGAAATGGGTGCCAGACGTTAAAATGTTGAATGAATTTGAGGAAATAATGGATACTGACCTTTCCGGGTTACAGAAGCTAATGTTGTTTGATTTTGATAATATCCTTTCCTCTCTTTTACTGGTAAAAATGGATATTGCTACTATGGCGCATTCACTTGAGGGAAGAAGTCCAATGTTATGCAAGGAATTGCTGGAATATATTCCAACGCTCTCTGATAATCTGAAAATTAGAGGAACAAAAACCAAATACTTGCTGAGAAATCTTGCAAAAAAATATTTACCTGCACAATTAATCGACCAACCAAAAAGAGGATTTGAACCACCTTTAAGGCAGTGGGTGGACCATGAACTCCGAACTCTTATTGGTGATTATCTTGTTTCCCATGATACATTGTATTCTACCTTTATTAAAAAAGAATTTATTCAAAACCTGTTTAACAATCGGGTAAATGTGCCGCCGGAGAAAAGAGCGAAGATGTTATGGCTTGTATTTACGTTAGAAGTTTGGTACAAACAGGTTTATAAAAAATTCTATAAACTAAATGAAAAAGAGCCGGTTTGTTATATCTCTTGATTTTGAGCTACATTGGGGAGTAAGCGATCACAGAACAGTAGAGAGCTATTATGAAAATTTAAAAAATACGCCTGAAGTAGTAAGGAGATTGCTTGCTTTGTTTAAGAATAGAAATATTCATGTTACATGGGCAACTGTTGGAATGCTTTTTTGCAAAGATAAAAATGAACTAAATACTTTTGTTCCTGAGAAAAATCGCCCCAACTATACTAATCTTTCACTTTCAAATTATGCAATTGTCAAAAGCGCAGGCAAAAATGAAACAGATGATCCTTTTCATTATGCATCGACACTAATCAGGAAGATTATTGAAACGCCGGGCCAGGAATTAGCAACCCACACATTCTCTCATTACTATTGTCTTGAGCCAGGGCAATCGCCAGATGAATTTTACTTTGATATTTCGGCAGCAATGACGATTACAGCCAGAGAGGGTATATGGCCGGTAAGTATTGTTTTTCCGAGAAATCAATACAGTGAAGAGTACATTGAAAAGTGTCAGCTTGCAGGAATAAAAGTATACCGTGGAAATCTATCATCCTGGATATACAAGGCGGAGGCAAAATCAACCGAGAGTCTTTTAAAAAGGGTCTTTCGTCTGGCAGATGCTTATTTACCCATTAGCGGTTACCGCGTTGTAGACCCAATCCTGGAGGCAGGAATGATGAATATTCCAGGTAGTTGCTTTTTACGTCCTTATAATGCCAACTTATCATGGCTGGAACCGCTGCGGGTTAGCAGAATCAAAAAAGAAATGACAGCGGCTGCTAAAACGGGAATGATGTATCATCTATGGTGGCACCCTCACAACTTTGGAAAGAATATCGAGAAAAATTTCAGAATTCTTCATGAAATACTTGATCATTTTGATCACTTGTCGTCAATGTATGGGATGCAATCAATGAATATGAAAGAGGTATATGAAAAATATCAATGAAGCTACAATCATATTGGTTTGCACAGATTGTGAGTATACAAGAATACTTTATCACGGAATAAAGGAAGACATACCGATATTCCGGATAATCACTGAACGATCAGTGAGTAAAAAAGTGCTAATAAAACGACGTATTAAAAGACTGGGTTTGTGGACCACAACCAATCAACTTTTTTTTCAGGTAATGGTTGCTTCTTTACTAAGAAAATTATCGAAGAAAAAAGTTAAAAAAATATTACTGGCAAGGAAGTTGAATATTGCTCCAATGCCTGTTGAAAAAATAATAGGCCTTTCATCAGTTAATAGTGAAGAGTTTTCCCGGAATATAAAATCCATTAGGCCTGATCTTATATTGGTAAATGGTACCCGGATTATTTCAACACAAACACTTAGTACAATCAGTTGCCCAATTATTAATGTTCACGTAGGTATTACTCCTTTATATCGTGGGGTTCATGGAGCTTATTGGGCATTGGCTAATGATGATCCGGAACATTGTGGCGTTACCATTCATGCCATTGACAAAGGAATTGATACGGGAAGTATCCTTGCTCAGGATATTATATCGCCAGGGAAAGAGGATAATTTTATAACCTATCCATATCTTCAATTTGAAAAGGCGATTCAACTTCTAAAAGAGATAGTGCCACAGATAATCACCAATTCTTTTTCTTTTCAGAAGGCTCCAATTGGATTGTCCAAACTATGGTATCATCCTACGATCTGGCAATATTTGTATAATCGGTTTAAAGGAATAAAGTAAGATGCGAAAAATCATCAGGGTTACTACTGTGCCTATGGCGCTTAAAGTATTGTTGAGGGGGCAGATGCGGTATATGAAAAAGGCCGGCTTTGAGGTTATCATGGTCAGTGCGGATGGAGCGGAACGCAATGAAGTAATGCAGTACGAAGGATGTCCGCATTATGTTATACCAATGACGAGGAAGATCACTCCTTTCGCCGATGCATGGTCATTCTGGAAGCTTTACCGGCTACTCAAAAAAGAAAAACCTGACATCGTTCATTCACATACTCCCAAAGCCGGACTGCTGGCTATGCTGGCTGCAAAATATGCCGGTGTAAAAATAAGAATACACACGGTCGCCGGCTTGCGATTTATGACGGCATCGGGATTTACACGGAGTATCCTGACCAAAATGGAGAAAATAACGGCACATGCAGCGACGCATGTATGGCCAAACAGTTTGTCTTTGTTGAACTATGTAAAACAGCATAAATTGGCGAAGGCTGAAAAACTGGAAATAATTGGCAGGGGATCAAGCAATGGAGTAGATCTCAGCAGGTTTTCAAAATCTGTTTTGAACGAGGAAGGTATTCGAAATGCCAGGGAGATTTTGTCACAGGATCCATCGCTTTTTTATATACTTTCCGTGGGCCGGATAGTAAAGGATAAGGGCATCAGTGAGCTCGCAAAAGCCTTTGCCTCATTATACGATGAAAATGATAAGTTGCGGTTAGTGCTGGTAGGCACATTTGAAGAAAGGCTGGATCCGCTGGATGGTGATGTAATGAAGTTGATCAAAAATCATCCGGGAATTATCCTTGCAGGCTGGCATGATGAAGTGGAATATTTTATGCATATCTCCAATTTGCTCGTTCACGCTTCATACCGGGAGGGATTTCCAAATGTAGTATTACAGGCAGGGGCAATGGAATGTCCTATTGTTTGTTCCCGAATTGGAGGCAACATTGATATAGTGGACGAAGATTTAAACGGGCTAATTTTTACGCCTGGTAATGAGATTGACTTGTACGATAAGTTGAAGCAGGCAATTTCAGATCCGGCCGGGATGAAAAGAAAAGCAGCTTTATTAAGGAGAAAAATTGAAGAAAACTTCGATCGTAGTTTTGTACAGGAAAAATTACGGTTAAGGTATGAGGCCTTATTAGAATCAGGAAAACATTAAACTTTCAATCTGGACATAAGACAGGATAAAGAAAAATGAAAATCTTATTTATAGGAAAAGAAAACGATAACAATTCCCCAATCGCCGCAGATTTTTTACAATTACATTTTAAAGAGGTGACTGTTGTTTTTTCAAACAGGAAAAATCCATTGGCTGATCATATCTACGATTGGGAAGGCGACTTCTTCATATCATACTTATCGCAATGGATTATACCTGCCGCTGTTTTGCAAAAGGCAAAGTGGGCAGCTATTAACTTTCATCCCGGGCCACCGGAATATCCCGGGATAGGGTGTACCAATTTCGCAGTGTATAACCGGGAAAAAGAATTTGGCATTACCTGTCATCATATGCTTGCAAAAGTGGACAGTGGACCTATAATAGCTGTCAGAAGGTTTCCGGTATTTGAAAATGACACCGTTTATTCAATAACACAACGGTGCTATTCCGAAATACTTAACTTGTTTTATCAATTGATCAGCAATGTTTTGTCCAACCAGCCGCTGCCGCTAAGCACTGAAACCTGGAAGCGAAAAGCGTATACGCGGAAACAGCTGAATGAACTATGTGAACTAACTCAGGATATGACACCGGAAGAAATAGCCCTTCGTATTAAAGCTACCACGTATGGCGACAAGCAATGGGCATTTATGAAATCCGGCGAAGATATTACTACGTATTCCTCCGACAAAAAATAAGCATTAACGCGCTGGCGGATTTCATCGGTTTTTTCTTTTTTTACTTTCTGTAAAATCCGAATCCTAATGAAATCCAAGCTCAAAAAGCCTGTGGCAGTCGTCGGCTACTCCGGGCATTCCTATGTTATCATTGATATTTTGCTCAACGCCGGGCGCATGGTAACTGCTTACTGTGACGCTGACCAGAAAGATAAAAATCCGTACCACCTTAGCTATCTCGGCAAGGAAAACGAGGTTCTCATTTCCTTAAAAGCTTATGATTACTTTATTGGCGTTGGTCACAACGGCATTCGTAGAAAAATTCAAACCCAATTGGCAGAGCACCTGGGTAAACCTATCAATGCCATCCATCCCAGCGCCGTTATCTCAGCATCGGTTGAAATGAATCATGGCATCATGATTTCCGCAAATGCTACAATTAACCCACTGGTAACGCTGGGACAAGGGGTTATCTGCAATACTTCGTGCAGCATCGATCACGAATGTCACATTGAGGAATTTGCACATATTGCCCCCGGTGCAGTTTTATGCGGCAACGTGAGAATCGGGGCTGGAACTTTTGTAGGTGCAAACGCCGTCATAAAACAAGGAATTACTATTGGAAAAAATGTAACAGTTGGCGCGGGCACTGTAGTTATCAGGGATATACCTGACAATATGATGGTGGTAGGAAACCCGCAAAGAATTTTACACCAGGAACAACTTCGCAAACTGGTAGCCTGAGTTCCCTCTTATTCCTATATTTGCGACAGTTTTTTTGAAATAATAAATTTTTAATAGCATGTGTGAGCGCATGCTATTGTTTTTATGCTAATAACGAGGGAAGAACAGTTTTACAGGCTTATATCGCCGGTTTATTTTTTTCTGCATTTGTCCAGGAAGGCTTACGCAAACTATCTTGAAAACAAAATATTTTTGCATGCAAAAAATATACGCAGTGCCAACTCAAAAGTGTGCAGCCTGCTTGAAGATTCAGCGGCATATATCCCAGACGAATTATTTAATGATGCAATTGCATTAATTAATCATTATGGCATCTGGATGGCTCAGTTTGATGAATGGGAAAAACAACACAGCCCCCGGCTTGCCGATCTGTTTGTTTTTTATCACCTGGATGATCAATCGGCATTCCCCAAAGACGCCGAACAACATTTTTTCGACTATTACAAAAAATTAAAAAAAGAACTACTTTATGATTAAACGGGTGCTGGTAACTGGTGGAGCCGGGTATATTGGTTCTGTTCTGGTTCGTATTCTGTTAGAAAAGGGATATAAGGTGAGAGTACTGGATTCATTGAAATTTGGCGGCGATGCTTTGTATGATGTAGCGCAGCACCCCAATTTTGAGTTTATTAAAGGAGATATCCGTAATAATGAAGATATAAACAAAGCGTTGCAGGGAATGGAAGCAATTGCACACCTGGCTGCCATTGTAGGCGATCCGGCCTGCTCCAAATTTGCTGACGAAGCCCGGGAAGTTAACTGGAGTGCCTCTATTTCGCTTTTTGAAAAAGCAGAACAGGCTGGTGTCAAACGGTTTGTTTTTGCTTCTACCTGCAGTAACTATGGTAAGATGGCAGATCCTGATTCTTATGTAAATGAGAATTCTGAATTGCGGCCGGTTTCTTTATACGCGGAATTGAAAGTGAAGTTTGAGAATTTTATTCTGCAGGAAAAAAAGGATGCTAAAATATGCGCCACCGCACTCCGGTTTTCCACTGTTTATGGTTTTTCTCCCCGCATCAGGTTTGATCTTACGGTGAATGAATTTACCCGCAATGTTTGCCTCAAAGGTGAGCAGGAAATATGGGGTCCACAGTTTAACCGACCTTATTGCCACGTAGTCGACCTGGCCCGGGCAGTTGTACTGGCTTTGGAAGCGCCGGAAGAAAAAGTAAAAGCAAATGTTTTTAACGTAGGTGATACCACGGAAAATTATAGTAAGCGAATGCTTATGGAAGAGATACAAAAGCAAATTCCTGCAGCCAAAGCTATTTATGTGGAAAAGACAGAAGATCCCCGGGATTATAGGGTGAACTGCGATAAGATAAAATCAGATCTTGGCTTTACGATTACTAAAAAGGTGCCCGACGGTATTCGCGAGATCATAAAACTAATGGACAGTGGCATGATCACCGATGCCTATTCACAAAAGTTCAGAAATATCTAAGAACCAGTAACCCAACAACCCGGTATCTATGCTACTTCTTTCCGGTCCTAATATTGCAGGCAACGAATGGAAATATGTCAAGGATTGCCTGGATACGGGATGGGTTTCTTCGGTGGGGGCCTATGTAACCCAGTTCGAAAATATGGTGGCAGAATTTGCGGAATGCAAATACGGCGTAGCTACCAGCAATGGCACTGCCGCTTTACAAATTGCTCTTCAACTGGCCGGCGTGCAGCGCCATGACTATGTAATTGTCCCCAATGTGACATTCGTTGCTTCCGTAAATTCCATAAAGTATACCGGGGCAGATCCTATTCTCATTGATGTGGACCCGCACACCTGGCAAATGGACCTTGAACTAGTGGAAGAATTTCTAAAAAAAGAAACGGGGGAAAAGGACGGCAAATGCGTTTATCTGAAAAATAACAGGGTAATCAGGTGTATAATGCCTGTTCATGTATTGGGAAATGTTTGCGATATGGACAGGTTAATGAATTTGGCAGGACAATACAAAATAAAAGTAATTGAAGATTCAACGGAATCTCTTGGATCGTATTACAGGGGAACACATACCGGCGGCTTTGGACTGATGGGATGTTTTAGCTTTAACGGCAATAAGATAATAACTACCGGCGGAGGTGGCGTGATTGTCACCAACAATGAAGAATTGGCCCAAAAGGCCAAACATCTTACAACCCAGGCTAAAAGTGATCCATTTGAATACCTTCATGATGAAATAGGGTACAATTTTCGCCTCGTAAATGTTCTGGCGGCCATGGGCGTGGCACAAATGGAACTATTACCTTCTTTTATTAAACGTAAAAAAGAAATTGATGCCTTATACAGGAAAGAATTACAAGGTGTCGGTGATATCGTCTTTCAAAAGGTTGAGTCCGCGGTAGATGTTAATTGCTGGCTCTTTACCATCATGACCGAACGGCAAAAAACCGTATTACAAATTTTAAATGATCATAAAATGCAGTCTCGTCCTTTTTGGGTACCAATGAACAGGCTGCGGATGTTCCAAAACGATATTTATTACAATAAAGAGGACAAGTCCGATTATATCTACAAACGTTGTCTTAGCATTCCCTGTTCCACAAACATCAAAGATGTAGAGATAAGCGCGGTAGCTGAAAAAATTAAGTTGGTTTATTGAATTAAATTAAAAGAACCTCTCATTACGGGAGGTTTTTAATTAAGCGATATGTATTTTTTGATCAAGCGGTTTTTTGATTTTATTTTTTCAATTATGGGTCTTATTCTGTTATCTCCATTGTTGATCCCTGTAATTATTATCCTCCGGCTTACCGGCGAACATGAAGTGTTTTATTTTCAAAAAAGGATTGGCTATAAAAACAGGGAATTTGCAATTTGGAAGTTTGCGACCATGCTCAAAGACAGTCCTTCAATGGGTACGGGAGAAATCACGCTCCGCAATGATCCACGGGTAACAAGGTTTGGCAAGTTCCTGCGCATTACTAAAATCAATGAATTGCCCCAGCTGATAAATGTATTGATAGGTAATATGAGCCTGGTAGGCGCAAGACCCTTAATTAAGAAAAGTTTTGACCATTACAGCGATGATGTAAAACAAGTAGTATATAATACGCCGCCGGGTATTACTGGCATTGGATCCGTGATATTCCGGGATGAGGAAAAAATGATTTCTGACAGTAAAGATATTCATGCTGCCTATCGTGGCATTTTTTGCTATAAAGGAGAATTAGAAAAATGGTACCAGCAGCATTTCTCTTTTTATACTGACTTCATGATTTTGTTTCTTACAGGCTGGCATATTTTTTTTTCAAAAAGCAAATTGGTATTTAAAGTCTTTCCTTCGCTTCCAAAGCGAACTTTCTAATGACAAATAAATAATTAATTTCGGCACACACTAAGCGATCATGTATGTTCAAATTTTTTTCCAGGTCCAAACCAAAAGCTGAAAAATTTGATTATGCTGTTTTAAAAACAGACATGCATTCGCATTTGCTTCCCGGAATTGATGACGGCGCAAGGAATATAGAAGCATCCGTTGAACTTATTCGGGGCATGAGAGAACTGGGTTATCAAAAATTAATCACCACACCTCATGTCATTTGGGACATGTACCGGAATACGCCGGAAATTATTCACGAGAAACTCGTTCTGGTTAAGGATGCCGTAAAAAACAAGGGGATTGACGTGGAGATACACGCGGCTGCCGAATACTTTCTTGATGAGCATGTGGAAGAGTTATTAAAGAGGAAAGAACCTTTGCTGGCTGTAAGCGGAAACAAAGTACTCACTGAGTTTTCTATGATGTTTCCCTCTATGAACATTAAAGATTTGCTATTTGAAATGGTGATGATGGGATACCAGCCTATTATTGCACATCCTGAACGATACGTTTATTTGCAGAAGAACAAGGAATTTTACAGGGAATTAAGAGATATCGGTTGCTTCTTTCAGTTAAACCTGCTGTCAGTTCTTGGATATTATGGAAAGTCGGTAAAAGACCTTGCCGAATTTTTAATTTCTGAGGATTATTATGATTTGATCGGGACCGATCTTCATAATATTAATCACCTTGAGGCACTGCGAGGTCTGGTAACAAATAATCATGTAAGGAAATTGATGTCCTCGGACAAATTAATTAACGCGGCCTTGTAAAAAAATGTTGGTATTAGACCAAACAGGTTGCTATTTGGTTTGCTGCTGAACTTTTTTAAGTCCAGGTTGTAATTAGGATATGAATGCTTTCACGATTAAGGATTTGGAGAAACTTTCCGGAATCAAGGCTCACACCATCCGGATATGGGAACAGCGCTATCATTTTTTAAAACCACAGCGGAGTTGCACAAACATCCGCTATTACAGCAACGATGAACTTAAGACTATTTTGAATATAGCCCTGCTGAATAAGTATGGCTTTAAGATTTCGCATATTGATAAAATGCAACCGGCAGACATTTGTGATAAAATACTTTCTCTGCGTGACGCCGGGGCTATCCAGGAAAGAATCATCAACGAACTGGTAAAAGAAATGATCGGGCTTCAAACAGAAAAATTTGAAGAGATCATAACCCGGTATATTAAAGACCATGGTATTGAAAAAGCGGTAAAAGAAATTATTTTCCTTTTTCTTGAAAGAATTGGAATCCTATGGCAAACGGGTCACATCATGCCGGCCCAGGAGCATTTTGTATCCAATATAATCCGCC
>Ga0137431_1000668_pt1 | contig 11647 bp, 10 predicted proteins | sample EasRivERMZT800_2_FD_104646 | JGI IMG/M metagenome (GOLD analysis project Ga0137431, IMG submission 104646) | Soil microbial communities from meander-bound floodplain in the East River, Colorado, USA - East River MetaG ERMZT800_2 | ecosystem: Environmental > Terrestrial > Soil > Floodplain ... | reverse complement strand
ATAAGCCGCGCCAAAGAATGGGCAGAGAAACATCTTCCGCCGGCAACAACTGACATTCCGGATATTGACGATTTCTTTTGATATTGGTTTTCGCGGATTTTAATTATTAAAAAAGCTTATCGGACGGAAACTGATGACAACTTTCCACAGCCATGATAATAAAATAATTTCTTTTACTAAAGGTGCCCCGGATATTCTATTACAGCGTTGTATAAATATAGATTTGCCTTCCATGCAAAAACAGGTAGATGGTATGGCGGCAAAAGGCCATCGTGTGCTGGGATTCGCCCTTCGCTATTGGGACGTATTGCCTGAAAACCCGGAAAGTGCAGTGCATGAAAACGGCCTTCAGTTTTTAGGATTGTGTGGCATCATTGACCCGCCAAGAGAAGAAGCATTTGAAGCAGTGGCACAATGTAAAACAGCAGGCATTGTACCCGTAATGATAACCGGGGACCATTTGCTTACTGCTAAAACCATTGCAGAACGTATAGGCATTTTACACAGCAAAAATGATCTGGTCATTACCGGGCAACAATTGGCCGCATTGGATAATGACAGCTTCTTAGCTAAAGTTGAAAAAATAAAGGTGTATGCCCGTGTATCACCGGAACAGAAACTACAGATTGTGAAAACGCTGCAACAAAAAGGTCATTATGTTGCAATGACAGGGGATGGGGTAAATGATGCGCCTTCCCTGAAAAGAGCAAATATTGGAATTGCAATGGGCATCACGGGTACAGATGTTTCTAAAGAAGCCGCTCACATGATTTTGCTGGATGATAATTTTTCAACTATTGTAAAAGCAGTGAGGGAAGGAAGGCGAATTTATGATAACATACTCAAGTTTATCAAATACCTGATGACAACCAACTCCAGTGAGCTATTGGTTTTACTATTAGGACCGCTGCTTGGGTTACCTATTGCGTTATTACCTATCCATATTTTATGGATAAATTTAGTTTCCGACGGTTTGCCTGCTATTTCATTATCGTTTGAAAAGGAAGAAAGAGGCATAATGAACAGACCTCCCCGGCCACCGCAGCAGAGTGTTTTTGCCAATGGCAGAGGGCTGCACATGGTATGGGTGGGTATGCTTATGGCAGGTATCACTTTGTTGGCACAGGGTTGGGCTGTTAGCCATGGTTTACGCTGGCAACGATTGTTTTTAATGTTTTATGCCTGAGCCAGATGGGGCATGTGCTTGCCATTCGTTCTGAAAGACAATCCTTGTTTAGCGCAAGCGTATCTCCCAATAGACTCCTTATTGGCTCAGTGTTAATAGTTTTACTGCTGCAGTTTGTGATTACCTATACTCCAATTTTGCAACCCATTTTTCGAACCGAATCCTTAACCCTGAATGAATTTTTGCTGGTGGGTGCAGCATCGTCGCTGGTATTTTTTGCCGTGGAAATGGAGAAAGCAATTTTCAGAACAAGAAGAAGAACCCGACATGCAGCATTAGTGTAATTTTATTGTATACAATTACGAAATGAAACATTCTCTATCACTTGGTAAAATTGCTGGGATACAAGTTTATATACACTGGACTTTCCCCATTATTCTTTTTTGGATTATTTTTTCCAATTTAAGCCAGGGGCTTAATATGAAACAGGTAACCTTGTCGGTACTATTTATCCTATCATTGTTTGTTTGTGTTATTCTGCATGAATTTGGGCATGCTCTCGCTGCAAGTCGGTATCATATCCATACGAAGGATATTACACTCTATCCGATTGGTGGTGTGGCAAGGTTAGAAAAAATGCCTGAAAAACCAATGCAGGAATTGATAGTAGCCCTGGCAGGCCCGGCGGTGAATTTTTTGATTGTTGTTCTGTTGTTTATTCTTCTTCGGCTTACAAAGCTACCTGCGGATTTTTCCATTATCACCCATGTAACGCCTGAAAACTTTTTACTGAATCTTGCTATTGTTAATGGATGGCTGGCAGTCTTTAATCTTATTCCTGCTTTTCCTATGGATGGAGGAAGGGTGCTCAGGGCTTTACTGTCGCTTCGATTAAACAGGGTAACAGCCACAAAAATTGCAGCCATTGTCGGACAAACGATAGCCATTATTTTTATTTTTCTGGGATTTTTCAACAGTCCATTTCTCATATTTATTGGTTTGTTTGTCTTTCTGGGAGCAATGGCTGAGGCTGAAATGGTGAAGAGTGAGTCAGTACTGAAAGGCCGCACCGCGGAAGATTTTGTAATGAAACAGATCCCTGTACTGCAAACAACCGATACAATAAGCAAAGCAGTAGAAGCTTTGTTGAACGGCCAATGCAAGAATTTTCTGGTACTGGATGGCAATGCTCCTGCCGGAACCTTAAACAGGGATGGTATTATAAGGGCATTACAGCAGCCAGGAGCCGAAGCGTCCCTTTATTCAGCAATGGATAAAAACCTCGGATATATAGAGGCGGCTGAACCTGCCGAAAAAGCTTTTGTGCTGATGCAGCAATACAAATATCCTTTACTAATTGTTACAAAAAATAACCAATTATTTGGAGTGATTGATATGGAAAATATATTGGAATATATTATGGTGATTAATGCTTCAGCGGTAAAATAATATCAGGATGATCAACCTGCTGTCTAAAAATGTGGAATACTTATTTATTGCTGGCATGCTATATTCATGTTCAGAGCCTGAGCTTCAAAATACTTATGGAAATGAGCAGGTGAACTACCAATCGAATTCGGATCAAATTGAACGATCGGATCAAATTGACACTGCATTATATAATGTAAAAATGAAGCAATTGGCAAATGGCGACCAGACCGGCCGTTGGCCGCCGAATGCCGTATATCCAACTGCGGGAGCCATTTTACCATTTAACAGAATAGTGGCATACTACGGAAATTTTTATTCTACGCAAATGGGGATACTGGGGCAATATTCACCACAACAAGTGCTTGAGAAACTAAAAGGCGAAATAAAAAAATGGGAAAATGCGGATACACTAACACCAGTATTACCTGCAATCCACTATATATCAGTAACTGCTCAAAAAAATCCTGGTACACATGGAAAATACCGGTTACGTATGCCTTTTCATCAGGTTGATAAAGCCCTTGCATTGGCGAAAGAAATTGATGGAATTGTTTTTCTGGATATACAGGTCGGGCTAAGTACGCTTCAGCAGGAAATTCCGGTTTTTGAACAATACCTGAAAATGCCGCAGGTGCATTTGGCTATTGACCCTGAGTATTCGATGAAAAGCGGATTGCCGCCCGGAAAAGCAATTGGCAGTTTTGATGCCGTCGATATTAACTATGCTTCAGCGTACCTGGCTGAATTAGTAAGTAAAAATAATTTGCCGCCAAAAATACTCGTAGTACATAGGTTTACTAATGAAATGGTGACAAATTTTAGAAAGATAATTACCCGGCCCGAAGTGCAGCTTGTTATGAATATGGATGGCTTTGGCTTTCCGGCAAAAAAGAAAACCACATATTACCATTGTATTTATAAGGAGCCGGTGCAGTTTGCTGGATTTAAGCTGTTTTATAAAAACGATACATGGAACCGTACTTCATTGATGACATCGGATGAAATATTGAATTTAAAGCCCCGGCCAATTTATATTCAATACCAGTAGAAAACGTTTTTGAGATGGTTCCTATATACTAAAATTTCTATTAACGGGGCATAGCTGAAGATTTAAACGGAAATGCACTTTGTTTGGCTGAGCTTCTTTATAGCACAAAAGATATTTCATTCACCTGAACCCGGAATAACCAGTTATCGAATGTTGGTGTGGTAACCCATCTTCTTTGTAGCAGAACGATTAAAAATATTTTCAAGGAAATTCCTTTTGTAGGTACTCATTACCAGCATGTCAATTGAATTTTCATCAATGTACTGCTGAAGAGTATCTCCAAATTGGCTACCGTTTAGATGACTGGAAGTAATTTTAATTTGCTTCCTGGTTTTTTCCAGATCTTTGCGGTATAATTCCAGGTTTTTCGCTTGCTGTTGCAATTCTGCTTCATCAACCCTATCTTTTTTGATACGTTCTACAATCAATGATTCTATATTGTCACTCGTCATTCCAACTGTTGTTATCTTTTCATATTTTGCCCGCACAACAATACAGTAGCATTGCGTATTTTAGAAAAATCCGTTGCCACAGTATGTTCATGATGATAAATTTAATATTTACTATTCCTTGCCAGTTTCAAGGTACAGTTTTTCATAGTACTCATGTGCCATCCGGTTACTGTCAAACTGTGGTATAATATCCCGCATACCATTTTTTGTAATCGATAGCCATTGCGCAGGATTATCATAATACATAGGAATTACTTCCTTTTCCAGCAGATCATATAAATTATTAGCATCGGCTTCATCCTGCTGATGTATTGGTAAACTTGGATTGGCACCGGGGACTACAAAGCTGTTTATTTTATTTTTTGCAAACTCGGGAAACCATCCGTCGGGGAGAGAAACATTGACAGCGCCATTCATGGCTGCCGACATGCCGCTGGTGCCGGATGCCTCTCGTGTCAACCGGGGAACATTCAACCACACATCGGCCCCCATTTTCAGCAGTTTTGAAAGTTTCATTTCATATCCCGTGAGAATGGAACAATTGGTATACGTCTTACAGATATTCACAATCCGGTCAAATATGGCAATAGCGGCATAATCCACCGGGTAAGGCTTTCCAGCCCAGATGATCTGGACCGGCCGGTTCACACTGGTGACCAGCTGCTGAAAACGATCCATATTGTTAAGCAAGAGTTCCGGTCTTTTAAAACCGCCAAAGCGTTTGGCAAAAACGATGGTTAAAATATTTTCGTCATAGATCTCGCCATCCTGGTCAGCTACTTCTTCAAATAAAAGCCGTTTACATTCTTTCTTTCTTTTTATCAGGGCCCTGTCGTCATTTCCTGACATAGCTTTGTACATTTCTGCGTCGGCCCAATAAGAAAAGTTTTGTGCATTGGTGATGGGTATGATGGTGCAGGTACCTTCATAAGACTGCCACATCCGGCAAAGTGTTTGATGATGGAGCTTTGATACGCCGTTAGCTTTACCGGAAAGCCGGATAGCAGTAAGAGTATGGTCCAGCACTTCGTTGGTAATACGGGTAACCGTTCTAACCTCTTCTAATGGAATACCACAAAAAAAACCCAGTTTCATTAATAACGAGAGATCCGTTTTTTCATTACCACCGGGCTCCGGTGTATGATTAGTAAAGACAAGACGTTTCTTCACTTCATCCAAAGTTTTATGCCTGCTTAATAAATAAAACGCAAGAGGAAGGGCGTGTGACTCGTTCAAATGATAAATATCAGGCAGCCAATTAATCTTTTCCAGCAATTTAGCGCCTCCTTCGCCAAGCAGAATGGCTGCAGCAATTTTTGCTTCGGGATTGGAATCGTATAGTTTATGACAAATGGTCTTTGCCAGGTAGTCGTTTTCAGGAATATCGGTGCTGAGAAAAAAAACAGGCGCCGTATTAAATACTTCGGGAGGCAGATACCAGGCTGTGACAAAAACATCATAGCCGGAAACCTTGATCGTAAATTTTATATCCGTCTTTTTTAAAAATCCATATACTTTTTCCTGGAATAAAACATCCATGGTTTGATCCTGCCTGCGCGCCTGGTTGTAATATCCATACTTCCATAAAATGCCGATGCCTACCATATTTTGTCGTAGCTCATAGGCGCTGCGCATGTGAGAGCCCGCCAAAAACCCAAGGCCACCTGCATAGGTTTTTAAAGGCTGGTGAATGCCAAACTCCATGCAGAAATAGGCTACCCTTTTTTTGTAAGCAGGATGAAACTCGTAGGGATGGCTTAAAGTAAAACTCATGAAATAAAAAAATGATCAGTAAACTGCTACCTGTACGCAGGGGCCGTCAATGGGACAGGTAGTTTTGGGAATAATTACCTGCAATATGCCCGCTTTGTATTCAGCGCTCATAAATGCCGGATCTGCATCAGCCGGCAGGTCAATGTGTCGTTCAAAACAAACGTAGTTGAATTCATGTAACTGAAATTTGGGATTAGCTTTTAGCCCCATTTCTTTATGCAGCACGCGGACAAACAAGACATTGCCTTCCATATGTACCAGGAGCTCTTCCCTTCTTATCCCCGGTATGGCCACTTCCACCTTATAGGCATCTGGCAGTTCGGAAATATTAACGGGCGGAAACAGCATTTCGCCTTCGTGAAAACGACCCCATTCCTGGTCAAACTGTTCCTGTCTTAGCAAAGGCACATATTCGCCCGGGTAAGAACAACCAGTGGTATAAGCAGTATCATTATACATTGTTTGAGTGATTAGACGACTAAGTTAGGACTAAGGGGCGCCGGTTAATATGATATCAATAATACAGACTAATGATCCTTATCACCTGGCAGGCTTTTATCCGACAACTGCGGGTGACTTCGTTTCCATGTTTTCTTCCGGGGCTGACTTACTGCCGGCTCTCGCCCCCAAAATAGATTCAATGTCCTCCCTGAATATGACTTCTTTCTTCAGCAACAGGTCCGCCACCTTTTTTAGTGATTCTTTATTTTTTTGCAATAATTCTTTGGTCTGTCGGTACGCGTCGTTTACTAATCTTCTTACCTCTTCATCTATCAGTTTAGCGGTTTCTTCGCTATATGGCTTTTGAATACCCATATCCCGCTGGCCCGTTGAGTCGTAATAGCTGACATTCCCGATCTTTTCGTTAAATCCATAATACATCACCATCATATATGCTTCTTTGGTCACTTTTTCCAGGTCGTCCAACGCACCTGATGAACCTTCGCCAAATACAATCTCTTCCGCAGCCCTACCACCCAGTGTCGCGCATATATGTTCAGTGAAGGCCGTTTTATTTCTCAATTGTTTTTCTTCCAGCAAATACCAGGCAGCTCCTAACGATTTACCCCGGGGAATTATAGAAACTTTTATCAGCGGATCCACATGCGGTAACAACCAACTCGCTACTGCATGCCCGGCTTCATGATAAGCAATGATCTTTTTTTCTTCCGGCGATATGATCTTGCTTTTCTTTTCAAGGCCTGCAACCATCCTGTCAATAGCATCCAGAAAATCTGATTTGTCAATTTTTTGTTTTTTCTTTCTCGCTGCAATCAGTGCTGCCTCATTACATATATTGGCAATATCGGCGCCTGAAAAACCAGGTGTTTGGGATGCAAGAAAAGATGTATCGATAGACTGATCCAGAATGAGCGGACGAAGATGTACTTTAAAGATCTCTTCTCTTTCTTTCAAATTCGGAAGCTCCAGGTAAATATGCCTGTCGAACCGGCCCGGTCGTAGCAAGGCCGGGTCAAGCATGTCTGCCCTGTTGGTTGCCGATAATACAATGACTCCACTGTTGGTACCAAACCCATCCATCTCCGTTAATAATTGATTCAGAGTACTTTCTCTTTCATCGTTGGCGCCGCTCAAAAAAGCTCCTTTTCCCCTTGATCTTCCAATGGCATCTATTTCATCTATAAACACAATGCACGGTGCTTTCTCCTTCGCCCTCTTAAACAAATCCCTCACTCTTGATGCACCCACACCAACAAACATCTCCACAAACTCAGAACCTGAGATGCTAAAAAACGGAACCTGTGCTTCACCAGCTACAGCTTTTGCCAACAGCGTTTTGCCGGTGCCCGGCGGACCAACTAATATAACTCCTTTGGGTATCTTGGCCCCCAATCTTGTAAATGATTCGGGATTTTTAAGAAAGTTAACAATTTCTCTAATTTCCATTTCAGCTTCCTCCATCCCGGCTACATCATCAAAGGTGACGTTGCTTTTTTCTTTTTCTACCAATGTAGCAGTCGTTCTTCCGAAATTAAAAATGGATGTTCCCCCGGTCCCGGCTCCTCCTGTTCTTTTTGAAATAAAGCTCCACAAACCAAAAATGAAAATAAAAGGCAACACCCAGATCATGATGTTCCAGAACCAGTTTGTTTTTTTAATGTAACTCACAGGGATTCTTTCAGCGGACAGCATACTTTTTTCTGCCGCATCCAGTTTACGTTCCAGCGCCTCAGCAGAGCCAATATTGAAATAATATTGCGGTCCTTCTTTTATACCGCCACCAATACCTGGTTTAAACGCATCTTTAAACATTGAATCATGCGCGAGCTCTCTTTTAATATATACTTCGGCCATTTCTCCATTCACCACCACAATCTTTTCAACAGCTTTGCGATTAAGCATATCTCTTTCGAATTGCTGCCAAGTTATTTCTTTGACACCGGAAATAGTATTAATCAATAACGAAAATAAAAACAAACCAATAATGATGAGATAGATCAGCCACCAGTTCATGCGCCTGCCCCGGGAATCCTTCTTCTTATCGGGAGGCAATTGTGAGTGCTTGGGCTGATTCATCTTGCAAAGTTTAAATCCTTATGTAATCGGATAAATGATCCCTGTCATTTAAAGAAATGATTTGCTTCATTTTCCGGGTCGGTTTGAAGTAAAAAGCTCCCCGCCTACCTGGAAAAGAGTGTTACGATAAGATAAGAATCTCCTCACTGCTTGACCATCGTCATAGTTTTGGGCTATTGCCTTTGATACTTTTAAGAATTACAGTTTATCCTGTTGACTTTATCCGGCTTGTCATGAAAAATCTCTTACCGGCATCATTATTACTATTATTATTCGCATTATTCAACCAGGGTTTTTCGAAAAGTCCTGCGCCCTTGCATCAAAGACCCCGCCTGGTGGTGGGTATTATTATTGATCAAATGAGATGGGATTACCTGTATCAGGATCCCCCAGGTGGATACAAAGGAAAAGCAATGGACGAAAAGGTGAAATAACTGCAGCAAATGAAGATATGGAAATAGCAAAAATATACCAACAGCAAATAAGCCGTCTTTACAAAAACTTTATTCAAGCGGGCATTGTATTATTTTTCATTTCACTCCAAACTGCATCAGCCCAAACCCTGGTCGTTGATAAAAAGAAGTTTTTTACCGGTGAGCAGGTAATCGAAATTACTCTTGTTTCGGATTTCCAAAAACTGATTCACAATAAATTAAAAAAAGACTTTGCAACTAATTATCAGCCGGCAACCATCACCTGCCTGTTTCCCGACAGTACAAAAATTACAGAACAGGTAGAAATAAGACCACGGGGCGAATACAGAAGGGAAGAATGTTATATGCCTTCTATTATGGTGAACTTTAAGACAGCCGGCGCCCCTACGCTTAATAAATTAGGTCGTCTTAAACTGGTGTGGCCGTGCAGCAAGGCAGGTTATGATGATGAATTGATCCTTAAAGAATACCTGGTATATAAAATTTATAACCTGCTCACAGAAAAAAGTTTCCGGGTACGGTTGGTAAAGATGAGCTATCATGACATCAGCGAAAAGATAAAACCCCGCAGACTTTATGCATTCTTTATTGAAGATGTGGATGACATGGCCCGGCGAAATAACTGTGTGGAAGTGGAACCTGACCGTCCCAATACAGAGTCAACCGACCGGGATCAAACTACATTGGTCTCCTTATTCCAGTATATGATTGGCAATACAGATTGGGCAGTTCCCATATATCAGAACATAAAACTCATCCGTGCAAAGAAAGACAGCACTTCCTTACCATTTGTTGTTCCTTACGATTTTGATTTTTGCGGTCTTGTGAATGCGACATATGCCATTCCCGCCCCGGAGCTTGGTATTGCCTCTGTTACCGAAAGATTATACCTGGGTTTTACCAGAACAATCGACGAGCTACATGCTGCCCTCGAAATTTTTCAGCGCAAAAGAGTCGCAATAGATTCCCTTATCACCAATATGGAAATATTAGCTCCTTATCATAAGAAAGAAATGCTCAGGTATATTGATGAATTTTTTGAAATAGTCAAAAGTGAAAAAAACGTTCGCGATATTTTTATTAACAATGCCAGGAAAATTTAAATACGCTTTAAGCTGTTAAGAACCCTAAAAAATGTTTCATGTTAAGAGAAGAATACCTCAGCAAATTATTGAACGCTATATACACAAAGGAGTCATTGAATGTATATGACTATACCGCATCGGAATTTACGACTTCCGGAGACTGTTTTGCCAATACAAAATCATGGGCCGATCAATTAATAAGAGAAAAACTCGCTGTATATACGGACGCCGAACATACTACGATGCAGCTTACCAACTTTGGAAAATACTGGATAGTAAGGGGTGGTTATGATATCTTTTTAAAGGAAGGGCAAAGCACTAAAGAGCATCGTCATAATGATAACGATGAACATAAATTAAAGATGATGAGCAAAGAAAAAGAAGAATTGATAGAAGCAAGGCTAAAACTTACTCATTACCGGCTGGTGGGTTTTTGGTTAACGATTGTTCTATCTTCTATGGGCTTTTTACTTTCGCTGTACAACCTCTTCCTGATCATGAAAGGAAGAAAATGAACTTCAACGTCTCCATGACCGATTGCCGACTTTATTAAAGCAGTGACGAATGACGAGCTTAGAAAATTTCTTCAAACAGGTTGGACCGGTTTATAGCGCACTACTGGCAACTGTTTTTACGTGGCTGGTAACTGCCGCAGGCGCATCACTGGTATTCTTTTTTAAGGGGTTGAGCCGGCGACCACTTGATATTATGCTCGGCTTTACTGCCGGTGTAATGATAGCTGCGAGCTATTGGTCACTACTGGCGCCTTCCATTGAAATGTCAGCTAAATCATATCCCGGTTGGCAGTGGTTTCCTGCAGCATCAGGATTCCTCGCGGGATCCTTGTTTATTTATTTTTTAGATAAGCTGGTTCCACATCTTCATATCAACTTTGAAAAAAGTGAATCAGAGGGGATAAAAACAGATTGGCATCATTCGACCTTGCTCATTATTGCCATTACGCTGCATAATATCCCTGAAGGACTTGCAGTGGGAGTACTATTTGGTGCTGCCTTTAGCGGCGTTGAGAATATTGAGATTTCATCTGCTATTTCACTTGCCATTGGCATCGGGCTTCAAAACTTTCCCGAGGGCATCGCGGTATCCATGCCATTGCGCAAATCAGGTATTGGCCGGTTCCGGAGTTTTTGGTACGGCCAGCTTTCAGCTATTGTAGAACCTGTAGCAGGTGTGTTAGGGGCCATCGCTGTCATTTATATGCAGCCAGTACTTCCTTACGCGTTAGCTTTTGCTGCCGGAGCGATGATATATGTAGTAATTGAAGAAGTAATACCTGAAACCCAACGAGATCAGTTCACTGACGTTTCAGTGCTTGGCTTTATCGGTGGCTTCCTGGTAATGATGATACTCGATGTATCCTTATGATTTTACTAAAATAACCTGTTTCACTCAGTTACCCTCACTGATATCATAGAAAATCATGCCGCCTGGCCATGAATATCGGCTCGCCATAAAATGATGGATTTTATTCGCTTCGGCTTTCATTGAGCTTTAAACTCTTTCTCTCTCCCTACCGGCACGTAAAAAATTACCGGCATTAGAGGTCTATAATTAAGCGATTAGATCGTTAATCGCAAATGCCGCGCTTACAAGAATGCTTTCTGCAGACAAATTGTAGTGTAGGCGTATTGAAAACCGATAAATATGACTGTCATTGGGAAGTTTGCCAGAATAGGCAACGATCGTTACCGCATGGCAATAAGATAACAAAAAAGGGCAGGCTTGGTAAAACCTACCCT
>Ga0137431_1000667_pt1 | contig 11654 bp, 24 predicted proteins | sample EasRivERMZT800_2_FD_104646 | JGI IMG/M metagenome (GOLD analysis project Ga0137431, IMG submission 104646) | Soil microbial communities from meander-bound floodplain in the East River, Colorado, USA - East River MetaG ERMZT800_2 | ecosystem: Environmental > Terrestrial > Soil > Floodplain ... | reverse complement strand
ACTCATACAGGACATTAGTTCTGTGCATTATCGGAGGGAAGTAATGGATATTGCGGAAGCACTGAAGGTAATTGGAGAGAACAGTCTGACGACTGATAAAGCCTTGTTGAAGTTGTGTGAGGCACTCACAAACAAGGTGAACACGATGGATGTCACTCTCGATGAACTTGGAAAGAGAGTGATGAATCTTCAGGAGAAAGTCAGGGGACTTCAAGAGAAAGCTGACATTCTCTTGGAAATGTTCAACACGCGGGCTAACTAATCATTCAGTTCAGTCATTCAGTTCAGTGACAGGAGAGAAGAGATGACGACACTTCAGTACTTGACTCACAAGGACTTCGGATGCTGCACCACGGCGGAACTGATGGCACTCAGCCGTGCGAACAAAAAGGACTTGGAAGACTTGAAAGCGTGGGCGCGTGAGGAAATGGAGAAGAAGGGTATCGAAATCTCCTAGTTTTTTGGACTGTCTTTCACTCCATCATTCGATGGCGCCGGAGGGGGCTCTCAGGTGAAAAGAAGTGGAAGACAGTCTTGAGTACTAATGGAGGTGACTAATGGCTGGATACTACGACGACAACTACGGATGGTACGAGATTGAATCTCAGGATGACATCGACTTCTACCATCAGACTCAACGTGAGTCAGTTAGGAAGAAGTGCAAGGGCTGTGGGAGAATCGTGAAGATTCGACCAGACTATGCCTACTGTAACTCATGCGCGGATAAGCGTGAGAGAGGGATGGACATCTAATGACTCAGGAGGAACTCAACGAACTAGTCCAGAGAGCAATAGCCGACATGGTTATTCTGAAGAATCTGAGACTGTGGTCACGGCTTGAAGTCACTCAGTTCAATGTGCCCCACGTTCAACTAGTAGTAGGGCCAGTGAACTTCAAAGGAGAGAAGGAAACTGAATACGGCACCTACATATATTACATGGGTGTGAGTGGACCAAGATATCGTGTCGACTTCGGAGGATAGTGTGAGTGATAAGAAGCATTTTCCCGGTGAAGCTGTGTTGGCTCTCATCGCATTCTTGGCATTCGTCATGTGGCTCAGTACACTTTAATTGAAGGAGGAACTAATGGACCGAACTGTCATCATTCAGATGGGCGAGAATAACATGTTTGTCGTGAGATACATGCGCGGGGGTGAGTTCGTCGCGCGTATGAAGTATCACTCGATGGGCGTCGAATTGGTCAGTGACATTCAGCGATGGCTTGAGGATGGTGAGTTGTGAGTCACTACCACATCACAATATCTGTCGATAAGACAGATGTGAAGGCAATCAGGGAACAATTCGACGACTACATGGAGAAGTGTGGTAGCTTGTCTATCGCTGTGGTAGCTGACAGGGAGGTGGAGATTTCACCTGAACTGGCGAATGCTATCAGGAGTCTGTTCGTTCGACTGCTCACTACTGTAGCGGCAGGGAAATTCGAGGGACTAAACTAATGACTGTAACTATTAAACTCGAAGGACCGGATGCCATGAAGGCATTGGCCGAACTCACATCAAACATTCAGTACGACAAGCTGAATGTGCGAGTCACTGTCAAGAGAGTTCCACTGAAGAAGGAGAACTAATGATGGGATTACTCGTCGTGGCAATGTTCGTACTGGGATACAAACTGGGTCAACTATCAGAAAGGGAGATTGACAATGACTGAAGGTAAAACACTGACACCGCTGACGCACGGCATCGTTGTAATCGTTGGAGCGAAGGCAAGTAACTTCGACGATGAAATCAAGAGTCATCCACGGGTGACAATCTGGGACAGTCAGAATGAGCATTGGACTAGCAAGGACCTGCCAGACAACACACGCGCAGTCTTCATGACGAGATTCCTTTCCCACGCAGCATCATCGAAGATTATCGGTGAAGCGCGTAAGCGTCAAATCACAATATTCAATCCTGACGGTACGGGCATGATTGTGAAGCAGGTAAAGGAACTACTGAACTTGACTCCGAAGCTGATGACCAATGGAAGTGGAAAGAAGGAACCGACTATCATGGAAGTCGCTGTGACTGACAAGACGAAGGGAAAACTGGAACCACTGTTCGAGTTCATTGACTACAGCAAATCGAACATCGAGAATGCCAAGATTCTGATGATGAAAGCCAAGGAACTTGGTATCACTACTACGATGGCATCACTCGCTAATGGAGTAGGGGTGAAGCGTAGGAAGGGACATCACTCGGCAGTTCCAAAGTCCATCAGAGGGAAGTTGGATGTGTCAGTGGAGATTCTCGATTCTGCTATCCAAGCGATGACTGACATCCGCGACTTCCTCATCTCTACCACAGAAGAGAACAGAAAGCTGAAGGAGAAAGTGGAGAGGTTCAAGAAGGTGTTCGACGAGATGTGATTTTTATTGGGTGCTCAACTCATCGCCCCTATTCATATCTCTAACATGTGTTAGTGAATGAATGGAAGTTGAGCATCCTATAAAGCTCACTCTACTGACTGGAGATAGAAAATAATGAATCAAATCAACGTAATTCATCCATACAGGTACAATGGTCAGTGGGTATTCGATGACCCGGCCAAGGAACTAGTGAAGGAACCTTTCGTAGCTGGAGCAGATGATATCATTGACATCAAAGTCGATGGTATACCTGACTCAGATAAGGGATTCACTCTATTTTTTTCTTCTGGTCCTTTCCCCGGCTATCACGTAGTACTCAAGTGGGCTGGCAGAGAAGACAATGGCAACTGGTACTTTGAAGAGTCTACAGGAATGTGGGGCTGGCTGTGCCCTGCACTCATGAGATACTTCGATGAAGTTCCGAAGGAAATCTACGCGCAGTTCAAAGAGAAGAAGTAATGGACATCATTCCATCACCGAAGAAGAATGTCATCATGGATGCCACTACTCTATCGAGTTTGATGAGTTGTGGTCGATACTTTGACATCAGATTCAATCATCGATTCGTTACACTGAAGGGCAGGTCAAACTCCATCGAAGTGGGAACACTCATTCATAAGGTCCTTGAAGTCTTCTATGACCATATGATCAAGGGGTTTCCACGGACTACATCCATCGGCCAAGCAATGACGGCTGGTAGATTGTTCATTACAGGTTGTCCATACTGTGCCGACATGACAGTAGAGAAGCCCGCATGTGGACATCACACAGGTGAGTATCCGGGTATGCAAAATACACCGGAGCAGAATGAGAAGTGGACTGTCGGCTGGGCATTCGCACTCGACACCTGTGAGCAGTACTTCAATTTCTACAAGAACGATGCATTCATTCCTCTGTCAGTCGAAGAAGTGAAAGGTGAAGTACTCTACGAGGACGATGAACTTAGAGTACTATGGAAGGCAAAGTTCGACCTCATCATTGACACCAACCAAATCGGAATAGTGTCAATGGACCACAAAACATTCAAACAGAGACGTGATAAGACGACTCTGAACAATCAGTTCAGTGGTCAGTGCTGCCTGTTGAAGTCGAGGAATGTCATCGTCAACAAGATTGGACTTCAGACTACACTGAAGATCGATGAACGGCTCACACGGGAAGTTCTCAGTTATTCAGCTGATAGGCTGCTAGAATGGCAGGGTGAGATTCTCCCCTACTATGCCTACAAGTATGTGCAGTACAGTGAGACTGGCTACTGGCCTCCTGACTACACGCACTGTGACACCATGTTCGGCCCGTGTCCATTCAAACAGGTATGTGAGGCTGACAGGAACATGAGAGAAGAAGTTCTACAGAATGATTACATGGTTGGCCCCGTGTGGGACCCAACTAACAGGAAAGATGAGGACTAATGATTGACTACTGCCCTGTGTGCAATAGAGACACAGTTCATGTCATCGTACTGAATGATGTATTTGAACACGCACTCGAATGCATCGAATGTAAGACAGTGTGGGAAGCTGAACTCTCCATCGAAGTGATTGAGATTCAGGTAGCTGGACTGAGGAAGAAAGAGAAGGAGATGAAGCACTAATGGAATGTGCCAACTGTGGAATTGACTATCCACCTGAACTACTGAGTCCAATCAGGGGCAGTATCAGTACTCATTCAGTCTGTGGAATCTGTGCGCTTGAAATCACGAACAAAGTTCTTGGTATCAATCGCAAGAAGTTCGACGGACAGATGGCTGAGGAACTGAGACTAGGTGCGATTGAATGGAGGAAGAAGAATGCCCCTAATCAGTAAGGATGTATGGATTACTAGAGAAGGTCAGCAGATGGAGATTAGGCAGATGGCATCCTCTCATCTATTGGCAACAATTCATTTCATTGAGCGGAATCGATTCATGAATGCCGCTGAAGTGTATAGTGAGAAGCAACTCGGTGACATGACTGATGCTGTGAACTACTATCTTCAGTGGCCTATTCAGTATGAGTCACTAGTAGCTGAAGCTCAGAGGCGGAAGTTAATCTATCGCGCCGTGGAAGGCGTAGAGAAGAAGAGGATCAAATGACTGTATGGATGGCTTACGAGACTGATGGAGATTCTGGTTACTACAGAATTGCATTATTCTCTACACTGGAAAAGGCTGAAGAGTATCTGAAGGCACTGACTCCGGGGTATGGACAGATTAAAGTGATGGTGGTGAACTAATGCCAACAATGGATAGCGTGAACTTCGACGCACTCTACTGCATGTTCAAGGGAGAACCGGGGACTCGTAAGAGTACTCAGGCTCTATCATTCCCCGGACCACAATACTGGTTTTCATGGGATAGGAAGATGAATGGTATCTATCTACCCATGAAGAAGTGGGGTCTAGACCCTAAGCAGATTACATTCGATGACTACGATGATTGGAACAAGGCCAAGAACAAGTTGGAGAAGTTCCAAGTCGAATGTCCCTATAAGACTCTAGTGTTTGACAGCCTAACAAGTATGGCTGATATGACACTCAGGCAGACTGTCAAGATGAAATACGGGCTCACTAGACAAAGTGGTGCAGCGGCTGGTAAGTTGATTGCAGGAATTGCAGTCAATGAGATTGAGGACTACAATGCGGAAGCAGCCGCACTTCAAGAACTCATTGCAATCACCAAAGACATCAATCAGTTCCACAAAGTCAACATCATTCTGATTGCTCACGTCGTTCAGGCTGAGTTTCGGAATACGACGAATAACACGACTCACATTTCCCGTACGATTGTGACTGCGGGTAAGAAGGTCGCGCCTAAGATACCGGCATACTGTGGGGAGGTTTATCATTTCAATATTGATAAGGGATTTCAAGAGGGACAAGGAGGTGCCTACACACTACTGACTGAGCATACCGGAGATGATTTCGCTCGTACTGCACTAGGGCTTCCATCGAAGATTGAATTTGGTGAGAAGCCACTGTACGACACATACATCAAGCCAGCAATGGTGAAGATGAAGGAAACATACGTTCCAACTACGAAGTTCTAACCATGACTATTATTGAACTGTATCCAGATAAGTTTGATGTTGATCCTGAAACTGGTTGTTGGCTATTTACTGGTGCCTTAGGAACAAAAGGATATGGAAATATCAAATGGAGACACTATACAGTTCAAGTTCATAGACTCTCTGCATACTTGTCATTGGGATTAAACTTACTGGACAGCACGGTTCATGCACTGCACAAACCGGAGTGTCCAAATAGGAATTGTGCGAACCCTGATCATTTGTATCTAGGCAGTAATTCTGACAACGTACGAGATGCAATTGCAAAAGGAACGTACGTGAATCCCAACAAAGATAAAGAGTACTGTAAACATGGTCATCTACTCCTTGGAGATAATGTTTACATACCAAAGGATGGAAGAAGGAGGTGCCAAATATGTAGAGCTGATGCACGAAAACGACACCAACAACAGACAGACAACAACAGTTAGAAAAGGACAAGAAAATGCCTATCGTTTCATTCTCTGAGCGGGATCTTTTGAGGGGTACTGTCGTCGAGCCGGCGTGGTACCTCGTCATGATCGATGACATTGGTGAGGCTCCATCGAAGGATGGTGGTTCCACGAATTACCCCGTGGAAGGTACCATCATCAAGAACGATGACACGGGTGAGGAGAACTTCCGTGGAGTTCCACTCGATTGGAACTTCAACAGCAAGGCCATCGGCTTTGCAGTTGGTTTCCTCAAGTCGTTTGGCGTCGATGTGAAGGCTGGCGCACGTTTCGAGCTGGCTAACGCCAAGGGGAAGCAAGTTGCAGTGTTCGTGGAGAATGGTGAGTGGCAGGGGCGCATGGTGAATCGAGTGAACCACAAGTACAGGCCAGCGAGAAGCTAACATGCCAAACTACAGTCACAATCAGAAAAACCATATGAAGAAGAAACATGTGGTACACCGTATGGTAAATAAGACGGTGTTTGAAGAAGGTGGCTGTTGGTTGTGGACAGGTAGTCAGGATGGTAGAGGATACGGACAGGTTCGGCTCGTACCCGGTATGAATCCCGAAAAGGTCCATAGAATCTCAGCATTCTTTTTCTTGGATTACAGTGGTTGGAAATATGACCTTGTACTTCATAAGATTGATTGTCCCAACAAACACTGTTGGAATCCTGACCATCTCTACATCGGCACCTACTCTGATAACATGTGGGATCGAGTAGTGAGTAGCTAGTTCACACATGTGGGGTGGGTGTAACTCACCTCACACTTTTTAGAAAGAAGGAGAACTGTCATGGACTATGAAATGGCTGAAGTCGAGAACGAAGTGGAACCTGTACTTCCTCCTGTCACCCCTGAAGCAGAGGTGGAGGCAGAGGAAGAAGACGACGACGATGACTTCGATGACGATGACGACGACGAGGAAAAGTCAGAGTCAGAGTTGGAGTCAGATGAAGACGACGACGAAGAGGGGGATGAAGATTCATCTGATGAGGCTGAAGACCTGAAGTTGTGAGCAGGTTCTGTTGGCTTTGTTAGGTGACAGGGGGCGCACTCAAGACTGTCTGTTGGCAGTTTACGGGTGCGCCTCCGATTTAACTGAATGAAGGAAGAGAGAAGATGACTGACATCAAGCCTATAGTGGGACGAATCATCAAGGTGAGTAAGGCAGGTTGGGGATTCATTAGCTCAAGAGAGATTGAGTTTACTCGAATCTTCTTCCACTGGACTGCACTCAGACAAGACACTGTATCATTCCCTGAACTTCGCACTGGAATGATAGTTGAATTCACACCTCTAAAGATAGAGGGAAAAGGCCACCGCGCTGTGCATATCAGGGTGATTGAGAAGCCTACCCCGAAGGTGATTGAAGAGGCTCCAGAGGAAGTGAAGGAGGAACCAAATGATCAAGTGCCCACATTGTCAGAATGAAGATATGCGCGCCATCGAGAGGGTCCGCGTATGGAATAGTGAACGCATAGTACCGAAATACCTGTGTAATGTTTGTTCCAAGATGTTTGAGGTGACTGATGACAAAGGTGAAGATGACTTTACTAATCGCCCAACTCTTACGGAAAAGATTTCCAGACCTCGCCGACGTTAAGCTTATTGCAATAGCCCACGAGATTGTGGAGACTGTCTACGATGAATTTTCATAAGGAACTACTGGATGAAATCATCCAAGAGTGGACGACTGGACAGGTCAATAACTACATCGCTCAGTTGGAGGAACGCGCAGCCAATCTGAAACAATGGATTAGACACTTGAAATCCATCCGTAAGAAGATGAAGCGTAGACTCACACCAGACAATGGAGTACGAGGTGGAATCTAACATCTATCTAATTCCTCAGTTCATTCCATGTGAGAAGTGTGGTTACAAGATTTCAACTCTGCACATGGTATTGAATGAATACTGTCCTTTGTGTAAAGCAGTTCAACACCAAAAGAACTACGGAAAATACCTCGGCATGATAAAGGACGTTAAAGATGAAAGATAAGGTCTACGTGCCGGGGATGGGACCTGTAGGGGCCAAGTTCATGATACTTGGTGAAGCTCCCTCTTACGAAGAATCAGCCGCGAAACGGCCCTTTGTGGGTGCATCTGGTAGGGAATTAGATAGGTTACTTAAAGATGCAGGTGTCCCACGTAGTGAGGCATGGGTCACAAATGTATGTAAATACGAAGTCCCACCTAACATCGGTAAGAAGAGAACTCCGTTCACAACACGCGCCCGTGAAGCTGGCATAGACATAGACCAGCAGTTAGAGGAACTACGTGTCGAAATCAACGAAATTAAACCTAACTCTATCCTCGCTCTCGGTGGGACTGCTCTATGGGCACTGTCCGGTAAAACTAAAATTAGTAAGCATCGAGGAAGCATCATGCGGGGTATGGGAGCTAAGTTTGTTCCTACCTATCATCCCGCGCATCTTCTACATAGTGCTGCGGGTGGAGAAATCAAAGGTTATTGGAACAGACAAGTAATGATATTCGACTTCAAGCGTGCTTGGGATGAATCCCAATCACCTTTGATGAACCTTCCTAGTCGAACACTTCAAATCTGTCAGAACTCCGGCGAGTTATATCACTTCCTTCAGGTCTACCAAAACAACAAGAAGATGTCAGTCGATATCGAGGCGGGCGGTCACTGTCTGCCCATCTGTATAGGACTGTCATTTAACAAATCTCACGGGATGACAATCCCCCTGTGGAACAAGGATGGAATATCCAACATTCCAGATTCGGATCTTGTATCATGTTGGATGATGCTGGCTAAAGTACTATGGGAGAAGGACATTGTTGGACAAAACTTCAACTATGATAGAGATAAGATTCGTAGGCTGGGATTTGCCATACGAAGCATTCATTCAGATACGCTGCTCAAGGCATTTGCAATTAACCCTGAACTCCCAAAGGGGCTTGCATTCCTTACTAGTATCTACACACGAGAACCCTTCTACAAAGACGAAGGTATGTATGAGGGGGACATTAGAGATTTACTGCTCGGATGCGCTCGTGACGCTTGTGTCACACTCGAAATAGATGAGGCGATGGAGCCTGACTTAGAGGAATTAGGAGTAACTAAGTTCTATCGAAACTTCCTGATGACTCTCCCTGACTTCTATCTTGAAATAGAGAACAATGGATTCTGTGTAGACACTGAGAAGAGGGATGAACTAATCCACAAATACATCGAATGGGATGAGAGGTTGGGCTATGAAATGTACCAATTGGCAGGAGTTGACATTAACGTCAGTTCCCCAGTTCAAGTCTACGATTTCCTCTTCAATGTCTGGAAACTTCCACGACGCGATGGAGTGGGTGAGGAAGAACTTACAGCTCTCCTCAATCTCCAAAATGGAGTACGAGATATCGGACAGAGAACATGGATTGAGAAATGTCTTGAAAGAAGACGAGTAAAGAAGACTGTATCGACTTATCTCTTCGCAATACCAGACTTCGATGGGAAGATGCGGACTACGTGTTTCCCCTGTCTTGAGACTGGTAGGTCATCTACCTCGCAACAGAATCCTCCCATCAGACCTCTCATCGACATTGCAGGAAACGATAAAGAGAAAGACAAGAAAGTAATGGGCACGTCATTCCAAGTCTTCACTAAACACGGAGATATTGGGGCTGACGTGCGAGCTATGTATATACCTGAACCGGGCTATATCTTTGTGCAGTTGGACAGTAGTCAGGCCGAGGCGCGTGTAGTCTTCAATCTAGCAACAGATGAACAAGCATTAAAGGACATAGACGAACATGATTACCATGCTCTTACTGCTAGTTGGTTTTTTGGTGGGACTGAACATGACTACTCTAAGAAAGTACTCGGATATGAAAGCCCGATTCGATTTGCTGGTAAGACTTTACGCCATGCCGGACACCTCCGTGCTGGAAAGAGAAAAGCGGCTACGGAACTTAATACACAAGCTAGAAAATACAAAATCCCCATCACTATCACAGAGCAGACCGCAGATAGAGCCTTAAGGATATTCCATGCCAAGCAACCAAAGATACAAGGAGTATTCCATGCCGAAGTCATCGAGTGTCTCAAAGGTAGGAAACTTACTGCTCCTCTCCCATATGGGATTGACGCTGAACGAGGAGGTGTACGTATATTCTATGAAAGATGGGGAGATGACTTGTTCAGAGAAGCGATGGCCTACCTCCCCCAAAGAGCCGTCACTGATAATACCAAAGCTGCTGGTATACGAATTAAGAAACAATTCTCAGATGCGAAAATTATTCTTGAAGCCCATGATGCGCTTCTTTTCGCTGTCAGAACCGACCATGTAGATGACTTCATTCCTATCGCTCGAAAGGAAATGGAGAGGCCCATCAACTTCACTGCATGTAGTTTACCCCGTCGCTATCTCAAGATTCCATGTGACGTAGAGATTGGAGAGAACTACAGAGACTTACGGAAGTTCAAGTCACTGATTGAACCTGTCAAAGTGGAACCAATTGAAAAAGTTGTCGCAAGACAACTCACTGTGACTGAGCAGTTCATGGTAACTGATGAAGATGTCAGGGAGGAGATGTATCGAAAGATTGAATCCAAGCAACCTCTGGCAAAGGACGATATCCCATTTTAAGGAGAAGTGATGACATGGCTAGAAAAACTACTCGCTCAACACGCGGAATTGGAATCCCCTACAAACTTCTGGCTGTGGGGTGGACTGGCTGCGATATCAGCGGTAGTCAAGGATAACGTCTGGTTGGACCGGCAGATATACAATCTGTATCCTAACATCTACGTCATGTTCCATGCTGAATCTGGTCTGAAGAAGGGACCACCTATCAGTATGGCTAAACAGCTAGTCAGAGGTGTAAACAACACCAGAATCATCAGTGGGCGTAGCTCCATTCAGGGCATCTTGAAGGAACTAGGAACAGCCCAAACACAACCAGGAGGTAAGGTAATCACTAAGTCTACTGCATTCATCTGTTCCTCGGAACTGACATCATCGATAGTCGAAGACAAAGTAGCCACCGACATACTGACCGACTTATACGACAGACAGTATAACATAGGTGAGTGGCGAAGTCTACTGAAGATGGAACAGTTCAATCTGAAGGACCCAACTATAACCATGCTGACCGCGACTAATGAGGCGCACTCAACTGATTTCTTCGGCAAGAAAGATATACATGGGGGCTACTTCGCTAGGACGTTTATCATCTCAGAGAATAAGCGGAACCGGGCGAATAGCCTATCAGTTCCACTAACTAATCCACCGAAGCTACCTGAACTGATTGACTATTTGAAGACTGTGGCGAAATTGAATGGCGCGTTTAGGTCACTGGGAAGTAGAGAGCAGGATGAATACTTTCATCTGCCATATGTGGATAGTACCACGGGGGAGACATTCTTCTACAGTGACTCCGGCTTGATGTATGAGAAATGGTACGATGATTTCATTAACTCAGTTCAAGCTGACGGAATCAAGGATGATACAGGAACACTGAATCGATTCGGTGACTCGGTTCTGAAGGTGGCTATGCTACTTAGTCTAGCCAAGTCCACAGAATTACAGATAGACGAGGAATCCATGCAGTTAGCCATCCAGTACTCAGAACGACTAGTTGGTAATGTCAGGGAAATGACTCATGGAAAGAAGGGATTGAGTGAAGCTAAGTCCATTAAGGGACTAATCATTGCAGAGTTACTAGGAAGGGAGACTCATCGAATTAGTAGAGCGATGCTACTGAAACGAATGTGGGCACATTACAAGGATGCGAATGAATTAGATGAAATCATGGTATCATTCGACCAAGCAGGGATGATTAAGATT
>Ga0137431_1000666_pt1 | contig 11658 bp, 3 predicted proteins | sample EasRivERMZT800_2_FD_104646 | JGI IMG/M metagenome (GOLD analysis project Ga0137431, IMG submission 104646) | Soil microbial communities from meander-bound floodplain in the East River, Colorado, USA - East River MetaG ERMZT800_2 | ecosystem: Environmental > Terrestrial > Soil > Floodplain ... | reverse complement strand
GCCCACCCAATCTTTGCGGGCATCTCGCTGGATGGCGCTAATACGATGGTCAACCCTTACGCAAACATCGTCACCCACACCAATTTTACCCAACGTGGTATTTCGGTAGTTACTAATCCGGTCGCTGGTGGCGGAACGGTGCTGGCCACGGTTGGTACTGCTGGTGATGCCGCGTTGGGCGGACTCGTCATCGGCGAATGGCAGGCCGGGGCAACCATGGACACCGCCGGAAGGGGTGCTGGAGCCACCAACGACGTCCTTGGTGGCCATCGGCTGGTATTTCTTACCGGCAGCCGCGAGTCGGCCGGTCTCGACGCGCAAGCCGCGGGCATCTACGACCTCACCGCCGACGGCGCTCAAATGCTTCTCAACGCGGTGAATTACATGACCGGGACCAACGGCCCCACCAGGGTAGTCACTGTCAACACGACCAACAACGAATCGCCCGGCGTCGGGCAGACTTCCCTGCTGCAGGCGCTCACGGGTCTGCAGAGCGGGGACTTTATCCGTTTTGATATTCCCGGGGCCGGACCGCACGTCATCGTGACGCCTCTCGGTGGTTATCCCGTGATCACGGCCAATAATGTGACCATCGACGGCTATACCCAACCCGGCAGTTCACCCAACAGCAATCCCATCCTCGGCGGCAACAATGCTCAGATCAGAATCGTCCTTGACTCCACGGGCAGCGATTCAGCAGGGGATCCACCTTTGCCCAGGCGCCGATCCACGCGCCTGCCCTACAGCGGCTATGGCGATTCGGAGAATGGTATAATCGGTGTGCTCGGTGGCGACAATTTTACTGTCCGAGGTCTTAGTTTCCTGGGCCGGGTCACTGTAAACAGTGATGCCGATCCGAAAATTTACTGCGTGGCTTTGGTTCGCGACGCGACCAACGCCAGCGTGCAAGGTTGCTGGTTCGGGTTGCCTCCTGGAGGCTCAACTCTGAACGCTGTGAAGGGCTGCGGTGCGGCGGTGGCGGGATTTCGGTTCAACCCCGGTGACGGTATGTTCGTTTATTCGGAAGGACTGGTCGTGGGCACCGACGGCGACGGTTTTGCTGACGTGACGGAATTTAACGTCAGTATGGGGATGCAAATCGCGCTGGCATTGGAACTGCCAAACGTAAAAGTTTCGGGCAACTACTTCAATCTATTCCCGAACGGAACCAATTTTTTGGATAGTGATGCTTATTACGCCCTTCAGCTTGCCGCCAGCAACGGAGACAGCGACACGCTGGAGAACTTCGAGAATGGACGGAAGGCCGACAATACCATCATCGGCACGGACGGAGACGGTGTAAGCGACGCCAACGAGCGAAACATTTTCAGCCATGCCATTTATGAACATGAAATCGAAGTTTACACCAGTGGCACCAATATCGTCATCGCTGGGAATTACTTTGGCGTGGCCGCCAACGGCGTCACCGCGGCGCCACTCTCCACCAATGACCAGCCCGACCTCGTCGAGCTGCCGGGGACGTCCAGCATTCGCGTCGGGTCCAACGGCGATGGTGTGAGCGATGACCTGGAAGGCAATTTGATCGTCAACGGTCCTGGCGACGTTTTTGTGGGTGCGGGTTCGAGTGTGCCGATTGTCGCCCGCCGAAACCGGATGATGAACAACAATTACCTGGGCGTTCCCTTTGCCGATGGCCAGGGCAGAACTTATTCCGGCTATTATCTGCCGGTGGTGGCGGACATCAGCATGGTCGTGCCGGCGCTGAAAAGCTTTACCAACAATCTGCTCTCCGGGTCGATGACAGGGCCGGGTGGGGAATACATTTCTGCCGTCATCGATGTTTACGAGGTCGATCCGGCGGCGCTGGCCAAGACGAACAACTGGCCTGCTCCCATTACTCATCCGTTGCGCTGGCTGGCTTCGTTCACCGATAACGGGACGGGCGATCTGGACCCGACCGCCAATCAATTCACGTTCAATCTCACCTCGTTCGCCCTGTCCGACACTGCGTATCTGACCGTGGCGGTGACCTATTCCAAAGAGGCGTCGGCCTCGAATGCCGGTCAGGCCGTCACGGGGCCGACCTCGAATCCGATCTCAAGACGCCCGAGGCTGCAAGTGGTCTCTATTGTGCCGCGCAATCTAATCGCGTTGTCGTGGCTGGCTTATGAAGCCGCTTATTATGTGCAGTACAGAGAAAAGTTTGATTTGGAGCCTTGGCAGGATTACACGAACTATACTTATACTGCGGGACGAAATATCGCTGAAGTGCCCCTTGACCCATTTCACGAAAGTGATTTCTTTCGGTTGATCTCGCGGTAAGCCGCGGAAAGCGCATGTCCACGCGATCCGCGGAATAACGGAACTTCGCTGCCCGGGAATTCAGCGGGATTTGACCCGGGCCGGCACGGCGTTGTCGATCCGGGGAAGCTACAAGAGAAGGGGTCAGGCAATAGTATTGGCATATTTTCGGAGAGAGGTCAGAGCCGGTTCTGACCCTTTCAAGTGTGAGAGGGCTTTGTGCGTTCCCCGTGGGCCGGAACACCGCACGCCAGGCGGGTTGCGCTCCCCATTTCTCCTCAATCGATCCGGCCAGGAAGACGTCGTGCCAGCAGTTCGTTGTCATTCGGGCTCGAACAATTGTGTTTGAAGAGCCCTCGGAATGGGTAACAATCAGCCGCGCGATGAATCAAGGCGAGGAACTGTTTCCAGACCGCGCTATCTCCAAATCCGGTTTAGTGGCGGCTTTGAAACTGGTCCTTCAACTGATCCTCCTGGCAACCTTCCTTTTGGCAGCGCCCGGTGCAACGATCCAAGGCGCGGATTCGCCCGCCGTCAAAGGGTACCAGCTTGGGCATGAGCCTGGCTGGGTGGTGCCCTCGAAGCTGGCAATCCCTTCGCCTCGGCCCGCGGAGCAAGTACAGGCCGGCGAAGTTTTCCTCCTCGTCGATGAGCAGGTGAATGTCCGACATCAGGAGTTCTACGGTCGCTACGCCAAGAAGCTGTTGACCGAAAGCGGCGTTCAGGACAACGGCAGTTTGCGTTTTGGGTTTGAGCCGACGTATGAAACGCTGACCTTTCATCAAATCGCAATTTTGCGCGGGACGAACCGCATGGATCAGTTGGCAGTCGCAAAAATCAACGTCATCCAGCAAGAGACGGAACTGAACTGGAATATCTACAATGGGCGGTTGTCTGTGATCGTTTTTCTGAACGACCTGCGTGTGGGCGACATCGTCGAGTACGCTTACACCCTTCGCGGGGCCAATCCGATTCTGGACGGCCGGTTTGCTGAAACCTGCGCCGTGCAGTGGGGCCGGCCCGTAGAAAGGCAAACGTTGCGGCTTCTTCGGCCCAAGGAACGGAAGCTCTTCATCAGGAATCACGGAGTCGTCCCGTCGCCTGTGCTCACGCAGGGTGGCCAGGAGGATGAGTATCGCTGGCTTTTTGAAGCGACTCCCGCCGTGATGGCCGACGAACATTTGCCCATCTGGTACAACCCGTACGCGATGGTGCAATTCAGCGAATTCTCGAGTTGGGCGGAGATTGCCGACTGGGCGCTGAAGCTCTTTGAGGTGGCGCAGCCCCTTTCACCAGAACTGCAGGCCCAGATCGCGACGTGGCGCGAGTTGCCCTCCGAGGAGGCGCGCGTTTTGGCCGCCCTGCGGTTTGTTCAGGACGAAGTGCGATACCTGGGCATCGAGATCGGGCCCTATTCACACAAACCGTCCGATCCTTCCCTCGTATTTGCGAGGCGGTTTGGGGATTGCAAGGACAAGTCGCTGCTTTTCTGCGCGATCCTTCGCCAGATGAACATCGAGGCATTTCCGGCGCTGGTGCACACGACTCGCCGCCAAACGGTGGCTCAATGGCATCCCACGCCTTTTGCCTTCAACCATGTCATCGTTCGAGTGGAGGCCGATGGCCAAATCCGATGGCTGGATCCGACCCGCTCCCACCAACGGGGCGCGCTGGGAGATCTCTTTCTGCCCAATTACGCCCGGGCCCTGGTGATCCAGCCCGGTGCGACCAATCTCTCGGAGCTTCCATTTCCAGCCGGCGGCCGGGGCCGTCTGACCGTGCACGACTTCTACACGATCAAAAGCTACGAAACCCCCGTCGAATTCCGCGTGCGCAGTTACTATGAAGGCGTCGAAGCGGATCGCATGCGGGGCGCCTTCGCGGACACACGCCGCGAAGAACTCGAGAAGGAATACCTGAACTTCTATTCCCGGACGCACGCCAAGATCAAGATGACCCATCCGCTGCAAACGCACGACGATGCGGCCGCCAATGTGATCGAAGTGGTGGAGAGGTACGAGATCGACCAATTCTGGTCCCTCTCCGATAACAAGCGCCAATGGTTGTCCACTTTTTATCCGCACAGCATTGGCGAACTCATCGACAAGCCGGGGGCAGCCTCGCGCACCATGCCGCTGGCGGTGCCCTATCCGCAGCGCCGTACGCACGTCATGGAAGTTCACCTTCCTGAAAAATGGCAAATCAAGGCCCAGGATCAGTCGGTGGAATCAAAAGCCATGCGGATGCGCTTCCGTGTTGAATGTGACAAGCGGAAGGTTCAACTGAATTACCAACTTGAAACGCTGGCCGATTTCGTTCCGGCTTCCGAGGTCGGCGAACACATTAAGGCGTTGGACCAAATGGAGGAATTGCTCACCTATCAGCTTTACCGTTCCCGCGCCGTGGGTGGGAGCTGGCTCCACCAGATCAATTGGCCCATCCTATTTGTCGCAGGGCTTTACTTTGTCCTGCTCGCTCTCGGGGCGCTGTTTGTCTATCGCCGCGTGCCGGCGCTGGTATCAGGACCGCCGCCCCTGCCGCCCATCATCACTCCGGGAAAGGACCTGCGCGGAATTCGTGGCTGGTTAATTCTCGTGGCCGTGGGCGTGGTGCTGACGCCCTTGCGTGTTTTGTACGGGATCATTACAGGCGCAACGGCTTACTCGCTGGACACGTGGCAGGCGATCACGACGCCGGGCACCGAGAGCTATCATCCCCTTTGGGCGCCTTTTCTCATTTTTGAATTGCTGGCCAACCTGACGCTCTGGGTTTATTCCATCCTGCTTTTGATTTTGTTTTTTCAGCAGCGGCGGGCCTTTCCGAAACTCTACGTCATCTTTCTGGCCGCCACGCTGTTAGTCCTGGCCATCGACTACGTGCTTGGCAACGTGATCCCGGACATCAAGGATAGCACCGACAAAACCTCTTTGCGGGAATCGAGCCGCGCCGGCATGACGCTCTTGATCTGGGGAAGCTACTTCCTTGTTTCAAAGCGGGTCAAAGCCACGTTTGTGCGCTGACGGTGTTGCACGGGGCGAACGAACATTCACACTCTCAAAACTCCGCGCTGCCCGGCGTGCGCGCGAAGGGAATCACGTCGCGGATGTTCGAGACGCCGGTAAGGAACATCAACAACCGTTCGAAGCCCACACCGAAGCCCGCGTGCGGCACGGTGCCATAGCGGCGCAGGTCCAGATACCACCAGTAATCCTCCTCGCGCAGCTTGTGATAACGCAGGTTGTCGCGGAGTTGTTCGAGCCGCTCTTCGCGTTGCGCGCCGCCGATGACTTCGCCAATGCCCGGCACCAACACGTCCATGGCGGTGACGGTTTTGCCATCGTCGTTGAGGCGCATATAGAAGGGTTTTATCTCGCGAGGATAGTCGAATACCGTGACGGGCGACTTGAAGTGTTCTTCGGTGAGGAAGCGCTCGTGCTCGGATTGAAGATTGTGGCCGTATTGGACGGGAAACTCAAAGGGCTTGCCGGACTTTTTGAGGATTTCCACAGCTTCGATGTACGGCACACGCTGGAAGGGCCGTTCCACCACAAAGCGCAGTCGTTCCTGCAGGCCTTTGTCAACGAATTTGGTGAACAGGCCAAGGTCTTCGCCACCATGCTCGAGGGTGTAACGCGCCATCGCCTTGATGAATTCCTCGCCCAGGTCCATGTCGCCGTGCAGATCGCAGAACGCCATCTCCGGCTCGATCATCCAGAACTCGGCCGCGTGCCGGGCCGTATTCGAGTTCTCGGCGCGGAAGGTCGGGCCGAATGTATAGGTGTTCGACAGCGCGCAGGCAAACGTCTCCGCTTCCAGTTGGCCGCTCACGGTCAAATAGGCGGGCTTGCCGAAGAAATCCGCCGCCGGTTTGTCGTCCCCGTGGCCCTTGAGCGTGGTCACTCGAAACATTTCACCTGCCCCTTCACAATCGCTGGCGGTGATGATCGGAGTATGAACATAAACGAAGTCGCGTTCCTGAAAGAATTGATGGACTGCGAAGGCCAATCGGCTCCGAGTGCGGAAAACGGCGCCGAAAAGATTGGACCGTGGCCGCAGGTGCGCGATGGTCCGCAGGAATTCCATGGTGTGCCCCTTCTTCTGCAACGGATAGGCGGCGTCGGCCTCGCCCAGGAGCTCGATGCGCGTGGCCTTGACTTCCCATCTCTGTCCGGCCGCCGGTGACGGGGCAAGGTTGCCTTCCACGACCGCCGAAGCGCCGGTGGTGAAGCGAGTAATCTCCGCATAACCCGGCGTGCCTGCATCGACGACCACCTGGAGATTGCTCAGACAAGAGCCGTCATTGAGTTCGAGGAACGAAAAACCCTTGGAGTCGCGGCGGGTGCGGACCCAGCCTTTGACCGTGACGTTGGCTTTGGCGTCCGTCGCCGCAAGCAGGTGCTTGATGAGTGTACGCATGACATGAACGAGCGCTATTTTTGGGAGAATTTCGGCTCGCCAACAAGAGAAACAGTGGAGATGGGCACGAGCATCGTCAATCGCTACTATCGAAACACTCGGAACGCCGGGCCGGCTTGAGGACAGCGCGCCCCACCTTAAACACACTTTAAACGCCTGGGTCAGTATCATTTCCGATTGGCAACCTATTGGACATGCTGCGGGTCGCAGACCCGCGCTCCCGGAGCGCGCCTCTGTGAGGCGCAGCAGCTTGGTCCAGTAACTTCTCTATTCCTTTCCGCTTTCCTTTGTGGCTAAATGGCCTCCGCCGACAGCCATGCCAGTCTTCCGCATAATAATTGTCCTGCTGTCTCTGGGGTCTGTGTTTGCGGTCGCACAGGAACCCGCCGTCACCACGCCAGCGTTGCCCAACCGCGTTTTGGACCTTCGCGGCGGAGGCGCACACGTGCGGTTGCCTCCAAATATTTTCAGCGCACTGACCCAGGCGACGGTGGAGGGCTGGACAAGATGGGAAGAGTTTGTGCCCAGTCACAGGTTCTTCGATTTCGGCGAACAGGGACGGGAAGCCTATATCGGCACAGAGGTCCAGACCACACCCGATGGATCGCGCCAAGCCTCTCTGAGATTCCTGATCGTGGACTCCGCCGGGAGCCGACGCCGGCTGAGTGTGCCAGGGGCGCTTCAGCAGGATCGCTGGTGCCACATTGCTCTGGTGACCGGGCCGGGCGGAGTTCATCTCTACCTCAACGGCATGCTCCTGGCGACCAATGATTACGCGGGAAGCTTTTCCAGCCTGGGCGGCGCCAACAATTTTCTCGGTTTCCAGAATTACAACAACCTTCCCAACACCTCCTTCCGGGGGCAAATGGACGAAGTGCGTGTCTGGGCTGTCGAACGCAGCCAGGAGGAGATTCGTGAGAACATGTTTCGCCGGTTGACAGGTCGCGAAGCCGGGCTGTTGGCGCTTTGGAATTTCGACCAGGGCGATCAGGTGGGCCACGATGCTTCACCGAACGGGCACCATGGCCGGTTGGAAAAGGGCGCTCGCTCCGTGGCGGTGGACTTTCCTGCGAGCACAGACATCCTGCTGCCTGCGCTCTTCTATGGCGAGGTCACCGACCCCGAGGACCTGCCCGTGTCGGGCGCCTTCTTCATGGTGGCGCCGGGTGGCTTTAAGCCGGGTCTGGGCGATCCGCCGCCCGGCTCCACCGGTGCCATGACCGATTCAGAGGGGCGCTATCGCATAGCGGTCTATCCGTCAACGAACGTTTACGGCTTTGCGGTGGCCAAGGGTGAATTGTCCGACTTCAACACGAATGTCGTGGCGACAGCGGGTGAGAGCACCGATCTGAACTTTAAACTCAAGGGTGCTTTGAGCATCGCGGGAAGATTGGTGGCGCTGGACAACAGTCCGCTGCCGGCAGTGCTGCTGCAATTGGCCCGCCCGCGTTCTTCTCCCGGAGAACCGTGGCAATTCATCCGCGAGAGCACACGCAGCAGCGAGAATGGTGAGTTCAAATTCATCAACCTGCCGTCCGGACGTTACGAATTGGTCGCCCACACGCTGAACGGGCTGGTGTCGCTGGGCAATGGACAGATCATCGACTTCAGCTCGCGGCAGCCGGTGACAAACCTGGTTTTTAGCCTGCCGCCTTTCAAGCCCGGACGGTGGCGCACCTTTAGCATGGCCGATGGATTGCCCGGCGCCATCATCACCTGGCTCAAAGAAGACAGGGACGGCTACTTATGGATTGGAACAGTCGATGGTGTCGCCCGGTTTGACGGACGCAGGTTCATGGCCTGGACGGCTGAGGATGGCCTTCCGGGTGGCAATGTCCTGGCCGCGGCCTTCGATGCCAAAGGAGACTTGTGGGTGTCCACTCTGCGCGGTCTGGCGCGGTTCGACGGGCGGCGTTGGGAGCGCCTGAAGGAACTGGAACGGCAGTTGCCCGGCAGGTATGCGCACGCGATTGCGTTCGATACAGAGGGCTCGATGTGGGTGGGCACCGATAATGACGTTGTGCGGATGGAAGGCGGACAAGTGATGCGTGTGAAGGACCAAGGCGGCGCCTCATTCGGCCGGGCCGGAGCAATTCATGTCGAGCCCGATGGGACCATTTGGATTGGTACGCAAACACGCGGTCTTTTCCGCTGGACCAAGGGCAAGGTCGAATCGATCGGCGTCCAACATGGTCTCGATCCCACCTCGATTAACGACATTCACCGGGATCCGGAAGGTGTGTTGTGGTTCGCCACCGACGGTGGAGCATTTCGTTGGGATGCGTCCACACAAAGAGCCATACAGGTCGGCGAGCGCCGCGAGATTTATGGGGTGCGGCACGATCCCCAGGGCGCTTTGTGGACTACCAGCTCTTCGGGTCTGCGTCGTGAAGAAAGCGGCTCAACGGTGCTATTCAACAAATCCGATGGCTTGGGCGCGAACACGGCCTTAGCCCTGTGTCGCGATGCCTCGGGTTTGTTGTGGGTCGGCACTTCCGATGGCCTTTCGTCTTACGACGAGCAAGGGCTGCGCGCGTTCAACGCGCGGGATGGACTGCTGGAAAACGAAGTCTGGTGCCTGGACGTCGGACCGGGAGGCGAAGTTTGGCTGGCATGTGGGAGCGGCAGCGCACAAACACTTTATCGGTATGACGGCAGGAGTTTCCGCCGCTTCGGACGCGAAGATGGTTTGGGCACGGATGTCATCGGTGCGATTCACGCCGAGCGCGATGGCACGGCCTGGGTGGGTGCGGCCGGTGCGATCCCAAACAGGGGCGGGTGGCGGAGCAGTGGCGTCGTGGGAGTGTGGCATTACAACGGGCAGGAATTCACGAAGGCCGAAACGTCCACTGGTTTGAACGATCTGCGCGTAGGCGCGATTGAGAGGCTGGCCGATGGCGCGCTCTGGTTCGGCGCGGAGGCAGCGGCGGTGCGCTTCGACGGTCGAACCTCGCGCAGAATCAAAATGCCAGGGGGTAATTTTCGCACCGTTCAGCAGGCGCAAAATGGCGACATCTGGTTCGGTGGCAGTGGCGGCGCCTATCGCTGGAACGAACGGGTTCAGGAACGTTTCGCGACCACCAACGGTCTGCCGGAGAATTTCGTCCTGAGCATTGCCTGCGCGCCTGATGGCACGGTGTGGTTTGGCACGACTGGTGGACTGGCCCGTTATGACGGCAAGCGGATGGAACCAGTCGCAGGTTCTCACCGCGGGCTGGCCGTGCGGCAGGTGTTCGACGTTCTCTTTGATAAGGATGGGCTGCTTTGGGTGGCCACCTCCACCGGCGTCAGTTGCTACGACGGCACCGCCTGGTCCACGCTCGACGCCAGTGACGGTTTGCCGGCGAATCTGGTTTGGGTGATGCGCCAGGCGCCTGATGGCGCGATTTGGTTTGGCACCCCGGGCGGGGTGGCGCGTTATCAGAAGAAAAAGAATGCTCTTCGCGCGCCCACCTTGGTCATCCAGGCCAATCGCACTCACCACCAGTTGACCAATCTGCAGCCCATCACTGCTTCACAACGCATCACGTTGCGGTTTGGCTGCGTGGATTTGAGCACGCGCCCGGACCGCCGCCAATATCGCGTGCTGCTGGCGGACGGCAGCCTTGCGCCCAGTGAACTCAAGGATCACCCCGGCTGGCGTCAGCCACAGCGCGAAGGCGACTTCGAATGGACGCCCGATACGCCCGGCACGTACACGGTCGCGGTGCAATACATCGACGGCGACCTGAATTATTCACCGCCGACCCTGGCCGTGCTGAAGATCGTCCCACCCTGGTACCGGAACGCATTCATCATGGTCCCGCTCGTGGCGGTCAACGGCGGTCTGCTCGCATGGGCGTTCCTGGCGCGTCTTCTTTACGTGCGCAAACGCCGCGAAGCCGCGCGCCTGCAGCAATTGATGTATGAACAGGAACACAAGGCGCGTCTCACGCTCGAAAACAAGAACATCGAACTGGCCTCGGCCAAGGAAGCCGCCGACGTCGCCAACCGGGCCAAAAGCACGTTCCTGGCGAACATGAGCCATGAACTGCGCACGCCACTCAACGCCATTATCGGTTACAGCGAAATGCTTCAGGAGGAAGCCGAAGACGTCGGCCAGGCTGCCTTCCTGCCCGACCTCCAAAAAATTCACGGCGCAGGCAAACACCTCCTCACACTGATCAACGACGTCCTCGACCTCTCCAAGATTGAGGCCGGCAAGATGACTTTGTTTCTGGAAGATTTCGACGTGGTGCAGATGGTGCGCGAAGTCGCCAGCACGGTGCAACCACTCGTGGCCCGGAACACGAATAAGTTGGAGGTCGATTGCCCGACGGATACCGGCTCGATGCGGGCCGACCACACCAAGGTGCGACAGACGCTCTTTAACCTCCTGAGCAACGCGTGCAAGTTTACTGAGAAAGGGACGATCACGCTGCGTGTATGGAATGACGAATGTCGAATGACGAATGTCGAAATGGCAAAAGCGTCGGACAGTTCCATTCGTCATTCGTCATTCGTCATTTTCACCGTCACAGACACCGGCATCGGCATGACCCAGGAACAAATCGCAAAACTCTTCGAGGCATTCACGCAGGCGGACGCTTCCACTACCAAGAAATACGGCGGCACCGGTTTGGGCCTGGCCATCAGCCGCAAGTTCTGCCAGATGATGGGCGGAGATCTAACCGTGGCCAGCGAACCGGGCAAGGGTTCCACCTTCACGTTCACGCTGCCCACGCAAGTCGAGGAACCAAAACCCGACGTCGCCGCCGAGGTAACGAGGCGGACCGATCAGCCCCACCGCCTCCTCACGCCGGCGGCTACAGTTCTGGTCATCGACGACGATCCCGCGGTGCGCGACCTTATGCAACGTTCGCTGGGCAAGGACGGCTACCACGTCGAAGTTGCCACCGATGGCCGCGCCGGCCTGGAGATGGCCAGGCGGCTCAAGCCCACCGTCATCACCCTCGATGTGATGATGCCCAGCATGGACGG
>Ga0137431_1000661_pt1 | contig 11695 bp, 6 predicted proteins | sample EasRivERMZT800_2_FD_104646 | JGI IMG/M metagenome (GOLD analysis project Ga0137431, IMG submission 104646) | Soil microbial communities from meander-bound floodplain in the East River, Colorado, USA - East River MetaG ERMZT800_2 | ecosystem: Environmental > Terrestrial > Soil > Floodplain ... | reverse complement strand
TTTGCTGGCTTCCATCGTTGGGTGTACTTGCCAAAACCGTGATAGGAAACGTGAGTCCACCATCAATGGATAGCTGAATGCTTACATTGGCACAATTAACTACACCCGCATTGGTATTAGCAACATTCCAGGTAACTACCTGGTTGCTGCCTCCTGCCCATGAAATACCTGTTGCCGAGGGCACTGTTACCACAAACGGGCCGCTGGCTCCATCTACCAATACACTTACTTCGTCAGAGCAAACTCCCCCGCCCCCTGCACGGTTGTCACGGGCGGTTAATCTGAAAACCATTGAACGTCCATAAGAAGGCAAGATTTCCCCGATCGTAGTAGTGTTATTGATTTGATCGGAAAGCTTGGGAAAATAGCGAACCGGAGTGCCTACAGGTTCGAATGATCGAAATAACGGTGCATTGCCGGTCGGGCTATTCCAATTGCCCGCAGGGCCAACATCCATCTGCTCCCAGGAATAAGTTAATGCGTCTCCATCTCCATCGGTAGCGCTACCGGTTAAAACAAAAGGGGTGGATTTTGGAATGGTAAAATTATTTCCCGCATTAACAACCGGAATAATATTTCCTGTCACGGCAATTGTTCCGCAGGTTGCTCCTTCACCGATGGCAGTGAAGATATTGATCTCATCCATGCTCAATGCATGGAAGTAGGGAATACTATTAATACCAATATTATTTGCGGCTCCGCAAATACCAGAATATCCCATAATGGTAATGCCGCTGCCCGGCTCAACAGCGGTAGAAGCATTGCGATTGCCGCTGCAGGAGCTTGTAGTAGCATTAAAACTATGTGAGGCACTGAACTGGTGGCCCATTTCGTGAGCTACATAATCTATATTGTAGGGATCGCCCACGGGATTAGGAGAGCCCGTAACTGCCCTCGCCTTAAGACCTCCACAAACAGAACCCAATTGGGCAATACCCCCGGCCCCGGTACTGAATGTATGACCCATATCATAATTAGCATCTCCGATATTGGTGCTGATGACGGTTTGGCTTTCATCAAGCAAAGCCGAGCCATCATCGTTGGCGGTAAATGGATCTGTTGAAGGATTGACAAAAACTATCACGTTATTATTGGCCACAAGGTTGAGGCTGATTGCTACTTCTCGTTCATAAATGCCGTCTACCCTGTTTATGCTCGTTACTATTGCTGAGAGCGCCTGTGCAACGGTTGGATTACTATTGCCAACGGCAGCGATTGCATATTCACCGGTACAAGCAACAGCTAAACGATAGGTGTGCAACTCTGTGCCGCTGCACGGCCCATCCATCGGTTTATTGGCTGATGTAGCCTTCATTTCTTCCGGGGGTTCAACGACTCCAATTTCATTAAACGGGTTTTTCTTTTTGAAGTCTTTTTTATCATAAACCAGATAATTTCGAATGTCTGACTGGCGGTAGGGATCAATAAAAATGTCATCATTAATATCAGAGAGGATCATTGCGTGAAAACCGAGTTCCGTAAAGTCAATTTTTACGGTTGCGGTTGGATCATCTATTCCCTGGCCGGTGTATGTCTTTATCCCCGGGAAACGGGCTGCCAATTCAGGTTCCATCACGGGACTTTCCCATATACGATATGCTGCTCTGCCCCCCTGCGGCATCGGTAATTCAACAATCCTCACAGGTTTTGGCCCAGCTGATCTGTCTGTGGCCAGCGTTTTTAGAAAGTCCTGCATTCCTCGGATATCCAAAACAAGACTCCTATATTTTTCGGGAATAATTACGCGTTTACCTGCCGAATTGGCTGATATTTCGGTTTCTCTGGCCTCTGCAAAAAAATAAACCTGGGCTGAAAGATCATAGGAAGCTGCGAACGTGATCATTAGTACTAAGAAAATCCTGCACATATTTTTCATAAACTCAATTAAGGGTCTGAGATTGCTTAAAATTATCATTATTTTTTTGCTAATCAATACGCTACCGCTAAAAGGCTTCGGAAGGAGATGACAGCCTGCTCAGGGACTTGTGCACTATACGACCCAAATTAATTAACGGCCAGGTTCTATCCAAAAAAAATCCCGCTTCGTGTATGAAGCGGGATTAGCTTTAAAAGATTGCAAAGGGATGGTTGAAGATATCGTCATCATTCTTCCTGTTCCTTCTCATCCATTTTCTGATAGCATCAATAAATTGGCTCAAACGCAATGACTCAAAAACTTTTTTCATAAGCGAATTTTCTTAAAAGATTAATGAATAATTGGAATGAAGATCCCGCCTTTTAGAAAAAAGCGGGACCGTATTGATATTAATGAATCCGGGTTGAGGACCTCCGGCTTCTGATTTAGTAACCCATGCCACCCATGTCAGGTGCGCCATGATTGTGCGGAGCTTCCTCTTTCTTTGGCTTGTCAGCAACTACCGCTTCGGTAGTCAGCAGCATACCTGCGATAGAAGCAGCATTTTCCAAAGCAATACGTGTAACCTTTGTAGGATCAATTACACCGGCTTTCAACAAATTTTCATATTGGTCTGTTCTTGCGTTGAAACCGTAATCCCCTTTTCCTTCCTTCACTTTCTGTACAACGATAGAACCTTCGAGGCCGGCATTGTCCACTATGATGCGGATAGGCTCTTCTAAAGCACGGCGTACAATAGCCATGCCTGTTTGCTCATCTTCGTTGTGGCCTCTTACTTTAGCATCGAGGCTTTCTATAGCGCGGATATAAGCTACTCCACCACCAGGTACAATACCTTCTTCCACGGCAGCACGGGTAGCATGCAATGCATCATCCACCCGGTCTTTCTTTTCTTTCATTTCCATTTCGGTAGCAGCGCCTATATACAGTACTGCTACGCCGCCTGACAATTTGGCCAAACGTTCCTGCAATTTTTCCTTATCGTAATCTGAAGTTGTATTTTCAATCTGCGCTTTTATCTGGTTAACACGAGCGGTGATATCAGTTTTCTTGCCTTTGCCACCTACAATGGTTGTATTGTCTTTATCAATAGTAACCGAGGAGGCTTGTCCCAAGGTAGTCAGATCAGCGCCCTCTAATTTGTGACCCAGCTCTTCGCTGATAACAGTACCGGCAGTTAAGATTGCAATGTCAGTCAGCATTTCCTTCCTGCGATCGCCAAAACCGGGCGCTTTTACAGCAGCCACCTTAATGGTGCCGCGAAGCTTGTTTACCACCAATGTCGCCAATGCTTCACCTTCCAGGTCTTCAGCAATGATCAGCAACGGACGGCCGCTTTGTGCTACTTTTTCCAGGATATGAAGAATATCTTTCATCGCAGATATCTTCTTATCATAGATCAGTATATAAGGATTTTGCAATTCAGCTTCCATTTTTTCGCTGTTGGTAACGAAATAAGGAGATACATAACCACGATCAAATTGCATACCTTCCACTACATCAACAGTAGTGTCGGTTCCTTTTGCTTCTTCTACAGTGATAACACCTTCTTTACCCACTTTAGCGAATGCTTCGGCGACCAGTTTACCAATATTTTCATCATTGTTAGCAGAGATAGCTGCTACCTGTTGAATTTTTTTGCTGTCGTTACCAATGGTCTGGCTTTGACTTTTCAGGTTTTCAACCACCAGGCTTACAGCCTTGTCAATACCACGTTTCAAATCCATTGGATTAGCGCCGGCAGCTACCATTTTCAAACCTTCGCTGATAATGCTTTGAGCAAGCACTGTGGCTGTAGTTGTACCGTCGCCGGCAATATCAGCAGTTTTAGAAGCTACTTCTTTTACCATCTGGGCACCCATGTTTTCAATAGGATCATCCAGTTCTATTTCTTTGGCTACCGTAACACCATCCTTGGTAATACCGGGTGCGCCAAATTTTTTCTCAAGAATCACATTACGGCCTTTGGGGCCCAGTGTTACTTTTACAGCGTTGGCCAATATATCAACGCCTTTTTTCATTCTGTTTCTTGCTTCAACATCGAAGAAGATTTGCTTTGCCATTAGTTATAAGTTTAAAAGTTTAAAGTTTAATGTTGTGAGCCTGGCAATTGTGCTGCTATAAGCTTTCGTTGCGTCGCACTCTTCAACTTCCAGTAATTCTATTATTTCTACTGCTAATTATTCTGTCTTCATCAATATATCTGAAGACCTCATGATTAATAACTCTTCCCCCTCTACCGTTATTTCTGTTCCAGCATACTTTCCGTATAAAACAACATCTCCTATTTTTTGAGGTACGGGTATTAATTTTCCTGACTGTTCCGAATATTTACCGATACCAACTGCTACGATCGTTCCTCGTTGAGGCTTTTCTTTAGCAGTATCGGGGATAATAATACCCCCAGCAGTTTTTTCTTCAGCCTTAGCTGGTTTTACTAAAACTCTATCGTCATAGAGTTCATAACTTGACTTCTTGGCCATAATTGTATTGATTTTGTTTTTGAATTAGATTCCCTCACGGATACAACCGCTGTTGATTTGGGGACGGCAAAGGTAATCGTAATAATTATGCCATGAGTAAGAGATGTGAAAAAATTGCAGTTTAATTCCAGCTCGCCTACCGTTTTATACCTCCTTGTCAGAAAAACACGATTAAAGAAATGCCAAATTTTCATTTCCCGGGTCGCTATTACGGGATAAATAAGAGGTGGGAATATCTATATATAATTTTCTTAGAAATCCTACTGTTATGAAAAATATCTTTTCTGAAAACTATTTTCCGAAGATCAGTCGTTTTAATTACCGGATTAATTCCAATTTTCGACGAATGATGAAATTGAGGATTTATTTCCTTGTAATTCAACATTCTACCATAACCAATGCCTATCTAAAGTCCACCTATGAGAAAATTATTTTTACTTATTCCTATTCCCTTATTTTTCCTTTTTACCGATCTGAATGCCCAACCGCCCTGCGCATTTGACAAACTTCATAAAGCGTTACTCGAAAAGGATCCGGCTTATGCCAGGAGAATCGAAGAAAACAAAATCGCGATCCGGAAATTTATAGAATCTCAACTGCAAAGAAGGGGTCCTGAGGCGCGGCCCCATACGGCATACACGATTCCCGTCGTCGTACATGTGATGCATACTGGCGGTGCGGTAGGAACTATCTACAATCCAACTGATGCCCAGATAAACGGTGCTATTAATTACCTTAACCAGGTATTTTCCGGAACATTTCCAGGCATGACCGCCCCGATAGAAGGCGGCGGGGTCGTGGACCTGGAGATCCAGTTTGCGCTGGCACAACGTACCCCTGCCTGCGGTGCCACAAATGGCATTAATCGGGTGAATGCCTCATCAATTCCCGGCTATGTTGCAAATGGAGTAAATGCCGCCGGGAGCTCTGGTTGCTCTGACCTTACCTTGAAAAATTTTTCCCGCTGGAACCCTGCCAATTACTACAATATTTGGATCGTCAATAAAATTGATGGCGCTGATGGCACTTCGGGCCAGTTCATAGCCGGGTACGCTTATTTCCCGGGTTCTCCTTCTACCCTTGACGGCACGGTAATGCTCGCTACGCAAATGACCACCGGGGAAAAAACATTGCCTCATGAAGTAGGTCATGCACTCAATTTGTATCATTCTTTTGAGGATTCAGACAATGATACCGATTGTCCTTCGAATTCAAATTGTACGACTACGGGTGACCTTGTTTGCGACACCGACCCAGTAACCCTTAATTACAATGTTGTAAGCGGTCTTTATAACTTTTCCTGCCGGACAGGGGCAAATGGATGTGCTCCACCAAATACCTATACCATTAATACCGAACGCAATTTCATGAGCTATACCAATTGCTACACCCTTTTCACTAATGGACAAAAAGCAAGGGTACAGGCTGCAATGAGCCTATCTTCAAGGGCAAGTTTGGTAGATCCGTCAAATCTGGCATTGACTCCCTGCGGCACTACGCTTAATTTCACCCTGGTGGCCGCCTCCCGAACAGAAGATACTACGGGTACGCTAAGCGGCTGTCGCCGTTACCGGGATTACACGTACCAGATGGCTATTGGAGCGGCTCCGACCGCGACAGCCACAGCTACTCTTACTTATAGCGGCACGGGTGTGAAGGGAATTGATTACGACGTAACAACGAATGGGAATTTTGCCAGCCCGAGTGACGTGCTGACTTTCAACAGCGGATCTACCGCGGCCCAATCTTTTACGGTAAGAATTTACGATGATGCCGATGTAGAATCTGCCGAAACTGTAACACTTGATTTTACCGTCAACAGTGGCGGTGGCGATGCCAGCGAAGGATCCACTGCACCAACTTTTACGATTACTATTTTCGATAATGATTTTGCGCCGCTTGGTTCCTCAACCGGCACTTATTCCATCGGGACCGCATCAGCGTTCATCACACAGACTCCGTTTGATGCGAGGCCGCGGAGCCAGAGGGCGCAGTTCCTGTATAAAGCGAGCGAATTGACCGCGGCAGGAGTAAATCCGGGAAGCATCACTTCGCTGCAGTGGTACATACAGACAAAGCTTAGCACAAGGCCATTTAATAATTTTAATATTAAGATGGCTCATACCAGCGTCCCGTATTTGGTTGATGGAAGCGCTACCGTTATTAGCGGTATGACGACCGTTTATACTTCTGCTTCATATAATACAATTGCCGGCTGGAATACATTTACATTATCAACACCTTTTACATGGGATGGAATAAATAATCTTGCTATTGAAGTCTGTCATGATAACTCGACGCCGGCTAACAACAATGACGCTGACCAGGTATCAACATTTCTCGACGGCGGAACAGCAATGCAGGGCAACGCAATGTTTCAAAATTCGGTGAACTGTTCGCAGAGTTTCAGCAATATATCCTATTTTGGGGCAGGCAGAAAACCTGTCATCCGCCTGGGTAATACGGTTGTAGGTACAGCTATTGAAACAGCTGCTGCTGCCAACTCGTCTCTTAATATTGAACCTGGCAGCAACGATTACTTTTATTCGAACAATAATAAGCTTTTAATGCGCTTAACCGGCATCAGTGCATCGCTTGGTTGTGTTTCATCTTCGTTGGAGGAAGCGGGAACATCATGGCTCAATTACCAGGGTGGTCAACGGTCTGCAAAAGTTTTTGCAGTGACGCCTACTACGAATAGCGGCAGCGCCAGCTATACAATTTCACTTTATTTTGAAAATGCTGAGCTGGGTGGAAAGACCGCGTCAACCTTAAGAATTGCGAAAACCACGGCATCTTCTGTCGCCGCATCCAATATAAGCAACACGGTAATTGTGACCCCAACGGTAACAACATTTGGATCGGGGGCCACGGTATTCACAGCAAACCTCACCGGATTTTCCCGTTTCTTCCTGGTTGATGCCGGCGTTACACTTGTTGTAGAACTAACCGAATTCAGTGGAAAAGTAACCCAGGAACAAAATTCATTATTGAGCTGGACGACTGCATCGGAACAGAATAACCGCCAGTTTGATATTGAAACAAGCCGCGATGGAATAAATTTTGAAAAAATTGGAACGGTTGCATCAAAGGGCAACGCCAGCGTCGATCAGCATTATGAATTTTTGCATTTAAATCCTCAACCCGGACTTTCATATTATCGCTTGAAACAGACAGACCATGACGGAAAATACTCTTATAGCAAGATCATTTCATTGACTGTTAGCGCAGCGTTGACCAAGGCATCGATTTATCCGGTGCCTGCAAAAAATGCGATCACTATAAATTTTGGAACTATTATCAGCAAAGGAGAGATAAATATCTATTCGACCGATATGAAACTTGTAAAACCTGAAAAAATAAACGGTCCTTCAATGAAAAGGGAAATAAACATTGGCAACCTTCCGGCCGGGATTTATTTCATTCGCTATTCAGACGGCACGACGGTTGGAACATTACAATTCATAAAAGAGTAGAATATCAGGACTGTCATAAAAAACCCTGCTGATGCACTGGCATTAGCAGGGTTTTTTCAATAATATATCTGTTGCAATAGTCTATTGAATCATAATGTTCAGGTAGTTGCTTTTATCGCATCAGAAACAATATTTTCCAGGTCGGCAATATCAAAAGGCTTATGCAGGCAATAATCGGCTCCCGCTTCTTCTGCCAATTCGTTTACATTATTATTGGCACTGAAAAAAATCACGGGTATGTGATGAAACTCCTTTGATTCTTTAACCAAACGGGTAGCTTTTACACCGCCCACATCGGGTATCCAGTTATCCATCAAAATTACGCTGGGCTGATGTTGCTGGAGGTCATTTAATATTTCTGTGCATTTGTCTTTGGTAATCACTTCAAAATTTTTGGACGCAAGAATAAGGGAACAGACTTCCAGCAAATCCGTATCGTCATCATATATAATTACTTTTTTATTCATTAGCCAGCTAACACCGTTTTCAAATGTAAAGGGAAGATAACTATGCCCACGGAAGTGAAAAATAAAAAACCGAGCCTTTGCCTTCTTCGCTTTTCACTCCTATTTCTCCACCATGCCTGCGCACAATTTCGGCACAGATATACAAACCTATTCCAAATCCCGAGAAGGCTGTGTTCGTGTTTGCTTTTGCACGATAGAAACGTTCAAATATTTTTTTATGTTCGTCCGGTCTGATGCCAATCCCTTTGTCGGTTACAGAAACCGTAACACAACCTTTTATCTTTTCAATTTTTACAGAAATGTATTTGTTGTCAGGTGAATATTTGACTGCATTATTTAGAAAATTTGTGATCACCTGTGCTATTCTTTCGCGGTCGGCATTTACAAAAACCGGCTCAGTTTCCTTTACCACTATGGTATGACTAACGGAAACCAGTTGAATATCGCCGGCAATTTCATTTACCAGTTCACTCAGATCAAATGATTCAATATTCAACTGGAATTTCCCCGATTCAATTTTGGAAACCTTCAGAAAATCGCCGACAAGTTTTGTCATTTTATTGATTTGGTTTTCCATCTTCACCAATGCACTTTTCAAAAACTCATTATCTGTTTTTTCATAGGTTTTGGCGAGGAGTTGCGTATAGGCTTTTATCGAGGTAATAGGTGTCTTTAATTCGTGACTGGCTACGGCAAGAAAATCATTTTTTAATATTTCCTGCTGTTTTCTTTCAGTAATATCTGCTACCGAGCCCGCAAAACCCGAAAACTCTTTATTAATAGTATAAAAAGGCCCGCCTTCTGAAAGCATCCACCGTGTCTGTCCATCTTTTCGTTTTATCCTGAACTCAACAGCAAAATTTTCCTTTGCCTCAAAGCTTTTTTTGAATACATCCAACACATACCTTCTGTCAGCATCCACCACGGCGGCTAACCATCCTTCTTCATAATGTTCAGATACAGGGATCCCTGTCCACTCCATCCATGTATCATTTACAAAATTATTTTTCCCATTAATGTCTGTCATCCACAAACCCACCGGCGAAACATTCGCGATTGTTTTAAATAATAGCTCACTGGCCTGAAGTCTTTCATTAAATCTTTTTTCATCATCAATATCCATACTGGCACAAATGAACCCGATAAAGTTGTGTGAGTCGTCATAACGGGGCACAGCATTATCCGAAATCCACCGGTACTGACCGTCGTACCGCTTCATCCTGTATTCCCTGTGAAATGCTTTTTGATTCTTAACTGCATCCTCGTACACCTGAATATAATTGACCACATCATCAGGATGCACTGCCTCGTGCCAGTCGCCTGCGTTTTCACACTCGGCTGTTCGTCCTGTAAAATGAAGCCAGCTTGTATTATAAAAACCTGCATACTTTTCGTTGCCCGACATCCAGATCATAACAGGCGCGTTGTTGGCAATAACCTTAAACCGCTCTTCACTTTGCTGCAACACATCGAATGCCGCTTTCTGATCAGTTATATCTACAGTGATGCCTAAAATCCGGACGGGAACCCGGTTACTGTCATATAGAACTTTCCCCCTCGATCTTATCCAGCGAACGTTTTCCGATGATGGTTTTATCCGCAATTCCAGATCAAGAAATCCGTCTTTCATAGCATTGGTCATAGCCTCATTTCGGATACCTATATCATCAGGATGAATTTTAGTTAATATTTCCTGGTGAGAGGGTCTTGCATCGGGCTCAAAGCCCAACAACTGCAAATATCGTTTTGAATAAATGGGCTCACAAGTTAGTAAATTCAGCTCCCAGGTTGCCAACTCTGCCGCGTCAATGGCTATATTCATCCGTTCTTCCTTTTCTTCAATAGCCTTTAATGCAGCCTTTTCCAGGGTGACGTCCATAACGGTGCCGTGCATTCGCACCGGCTGTTCCCCGTTGCTGAAAATCTTTCCATGAACCTTTATCCAGTGAACAGATTCATCGGGCCAGTAAATACGGGCTTCATAACTTAGTGATCCTTTTGTCATGGCAGCAACGACGGCATTGTCACGTATATGCCGGTCGTCAGGATGAAATCTGACTAGCAGATCCCGGTGAGTGATGTCTTGCTTTCCTTTAATTCCAAATATTTCATTAAGTCTTTGGGAGCCCGTAAACGTATCTGTTACCAGGTCCCAGTCAAACGTTCCCAACTCAGCAGCTTCTACAGCAAGCCTTGTGTTCTGCTCCTCATCAGATAATGCTTTATGAAGTTTTTTTTGGGAAGTGATATCGCGTGCAATTTTCGATGCGCCGATAATGATGCCGTTTGTATTTTTTATTGGTGAAATAGCAAGCGAAATATCAATCAGTTCTCCTTTTTTGGTAAGTCGCTTCGTTTCAAAATGCGCTACACGTTGTCCCTGTTGAATCCGTCGCAGGATTTCCGGCTCTTCATCAACCCGGTCGGGTGGGATCAATTTGTTAATTGGCTGACCAATCATTTCGCCGGCAGTATAACCAAAAAGTTTTTCTGCACCGGGGTTCCAACTGGTGACTATGCCTTGTACCGTCTTGCTGATGATGGCATCTTCAGATGATTGTATTATTGCAGACAGCCAGGCACTATCCTGCTCCGAATTTTTTTGGGATGTAATATCTGCTAACATGTTGATGGCTCCAATTATTCTCCCGTTTTCATTCATAATAGCTTTGGGGTGCGGGATGATCGTCCTTTTGGATCCATCCGGGCGCTGAATAATTAGCTCCTGGTTGGGAATGACGAATCCATTCTTTAATAATATTGCCATTGGGCTTTCATCTAAAGGAAGCGGACGGCCATCAGCATGAAATAATTTCCATGATCCGCACCAGGCATCTTTACCGGGCTCAGGTTCACGCCCCCACAGTTCTGCGGCGGCACGGTTAAACATCCTGAGATATCCCTTTGCATCACAGGTATAAATCGCAACCGGCAATGCGTTGAGGACAGTGAGGCTTAGTAATTCACCCTGCCCGATTCCCCGCGCAAATACAATGTTAGAAATATTTTCCAGCTGCATGTGGTGAAAGAAATGTTTTCATTAAGTAACCAATTATTCTCTTCTACCACTTAAATGCCAAATAGTTGAAGATAATAACTGAAGTTAACAATTTTATCTGAACACTTAAATCCCGAGTCCCGTTTACTCAGGCCGACTTCATCACACAAGCAAATTCCTTACCTTCGGCCTCTCAAAAGAGCTCTTATTGCAATGATCAGCAGAAGAAATATCCGGGTAAAGGTGATGCAGACGCTATACACGCTAGATATACTGGAGGATTATTCGAAACCCGGAGAACAACAAAAGATATTACAACAACATTTCAACCAGACCCGATCCCTGCTTGTATATCTCACATGGTTTCTTACCGAGGTATCCCGCTACGCTGAAAC
>Ga0137431_1000659_pt1 | contig 11737 bp, 11 predicted proteins | sample EasRivERMZT800_2_FD_104646 | JGI IMG/M metagenome (GOLD analysis project Ga0137431, IMG submission 104646) | Soil microbial communities from meander-bound floodplain in the East River, Colorado, USA - East River MetaG ERMZT800_2 | ecosystem: Environmental > Terrestrial > Soil > Floodplain ... | reverse complement strand
TTAGGTGCAACAGCATTAGGTCGGTGGGCGGAGTTGCGGGAAATTCAGGGAGCTGCTATTTTTCTTGCCAGCGATGCCGCCAGTTATATGATCGGCTCAATGCTCACCGTTGACGGCGGCTGGACAGCGGGCTAACGCCAATCAATATGGGTAAAATGACACAATTAATTGGTACAAATAAAATAACACGGATACGCTACGGAATGCTGGCACTCGTATTTGTGAATGTTGTTATCAATTATCTTGATCGAAGCAATCTTTCTGTTGCTGCAACGAGCCTGGGTAGAGAGCTTAACTTGTCTTCCATTCAATTGGGGTTATTATTTTCAGCTTTTGGGTGGTCGTATGCCGCGCTGCAAATTCCTGGCGGACTAATCGCCGATCGCATTGGCCCACGAATCTTATATACATTTTGTTTGGTCACATGGTCATTGGCTACTGTGGCGCAAGGGTTCGCAAAAGGGTTTGCCAGCCTTTTTGCTTTTCGCCTGGCAACGGGCGCCTTTGAAGCCCCTACTTATCCCGTCAACAATCGCATCGTCACCAGTTGGTTTCCGGATCATGAAAGAGCATCGGCTATCGCGATGTATGTTTCAGGGCAGTTTATAGGACTTGCTTTTTTAACACCGGCGTTGGTAGCACTTCAGCATTATGCCGGATGGAGAGGATTGTTTATTGTATCGGGACTGATAGGATTAGGATGGGGGTTCGTATGGTATAATTTTTACCGCGACCCATTGGATCATTCACGGTTAAGCAAAGCAGAGCTGGACTATATCGAAAAAGGCGGCGCTGTATTGAGTGGAAAAAAAGATAACACAGATAAAAAACCTGCCTGGGGGCGACAGGATTGGAAGCAAGTATTTGGCAACCGGACATTGTGGGGAATTTACATTGGGCAGTTTTGTGTCAATGCTACCCTGTGGTTTTTTCTTACATGGTTTCCGACCTACCTGGTCCAATATCGTGGGTTAAGTTTTTTAAAAACCGGCTTTCTTGCATCTATACCATTTTTGTCGGCTTGTGCGGGTTTACTTTTATCCGGATTTCTTTCCGATTATTTAATCAAAAAAGGGAAATCTGTGAGCTTGTCCCGTAAAGCACCCATTATTTTCGGACTTCTTTTATCCGGCTCTATCGTTGGTGCCAATTACACAAACGACATGATCCTGGTAATTTTCTACATGTCGCTCGCTTTTTTTGGTGCGGGCATAGCATTAATTTCCTGGGTCTTTGTTTCAATATTATCGCCAAGACATTTGATAGGACTTACCGGTGGCGTATTTAATTTCATGGGCAACTTAGCGTCTATAGTAGTTCCAATTGTGATCGGGTATTTGGCAAGCGGCGGAAATTTTGAACCGGCTCTTGTGTTTATTGGAGCATTAGGAGTATCGGGAGCATGTTCGTATATATTTCTCGTTGGGAAAATAGAACGTACAACGGTTAAATAAGGGTTCATCATAACTACCTTCATAGATGAATAGCCGACGATAAAAGGATTCCTTCTTTGCCTCCAAATGAGGCTATTAATAAAATAGGTTACTAATCATTTTCCCCATTGTGGTCGCTTACACTTATTATCCTCTCCACTTTAGGAGCCATAAGCAGTGCGGCCAAAATTTATCAAGCTGGTTCAGCTTGAGTTTAACTCGATTATAATCGATTGCAGATTAAAAGTGCTTCAGTAACGGGAAGTGGCAAAGATCAGTGGGTTGGCCACATATCATAAATGCCTTATTATTTGTAGTTGGCAATCTTTATCAGTTTCCCAACATCATGCACAATTATCTTTCTGCCTCTAGTTTCCAGAATGGCATCTTCTTTAAATTCAGTCAGCACCCGCACCACATTCTCCCGTGCTGTACCAACAAGGCTGGCCAAATCATCTCGGCTCATATTAATTTCGACAGGCATACCTGGCTTAAAATTCACTTTGTATTTTTCCCTGATAACAATCAATTGAAGGGCCAATCTTTCCCTGACAGTTTTTTGCGCATACATGGTAAGACTGTTGGCCAATACCGCAAACTCATGGCTTAGTGTCTTTAACAGCCGCCTCGTTAATATATTTGATTGCTGTAAGGCGTCAAGAAAATCTTCCTTTGGTATAAAAGCAATTTTACTTTCTTCTAATGCTGCCGATGAATCAGGATAACGGTCCTCAGAAAGTATAGCGTGGTATCCTAATAATTCCCCTGTATTAGCCACATAAATAATCTGTTCTTTCCCATCTTTATCAACTTTATACTTTTTCACTTTTCCTTCTGTGATATAAAAGATACCGCCCGGGTAACCACCTTCACGAAAAATAACCTCGCCCTTTTTATATATCTGTTCTGATTTATTGGCTGTCAGCAATTCTAAATCATCCAAAGGCAAATCAGTAAGCACTGATTCGCTTTCAAAGTCCCATTTATCTATTGGGAAAATGCCTTTTATACTCATATTATGAGCAAAACTACCCCTTTAAAAATTGATAAAACTCACTTTTTCAATTGATAACGTTTACCGCAATAAAACATGAGGTCAAATAGCTTTGCATTATGAAAAGGGAAAAATCTGCAAACAAGGATCTCTACTTTACTAAAGACCATGAATGGATTGATTTTCAGGGAACTGTAGCGTATACAGGGATTTGTAATTTCAAACTTACAGGCTTTAAAGAAATACATCAAATCCGGTTTAAGGAGCCCTCTGGAATCAGGAAGAAAGGCGAAGTTATTGCCACTATTACCTACAATGATTACCAGATAGAGGCCCATATGCCGGTTGACGGAAGAGTGATTGAAATTAATGAGACTTTATTGTCTGGAAATCGAAATAGTTTACTCCAGGGCACTGAGAACAGCGAATGGCTGGCATTAATTGTCCCCTCTCAACCTTACGAACGAAAAGATTTACTACTGCCAAAGCAATATCAAATGAACGGCAAGGATAAATATGCAAAATAGTGCCCAAAAAATATTTAAGAAGAATGGTATGCCCCTGATTGAAAAAAGAATTTACGCAGAAAAATGGTTTAGTTCTGATGAACAGTTTAATCAACTCTACCCTTTATCTATTCAGGTGCTTGCCCGCAGGCACTGGACCCCCTTAGGTGTTGCCAGGAAAGTCGCCAATTTTTTAGCTGCTGAAAATAATGTGAGAATATTAGATGTAGGTAGCGGGGTAGGAAAATTTTGTTTAGGTGCGGCTTACTACAAACCCAGGGCTTTTTATTATGGGGTTGAGCAAAGAAAAAGTTTAATCAGTCATGCAGAAAATGCAAGAGAAATCCTCCATACTGATAACGTCTCCTTTATTCATGGAAATTTCACTCAACTGGATTTAAAAAATTTCGATCATTTCTATTTCTATAATGCTTTTTATGAAAATCTTGCCGGTACAGATAAAATAGATGACAGTATTGATTACTCTGGCGAATTATACAATTATTACAATCGTTATTTATTCAAACAACTGGAACAAAAACCCGGAGGCACAAGACTGGCTACTTTTCACAGCCTGGAAGATGAAATACCGCAGAGTTACCATGAGGTGAGTTCCGAATTTGATAACCTGCTGAAGTTTTGGATTAAGATATAATAATAAAAAGAGGTTTATATATATGCCAATTGATTTTGATGCTGAAATTAAAGAAATAGCCAGTAAGCTTAAGCAAGTAGAAGGTGGATTGTGAATAGATAATAGTGCTCAATATTAGCAAACGATTCAAAAATGGAAATGATGATGCAAATATCATCCTATACCTGCAAAAACTGTCTGCGTTTTTTTGATAAGAAGATAGAAACCACCCAGCAGAATCCTGACTATACTAATTACAGGTATGCATCTGGCTTTGTGGATACCCTTTTGAAGATGCCTTATTGGAAGAGCTGGATGAAGACTATTGATATGCAATGTTAAAAACTTGTCATGACTATTGATGAATATAAAGACCTTATTGTGCAAAAGCTGGGAATGGCAGGAGACTGCGAAGAAACGGAGCAGATTATCAAGAGGTCAATACAGCTTTTGAGAGAAAAACATTTACCCGCAAGAGCAAAAGCTGATTACCTGGTTAAACTAAAAGAAGGGTTAAAGGCTCTTTCTCCTTCCGGCTTTGATTATATACACTGGTGCAATATACAATGTGCCATTTTGTATTTGAGAAAACTGACAAAAAAAAGTAATATTCAGGATGAATAGGGTAAGAACTGGAAAAAAGCGTGGGTAATTATGGCGTGTTTTTAATCATAAATGCTCCCGGTGCAGAACCGGCAATATGTTTCTGGGTAAAGGTTCCTACAAACTAAAGTGCATATTGATTCACTCAAGAAACGTAATATTGGCCATGCCCTGAATTATTTAAGGCAAATGAATCAGAGAAGGGAAAAACCAGCATAGTCGCTATACCGAATATCTATGTCAGACTCTTTATTATTTTCTTTAGGCATACTATTACCTGTAGTGGGGATTTTAGCAATTCCAATACTGCCACATTTTATAAAGTCAAAAGCTAATTTTATTTTTGTTTGCCTAGTTGCTGCAGTTACATCTATCCCTGCCCTCAATGCATTAACCGGAAATAACGTTGAAGTTACTATCAGTAAAACCGTTGTTTTTGGGAACATTTCATTTCATCTTGACAGTCTTTCGGCCTGGTTTATTCTTATTATCAATTTGACCTGCCTCAACGGAGCTTTTTACGGTATTGGTTATATGAAGCGGCATAGCCAGCAAAGAGCAAGTCTTTCATCGCACTGGATATTTTTTTTGCTGTTTCAATCCTCCATGCTTTGGGTTTGTATGATGCAAAACGGGTTGGCTTTTCTTGTCGTTTGGGAATTGATGTCCATTTCTTCCTTCCTCCTTGTCATATTTGATCATCAGAATAAAGCAACACTGCGGGCAGGGATAAATTATCTCGTACAAATGCACATCAGCGTGCTTTTCCTGATGGCTGCTTTCGTGTGGGTATATTTTTCGGAAGGCTCATTTGAGTTTTCAGCTATTGAAAAATTCTTTTCATCTCATCAAAACCTGTGGCTCTTCCTTTTATTTTTTACCGGCTTTGGCATAAAAGCAGGGTTTATTCCGCTGCACTCCTGGTTGCCGCAGGCGCACCCCGCTGCTCCTTCGCATATTTCAGGTGTTATGTCTGGTGTTATTGTTAAGATGGGTATCTTTGGAATATTCAGGATTTCTTTTTTGCTCAAACAGGATTACTCAGTTATAGGTGAAATTGTCATCATTATTTCTGTACTCACCGGCATCTATGGTATTTTAAATGCAGCAGTTCACCGGGACTATAAGAAAATGCTTGCTTATTGTACTATTGAGAACATAGGCATAATTGGTATGGGCATCGGGCTTGGTTTGATAGGGATGGGCAATGAAAATACACTGTTGGCTACCTTGGGATTTACGGCGGCTCTTTTACACACACTGAATCATTCACTTTTTAAATCATTGCTTTTCTTTAGTGCCGGTTCTGTCTACCAGCAAACGCATACACGAGATATGGAAAGGTTGGGCGGGTTAATCCGTAGTATGCCACAGACAGCGGTGTTCTTTTTGATTGGAGGGCTGGCTATCGGCGGACTTCCTCCTTTTAATGGATTTGTGTCAGAATTTCTTTTATATAGCGGTCTTATAGCAGGAATAAAATCAATCGGGATTACTTACATAACGCTGATGATATCTTCATTGGCAGGCCTGGCGGTCATTGGAGGAATCTCCATGCTCACTTTCACGAAAAGCTTTGGAACGATATTTCTCGGGGTTTCCCGAAGTGATTTGCATCAGCAGCCAAAGGAGGCGGGTCTGGTTATGCAATTACCACAATATTTCATTTTGTCAATTATGCTTTCAATAGGATTGTTCCCTCAATTTTATTTTTCAATTGTCCAGCAAATCGTTTCAGGTTTTATACCTTCAATTACTTCAATAACCGAAGTAACGCCTTCGTCGCTTAATAGTATATCCGCTATTGGAATGTTTTCATTGTTATTTATCCTACTACTACTTTTAATATACTTCATAAGAACAAGCATTATCCGGAAACATCCTGTTACAGAAGACTCAACCTGGGGTTGTGGATACACAGTACCTTCGTCAACGATGCAGTACACCGGTAAGTCTTATTCAAAATCGCTGGGAAAGCTGCTGGGTTTTGTTGTCCTGGAAAAGAAAAAGTATAAAGAAATTCAGGCAAAGGAAATATTTCCTGCAGAAAGAAAACATTCATCACATTACAATGATTTTTTTGTAACAAAGATTTTCGACGGTATCGTTAGCCGGCTTCTGTACTCCCTGAATTTCTTCCAGTTTATTCAAAATGGGAAAGTCCAGTTATATATCCTTTATGGTATTTTCTTCATTGTTCTTGTGTTCCTGGGGACAATCTTTAAAATCATCTGATGCAAATAATCACGGCTTTTATATTAACCATCTTTTTAACCATCCTGCTTGTTCCGTTTATAAGCGTCAGATGGAAAGGGATGGTTACTGTAGCGGCTGTGGTCATTCTTGCTGCTTTGAGCAGTGTGATTGCTGTTGAGGCCATGTCGGGGAAACAAATTGAATATTTTTTTCACGGCTCATTGGTAACAAAAGAAATCCCTGTAAGGGTCGATGCTTTATCCGGCTTCTTTATCCTTATGATCAATTTCACTTTCCTCACAGGCGCTTTTTATGGTTTGCAGTATATGAAGGCATACAGGAATCAAAAAGCAAACCTTGCCCTCCATTGTATCAGTTATATACTTGTTCAGGCAAGTCTTATCAGCATTTGTTCCTTACAAAACACTATTGTATTTCTAATTGCGTGGGAAATTATGGCCTTATCGTCTTTTATGTTGATCATTTTTGAGCACAACAAACGTGATACATTGAATGCGGGGATAAATTTTTTAATTCAGTCTCATATCTGCATTATGTTTTTGATGCTGGGTTTTATCTGGGTGGCTTTAAAGATGAATTCATTTGATTTCAGGGCAATCACTGCTTACTCAACCTCTAATTCACTGCTGACTGGTTTTGCTTTATTCTTTTGCTTCTTTATAGCGTTTGCTATAAAATCAGGCTTCGTTCCTTTTCATACATGGCTGCCCTATGCGCATCCGGCTGCCCCTTCTCATGTTTCGGGGGTCATGTCAGGAGTGATTATCAAAATTGGAATTTATGGTATTTTGAGAATGTTATTGCTTATAAAAAGTGATTATCTCGTAACGGGCTATGTTATTTTGTTTATCTCTTTGCTCACGGGAATTTATGGTGTGATGCTTGCCATCATTCAGCATAATCTGAAACGATTACTTGCTTATCATAGTATCGAAAATATTGGCATCATAGGTATGGGGATTGGTCTTGGCTGCATTGGAATAGGAAAAGGAAATAATGCTTTAATTGTCCTGGGATTTGCAGGGGCATTGCTGCACACACTGAATCACTCTCTTTTTAAATCCCTTTTATTTTATGGAGCCGGTAATGTTTACCAGGCTACTCATACAATGGACATAGAAAAGTTGGGAGGCATGGGCAAACCAATGTCTCATACTGCATTTTTGTTTTTAATTGCTTCGCTTGCAATTTGCGGATTGCCGCCTTTCAATGGATTTATTTCAGAATTCCTTATTTACAATGGCATGTTTACCAGCCTGCATAGTTCTGATAAAGCATTGCTTTCATGGATAGTTTGCAGTCTGTTCGGGTTGGCATTAATCGGTGGATTGGCAATGTTATGTTTTACAAAAGCGTTCGGTTCAGTTTTTTTGGGTACGGTTCGTCATCATTTTCATCATACTCCCAAAGAAGTTGTTATTGGTAAACTGATTCCTATGTATGCGGTATTACTATTAATAATTGGAATTGGCTTGTTTCCCAAAGTTCTTATTACTTCTTTTTCGAAATCCGTTTCTTTATTTACTGGTAGTGATCTTTCATCAAGCCATCTGCCTGCAGGGGATGCTTTGTCTATGATTGGAAGATGCGCAGCAGCTTTCATTCTTTTGGCAGGAGTGGTATATTTTATAAGGAAAAGGATGACGGTAAATAAACCTGTTGAATTTAGCTCTACCTGGGGTTGCGGGTATGTTGGTTCAACTGAAAAAATGCAGTACACCGCCAGTTCCTTTATCCGGGCTTACCGTAAACTGGCAGAACCGCTTCTTTCCATTTATAAAAAGAAAAAAGAGATAAAAGGTGTATTCCCTGGGAAAGGCCAGCAGGAAACGCATCCCTACGATAAAACAGAAGAATGGCTTATTGATCGTCCCCTGCAATTGTTAAAGGGATTTTTCAACCGGCTTACGTTCCTGCAAAACGGGAACCTTCAGTTTTATATATTGTATGGAATAGTTTTCATAACACTTGTTCTGGGAGTCCCTTTTGCGATAGAATATTTCAAAACCTTATTCCAGTTTTTAAATAAGCTATGAAGAATGATAAGTTTTATTTTAATAATCCTGACAAGCCTTTTCTTTGGCGGAATCATTATCCGTACTAAAAGTATTGCCTCCGGTCGTAAAGGTCCAGGGATACTTCAGCCGGTAAAAGATGTAATCCGCTTGCTTAAAAAGGGAGCTGTCTTCAGCAGAACCACCAGCTTTATTTTTCAGATAGCTCCAAGCATATACTTTGCTTCTGTTATAATGGCCATCATGGTTGTTCCTTTAGGTGAATACAAAGGGATCATATCTTTTGAAGGAGATTTTGTGTTTTTCGCATATGTATTGGGCGTAGGAAAGTTTTTCAATATAATTGCTGCACTCGATACCGGCAGTAGCTTTGAAGGAATGGGTGCAAGCCGGGAGGCATTGTTTTCCATGTTTGCAGAACCTGCCTTTTTTATTTTGATGGGTTCTTTAGCCCTTCTTACCGGGCATTCCTCCTTTCAGGAAATTTTTGCCTCACTGCATTTTGGTTCTTACATATCCTACATTCTTGGTGTATTGGCCACATTTGTTCTGGTGATGATTACAATGGTGGAAAACAGCCGTATGCCGATTGATGATCCTAAAACTCACCTTGAGCTTACTATGGTTCATGAAGTGATGATACTTGATAACAGCGGTTTTGACCTGGGTATGATCCTGTATGTCATTAATCTGAAGTTTGCTATGTATGGGGCTTTAATAGCAAACCTGTTTATGGGTACTTTTCCGCTATATCTTACTATTTCCATATTTTTTGGGATGCAGCTACTTTTTGCAATCGCAATTGGGTTACTTGAATCATTTACAGCAAGGTTCCGGATGAATCATAATGCGCAATATATTCTGGCGCTATCCTCTGTTTCTTTATTGATTTTTTTAGGGGTGTTACTGATTTTAGGACAATTCAGTTAACAATTAGAACAAGAAGATAATATAATGGCAAACGTATTACTGATAACCTTTACCATTTCGCTGCTCTACCTGGGTATAGCGCACCGGTTGCTTACTTATATTAAAATCCTGGCATTCCAGGGAGTATTGCTTTTTGGTATTGCTTTTATTGAGCTTATCGAAATCAATGTGGTCAACCTCACGTTTGTACTTCTTGAAACCATCGTTATTAAGGCGATTGCGATTCCCCTTTTTGTGAATTATGTGATGAAACGGAACAGGATAACCCGTGATGCGGAACCTTTCCTGCCCAACTTTGTCTCGCTTATCATTATTACTCTTATTATCATCACCACCTTTTTGTTATCCAATTCTATAAGTGATACCCGGATCAGTAAAATCTACTTTGTAGTGGCCCTTTCCACTTTGTTTACAGGATTGTACATTATTGTTACGAGAAGTAAAATTATCACTCATATAATGGGTTACCTCGTGATAGAAAACGGTGTATTTATATTATCGCTGGCGCTAGGTAATGAAATGCCGATGCTGGTAAACCTGGGTATTCTGCTCGACATATTCGCCAGCGTTTTCTTACTGGGAATATTTGTGAACCGGATAGGCGATGTATTGAAAGATGTTGATGTGGACCAATTAAAAAACCTGAAGGATTAAAATAATATCAAAGCATGACCGGAATATATTTAGCAGGGGCATTTTTAATAAGCGGGTTATTGTTTTTTAACAGGAACCGGATGTTAAAACATCTGATTATAATCGCTTTTGTATTGTTGCAGATCGGATTTACAGTTTATGAATACCTGCATATTAATACTACTGAATTAACTTATTTCACGGCTGATTCAATGGCAGTACTCCTTCTTTTAACTCTGTGTGTTATCAGCATGCCGGCGTTTTATCACAGTTATGTTTATTTGGGAACAAAGCAGGATAATCCTAAGCATACCGCCATTTATTTCGCTGCAATGGTTGCTTTATTGACCTCCATAAGCGCAGCTTATCTTTCCAACCACATTGCTGTTACCTGGATTTTTGTGGAACTGACTACATTGAGCGCCTCTGCTCTTATTTATCATCGCAGAAATAACCGTTCGCTGGAAGGTACCTGGAAATACGTATTTGTCTGCGCTGTCAGTATTACCCTTGTATTCATTGGCATTTTATTTTTAAGCTTTTCATTACCAAAAGCAGGCACTGATGCTCTCTCGTTTGGCAATCTTATCAAAAAAGCTTCTGAACTGAATGTATTCTGGCTGAGGTTGGCTTTCATTTTCATATTTACCGGGTTTACTGCAAAACTGGGATTAGTACCCATGTACACTGCGGGAATAGATGCAAAAGATAAGGCTCCATCCCCTGCCGGGGCATTACTTTCAAGTGTTTTGATGAATGTTGGGTTCATTGGTATTTTTCGAACTTATACTGTGGCTGCCAATTCTCCTATCCACCAGTGGGCAAATCATGTAATAATCATAGCAGCGCTCCTTTCCATTTTTGTTGCAACTGTTTACATGACGAAAGTTAAGAACATAAAAAGGATGTTTGCCTATTCCGGTATCGAACATGCAGGCATAATTATGCTGGGACTGGCAGCCGGGGGAGTTGGATATTATGCGGCCGTCCTCCATATTATTCTACATGCCTTTATTAAATCAAGCCTTTTCTTTCAGCAAGGGCAGATTTACCGCATTTACCAAAGCAAAAGTATTTATGATGTCGGCAATTATTTTAAGTATAATGTTACGGGATCGGTAGTCATGCTGCTGGCATTCTTTTTTGCAACAGCTATGCCGCCTTCAGGATTATTCATCAGCGAGTTTATGATTTTTCGCTCCTTGTTTGAAGCAAATTATTTATGGATTCTGATTGTTGTAATGGTCCTGCTGACCATTATTATCTGGGCTTTTGGAAAGAATATATTTAAGCTGCTTTTTACCCCCGCTGTTGATTTTAAGGAGGATGGTATCGAAAAAATTAATCCATTTGAGTCGGTATCACAATTCATCTTATTGGGGCTGGTTGTTTACCTGGGACTGAACCCGCCGCAGGAATTTGTAACACTTATCCAGGAAGCTGTAAAAAACCTGCCGCACTGATATGAGTTATATAATTGTCAGAAATAATGAAACCATTCCTATCTCTTCTATCCCGGAGTTAGACTATCCCTCATTCCTGGAGTTGAATGTATCTTCCCTGATAAAAGCTGCGGGGTCTCATTGTGTAAGTTATTTTGGTTATCAGCATGCTGGCAAGATCAGGTTGGTTTGTTGTATCGCTAACGATGAGTTGCATACTATTCACGTTTCATCATCAGTCGCAAATGAAGGACAATCGTTGCCTTCTTTTACAAAACACAATCTTGTTTTTGAAAAGTTTGAAAGGGAGATTCATGAGAATTTCGGAAT
>Ga0137431_1000656_pt1 | contig 11750 bp, 9 predicted proteins | sample EasRivERMZT800_2_FD_104646 | JGI IMG/M metagenome (GOLD analysis project Ga0137431, IMG submission 104646) | Soil microbial communities from meander-bound floodplain in the East River, Colorado, USA - East River MetaG ERMZT800_2 | ecosystem: Environmental > Terrestrial > Soil > Floodplain ... | reverse complement strand
GATTTGCTTAAACCAGCGTCAATATTGAGATCAGGATGGCTAAAGTCAATTCCGGTATCAATGACCCAGGCTCTTTTTCCGGTGCCATCACCATAGCCCACCCGGTTAATATTCCAGGGAATCAGCCTCGGTGCTACTACCGTAAAACAGGTTCCCAGGCTAACGATCCTGTCGGGCTCAATTGCCGCTATGCTTGCATCCTTGCTTAACCGGCCGGCTTCATCCGAAGAAATCACGGCAACAAAGCCGCCGGGTTGCCCTGCAAAACTTTCCTCTAACGCTTTGCTATTGATACTATTTCTTTGAAGCACACGCACACCAATACTATTTAAGCGTTCGGCTGTCATTCCCCGGGAGCTAACGGACGATGATTTGTAGAGTACAATATATCTTCCCTGTACAATGCCTCCATTGCCAGCGGCACCGCCTTGGACACAATCGTCATCATCGTTGGCGATATCGTTTGCGGGGTTGTTTTCTTTCCTGCAGCTGCCAATAATTAAAATACCTGCCAATAAAAAGGAAAAAAATTTGTGGCGAACCATGGCTATCATATAGAGTTTGCTGATAACGCATTTATCGTGCCCTTCATTCGTATGGCGGGAGGCTTTAACAGGTATTTATCATAGCAAAAGACAAGAATTTGCGACGGGTTGAATTCGCCGGTTGCCGTAATTGTAATACAGGCAAATAAGTATAAGCATTTTCAAATAATATGATCTGCGAATTTTCCCAAATATATTCTATGTGTTATCTCGTCTCTTCAAACATCCCGGTCTGCCGGTTCTTCCTGACATTATCCCACTGAAAATAACGGCCGTTCATTGCTATATAAACACCAGCGGGCAACGTTTGCACAAAAGCAAGCGCTCCGCCAAGATTGAAAAGCCCATCGGAGCTACCAAACTTTATCGGGATCATGGCGCCGAATAGCACAATTGTTTTCCCTTTTACTTTTTCTGCCAGCACCCTGGCCGTCTCACTCATGGTATCTGTGCCATGAGTGATGACTATTTGTGTCTCTTCGCATTGATTGCATTGATGTGCAATCAGGTCACGGTCTTCGGCAGTCATTTCCAGGCTGTCAATCATCATCAGGGTCCTGATTTCAGTAGCCAGCCGGCATCGCCCCATGGCCAGCAGATCCTGCATATGAGTGTCTTTGAAATATAATTCTCCATTCAGCTCATTGTATTCCTTGTCAAATGTTCCACCGGTTATAAAGATTCGGATAACCATGATGCAGCGTTTTGGAAAATGAAATTAATAAATCAAACGATGTGCAGCAGTTTTGTTTTTGTCCCGTGCATCCTTCTCCGGATTTTGAAATTGGTAACGGTACGTAAAATTCAGTATCGTAAAATTACAGCTGTGTGGCCAGGCAAAGTGGGGAATTAGTTCCGGTATGCGTAAACTAATACTCATTCTGATTTGGTTTCCGGCTTAAAAAAAGAGGCGGCATTTTTGCGTGTTACTGAAAAAAGGCAGCGGGATGCGACTGCGTGTTCAAACAGCAATGATCATCGACGATGATGATTATCTAACTTATTTGCTGGAAAATATTTTAAAGACCAGGAAAATAAAAGTACTGTCGGTGCATAGCCTGCACGACGCTGAAAATTGCCTTGCCCGTTCAAAACCCAATGTGATATTCTTAGATAATAGTTTTCCGGATGGTATAGGAGTCAATTTTATCAGCAATATCAGATCAACAGGCGATGACATACAAATAATTATGATGACGGCCGACTCATCCGCATGGATACGGGAAAAAGCCATGGAGGAAGGTGCGCATTATTTTTTAGAAAAGCCGTTCAGCAGGACGACCATTGACCGTGTACTCGACCAATTGAACTTGAAAAAAACGGGACCACGCAAAGAAAGCGGCAAATGATGATGACAAGCCTTATCGTTTTAATAGGCGCCAATTAGCCATTAAGATTCCCGCAAATACGAGCAACATGCTTACCACATGAATCCATGTAAACTCTTCATTCAAAAGAAAAGCCGCTTCCACGCTGCTGAATACTGGTATCAGGTTGCCGAACAAAGCTGTGCGGCCGGCTCCCAATTTACCAATAGCAATATTCCAGCATAGAAAACAAACCACAGATGCCCCAGCACCAAGGTATAATACGATAAGCAGTAACTCCGAATTCCATTCAACCGGAACTGAATTCGTCATTTCCCAGCAATAGAACGGCAACAACAGCAGCGTGCCAAAGCTAAAAATCACGAATAAATAGTTGACCGGCGATATACCCGAAGGTTTTTTTCGTACTAATGTATTATACACGGCAAAACAAAATGCCGCCAGCAATATCCATCCATCGCCTTCTGTAAAATTTAATGATACGAGGTTTTGCAAGCTGCCCCGGGATAACAGGAAGATCACACCGCTGATACAAAGCAACATACCGGCCATCTTCAACCATCCGACTTTTTCCCGGAGAAATATTTTGGCCAAAACAATAGCTATGACCGGGGCTGTTGTGGTGCCAATCAAAGCCAGGTTGATCGCTGACGTGTAATGTGCACCTATATAGACAAACGTATTAAATAAGGTGATCCCTGTCAGTGAGGCCCACAACAGGTGATGCCACGACCGCGTAACTATTTTCCATTCAGGCCTGAATTGTTTGCTGGCGAACGGAAATATTATTATTGATGCCGACAACCAGCGATAAAAGGCGAGGCTGACAGGTGGGATTTGTTTGATCACGCCTCTTGCGATAATAAAATTGCCACTCCAGATAATTACAGCAAGGACTGCTAAGCCAATACCAATAAAAGTGTTTTTTTCAGAAGAGGTCATTGAAGAAGATAATAGCGAAGTTAGCTGGAAGGAAGAAATCGGTTAATAATACGATCATCCTGATATTTGCCAGATTTTCGCTTTGACCTAAAACACCTCAATGATCAAGAGGTTGCTCTTTAAAAATTTCAACCGATATTTATTCTAACACTTTTTCGACAATCCTATTTGTTTGTTTGTTTTTTAAGATCACCTTCCTGGCGCCATAATGCGTTACTTCTTCCTTTATTAAATAATGCTCAGCATCGTAGTCAGTCAAATGACTGTGTTTGCTCACTCCTTCCCTTCCTCGCCAGATATCCAATTTCACGGGTTCCCACAATTTTGTTTTCGCAGATTTGTAAGCAGCATCCAAAACAGCATTCACCACATAGCCATCATAAAAAGTTTCCTTTGGTGCCTTTCCTTTTTCCAATGAGTTGAACATGTCCGTGAACATATGATTATAACCCAATTCATTCAGCTCATCGCCAACAGGAAACAGCCATCCGCTGTTACTCTCCGCTTTTTCCGCCACATAGTCGGCGCCTTTCCCTGTTGAGAACATTTCAAACCCGGTTCGCAAGAAATTGTTCATCCAGATAGTACCTTCTGTTCCCATCACCTCATCCCGCAGATCAAGCCCACCACGGAATGTCCAGCTTACCTCAAACTGGGCAATTGAACCATTCTCATATTTCACTAACCCGATTGCGTGATCTTCGGCATCGATAGGTTTTACCTGGGTGTCGGCCCAGCACATTACTTCAACCGGCCTGATATCCTTTCCGATAAAGCTCCTGGTTATTTCAATGCAATGACAACCGAGATCAAGAATACAACCGCCACCAGCCTGCTCAATATTCCAAAACCAATCGCTGTGCGGGCCGGGATGTGTTTCCCTGGACTTTGCCCAGAGTATTCTCCCGATCGCTCCTTTGCTTACGCTTTCAATGGCTTTTAAGAATTTAGGTGTGTAAACCAGGTCCTCCAGGTAGCCATTGAAAATGCCAGCTTTTTCAACGGCTTCCAGCATTCGTTTCGCTTCTGCTGCAGTTCTGCCGAGCGGTTTGGTGGTGATGACCGATTTTTTATGTTTACAGCATAACAACACTGCAGCTTCATGCAGGTTATTTGGAAGCGAAATACAGACGACGTCGACGATGGGATGAGCAATTGATTCTTCCATTGAAGTAGACCAGTGTTCACACCCGTAATCGGCAGCAAATTTCTTAGCGCTTTCTTCCCTGCGGGAATAGATACTTACGATCTTGTCTTTACTTCTTTGTCCTTGCAATGATTCAGCATAAAAACGACCAATGAATCCGGACCCGAGCATAGCAATGCGTTGCATAAGAATTTTAGCGTTTTTTGGTTTATTATGTATTTTATTTAGTCAGGTAAGCGGTAATATGGTGAACCGCAAGCTCCATGCCTGCAAGGTACTAAATCGTAACATTCGTAAATTGCAGGACTGCGTGAATTTAGTCAGATGAATTTAGGCGTAATGGCATGCCAATTGTACTCATGTAATAAATAGGGCATGATGAACAAACAGATTGTTTGTGACTGAGGATCTTTGATGATTTATCTTTCTCAAAAATAATTGGGGAACTTAAAAAAGGAAATAATCACTATAAATAAATAATGAGGTTAAAAAAAGTGCATGAAAAAATTCGCGGATGTTTATGGAGGTCGTCGTTTGTTGCATTGCTTATACATTCTTTTAATTAATTAAAAAATATTAATCATGTTTTGGAAAGGCAGACAGGGAAGCACCAATGTAGATGATCGCCGCGGCATATCCGGCGGTGGCTTAGTTGCCGGCGGCGGCATAGTAGGCATTATAATTTATCTTTTAGTCACTTTTTTAGGAGGAGGTGAGGTTGATCCCTCCAATATTCCATCAATACAGCCCGGAAGTCAACAAACGGAGATGACTGCCGAAGAAAAAGCGGCCGATGATGAAAGAGCCCAGTTCGTCGGGGTGGTATTGAAAGAGACGGAAGATGTCTGGAATAAATTATTTGCGGACCAGGGGAAGGATTACCCCGAGCCCACGCTGGTATTGTTCCGGGGTGCAGTTCAATCGGCTTGTGGCAACGCCAGTGCGGCCATGGGGCCCTTTTATTGTCCGGGCGATCGGAAGCTGTATATTGATCTTTCGTTTTACGAGGATCTGCAAACGAAATTAAATGCCCCTGGCGATTTTGCAATGGCTTATGTGGTTGCGCATGAGGTAGGCCACCATGTCCAGAATCTGAACGGTACAGCAGCTAAGGTAAGCCGGTTGCGGCAACAGTTAAGCGAAGCCGAATACAATCGGTACTCAGTAAAAATGGAGTTGCAGGCTGATTTTCTCGCGGGAGTATGGGCTCACTATACACAGCAAAAAAACTTATTGGAATCAGGCGATATTGAAGAAGCGCTAAATGCGGCAAACGCCATTGGTGATGATCTTTTACAAAAAAGATCACAGGGATATGTTGTGCCGGATGGTTTTACGCATGGCACGTCAGCACAACGGACGTATTGGTTTAAAAAAGGTTATCAGACCGGGGATCTCAACCAGGGGGATACGTTCAATTCACCTGATCTCTAAATGCGGTACAGAATTTTTTTTTGCTAACCTCAAAGCCCAACTTTTATCAAAGGGCATCAAGCCAAAAGTTGTAAATTGAAGGCCAATCAAACTTGTTTGCCATGTCTATAACCCGCAAGAAATTTATTCAAACCAGCGCCATTACCGTAGCAGGTGCAGCCTTGCTGCCCAAATCATTATTTGCCGGTCAGAAAAGTAAAACTATTACCGGGGTTCAGCTATACAGTGTGAGAGATGAAATGAAAAATGATCCATTGGGGACTCTGAAAAAATTAGCTGAGATGGGTTACAGGTATGTAGAACATGCCAATTACGTTGACCGGAAATTTTATGGCTACAGTCCCAAAGAGTTTAAAAAGATATTGGGTGACCTGGATATGAAAATGCCCAGCGGCCATACAGTGCTGCAAAGTCGTCATTGGGATGAAGGCAAAAAAGAATTTACCGATCTGTGGAAATATACCGTGGAAGATGCCGCTATCCTGGAACAGCAATTTGTCATCAGTCCGGCAATAGAGGATAGCTGGCGAAAAGAACTCGATACGCTGAAATATTATATGGATGTATTTAATAAATCCGGCGAATTGTGCAAAAAAGCCGGTATGAAATTCGGCTATCATAATCATCATTTTGAATTCAGTGAAAAGCTTGGCGGTCAGACTCTTTATGACCAGATTCTTCAAAATACCGATCCGAACCTGGTGATGCAACAGTTAGACATTGGCAATATGTATTATGGAGGTGGCCGGGCTTTGGATGTGATTAAAAAATACCCGGGACGTTTTGCATCGCTCCATGTAAAAGATGAAATAGCTGCTGCCGGTTCTGAGCATGGCTATGAAAGTGCCATTCTCGGAGCTGGTGTCATTGAGGTAAAAAAAGTGCTGGAAGAGGCAATTAAAACAGGCGGCGCCATACATTTGATCATTGAACAGGAAAGCTACCAGGGTAAACCGCCACTCGATTGCGTGAAAGAGGATCTCCAGATCATGAAGCAGTGGGGCTATTAGACGCATAATCATCACGTCTTCCAGGAATATGCCGGGTATTTACTTTTTGGTAATACAAAACTTTTTCTGCTGCTTTGAAATCCCTGTTCGGCATATTATTATGTTTGGGCAATGTTATTTGCTTTGCTCAAAAAATAAATAATCACTTTCAACTGCATGTAAAGAGGACAACGGAACCTGTGGTCGTGGACGGCCTCATGGATGACACGGCCTGGAAAGAGGCTGAAACTGCCGGCAATTTCTATATGGTAACCCCGATGGACACCAGCAAGGCCCGCGTCCACACAGACGTTAAAATGACCTATGATAAACACAATCTCTATATAATTGCAATTTGCTACCTGCCGGTAAAGGCGCCGTACATGGTAGAATCACTTCGCCGCGATTTCATTTTTGGACGAAATGACAACTTTATTTTCTTCCTTGACCCATTTAATGATCTGACTAACGGTTATACATTTGGCGCTAATGCCGCAGGAGCTCAATGGGATGGCACATTATATGAAGGAGGCAAAGCCGACCTGAATTGGGACAATAAGTGGGTCTCCATCGTAAAGAATTTCGAAGACAAATGGATATTTGAAGCAGCTATTCCCTTTAAAACTATTCGCTACAAAAAAGGCATCGCCCAATGGGGTGTTAATTTTAGCCGGATGGACATAACCGTTGCAGAAAAGTCGTCGTGGGCTCCTGTCCCCAGGCAATTTCCTACTGCTTCGCTGGCCTATACCGGTCAGTTGATATGGGACCAACCTTTACATGATCCGGGTCTTAACCTATCAATTATTCCTTACGCTTTGACGGGGTTGTCCAAAGATTATGAAAAGGACACTAAGACAAACTTTCGAAAAGAAGTTGGTACCGATGCAAAAATTGCGGTGACCTCGTCCTTAAATTTAGATCTTACTTTCAATCCTGATTATTCCCAGGTGGAAGTGGATAGGCAGGTTACGAATCTCGATCGGTTTGAATTGTTTTTTCCCGAAAAAAGACAGTTCTTCCTTGAAAATAATGACCTGTTTGGCAATTTTGGTTTTACCAATATCCGCCCCTTTTTCTCGCGGCGTATAGGATTAGGAGTTCCTATTAGTTTTGGAGCGCGGCTAAGTGGCAATATTGATAAGAACTGGCGAATTGGCGCCATGGATATGCAAACAAAAAAAGATGAAGAAACCGGTTTGCCTGCGCAAAACTTTGCCGTACTGGCTTTGCAGCGAAAAATCTTCGCAAGATCAAATATCCGGATGCTTTTTATCAACAAGCAATCGCTGAACTACGAAGCAGGCAGCGATAGCACCAAACCACAATATTCTCAATTCAACCGGAACATTGGCGCAGAGTACAACTTGGCTTCTTCCGATAACCTTTGGAACGGGAAACTGATGTTCCTGAAATCTTTTTCTCCCGACAATAATGATAAGAGCTACACCCACGCAGCCTTTCTGCAATATGCCAGCCGCACATGGCTCATTTCATTCCAGGAAGAATATGTAAACAAGAACTATTTGGCTGAGGTAGGATATGTACCCCGCACCAACTATGTTAAATTAAATCCATTGGTAGGCTATCTCTTCTTCCCGGCCAAAAAAGGCCGGGTATTAAATCACGGCCCACGTTATAATGGTACTTTTTATTATGATGGTTCCTTTAACAGGACGGATTACGAAAACTTGTTCATTTACCTGGTTAACTTTCGTGATCAAAGCATTTTTGATATATGGGCGGGGACTAGCTATGTAAAACTACTCCAACCCTTTGATCCAACGAACAGTGGTAAAGATTCGCTTGCTGCCGGAACCGAGCACTACTGGAAAGCATTCGGGATAGAATATTTTTCAAAGCCTCAGCAGCTGTTTACCTATAATATCTCTTCCCGTTTTGGTGGTTATTATGCCGACGGTCACCGGTATAACATAACCGCGGACGCTGGTTATCGTTTTCAACCATATGCAAGCATCACATTGAATGCTGCATATAATGATATCCGCTTGCCTGCTCCCTGGAATAATACTAAGTTTTGGCTGATCGGGCCCCGAATTGACATTACATTTACAAATACCATCTTCCTCACCACTTTTGTACAATACAACAGCCAGCAAAAAAACATTAACCTTAATACAAGATTTCAATGGCGCTACCGGCCGGCTTCGGATTTGTTCCTGGTATACACGGACAATTATTATTCCTCACCCGTCTATGTGCGCAACAGGGCATTTGTGTTGAAGGCTACCTATTGGTGGAATAACCGTTAATGTGAATAGCAACCGGTGGCACCATACCCCGGCACTCACTGCTTCCGGTTTGTGGCTTTACATCATACATATAAGAAATTTTAATTTGCTATTCATTTCATGTTAGGAAAAAAATTTTATGGACCATTTTTTGAAATAAAGCACGCTTATACGGTGCTAAGATCCGGTGCCATACCGCTGATGTATTAGATTTTTTTCGGGCTCCAAAAAATCTTACCTTATAGCATAACTAAAAACTTTTGTTATGAGAACTGCAGCGTTTATCCTCGTTTTCGTTGCATGCTGTTATGCAGCGAAGGCACAAAAATTCAGCCTGCTTCCCCATGTAGGTTTTGAAAATTCAAAGACAAAAATCCAGTACAACGAACTCCCTTCATTTGCGCCTGCCGGGGTGGTGACTTCTCCGCAGGTTGGTCTTCAACTTGCATATAAAATTAAGTCAGGACATGGCATTTTCCTGGGAGCCGCCAGCAGTCGTTCTATCGTCCCTTACAGTTTTTCTGATCCGGAAAGTGGAATGACTAACTATACCACAGCAACTGGCGATATGCAATTGAGATTCGAAACCGGCTATCAATTCAGCAGCAAACCAATATTTTTTAAAAAGTCCGGTAGTGGATCGGCAAAGGCCACAGAAAACAAAACGACTGAAAAGAAAAGTTGTGGCTATGCTTACAAGACGCATTGTATGAAAAATAGCTCAACAGCCAGCCGCTCTGCAACCGCCGAAAAAACCAGTCAGCAAATGCAAAAAAGTAACCGAGGTGGATGGGTTCGCTTGCAGCCTTCAGCGGCATTTGGATTTATTCCCGCCACCCAGACTGACGTGATTACAAAAACAGTCAATGGCCAGCCCACTTATGAATACCGTGCTGGTAACTGGAGTACTGCTGTAATGACGGGAATGGCTTTTGAATTCGGAAAAGACAAAACAAGGCTGTTTACTGTTGGCGTTAATTATTTCAAGGGAATTGGTAATCTCAACACCCAAACTATTTCAACGGAGACAGCGACTAAAACTTTAACTACACACCTAAGTTCGGAGGTTTCAGGCTGGAATATGCGGATTGGCGTGCCCTTTACCCTGGGAGCAAAAAAATCAGCCGGCTACAAACAAACGGAAAGTAAGACGCAGCAACCAAAGAGGAGTTGTTCACAATACAGGATGATGTACCGCTGTAATAAAACAAATTAAGTAGTTACTTTTTTTTTAATACCCATAAACGGGAATTAATCCTTACAAGTTGGTACTTTCGTTGTAAGCCTCATTTTATGAAGCAAACAACGTTTTATATCGCTCTGAACATACGAACCGGTTATGGGTACGAATGTTTTGGCAAATTTTTTATTGGCAATAACAAGAAATCTGCTGCCGCCATATTCGATCAGCTTAAAGGAAGGACGAACGTCGATGAGAAAAGCATCCTTCAGCTTGACCTGATGGAATCCGTCAATGGCCTCCCTACGAATATGCAAATGATCAGTTGTTCTTTAGAAGATCTGGCTGAAAACTGCAAAATTATCACCAAAGAGAGATTCCGGCTCTTAAATATGGAAGAGCTGTAACAAAGAATTTAGCATTGCCTGAAGCACGACAGCTACTTTCCCGGATGATATATTTTTTCTGCCTTTTTTAATATTTCCTGTTTGTCCAATGTCATCGTCTTCGTCTGTTGGTTTTGAAACATTGCCAACTGATCTTTATAGTGCCTGGAAGCAGGGTTGGATGAGGCGCCAAATGTATTCACGCTTTCAATGATGGGTAACGCATTTTTTGGATAACGGACGAGGCAGATATAAGCTTCTCCTGATGTCACTTTGCGCATACCGTTTGTATATGGTTCAGAAAACGCTGCCGTGAGCACATCGGGAATGCCCCAGGCCGGGCGGGCATCATCACCCCGGACCAGTTTTTGGACATCGCCGAGAGTAAGATCTGTTCTGCCAAAATATGTTATCATATAATCCCGAAAATACCGGCATGCTGTGACGCTCTCAGCTATTGTTAACTCCCGGGGGCTTGTGCCGTCCAACTTATCCGCAGCATAATAAAACAGCAGTAAAAACACGGCGGCTCCTTTGCTATTCACAGTAGCTTTGCGATCCCATTGCTGCAGGTTATTGATGACGTCTTTCACTTCCGGGAAATTATTGGCATCAAGATTCAGCAAGCGGTCAATGCCTAGGATAAATTGTAGCTGCTGCGGTAGTTGGTGGTCGAATTTTATTCGCCGGAAAGTTTCGTAATCGATTTTATCAACATCTTGCACCAGCTCTGTAACCCGCTGACTGCGGTTGTTGTGTTTAAGTTCAAATCCATCATTGGGGTCAAACTTGCCAGGCTGCAGATTATATTTTGAATCAGTGGCTAAAAAAGGAGAATGATTTGTGTTGTATAAATAACCGGAAGCAGGATTGATGTACTGTGGTAATACGTTAATCGGTTTAAATGTCGTCCATAAAGTTGCGGAAGTATTGCCAGGCAAAGTGGATTTCCAGTCATATTGCAGGTCTGCATTGCGTTGAGGCAGCCTGGCATTGCTGATATAAAAAATAGTATCAAATCGATCCGCATACATGATATTGAACATGGGCAGGCTCATCATGCTTAGCGCCTGGTAAAACTCTGTAAAATTTTTTGCCCTGTTCATCCGGTACCATTCTTCCATCGCCCTGATATCCGTCATTGCCGGAAGCCGGATGGCAAAAACGCCCCTTTTTGTTTTTATTGTTGCACCGTACTTACTCCAGTAAATATTCCGTTTAATGGTAATGGGGATACCTTTTACTTTCAGGTTGGCCTTTTGAACTTCAAGGTCAAGCCATTCATTATCGAATTTGTATTGGTTGTTATTATCCGGGTTGATCTGCAACTGGAATACATCAATTTTGTCGGGATAATTCACAGTATACGCCCAGCCCAAATTTTCATTGGTACCGTGCAGTATGACGCAGCTACCCGGCAATAAACCACCGAGCATATTCCACCCTTCATCGCTCTGCAGATGGGCTTCATAAAACGCTGTTGGCCCTTCTAATGGCTGATGCGCATTGATTGCAAGGAACGCTTCGCCGGTATTAGTCTTCGATGG
>Ga0137431_1000655_pt1 | contig 11755 bp, 7 predicted proteins | sample EasRivERMZT800_2_FD_104646 | JGI IMG/M metagenome (GOLD analysis project Ga0137431, IMG submission 104646) | Soil microbial communities from meander-bound floodplain in the East River, Colorado, USA - East River MetaG ERMZT800_2 | ecosystem: Environmental > Terrestrial > Soil > Floodplain ... | reverse complement strand
GCTTCAGTGATCAATTGCTCTTCGCTTTGTGATTGTTGCTGTTCGAAAATGTACAGAGGTTTATTAAAATCAGGATTCCGCTGCTTCAGGTCATTTTGAAAATCTTCCACCTGTAAGTTCTGGCAACCCAAACTCAGCACCGTTACTCCTGCTACATTGGGATGATCTGCATAGGCAGCCAGTAGTTTACTCAAAATAGCCGCATCTTGTCTTGTGCCGCCACATCCGCCCTGGTGATTTAAAAATTTAATACCATCCACATTTTTGAAAACACGAAGCCCGTGTTCATTCTCTGAAGAGAAAAGTGAAAGATCGAGTGTTGAAATATCTTCCCCCTTTTTATATAACTCAACAAGCTGATGGGTCTTTTGTTTGTACTTATCCGAAACTGCATAGCCCAATTCGTTGTGCAAAGCTTCACGAATCACATCAAGATTCCTGTTTTCACAAAACACCGTCGGTATAAACAACCAGTAATTAGCGGTTCCCACCCGGCCATCACTTCGATGATAGCCATTGAAAGTTCTGTTCTTAAATTTAGATACATCCGGCGCCTGCCATTGGTAATGATACGGCCGGTAACTATAAGGGCCGGCGGCATGCTTTACATTGGCGGTTGTCATTAAACCACCGGCGGCAATTTGACTTTGTGTCTTGCCTACCAGCACGCCATACATGATCACTTCGTCACCGGCTTTCATATCATTTACAAAAAATTTGTGTTTGGCGGCAATATCCTCCGCTAAAACATATGTGTCTTCACCATATTGCACCGTTTCTCCCTTGGAAAGATTTTTCAATGCCACCAGCACATTATCTTTTGGGTGAACTTTTAACACTGTTTGTTTCATGACAGTCCTACCGGATTTTTGTGTTGCGAAATCATTTTTAAAACTGGAGCAGCCCCGCTTTGAAGCATTTTCTGCAATTTACTTGTTATTGCATTTACTAATTCCGGATCCGTTAACAGGTTGACACCCCAGAATGATTCGTCTCCCAATACATCAACAACCAATTGTGCCGGATTGCCGGCTTTGCTCCATTTTTCAGCGTACCAGCCCGCATGATCATCATTCACCGGGTATTTTGTTCCATTTATAACCCCATAGAACTTTCCATCTGCTTCCTGCTGACATTTCATAAACAACAAATGAGCGGCCATTCCCAGGCTCATACATTCCGGAACATCATCAAAACGCTCCAGGTAATTTTGAATGGCCGGGATATTTCTCATTTTCATTTTGGAAGAATACTGCAGTGTAATGCTCAGCCATTGGTGTTCAATATGAGGATTGCGGAAACGATCAAGCACCCTACCGGCAAATTCCCTTGCTTTGTCAATACTGATATTTTTATTGCTAATTGCAGGTGCAATCTCATGCATCATCAATTGGGTGATATATGCGGCAAAATCCGCATTATCCATGGCTTCCTTTACGGTATTAAATCCCGACAAAAGAGCAAGGCCACAACTGAAAGTATGAGAGCCGTTCAACAGCCGGAGTTTTAATTCCCTGAAAATATCAATATCGGCCGTGATGATTAGCCCGGGATCGGTTTTCCTGAACGATAATACCTCCTGAACTTTTTCATTGTCCGATTCAATTGCCCAGAGATGATAAACTTCGCTCATGATCATTAATTGATCGGTGTACCCGTATTCTGCTTCCACCTTTGCCTGCATGGCGGGAGACAGCTTACCGGGGACAATCCGGTCAACCAGGGAATTGCATATATAATTGGAACTCTTCAACCAGTCGATAAATCCAGCTTCAGGTTTGTTGTGCTTTGCCAATTCTTCGAGGATAGCCTGCAGTTTTTTTCCGTTGTCTGTGATCAGCTCAGTTGGAATGATCACCATCCCGCTTGACGGATCTCCATTGAATAACCTGTATCGCTCAAAAAGAAATGCAAGCAACTTGGCAGGGAAGGATCTCGGCGGTGCGCCCCGGAGATTATCATCTGGGTCCAGCACGATCCCCACTTCGGTTGTATTCGAAATAATAATTTGCAACTCCGGATTTGCTGCGCATTGCAAGACCTCAGCCCATTGTGACGAGGCGGATAAAACCCGGCTAACACAAGAGTGAATGATGTTTTCCTCCACAAGTTTACCGTTTTCAATTCCCCGGACACAAAGGGTATATAACCCATCCTGATGATCAAAAATATCCGGGCCGCTGCCGGCGGTTGACTTTACGATCACGATTCTTCCGTTAAAGACATTTTGCCTGTTGGCCTTGTCAATGAAATAATCAGGTAAACCACGGAGCAAAACACCGGTGCCAAATTGTAATACCTTTTCCGGCAATGAAAATAGTTTTTCATCCGGAATAACCAGTCCCGGTCTGGGTTTTATAGTCCCGATAATCTTTTTTGATAATTGCATCTCAATTATTTCAGTCAGAACTTAATTGTTCTTAATAAGGTTCTCAATGCTGCCTCGTTGCCGTCAGAATCTGTTCGCCATGGGCACCAGGTCTGTCAACTCCGATATCTTCACTGGTCTTTTTTGCTGAATACTCTTTCGTGCTGCAATGCCGATCAAAATGGACATGGCACCTTCCCTTGTTCCGGCCATTACATGATGAGGATTATCTTTTGTATCTACAAACATTCTTCGTAGCATGCGGACATCACCGCCTCCGTGACCTCCCGTTATCTTCGGCGTAGTATATACCTCAAAGTTTTCTGCAAAATTATCCATGGCAATGATCTCCCTTACCTCGCCGCTTTTTGCATCATCAGCATTTGACATTTCAATTGCGTGGCGTTTGGCCTGGTTTTCCGGAGTTTTTTGTAAGTAGGGAATATCCTCCCAGGTTTCTATCCGTCCCTTCATCCCATTAAAGGCGATCTGCCATCCTTCGTAGGGTGAATAAGTGGTTAGCGAGTAGTTGGCAGTAACGCCATTTGCATATATGATCTGTGCAGACATCTTATCATAAATGTCAATTTCATTGCTCCATACACAGCCATCCCTTATGTAACCATCATGTTTTTCATTGTGAACGTACAGGTTGACCATGTTGTCATCTTGTGTAATATCCCAGAAGAATTTGCACTGGTCTTTGTATCCACAACCCCGGCATTTGGTCCCACGAAAAGCATTACTCCTTCCATAATGTTCCAGCGACCCATACGCCGTTACTTCCACCGGTTCGGAATTCAGCCACCAGTTCAGCACATCAAAATGGTGTGTGGCCTTATGTACCAAAAGTGATCCGCTTTTGGCCATCCGCCCGTGCCATCTCCTGAAATAATCGGCACCATGATGCACATTGAGATACCAGTTAAAGTCAACCGAGGTGATTTTGCCCACCCTGTTGGCTGCCAATAATTCTTTGAGCTGCATGGAGTGTACGCTATGGCGATAATTAAATGCAACAATTACTTTTTTTCCAGATTTTTTTTCAGCTTCCAATATCTTTTTGCACTTTATTTCATCGGTGGTCATCGGTTTTTCGGTAATGACATTTATGCCCATGTCAAGGGCCTTCACGATAAATTCATCGTGCGTGGCATCAACCGTTGTAATAATTACATAGTCTGGCCTAGTTTCCTTCAGCATTTGTTCGAAGTTGCTGAATGTGGGACAATTTACCTTCAACATTCTTTTTACGTATTCCAGCCTTCCTGGATTTATATCTGATAACCCAACAAATTCAGTTGCCTCACCGAGGAATTGAATTATGTCATTTCCCCACAGGCTTGAACCCCTGGAACCAGTACCCACCAAAGCAAGCCTGATCTTTTCTGCGGGTAAAGTGGCAAACGATTCAAAAGGATGAAGCATCAACGCGGCGCCGGAAGCGGCCGTGAATTTCATAAAAGTCCTTCGTTCCATGACAATGACGAGTTTAATAAAAAAATAATATCACCAGAAGTAGTGCCATTGGTAAAACATAAATCATCTCATGTTGATAGGCACAGTTTGCCTTATTCAGCAAAAGACAATGACTTGATATAGCAAATTACAAATAATAGGGTGCAAACGGTCAGTGAAAGATTTTGAAAGGAATATAGAGTCTCCAACTGCTGTCCAGGCGTAGCTTCAACGCTGGTTGCAACATTTCGTTACTGCCTGATAAGAAATGTGAATGAGTTTTTTTAACGCAGCGCTTTCACCTGGTTGGGAGTAATAGGAGTCGTTATCTTATTTCCCAGGCTATTGCGTATATAATTTAAGACGTCGGCAATCTGTTCATCGGTAAGATAAGCCTGGGCTGGCATTAATAAGTTGTATTGCTTTTTATTGACCGTGATCTCGCCGCCCTGGCCCTGGAGGATGATATTGATAAGAAAATTGGCTGGCTTTTTCAGGTAATCTGTTTTGGCCACCGGCGGGTAAATATCGGTTCCTTTTCCATCTTCCATATGACAGCTCATGCAAAAAGTAGCATATGCTTCTTTTCCGCGTACAATGCTTTTGGCAAGATCATATTTTTGAATAAATGAAGTGCTTAAAATGAAAATGACTGCAACGACACCAATCAAAACAACAGCTTTATACATAGTAATGAAATTTTTTAAATTATCATTTGATTTCCGGCCACATCAATCAGAACCGTTTTTTTATTTTATAGTACCGGTGATTTAATTTTGAAATTAAATATTAATGCCGGGACAATGAATTTTTTATTGAATTTAAGACCATTTTATCATTCATAGGGTTGCTTTCATGGAGCTTATAAAAAATAAATATTAAACCCCTGATGGCAAACAAGATAAAAAAACAAAGTGCGGGTATTCTTTTGTACAGGTCAATTGATCCGGAGACAGAAGTATTGTTAGTTCATCCCGGGGGACCATTTTGGAAAAACAAAGATGATGGAGCCTGGACTATTCCGAAAGGTGAGTTTGAAGAATCAGAAGAGCCATTAGTGGCGGCCATCCGTGAATTCAAGGAAGAAACAGGGTTTAGTATACAAGGTGAATTTAAAGCACTCTCTCCTATCCAACAAAAAGCTGGTAAGACAGTTTACGCATGGGCAATAGAAGGTAATGTGGATGCCACGAAAGTAAAAAGCAATTTTTTTGAAATGGAATGGCCACCCAGGAGTGGAAAAAAACAATCGTTTCCCGAAATTGATAAAGCCTGCTGGTATACCCTATCCAAAGCGAGGGAAAAAATCAATTCGTCCCAGGCCGCATGGCTTGATCAATTATTACAGGTGATTTAGCATGCAGGCTGTTTGAAAAATCGACCCTATCACACCATTATTTATTTTCCGGTAATGCAAATGCCACATACTGATCGCCGGACTTACTGCCGATCTTACCACCACCACAGGCAATTACAATGTATTGCTTGCCGTCGACGGTATATGTAGCCGGTGTTGCATATCCGGGAACCGGCAATTGGGCCTCCCAAAGTATTTTGCCAGTCTTTTTATCAAATGCCCGGATCTTTGCGTCTTTTGTAGCCGCAATAAAAATAACTCCGCCTTTTGTTACCAACGGGCCGCCATAACATTCCGTCCCCGTAGGTGGAATCCCTTTTTTTGTCAACTCCTCATATTCTCCCAATGGAACCTTCCATAATAGCTTTCCACTGCTCAAGTCAACTGCATTCAAAGTACCCCAGGGTGGTTTTATGCCGGGATAACCATTTTTATCCAAAAAACGATTATAACCCGTCATGGTATACGGTACTTCATCCAATATACTTTTCTTAGAATCGTTAAGTTCCGCTACCGGTTCTTTAGGCGTATCGTCCGAACCCTTTGCTTTTTTAGCGGTTGTTGCGGCAGGTTCTTTCTCTACTTTATTTAACAGAAAAGCAGCCATCGCCTTCTTTTCGTCAACAGAAATTTGCTTGAATGCCGGCATCATGTTTTTTCCGTTCTCCACTAATTTATTAAGCTTGACATCAGTGTATTTCTTTTCAAGATTTAAGAGCGATGGATAAGATGTCCCATTTCCTTTTAGATCAGGGCCATGACAAGAAAGGCAATATTTATTATACACCGACGCGCCAATTCCCTTCAATGATCGATTGTCTTGAGGCGGTATGTCAATCATGGTTAAAACCCAGGGCAATTCACTACTGTTTACATAAAGAATTGCGGATTCAGGGTCAACTGCTGCACCTCCCCATTCGCCTCCGCCGTCATATCCTGGAAATATCCAGGAGCTTTCTTTACTGGGTGGCGAAAACATGTTCCGGTATTTGACTTTTTTGAATTGCTCCATCATCTCAGCATGGGTTTCCGGAGTTATATCACTGACATCTTCGGGACCAAATTTGTGACGGGCAAATGGTTCCGGTAAGGTTGGAATGGGTTGTGTGGGCCAGACTTCCTCACCCGGCAAGGCATCACCTGTTGTAACCGGAATTTCTTTTATCGGAAAAACGGGTTTGCCGTTTGTCCGGTCGAATAAAAATATGTATCCATGTTTGGTGATCTGCGCTACCGCATCAATTTTTTTTCCTTCATGATTGATGGTTACAAGGTTTGGGTTGGCAGGCAAATCACGGTCCCATAAATCATGATGTATCACCTGGAAATGCCAGAGATATTTACCGGTAGCCGCATCTAACGCAAGCAGTGAATTGCCATATAAATTTTGTCCTTTGCGGAAACCACCATAAAAGTCACCGCTTACTGTCCCGGTAGGAACATATACAATTCCTCTTTGTTCATCCAATGACATTCCCGCCCAGTTATTGGCACCGCCTAATTTTTTCCAGGCTTCTTTATCCGGCCATGTATCGTATCCAGTTTCTCCGGGGTGCGGAATGGTATGGAAAATCCATTTGCGTTCGCCGGTGTGTACGTCGAATGCGCGAATATGCCCGGGCGCTGCATCAGCAGACTCCGACACTCTTGCACCCATTATCATTAGGTCTTTATAAATGATGCCCGGAGTGGTACCTGATATGAATGGTTTAAAACTGGCACTGTCCCGGTCAAGATTTTCCCCCAGGTCAATATATCCACTCCTGCCAAAACTTCTTACCGGTTTGCCATCTGCAGCATTGATACAGTACGTTCTGGCGCCAACGCTATAAAAAATGCGTTTATCGGCACCCTGTTCATCCTGCCAGTACATCACCCCGCGGTTTATTTTAAAATAGGCAAATGGATCATTTTTGGAAGCTGTGTCTTCCGCAGCTGGATCGAAAGACCATTTTTGTTCCCCGGTGGCAGCATTCAGCGCAAACAATTTTAACCGCGCGGAAGTACCATATAAAATTCCATCTATAACAATGGGATTGCACTGGATCTGCGAACGATTGCCGGTGTCTTTGTCATTAGAACTATAAGTCCATGCTACCTGCAATTGTGATACATTCCCATCATTGACCTGGTCATTGGACGAATAGCGGGCGCCATCTTTTGATCCGGCGTAGGCTCCCCAGCCGCTGTAATCGTGTGGCAAAGCTGCTTCTTTACAGGAGGTGAAAGATGCTATTTTCAATAACACCAGCAGCCATATAGCTTGGCGACGTTTAAACATATTCCAACAAAATTGTTCCGGCATCGCAATCAGTTTTAGCAAATTTATAGATCAGCCAATGAAATTATTCAAATTTAAGTGCAAACAGACACTTCTTCCGGTCCATATAAAAGGCTTGTCATTTCTATCGCCTTAGCTAATATTTTTCGTCGCAGCTAATTGACAATACGTCTATGAAAAAATTTTATTCCTCTCAGGTGAGGCTTATGTTGGTCTTCTCCGTTTACCTTTAAGGACACATTCAAACACTAACATCAATAAAAATCGAAAGCATGAAAAAACTAACGATCTGTCTTTTAGCATATATGAGCATTCTTACCGCCGCGGCTCAGCTGCAAACTGGAGAAAACATTGCTGTTGCCGCTACTGATGCAGGTAAAGTGCGGGGTTATATTCACAACGGCATCTTTACTTATAAAGGCATTCCCTATGCTGAGGCAAAACGCTTTGAAGCGCCACAGAAGCCAAAGCCCTGGCAAAATGTCCGTAATTCTATGACTTACGGCCCCGTGGCGCCATTGATCGATCCCACAACATCAGTTCAGGATGAAAGTGAATTTGTCTTTCACCATGATTGGGGATATACCAGCGAAGACTGCATGCGTATAAATATCTGGACCCCGGGTACAGCCGACGGAAAGAAAAGAGCCGTTATGTTCTGGATTCATGGGGGTGGGTATACTGCTGGTTCTTCGCAGGAGCTTCCTTCTTACGATGGAGAAAGCCTGGCCAAAAAAGGCGATGTTGTAGTGGTATCCATCAATCACCGGTTGAATATCCTGGGCTTTTTAGATCTTTCAGCATACGGAGAAAAATACAAGCACTCCGCAAATAACGGTATCCTTGATATCAAAGCGGCGCTTGAATGGGTAAAAGCGAATATTTCAAACTTTGGAGGTGATCCCGGCAATGTTACCGTTTTTGGACAATCGGGTGGTGGCGCGAAAGTGAATACGCTTATGGCCATGCCGTCTGCAAAAAGACTATTTCATAAGGCAATCAATCAGAGCGGTTCGTTCAGAACGAGTATGCAGGAAAAATCTACCACGCAGGCTATTACGGCCGAAGTACTCAAAGCGCTCAATTTGCAGCCCGAACAGGCAGACAGTTTACAAAAGATACCGTTTGCACAATTAAGCGATGCAGGTAAAAAAGCCCTGAGGGTGATAGCCGACCGGATGAAAGCAGAAGGCAAATCACTACCCACATTTGGATTAAACTGGGGTCCCAGCGTAGATGGAGAAGATCTGCCCTACCAGCTTTTTTCAAAAGAGGCTTTCGAATTGTCCAAAGATATTCCTTTGTTAGTAGGAACGGTCAAAAATGAATTCATGCCTTCTTTGTTTGCGGGTTTGAGTACTGCACCGCTTGACACAATAACGGAGCATATTAAGAAACAGCAGGGAGATAAAGCTGATGCCTATATAGCTGCAGTTAAAAAGGCTTATCCAAATGATACCAGGCCTTCTGACCTGATTGACGTTGATGTAACGTTTCGTCCCGGTGCGGTTCACCAGGCCAATGAAAAATCATCATTAACGGGAGGAGCGCCTGTTTATATGTACCTGTTCACATGGCAGTCGCCGGTTCTGGATGGTAAGTATAAGGCCATCCATTGCATGGAACTGGCCTTCGCATTTAACAATATTCATCGTTGCGAAGAAATGTCGGGGGGAACTAAGGAAGCATATGCGCTGGCCGATAGAGTAAGCGGTGCATGGATCAGTTTTGCAAAGAATGGCAATCCCAATCACAAAGGACTACCCAACTGGCCGGCTTATAATACCTCGAATACAGCAACTATGCATTTTAATAATAAATGCGTGGTGAAACCTCAATTAGACAAAGAGCTTTTCGAATTAGTGGCCTCGAGACAAAGCCTGCTCTGATCTGGCTTTGCCGGAACTGACTTGCCCCAACTTTCCATTAACGACGACTTCGTCCCTTCTTCGTAACTGAAATCCGCCAATGGCGGAAAGCAGGGAAGGAACATGAAGGACACACGGTAAAGCACTCAGTTATGCGCTCCTGGAAATGGAGCTATAAGCATAACAAATCACTACTTGAGAAAAAACTCCCCGAAATGCCTGCGAAAAACAAAATATTTTTTTTATGCTGATTAGTAATTGAAGAAAATGCTCATTTCGGGACTACAGTTACGATCACTCTTTTATACCGTGTCAATGGCGGCGTTCCTTTATCTGTTACTTTTAAAATAAAGTGAATAGTTTGTATGGTGTCAACAGCCGGAGCTGTTACTGGTATATCGTAAAGATTAGGCGAATAAGGCCTGAAACTTACAATGCCTTTATACGTTCCGGCTTCCTGGTATTGAAACCATAGATAACTCATTGAATCGCCATCGGGATCGATAGTACCCGCTGCGCTTAAATGAAACTGCTCTCCTGATTTTACAGTTAAATGATCGCTATGCGCCAACATAGCTTCAGGTGGATGATTGCATTCATTGAAACCTTTTGTGGTCCATAACATACGTGCTGCAAAGTCATTTTGAAACTCTGTTCGCCAACGAAATATTGTTTCTCTGTTGCCCACATAACTTTTTCTATCAACCTGCGAAACGACGGAATCACTTGCGTTAGTCCAGATCGGCCTTGTTTCAGGTTCATCTTTTGGCCAATTCTCTCTTTTGAACATTCCTGTATTTGAATCTTCAAATCCGGGAAGATAAAACTCGTATCGTCCACCCCAACCTCCAAAGTTGGGATGTTCGGGATCGTTGAGTCCGTTGGTGATGAGACTCAAAAAAGCCGGGGTATCGCCTTCCATACCGTAGGCTACATCGGGATAAGCTGCGCCGAGCGGACCGTGACCTTGTTGAATATGCTTGGCGAGCCAATCATTCGAAACAACTTCGGTATTGGAACCCGGCATCGGAAACGACATACCGAGCCAGGTAGCTTTTGCATAATTATATCCCGGTGTTACCACATAAAAAATAGTTGGGTAATTTTTTCTTATCCAGGGGCCGGTATCATCCTGGTCCGAGATAGTATAGACACGAATTTTTTGATACAACTTTTCGGCGGTAGCAGCATTCTTTGTCTGTTTGATCTTCCACAATGCCTGCGCCAAAGTATTTGGACCGCCCCAGACCGAAATCCATAGGGGACGATTATCATTCTTTTCTAACGTTTTTATTATCCAGTCAGAACCTTCCGAATCCTTTCCTTCACCAACACCCTGCATACCATATACAGCTAATCCCTTTTTGACTTTTGACTTTAAAGCATCGTAGGCAGGAAAGCCTTTTTCATGCTTTAATAAATTTGGCTGTATCTTTTTATAGGCATCTAAGATCTTAATAATGCTTTCGGGAGCAACTCTTGTTTTCTGATGAATAGAGGTGGTTGCAATTAATCCTTCGACATCCCATTGATTTGAATAGAGCAATAAGCGGATCATGGATTGTGTATCATCTGGGTCTGCTTCAATATCTGTAAGCACCAGCACTCTTGGTCTTTTGCTTGTTTGCGCAAATGTGAAAGAGGGAGCAAAAAATAAAACAAGCAAAATCAGAAGTATAGCCTTTGTTATTTTCATGCCTTTACATTTTTTTGTCATCTTTTAGAATTACGATAATGCTTTGGTTCCGGCACTCTCCCGGGGAGTCACAGCCGATATCCCGGTTTCTTATTTCCTGTTCTGATTGAACAAATACAGCTTTGCATAAAAGTCCTCAAGAAGTAAATTAACATCCAGCCGGGTATAGACTCTTATGTTTCTCCCGGAATTATTTACTTCATATAATCCATGGTTATTTATTAAGGGTGACGGCCGCATCACATATTCACTGGAAGAAGGATCAGCTTCAAACGATGATTGCAAGGCAGTCAATAATACCAATGGGCTATCGCCGACAATATAAGTTTCGCCAATGTTAAGATTGAATTTTGCGGTAGCTTTCATTACCCGTTCAAGGGCACTGGTAAGATACTCACCAATTTTTCCCTGGGTTTTTACTTTCACTAACAACGATGAATAAGACATCATTACCAGGCGATAGCTGCTTCGCGGTATCTGCCAAATAGGTATCGCAGACTTATTAAATATAACCTGGCCAGCCTTTATATCTATTCCCAAATTATACTCAAGACTGGTGTATCCGGGAGGCGGTGGCGCAAGGTCCGTATACTCGGGGCCTCCTATCCAAATCAGTGTTAAACGGTCTGCGATCCTTGGCTCTAAAAGATAGGCACTCGCCAAATCCGTCAGCCCAGCACCACAAACAACATATAACGGCAATTGGTATCATCACGCATCGATTCTT
>Ga0137431_1000654_pt1 | contig 11766 bp, 11 predicted proteins | sample EasRivERMZT800_2_FD_104646 | JGI IMG/M metagenome (GOLD analysis project Ga0137431, IMG submission 104646) | Soil microbial communities from meander-bound floodplain in the East River, Colorado, USA - East River MetaG ERMZT800_2 | ecosystem: Environmental > Terrestrial > Soil > Floodplain ... | reverse complement strand
GGTATTCTACTCATACTGTAAGAGAGAGTAAGTGGAAAAATGGAAAGGGCGACGTAGTGAAAGATTTAATGAAAGCCTGCAAAGAATACGGGCTGAAGTTTGGAGTTTATCTTTCGCCCTGGGACAGGAATCATCCGAAATATGGAACAGCGGAATACAACGATGTATACGTAAACACGATGAAAGAACTGATTACACGGTATGGACCGTTTTTTGAATTTTGGTGGGATGGCGCCAACGGGGAAGGACCGAATGGCAAGAAGCAGGAATATAATTTCAGGCGGTTTGAACAAACGATGCGCAAGCTTGCACCTAATACGATTGTGTTCAGTGATATTGGCCCTGATTGTCGCTGGGTGGGCAATGAAAAAGGTATTGCCGGTATTACCAACTGGAACCTGTTAGATACAGCAGGTTTTAAAAGAGGTCATGGTGCACCACCAACAGATACACTCAACCAGGGCAATGTAAACGGCAGGAACTGGATACCGGCAGAGTGTGATGTAAGCATTCGGCCAGGCTGGTTTTATCATAAAGAGGAAGATGACAAAGTAAAAACGGCTGGCCAGTTATTTGATTTGTATTTGAAATCAGTGGGGCGGGGAGCCAACTTTTTGCTGAATATTCCGCCTGACAGGCGCGGACTAATCCATGAAATTGATTCTGCTTCTTTAGTGGAGTTTAAAAGATTAAGAGAAGAGAGTTTTTCAAATAATATTGCCATTGGCAGCAAATCGGAACTGCATACCGGCGCAGGTATTTTTCAAGGTACCAATTTTACTGATGGAAAGACGGAGACTTACGAGTCGTTAAAAAAATACCCCGATGATCGCTTATGGATAAAGTTTGAACAGGTGAAAAAGATCAACACTATCGTTTTGCAGGAAGCGATCCGGTTGGGCCAGCGGGTTAAATCTGCCAAATTGGAGTTGCTTAATGGTTCACAAGTTGTAAAAGAAATTGATGTTACAACAATTGGAAGAAAGCGAATCCTCACTTTTCCGGTACAGGAAGTTAGCGCTATTAGCCTGGTGGTTAAGGAATCCAAAGAAGTTCCATTAATAACGGAAATCGGGGTTTATCTAATTGATGAGAAATTGGTTGAAAATTAATCCAACAATTACTTTCCTGTAAAATTTGCTTTTCTTTTTTCTAAGAATGCGGCAGTGCCTTCTTTTGCATCGGATGTATCAAAGAGTTTTCCGAATAGTTCTATTTCCAAAGCCAGTCCATTCTTTGTTTCATCAAATACCGCATTGGCGGCTTTTATGCAGGCCGCAACGGCAAGCGGAGCCTTCGAATTGATAATTGCTAAAATCGCTTTTGTCTTATTTAATAATTCTTCCTGCGAGATCACGTGATTAACCAATCCATACTGCAGGGCTGTACTGGCGTCAATCATATTACCGGTCATCAACAATTCCATTGCCCGCCCCTTCCCGATCAATTGCACCAAACGCTGCGTACCACCATAACCTGGTATAAGCCCAAGGTTGACTTCGGGTTGACCAAACTTCGCATTGTCAGAAGCTACCCGGAAATGGCAGCTCATTGCCAACTCACAACCCCCACCCAACGCAAAACCATTCACAGCGGCAATAATCGGTTTTGTGCTCTGTTCAATTTTTGAAAAAACGAGATCTTGTCCTTTTTGCGCTAAGCCCTTTCCTCCGTTGGCGCTAAGAGAAGTAAACTCGCTTATGTCAGCTCCCGCTACGAATGCTTTTGGACCGCTTCCGGTAATAATGGCAGATCTTATTTCCGGGTTTTTGTTTACGTCATCGATGGCCGCTCCCAGTTCTTCGATCACTGTTTTGTTCAGTGCATTGAGTTTGTCAGGACGGTTGATGGTAATAGTACAAATATGATCTTCCGTTTGTACGATCAGGGAGGAGTACATAAAAATATTTTTTTCAAAAGTAAGGATAGTGGTTATATGTCCTGCAAATAACGCACTGCTTGCATGCAATACTTAACACTGTATTTATCCTGATTTTTGAAAAGGCCCGGAACTAAGTATATTTTTTTGATTTGATCGATTCTATCTTTTGGCCCACTAACAATAATAAAAGCCAGGCGGTTTTTGCCAGGATTATGAGGATCCAGCCGCAAAGAATCGTTTTCAAAAAAATGGAACCATCTTCTGATATGGAGAACGGAACCTCGAAAAAAATGAGCCTTATCCATACAAATACGGTCAGGGAAAGAATAAGCCCGATCACGAATGTCTCTTTAAGAAAAAGTTTTAATGATTGAATATTCATAGTAGGTTTTTTTGGACTTCAAAGATGCAGGAATGAAAATGACTTTGCTTGAAAGACTGAGTGAATAGCCTCCTTTGTTTAGTGAGATGAGGAAAAGGCAGAATAGATTGTAAGCGATAAAGCAAAAATTAATAATCCCGGTTCTTTTTAACCCAGCCGGTAATGTAGTCTGCAATTTCTGTGGTAGGTGTGCCCGGGGGAAATAATTTGCCAACCCCCAGTTTATTGAGCTTATTCATGTCATCAGCGGGGATGATCCCACCCCCCGTCAGCAGCACATCATCCATTCCCTTTTCTTTCATTAACTGAATCACTTTTGGAAAAACAGTATTGTGTGCTCCGCTCAGTATGCTGATACCGATGGCGTCCACATCTTCCTGCAGCGCTGCATTTATAACCATTTAGGGTGTTTGCCTGAGTCCTGTATAAATCACCTCCATTCCGGCATCCCGTAGCGCAGTGGCGATAACTTTTGCTCCCCGGTCATGTCCGTCCAATCCAACTTTAGCAACCAGGATTCTGACAGGTCTGTTCATAATGGCAGGTGTTCAGTGTTTAAAAATAAAGAATATTATCGGTGCATTGTTTTCATGTATGCTAATTCAGGGCAGAGTTAGCATTAGCGATAAAAAAAGAACTGCTGGCATGCAAAACCGGGCTACAGTAGTGTCAAGGCATGCCTGATCCGGCGAATTGTTTCTTCTTTTCCCAACACCACTGCAATATCAAATACACCCGGCCCGAACTTTCCTCCTACAAGCATGATTCTAAATGGAAGCATCAGCTCTCCGGGTTTTAGTTGGTTAGCGGCAGCTAATTCTTTAAATGCGGTCTCCAAATCATCATGTTGCCAAAATGATGCTAATTCATATACCCTGATTAATTCAATAAAAAAGAGTTTTTTCTTCTCGTCCCATTTTGGCTTTATTGCATTAGTATCAATCGTTGCCGGAGACTGAAAGAAATAGCAGGATTGATCGTAAAAATCTGTAAGTAACGTACAACGATCTTTCACCAATGCAATCACTTTTTCCAATAACGATTCATCGGCTATCTCAATGCGTTTTGCAGCCAGAATGTTCTTCACCTCAACCCTCAGACTTCCAACCTCTAATTTCTTTATCCACTCGTGGTTGAACCACTTTGCCTTTTCATAGTCAAATTTTGCTCCCCCGCTATGTACCCTTTCAATGGAGAATTTTTCAATTAATTCATCTTTGGAAAAAATTTCCTTTTCGGTACCATCGTTCCATCCCAGTAAAGCCAGCAGGTTAATAAAAGCTTCGGACAAAAATCCTTTTTCCTTAAATCCTTCTGTTACTTCATTAGTATTTGCATCGGTCCAGCGCATAGCAAAAACAGGGAATCCATATTTGGCACCATCACGTTTACTTAATTTTCCATTAGGTCCCAGTATCAGGGGAAAATGTGCCCAATGAGGCATGAACTCCAGTCCAAACAGGTATTTCCAAAGCAGGATATGAACCGGGGCGCTGGGCAACCACTCTTCGCCGCGAAATGCATGAGTGATTTTCATCAAATAATCGTCCACGACCACCGCCAAATGATAGGTGGGCATTCCATCAGCTTTCAGTAATACCTTATCATCTACGACAGCTGTATCAAAATGAACTTCGCCGCGTATCAGATCGGTAAAAGATACCGATTCATTTTCCGGCATCTTGATACGTATTACATGTTTTGTTCGGGCCAATAACAGCGATTGTGTTTCACCGGGCGAAAGAGAAACGGAATTGCGCATTTTCATTCGCACGGTCTTATCATATTGAGGCGAAGGATTGTCGGCTGTTTTAAAATCATGCCTCATTTTTTCTAACTCTTCAGGGGTATCAAAAGCATAATAAGCATATCCGTCTTTTATTAATTGCTCTGCGTACTTACGATAAATTTCTTTTCGTTCACTTTGGCGATAGGGGCCATATTGACCGCCATGAACGGGGCTTTCGTCCGGTTCAAGACCGGCCCATTTCAAACAATCAAAAATGTATTGTTCTGCACCCGGTACATAACGGCTTTGATCTGTATCTTCAATACGAAGAATAAATGCGCCGCCATTTTTCTTTGCAAACAGGTAATTGTACAAAACAGTTCTAACTCCGCCCAGGTGCAAACCACCCGTAGGGCTTGGCGCAAAGCGAACTCTGACGTTTTTATTCATAAGTTGCAAAGATAAGTGGCGACTGCAACTAACGAATGGTGACGAGGGGAGGCTATATTTGTTAGGTATGAAAAAATATTTTGTCAAAACACCATGGTGGCTGAAGTGGATTTATTCATCCTATATCTGGAGTGTGCAAACAAAAGAAAAAATCATTTATCTCAGTTTTGACGATGGACCTCACCCGGCCGCCACGCCCTTTGTATTGGATGAACTAAAGAAGTACAATGCTAAAGCGACTTTTTTTTGTATCGGAAAAAATGTTGTGGCTGAACCGGGTCTCTATAAACGAATATTAGATGAAGGACATTCAGTAGGTAATCATACCTATAATCATTTTAACGGATGGAAAACTAAAGATGAGATATACCTGGAAGATGTTAAAGAAGCGGGTAAGTTTATTGACTCATCGCTGTTCAGGCCTCCGTATGGGAGGATAACTTCATTCCAGGCGAAGAATATTAGTGGTGCGTTAAACCGAAAGGATGTGAAAATAATTATGTGGGATGTAATAAGTGCTGATTTTGATGAATCGCTCGACGGTAATGAATGTGTTCAAAATGTAATATTGAACGCAAAAAATGGTTCGATCATAGTTTGCCACGACAGTGGGAAAGCATTATCCCGACTTAAGATACTATTGCCAGCAGTTCTGAATTTTTTTGAAAAGCGCGGATTTCGATTTGAAAGATTGGAATTTTTTTGAATGTAACCCCCGGAAGACTAACCAACACATGAATATTCTAAATCTAGTATAAAGTATTGGCAATCAGTTAAAAATTTAGGGCCTGGGTAGAAACCCTGGCCCGTTTTTAATCCGTACCCTATGAAAACTGGTCTAAAGGTAAAATAATTTTTCATTAATCCAAACTAATTTACAAGTGTTTGTGGAGTCCTGATATAATTTATTTTCAGGCCGTTTTGGGCCTTAAATTTAGTAGCCATGAAGCTCGTTGATACACATGCCCATATTTATTTAAATGACTTTCGCAATGATTTAGATGAAGTAATAATTAGGGCTAAAGAGAAAGGCATTTCCGCAATTTTAATGCCCGCCATTGATTCATCAACTCACTGCGATATGCTCCAAACTGAGGAGGCGTTTCCCGAATTCTGTATCAGTATGATGGGCTTGCATCCCTGCTCGGTGAAAGATGATTATCAAACGGAACTGACTGCTGCGCAGGATTATCTGTCTAAAAGGAAGTTCGCAGCCATCGGCGAAACCGGCCTCGATTTTTACTGGGATATTTCTTTTAAGAGCCAGCAGTATGATGCCTTTCAGCAGCAAATCGGGTGGGCTCTTCAGTATGATATGCCTGTCGTGATCCATTCCCGCAATTCCACCGATGAATGTATAAAGGTTGTTGAGGACAACCAGGATGGCAAATTAAAAGGCGTTTTCCATTGTTTTTCAGGAACCACTTACCAGGCCCGGAAAATTATAGAAGCGGGTTTTTACTTAGGTATCGGGGGAGTGCTTACTTATAAGAATTCCGGCCTGGATAAAGTAATTGAGGAAATTGATCTCAACTCAATAGTATTGGAAACCGATGCCCCTTACCTGGCACCCGTTCCATACAGGGGAAAACGAAATGAATGTAGTTATATCACTAATGTTACTGAAAAACTGGCTGAAATAAAGAAAACAACGGTAGAGGAAATAGCAAATATCACCACCAGAAATGCAGAAAAATTATTCGGGGTCTAAAACACGAACCTGTATTTTTGCAATCCTTTTCTAAAGGAGACTTGTCCGAGTGGTTTAAGGAGCACGCCTGGAAAGTGTGTATACCTCAAAAGGGTATCAAGGGTTCGAATCCCTTAGTCTCCGCAACTTGCATTCTGAAATGCAGTCCTGTAGCGGGTTTCATCTAATTTTGTCAATAAAGGGAAACGAAATGGGGAACATTTCGGGCCTTTGCTGTGAAAAATAGCGATTGCCTTTACAATGCCATCTCAAATGGCATTTAAATTAATTGCCGGGGTACCCACCCTGCCTTTTTCATGGTTTCCATTTTGATCTTTCACCTTACGGTTAATGAAGTATATTTCAATTATACTGCTTGTTTTCGCGACTGACACTGTCAATGCGCAAACTGTTATCATAGCTCGTAAGACAAAGGACGCAGTATACGTCGGAGCGGATAGCAAGCAGGTTGTAACAAAAGTAGTAAGTTACTCCGACGCTGACACGTCATGGGAGATGACTGCCGATTCAGCAGTGTTAGCATGCAAGATTATATCAGAGGGAAAATTTAATATTGCTTTTGAAGGCTGGGGAACATATGAAAGCGAGCCGTTGACTCGCGCCGCATGTCAGGCAAGCGACAGCTTCAGGCAATTGATGAATAAGCACGCAGATGACTACCTTCCAGTGTTGCGGGATCAAATGAAAATGTATCGCGAAAAGTTTCCGGAAAAGTTTGAAGATATGACTCGAAACTTTCATAACAACTTGGCAACGGTTTTCTTCTTTGGCTTTGAGGGTGGTAAACCTTTCCTCGGTATAAATGACTATCGAATGAAAAGGGATTCTCGAGGGAATCTTGAGTTTACGGCTGCTATGCATGAGTTGGGAGAATTTGCAGCCGGTCACACTAAGGAGATCATAGATACTCTCTATAAGAGCAAAACAGTTTGGGACAGAGGAACAGTTAGAACTATCAAATATCTTATCCAGCTGGTCTGCTCTAAATACGGATTTGCTGTTCCTGTTATAGCTTGTTCATTTTCATGTACACATCGGCAATGCCCATATATTCTTTAGGCAAAAAAAAATCAGTTTGCGGGATTTCGCCGGCTGTAGCCCTTATTTCAACTTGGGATCATCAATATTTTTTACTCTTTAAAGAGTGTAACTTTAAGAGTTAGCAAAATCCTTACGGTAGCAAAAAGGAAACTAACTTTTGGTACAAATATGTGACATAGTCTTCATAACATTAAATGATGCTCCTGGCCAAAACGCCATACCTGCTATTTATATTATTTGTCTCACTTCAAACAAATCTTCCTGCATTTGCACAAAACAAACCTTTGCCCCTGGATGAATGGATAAATAGTTTAGATGCGGATGATGATACGCTAAACAAAAACTTTAATGGGATCGTGAATGTATTGATGAGTATGGATACGACCATTGTTTTTCGCACTTTAAATGAGCTCGAAAAAGAGGGCTCATCGACAGGGCCGTATTTCCAGGTTCGCATAAAACATCTTCGGGCAACTATGTTATGGAAAATACGAGACAAGGCTGCAAAAGATTCCATAATGCAATTAATGAAGTCCTCACTGCAGCAAGCTTATTCAATTAACGACGAATACCTTACTGCAGCTGTGAGCTGGTGGTATGGAGAAACGATGTTTTTCTGCAACCAAATTGAACTGTCAACAATGTATTGTTTAGACGCGGTTGAAATTCTTGATAAAAAAGGAATAACAGATGAATCGCAGAAATACCAATTTCTCGGAGTGCTTCTTTATACTACACGGGACCACGAGAAAAGTATTTATTACTCCCGGAGGGCTATTGAAAATGAGAAGGACACCTCCTATGCCGCGAGGTTAAACAATATAAGCCGCTGGAATACGGTTGCACTCTGCTGGCAAAGAATTGGAAATTACGATTCTGCATTTCATTATTTTGATATTGCCATGCAAATGGCAAACGCGTTGAACTCTGAAGTTTGGAAAGGAATTATTTCAGGAAATAAAGCATATATCTATTTTTTACAAAAAAAATATGACTTGGCTAAACCATTTTTTGAATTCGACTACCACACCAGTAAACAGCATGGCGAAATAGCCGACGCGGCCCACGCATTGCAAATAATAGCGAGAATCAATTTATTCCAGGGCAAAAAAGACAGCGCATTGCTGCAGGTGAAAGAAGCGTTGCGAATGCTTCAACAACAACCTCAACCCATACCCTATTTCCTTCAAAACGTGTATTACGCCACAGCCGATGTATATCGTGTCCTGGGCAACAACGACAGCTTTTATCACTATTCACAATTATACAGTTATCTGCACGATTCTATCGAATGGGCTGTTACAAGGAGTCGTTTGGAAATTTCGCGGCTTAGATTAGACAATCAGTCAAATGTTTTTAAGATTCATGAACTTAAAAGAGAAAAAGATGCCGAAACGCGGGAACGCAACTTTATTATTGCGGCAATTGTTTTAGTTGCAATTCTTAGTTTACTTATCCTCAATCGCCAGCGGTTAAAATCCAGGTACCAGCAGCAATTGATTGTTCAGCAAAAAGTTGCTGCCGAAAAGGAAGTGGCAGCAGCGAAAGAGCAATTAAATATGTTTACCCAAAGCGTTATTGAAAAAACAAAGCTTATAGAACACCTGGAGCAGCAGGTAGCAAACAAACCACTCACTAATGAACAACAGCAGCTTGCCAACGAGCTAAGCCATCAAACCATACTTACCGAAGAAGACTGGGAAAAATTTAAGACACTATTCGAAAAAATATATCCGGGCTTCTTTTTAAAACTCAAAGAAATGGTACCCGACATTACAGTAGCCGAGTACCGTATGGCAGCCCTTACCCGTTTGCATCTCAACACAAAACAATCGGCGTCTGTCCTTGGCATTTCTCCTGATAGCGTTTATAAGATCAGGCAACGACTCCGCAAGCGGTTACAGCTAGACGATGAGGCAGCCACCGAAATGTATCTGACTAAAATTTAACTAACAAGTGTTTGCTTTTTATCACTGATAATGTTTCTCTGCATGCATCTTTCGTCTATAAAGTCTTTCAAGTACTTGAAACGTGCAGAGTAAGTTCCTCTCCGAAAGGGTTTTACGATACATTTCCAATTTTTGTCCAGTCGTTGTCAGGCTTTTGTCAGCCTTAAAATTAGGATCTCCCCCTGGTATGCTGCTAATTTAGCTTTTAAGAAAACGGCACTGCCTGTCATTTTATGAAGAGAACAAATTGGCTCTTTGTCATTATTATCGTTTTTGCGGCATTGCTGATAGTAATGGTTATTTGGGTTTATGCCAAAAAAATAGAGCATATCGAAAGTAACATGAAGTCTCAACTATTTCTGCCCGGGCGAAATTATTGCTACAGAGTATGGGCGACGCAGGGTGGAACATGATTTTCTTGTTTTTGCATTATTAACCGGAAAAAATTTAAATTATGTGCGAAATTTTCATTCAATACATTAAAAGGCACTCTACCGTGCCGCTTACCGACCGCGAAATTGATTTAATCAAGAGTGTTGTTGTGTGCAGAAAACTTAGAAGGAGGCAATACTTTTTATATGAAGGTGAAGTAAGTAAATATTCGGCATTTATTATTAAAGGAGCAATGCGACAGTACAGCGTGAATGATAAAGGTATGGAACATACTGTTGGCTTATTCCTTGAAACATCGTGGGCAGGAAACAGAGAAAGTTTTATGACCGGTGCACCTTCGCTTTATTTTGTTGATGCATGGGAAGACACCGAAGCATTGCTCATTTCAAGGACAGATTATTTGAACCTGTGGATGTCAATACCGGCTATAGTTGAAATGTCAAGAAAACTTACTGATGAGTATAGTTTTGCTTTACAAAAAAGATTGCATTCTTTTATCACACTCTCTTCGGAAGAACGATATTTCAACCTCGAAAAAACCTATCCTGAATTTTTACAACGTTTTCCTCAACATATCATTGCCACCTATCTTGGCATTAGCAGGGAAACTTTAAGCCGGATTCGCAGCCACACACTGAAGCCTATGGAACATTATGGAACATTCCCAAACTATGTAGGAGGTTCTCATGCAGCTTAGTGCAAAGTATTCCTATGTTGCCAGATTGAAAGAGAAATCTATCTTTGCAGCTTGTCTTGTATTACCAGGGAACCTTTAAGCCGCCTTTGCAGACGATGTAGCAGCAGAAATAATAACATCTTCCATTCATCAAACCAACGACAAGAATGTTACTCGAATACCTACACGAACATCTTAAACTCTCTGAAGAATTTAGTGAAAAGTTCGACACTATATTCAGGCATGAGCACGTTAAAAAAGGAGATATACTTTTTAGACCTGAAGGTTTTTCCCAGAAGATTATTTTTATAGAAAAAGGATTGATAAGAACCTACTACCTGAAGGACGGCAAAGACATAACCTATCTTTTTTTATCAGAAAATTCATTCCTTGCTCCGGTAGAATGCGTCTTTTATAACAGGCCAGCCCCTTATGGCTGGGAAGCTTTGGAGAACTGCGAAATACGGAGTGCGCCATACAGGGAGTTTGAGTTGATGTTTTCGCAGGTGCCGGGAATGGAAAAGTTTGTTCGTCTGCTGTTGATTAATATTCTGGATATAGTTGCGGGAAAGCTTTACTCCATTCAGTTTCAAACCGCACAAGACCGCTATAAAAGTTTAATGGAATCTCACCCTGATATTTTGTTAAGAGCCCCTCTTGGAGATGTCGCATCCTATCTTGGCATTACCCAGCAAACACTGAGTGTTATCCGCTCTGGAAAATAATTTGCAATGTCACTAACCCTCGTTTTTTAAGATAGCTTAAAATATGTGTGGTCAATCTTGTCGTGCTTTGCATTATAAAAAGATATGCAAGCAATAACTGATAAAACATCTCTTCATTCTGTTTATATTGTTGATGAGGAAGGCATTAGCAAAATTTTTACTGAGCTCAAACACATGCTGACTTCACATGCCGACAATCATACAACGCTTATATACTTCTCTCCTGAAAATAACTTTCTTTTTGGCAGGGAACTTGAGATACTGCAAAAGCGGTATCCTTCTCAATTGGTATTGTATCCGGTGCGGGAAAAAGTTATTGATGCTTCAACATTACTTCAGGAATTACTGGAGGCGGTAATCAATTCCAATACTAAACACAGGTTAATATTTATTCTGTCAGGCGATGAAGAACTTATTTATATCGTCTCAAACCAGCTTTGGTTTTTGGGTATTTCCAAAGATCAAATCAAAATCTATGTTTTAGTCTAAATGAAAAATTAACCTGTTGGGACATATGATGCTATGGTAACAAAACCGAAAGCACGAGGCGCTTTCATTTAAAACCACCTAAAATATTCAGGACATCGTAATCAGAGAGACTTAATGCAGTCAATTTGGGAACATCAATATTTTTGCTCTTTAAAGAGTGTAACTTTAAGAGTTAACGAAATCCTCACGGTTGCAAAAAAGGTAAACTAACTATTGCCTTAAATATGTGGCGTAGTCTTCATAACAGTAAATGATGCTCCCGACCAAAACACCATACCTGCTAATCATATTATTTTTCTTACTTCAAACAAGCCTTCCTGTATTCCCGCAAAACAAATC
>Ga0137431_1000652_pt1 | contig 11791 bp, 9 predicted proteins | sample EasRivERMZT800_2_FD_104646 | JGI IMG/M metagenome (GOLD analysis project Ga0137431, IMG submission 104646) | Soil microbial communities from meander-bound floodplain in the East River, Colorado, USA - East River MetaG ERMZT800_2 | ecosystem: Environmental > Terrestrial > Soil > Floodplain ... | reverse complement strand
TGCTGTCAACAGGATGCATCTTGCCATCATATACGCATACACGAATATCGCGGGCATAAGAGCCTGTAAGCGGTCCATTCTGCATTTTTTCCATTACACCTTTTAAAATGGACGGAAGAAATCTTGCATCAATAGCGCCACCTACAATGCAGTTATAGAAAACTAATTTGCCGCCCCAATCCAGTTCATAGGTATCTCTTCCTCTTACCGTAAGGTCTTTAGGTTCGGGCATGCCTTCATACCAGGGCTCTATTTGCAGAAATACTTCTCCAAATTGACCGGCGCCACCACTTTGCTTCTTGTGCCGATAACTGGCATCAGCCAATTTGCGGATCGTTTCCCGGTATGCGATGCGCGGCTTCACAAATCTCACTTCCAGCTTATGGTTGTGTTCAATTTTCCATTTAGCCACAGCCAGGTGCATGTCGCCCTGGCAATGGATCAGCGTTTGTCTTAACTCCTGCGACCCTTCTACCAATAATGTCGGATCTTCTTCACGAAGCTGGTGCATGGCCTGTGATAATTTTTCTTCCTCTCCTTTTCTCAATGTTTCAATAGCAACCGTCATATTGGGCGGAGGAAATTCGATGGAATTCAGTTCATAATTTTTCCCCCTAGCATGCAGGGTATTGTTGATGTGAGTATTTTTTAGTTTTAAGGTTGCGCCTATATCTCCTGCTACCAGTTCGTTTACATTGGTTCGCTTATTTCCTTCCACCTGGAATAGCTGCGATATTTTTTCCGTGACACCGGTTGTTTCATTTTCCAGTTCCATCCCGCTCTTAATAGTGCCGGAGTAAACTTTGAAAAATGACAGTTCACCCACATGTGGCTCTGATACCGTTTTGTAAATGAAAATACAGGCGGGCCCATTTGCATCGCAGGATAATTTGTCTCCGCGTCTTGTTGATTGCGGAGGCATTTCATTGGCGCTGGGACAAACATTATCAATAAAACCCATCAGGCGGCCGCTTCCCATGTTTCTTTCTGCAGACAAACAGAAGAGTGGAAACAGGTCGTGATTGATCATTGCTTTTTTCATTCCCATTTTCATTTCATCCTCATCCAGCTCGCCTTTGTCAAAATATTTCTCCATCAGAGTTTCATCATTGCTGGCAATGGCTTCTATCAGTTCTTTATGCAGATCATCAGCTTTGGCTTTTTCCTCACCGGGTATTGGCAGTTTTTCAGGCTTGCTGCCACTGTCTTTAAATTTATACATCGTCATCCGCAATACGTCAATGATCTCGTGAAAACCAATTCCTGTCTGCCGCGGATATTGCACCACAACCACATTATTGCCAAAATGTGATTTTGCTTCCCTGACTGTCCTTTCAAAATCGGAATTGTCTTCATCCAGTTTATTCACGGCAAAGATCATCGGTGTCTTAAATTGCTCCGTGTATTCCCAAATGATATCAGTGCCCACTTCCACTCCCATGACAGAATTAAGAAGCATGACACCCGTGTCAGCGACACGGAGAGCAGAGATCACTTCTCCAACAAAGTCATCATAGCCGGGAGTATCGAGAACATTGATCTTATATCCCCGCCATTTGGTATGAAGGAGCTTGCTAAAAATAGAATTACCACGTTCCTGTTCAAGTTCGTGGTAATCTCCTGTCGTGTTTCTGTCGGCTATGTTGCCGCGGCGGTTAATGAGTCCGGCTTCAAACAGCATGCACTCCGCTAAGCTGGTCTTACCGGACCCGGCGTGGCCCAGCAAGACTATATTTTTTACATGTGAGGTATCAAATTCTGGCATGGCAATAGTTTTTAAGAAAAGTAAACTGGTTTATAAATGTTTTGAAGTTTTACGTTTTGAATTTCGTTATGCGCGGCGAAAATAATTACGTCACGCGCTGGTTAAAAAGCCTGTGTTGCTAACTAGAAACTATAAAAATCTATAAGTCGTACCTACGTTCGGCTAAGGAACTGATCAAATTCTTCCCTTAATTCCAGTAAGCTAGTGTCAAGGCTTTGATACTGATCTAAAAGGTTTTCGTGATGGGCAAGGGTTTCCGCATTTAATTTTCCGCCGTTAACACTCATCTCATAATTGATCTTATGCTTGTGAGCCTTGATGGCGTGCTTGAGATCATGAATGTTGATAAGCTGAATGTGAAACTGATTGTGGAGATGTTCTACGTCCTGAAGTTGTTCCCTGGAGAGTGGCTGGCTGACGGCGTCCTGGAGTTTGATTTTATCTTTCGAAAATTCGTCGCGGTATTGACGAAGATTTTCTCTCCAGGAATTACACTCTCCTGTGAGCTGTGAAGTTTCTACCTGAACCATGGGATTTTAAATTTAAAGGTGAATAAATATGGCGTTACTCAATCTTTGCCCCCGGTGTTGGATGGTATATGTAAATTAAAACTCTTTTTCAAGAAAAGCCAGCATTTTTTTAGCACATATTGACTTTTAAAAGACTGTTTAAACAAAGGCAGCAACCCCCATGGCATAAATTTCATGGCTTGTTTTTGCATAAAAATAAATGGCTTCACCGGTTAATGGTACCGACTCTTTAGGTTGTCCTTTAAGCATTTATACGTGTGTACGCCGGACAATCATTGCTTCCCGAATAATTTTATATGCGGCCCGGTGCGGTCGCAATAGTTTGGTACCGGGAATTAGCGTCTATTGGGTAAATTGCAGCCTTGTTAAATTTTGATCTCACAAAATACCATACAACAGGTTCTCAACCGCATCGATATTGTTGGTGTGGTAGGTGAGTTTGTTAAACTGAAAAAAAGGGGGGCGAGTTACCTGGGTCTTTGTCCTTTTCACAATGAAAAAACCCCTTCATTTACTGTTTCACCCACTAAAGAAATTTACAAATGCTTCGGTTGCGGCAAAAGCGGCAATACTATCAGCTTCATCATGGAGCATGAAAAGTACAGTTATGTCGAGGCATTAAAATGGCTCGCGAAGAAGTATGACGTCGAAATAGAGGAAACTTTTGCTACGGACGAGCAAAGGCAGCAGCAACAATCAGCCGAAAGCCTTTTCATCATAAACAATTTTGCGCAGCAGTTCTTTAGCAGGATTTTGTTTGAAACCGAGGAAGGAAGCGATATTGGGCTGAGCTATTTAAAAGAAAGAGGCTTCCGAGAGGATGTCATCAGGAAATTTCAAGTAGGTTATTCACCGGAGCAAAAAGACGCTTTCACTAAAGAAGCCCTGGCCAGGCAGTTCAGCGCCGAACTTTTGGTAAAAACCGGGTTAGTCGTTCTTCGCAATGAACAATTACAGGATAATTACCGGGGACGGATTATTTTCCCGGTGCATAATCAAAGTGGCAAGGTGCTGGGTTTTGGCGCCAGGATCTTGAAAGCAAACGACAAAGCGCCGAAATATATCAATACACCGGAAAATGAAATCTATGTAAAAAGCAGGATTCTATACGGCGCATACCAGGCAAGACAGGCAATTGATAAAGCCGATGAATGTTTGCTGGTAGAAGGCTATACGGATGTGCTATCACTTCACCAGGCAGGTATTGAAAATGTAGTGGCTTCAGGCGGCACATCGCTGACACCCGACCAGCTGCGTTTAATAAAAAAATATTCCAACAACCTTACCATCGTGTATGATGGGGATGCCGCCGGAGTAAAAGCAGCGCTACGCGGGCTGGATCTTGCACTGGAAGAAAGCCTGAATGTAAAACTGGTTTTGATACCGGACAACGAAGATCCCGACAGCTATATCAATAAGGCAGGTGCGGCAGCATTCATACAATTCGTTCACCGCAATAAAAAAGATTTTATTCTTTTCCAGCTGGAGGTAGCGCTTAAAGATGCAGGTAATGACTCGGTAAAGAAAGCAGAAGTAGTTAGTCGCGTAGCGGAAACTATTTCAAGGATCAATAAAGCCGAAGATTTCACCAAACAACAGGATTATATCAAGCAATGCTCTGAAATATTAAAGATTGATGAGGCAGGATTACATTCCCTTGTCAATAAATTTATTCGCGACCGTATTGCCACCCAGGAGCGGAAATTACCTTTTGAAGATGCCCAAAAACAGGAACAAAATGCCAGGCAGGCAGAACAAACAAACTATGATGAGGTAACATTTAACCTTCTGTTTAAAGATGAGTTGCAGGAAAGAGAGCTTGCGCGGATATTGTTGGAACATGGTATAAAAAAATGGGACGATTCAAGGCTGGTTGCCGAGCATATATTCGAGGAAATGGTGGATGAAAGCCTTATTGACAACCGGGATGTACTGTTGCTCATTAATGCATTCAAAGAGAGGCTTATGCAAAACTCTGCAGCGGCAGATAAGAATTATTTTATTTATCACCCGGACAACCGGCTGAGCAGTTTCGCCGTTTCCCTGCTTAATTTTCCCTATGAAGAAAGTGAAAGATGGAAATTCGAATTCAGCCAGGACAGTGGCTTTCAAAAACAATTGTTTGAACAGAGTTACGAAGATTTTATGCGCATAGTTGCCAGGGAAAATGAGAAGGAACTGAGTGCTTATTTAAAGATGGATGAGGATAATACCGATGAAGAAGTGGAATCCGTGCTCAATTATTTAAAATTGAGAAAGGTAAAAAGGATGTTGCTGGAAAATCAACTTGACATGGAAAAGAATCATACCACTGCGGAGTTCAGCGTGCTTTATCAAACGCACGAACATCTGAAAAATATGGAGATAGGCCTGACAAAAAAAATGGGAGCAGTCATTATTAGATAAAGGTGAATTAAGTTCATTCATATTTTCTGGCAGCGAATACTTCTCCCTGGTTATATTAATCCTTTTCTTCGGTTGCTACTCTTTTCGAAGGTATTCCTCAATCGCAAACAACTGGTTCTTTCGATTGATTATCCAAATTTGAATTTACGTTTATTCTTTTACTTCCATTAGCATGTCGCTGTATGAATTTTCGACCAGATCTTTCTGTTCGATACCCAATTCCTTCATATAAAAATCACACTGTTGTCTTAATTGATCCTGTGAAAGATCAGCGAATACATTTCCGGCTTCTATTTCTGCGAATGACCCAAGGCCTGGTACTTCATCAACATGGAATTTTACATTGCCGATATAATAGATTTCCCTTTTCTTTTTTACTACTATTTTAATGCCGATTGATTTTGCCAGTACATCTTTAAGGCCCCTGGCATCCTCAATTTTCACTAAATGGAAGTGAGAGTTTTTAGGACCTGCCTGGTTGCTCCTTTTATAAAAGATCAGGTTGTTTTCTATGCTACCCTCTCTTAGTTTTAATCTTCCGTTGGCAACATTGAAATAGGTGTCAGTCTGCTCGTCGACACCTTTAAAATCAGCTTTGTGATTTAATAGGTACTTCCGGACTCTTTCGGGATCATGGCACTTGGCTTTTACTTCAACATTCAGAAAATGCATAAAAAAGGTTTGTTGAAAAAACAACAAACCTAACTAAGTTTCTAGTAACGTTGCTAATCAGCCAGCCACCGCAGCAGTTTGCCTTTTTCTGGAAACAGCTGCACTTGCTTCTCTCCTGTCTTCTCCTCTTACGAAACGCATGGCGCTCCAAACATGGTCCAGCTCCACCCGCTCGATACTTTCATATCCTTCGCAGGTTAAGCGGTTCCAGCTGCATTCGCGATTGAGGTCAGTAACGATCTTGGAAGTGATCTTGGGATAAGCAACCCAAAATTTAGATTCACCTTTTAAAGAAGGCATTACATCTTTCAAAATGCCATTCAGCTGATTTTCATTCACTGCAAAAACTAACGCGAAATCAATCTTCCTGTTCTTAAGAAGCGGCGTCATGTTCTTTGCGAAGGAAAGTTTACTGAACTGCTTTTCGATTGAAGAAGGTAAACCCTGGATTAAAAGATTCTTCTCGTCTGCCAATTGTAGCTTTTCAAATACTGTTTGTGACATACTTTGAAGCAATTTTAAGGGTTTCAAACAACTACACCCTGTTATGGGTACTCATTGCCTGAGTTATCATTATAAGGGAGTGCAAAGATAGGCTAAAATGATGGCACCGAAGCTAAACTGAAAATAAAAATCCCGATCAGGTTAAATTTGAAGGATTTATTGATGTAAATCTATTTTTATTGACGTATCGGCTTATAATATTTAAGCGCTTCGGGCATATACTTTTCTAATTGTTGTATTCGTGTGCCTTCTGACGGGTGAGAGCTCAAAAATTCAGGCGGCCTTTGTCCCTTGCTTGATTTTTCCATTCTTTCCCAAAGGCTGATCGCTTCTCTTGGGTTATACCCGGCCATAGCTGTCCAAATCAGCCCATATCTGTCGGCTTCTAACTCATGCTTGCGGGAAAAAGGTAATAAGACACCAACCTGGGCACCGACACCATACGCGGTCAGAAACAGGCTTTGCGTCGCTACGGGCTGGTTGGCCAATGCTACCTGCAATCCAAGGTTTACTGCTTCAGCACCCATGGCCTGGCTCATTCGCTCATTACCATGATTAAAGACAGCATGAGTCACTTCATGACCCATCACTGCGGCCAAAGCCGCTTCATTTTGGGTAATAGGCAATAAACCTGTATAAACAACAATCTTGCCGCCGGGCATACACCATGCATTTACCTCTTTGCTTTCAACTAATTTATATTCCCATTGATATCCCTGCAGTTCATTGGAAAGTCCCTTTGATTTGTAATATTGTTCAACGGCTTTTGTAATACGCTGACCTACCCGGGTAACCATTTCGGCATCCCTGTTGGCCGAACTGCTTATCACCCTGTTGGCGGAAAGAAATTGTTGGTATTGCTGTACGGCCATCTCCTGCAACTGCGACTCAGGCAATAATTTAAACTGGCTTCGTCCGGTAATTGAATTTTTTGAGCAGGCGATAATTCCAATACTGATAACTGTATATAACAAGACTTTTCGTAGCATTATCTGATGTTTTCAATGTAAAATTCAATCATTGTACCAAAAATAAATTGGTAAAGTGTAACGCAAAAAAGTTAAATATTTGTTTAGATAACAATTAAATCAGGCGAGTCGTTCCTTGCGACGCTGGCGGCGACGATCCCGGTGTTTGAGTATGGGCACTTTGCTTTCGCTGCCTCTCAGTAAGCGTCCAATGTTCTTTTGGTGAGTAAGTACGACCATCAACGCTACCGCAATGGCAAATACACGATAAATATGATTGTCAACATTGAAAATGACAAGAATAAAAACAGGAAAAGCGATGCTGGCCAATATTGAACTTAATGAGACAAACCTGGTAAGAAATAAGACTAGCAAAAAGACGCCGGAGCAGGACAATGCTGTCCATGGAGAAATTCCTAACACTAAACCGAACAAAGTAGCGACACCCTTGCCCCCTCTGAAATCGGCCCAAATAGGGAAAATATGCCCCAATACTGCTGCTAATCCCAGAGAGATCTGAAGGTTTAAAAAAAGAGTTTCGTTATCCGCATATTGAGGTAGAAGATGAGCAAGATTTACCGCGGCAGTTCCTTTCAACATATCTACAACCATTACTATAGTGCCCCACTTAGGACCCAGTACCCGGTAGGTGTTTGTAGCGCCGGCATTTCCACTGCCGTATTCCCGTATATCAATCCCAAAAAAATGGCTGCTTACCCACACCGAACTAGGTATGCTGCCAATTAAGTATGCAAGAACTATTATCAATAGTTCATTCATAGAATTCTGGGTTGAAGTTGAATCACGAAATTAGAATAAATATCTGGAAGTATATAACGATAAATTAACATAAAAATTTTGTCTTTTCATGCGAAACACTAAAAAACAGCCAGTTATGTCTTTGAACCTTAGAATTTAATTTAAGTCCACACTCCTCGCATTTCTCCGAAATATCGGGCTCATCGCCGGGCAGGATTCCGCTTAAAAACAGAACACCTTGCTGCGACAGTTGTAATTCAAAATACCTGAGATTATCGAGTATTACATTCTTATTGATGTTGGCAAGAATAATATCAAATGGCTCATCAACATTGGCCGAATCTAAAAATTGCAGATCGATTGCAATGCAATTATTTTTTGCAAAATTCTCTGTGGCATTTTCAATGCTCCATTGATCATAATCTGCCGCAATTACTTTGGTAGCTCCCAATTTTTCCGCCAGTATAGCCAACACGCCAGTCCCTGTACCAAAATCAAAAACTGATTTCCCAACAAAATCTAATCCTTGCATCTGTTCTATCATCATACAGGTGGTAGCATGATGTCCGGTTCCAAAACTCATTTTGGGTGTAATGATGATCTCAAGTGAAACGTCAGTGATCGGTTCATGAAAATCTGCACGGATAGCTACAAAGTCACTAACTATAACGGGATCAAAATTTGATTCCCAAACCCGGTTCCAATTGACTTCCTCTATTAGTGCCTCTGAGTAGGTGATATGAAATGGCTCAACACAGCGAACAAAAAGCATTTTATCAAAATCTTGTTCGGGTATAAACGCTTTCAACCGGTTAGTTTCTTCATCAAACCCCGCAAAGCCAATCGCACTTAATTGAGCGATTAAAAGTTCAGATTGTTCGACAGAGATGTCCCCGAATTCAATTTGAATGTGATTATTCATAAACTAAAAACCCTGATAAACTCAGGGCTTTCTTATTTTGATTTTATTCCGCTTTTCTTGGCGCTTGTGATTCTTCTCTCGGTTTACTTTCCGGTTTTGGAATTAATGCCTTTCTCGATAATTTGAATTTTCCGGATTTTGGATCGGTTCCGATCAGTTTCACTTTTACTTTATCGCCCTCCTTTAATACTCCTTCCAATGTTTCCAGTCTTTTCCAGCTTACTTCACTAATATGAACCAGCCCCTGTTTGCCCGGCAAAAATTCTACAAATGCTCCAAACGGCATAATTGATTTCACTGTGGACTCATATACTTCCCCTACCACAGGCACCGCTACAATTCCTTTTATCCAGGCTTCTGCTTTTTGAACTCCTTCTTTGTTTACACCGAAGATGCTGACCTCGCCCCTGTTGTCCACCTCTTCAATATTGATCGTTGTGCCGGTTTCTCTTTGCATTTCCTGTATCACTTTACCACCTGGGCCAATAACAGCACCGATAAATTCCCTGTCGATGTACATTTTGATTACTCTTGGAGCATGTGGTTTTACTTCCGGCCTGGCATCGGGTATGCACTCGTACATTGCATTCAGGATATGCAGTCGGCCGCGACGCGCCTGGTCCAGGGCCTGTTTCATTACCTCCATACTAAGGCCATCAACCTTAATATCCATTTGAACTCCACAAATACCCTCGCGGGTACCCGTGACTTTAAAATCCATATCCCCCAGGTGATCCTCATCACCTAAGATGTCAGTAAGAACTGCATACTTATCTCCCTTAGTAATTAATCCCATGGCAACACCGGAAACATGTTTTGGAACGGGCACGCCGGCATCCATCAATGCCAGTGAACCGGCGCATACAGTAGCCATAGACGAGGAGCCATTTGATTCGAGAATATCACTTACTATTCGTACGGTATAACCGAAGTCACTTCCGGGCATCATTTGTCTCAATGAACGCATTGCCAGGTTCCCATGACCAACTTCCCTGCGGCTCTGGCCCCTCAGCATTTTTACTTCGCCGGTAGAAAAAGGAGGAAAATTATAATGCAAATAAAATTCAGAATCAGCCGATTTAGCTGCGCTTTCCACCAATAAAACATCTAAGGCAGTTCCTAAGGTGACTGTTGTAATAGACTGTGTTTCACCTCGTGTAAACAGAGCTGCGCCGTGAGGAGAAGGTAGAACATCTACTTCCATATCCAGCGGCCGAACGTCCTCTAGCCCACGTCCGTCCAACCGAACTTTTTCTTCGAGGATCATGTCTCTCACCACATGATACTGAAGATCGTTGTAATAGTTGTTTGCCAGTTTTTTCGTTAGCTCTGGCAATTCTTCACCTTCGGCCAGGCCCTGCTTCAGATATTCCATCAACTCATCTCTTAACGTACCAAACTTGTCGCTGCGCTCGTGTTTGCTAAGTTTACCATTTGCAATCTCATATACTTTTTGTTTTGCAAATGCATAAACTTTCTCTTCCAGCGCCGGATCTGTTTCAGGTTTGGTATATTCTCTTTTTGTAGTAGCTCCTTTCAGCTCACGTAACTCCTCCTGTGCTTTTACCTGGATCCGGATGGCATCGTGTGCAACCTGTAAAATATCCACCAATTCCGCTTCACTGCATTCCTTTGCTTCGCCTTCCACCATCATAAGGTTCTTAGCGGTTGCCGCCACAATAAAGTCAACATTTGATTGTTCCATTTCTGCACGGGTAGGATTAATCTTTAATTGTCCATTGACTCTTCCTACCCTCACTTCGGAAATAATTTCTTTGATCGGAATATCTGAAACAGCCAATGCTGCGGAAGCTGCCAAACAAGCCATTGCATCAGGCAAAATCTGGTCATCGCTTGAAATGAGTGTCACCAGTACCTGTACCTCGCAAAAATAATCCTCGGGAAACAATGGCCGAAGTGCCCGGTCAATTAACCGGCTCGTTAAAACTTCATAGTCATTTAAACGGCCTTCCCTTTTAAAAAATGAGCCAGGGATGCGCCCGGCGGAAGCAAATTTCTCCTGGTAGTCAACTGACAACGGAAAAAAGCTTTGTCCTTCCTTTGGTTCTTTCGTGGCAACCACCGTTGCCAGCAACATACAGTTGCCCATGGATACAGTAACCGCGCCATCAGCCTGGCGGGCTAATCGGCCGGTTTCAATCGCTAACATACGGCCATCGCCTATATCGAAAGTTTTGCGAATGGGTTGTTGTAACATAATTTGGTCTTAGTTTGAAGTTTAAGTTTGAACTGGTAAGGCGCTCAAACTATTAGTAGATTTTATTCAGGCCTTTTTTATCATCGCCTGTTACATCCTGATCTCTTTGCGGTAAAATGCTAATTTAGAAAAGTCAAGCTAAAAAACAATTATTCCCAACGTCCGAAGGAAGTTGGGAATAACCAGGTATATCATCTTTAGTCTCGCTGTTGAAATGAAACTTCAGAATAAAATACTTATCCCAACTATCCGCTTTTGCGGAACGCTGGTTATTTTCTGATTCCGAGTTTTTCGATCAATTGGCGGTAACCCGTCAAGTCATGCTTTTGAAGATAATTCAGTAAACTCTTGCGTTTACCCACCATTACCATTAGACCGCGGTGCGTTGAATAATCCTTTTTGTTGAGTTGCAGGTGCTCGCTGATCTGGCTGATACGCTCGGTCAACTGGGCAATTTGTCCCTCAATTGAGCCGGTATTTTTTGATGATCCGCCAAATCCTGTGAAAATGCTTGCTGTTTTTTCTTTTGTAAGAGGCATCTTTGACTTTTTTTTAAAATTTCATCCGGTTTTTTCGCTAATAATTTTGTGGCGGCGAAGGTAAGCCAACAAAACTTAATGGCAAAAGAAAGGGGATTAAAATTGACCCGGTGTTTATTGCCTGGTCAGATTTATGACTCAGGCCGGCTATTTTTGCAGAATGGAGTTGTCCCAGGATACCCGGAACATACTTGGCCTTCAATTACCTACCGATCCCCGCTGGGTAGACCTTGCTGAGAAATCACTGGAGGAAATTTTAACAGACCACGCTTATTGCGAGCAAAAGGCAGCGCTGACCTGCATCTCCCTGATTCAGCGCTACAGCGACAGAGAAAAATTAGTGACGGAGCTCTCGCCAATTGTAACGGAAGAATGGGGACATTTCCGGCTGGTCTTAGCAGAATTGCAAAAACGAAACCTCAAACTGGGCAGGCAGCGCAAGGATATCTATGTAAATGAGCTTTTGAAATTTGAATCTAAGGGAGGCAGTGAAGAAGCAAGGTTTCTT
>Ga0137431_1000650_pt1 | contig 11810 bp, 7 predicted proteins | sample EasRivERMZT800_2_FD_104646 | JGI IMG/M metagenome (GOLD analysis project Ga0137431, IMG submission 104646) | Soil microbial communities from meander-bound floodplain in the East River, Colorado, USA - East River MetaG ERMZT800_2 | ecosystem: Environmental > Terrestrial > Soil > Floodplain ... | reverse complement strand
GGCGGCTTTGAGTCGTCTGCGTTCCAGTTCATCAAAATCGCGTTCGACGCCTTTGGGATTACCCATGCCAGAAGACTAACACCAGAAGTCGCCATTGTCACTATATTATGCGAATGTCAGTAGCATGTGTCGTCCTCCGAATGGCAGCAACGCCGGTTTAGCCCGTGGGGTGTTGACCTCCAAAGGTGAGGGGAATTGACCGAATCTGGAGCGATTTCGCGAGCCAGGCTATCGTGAAATGATGGATGGAAAGGATCTTATCCTGAAAGGCCAGGCCTGAACGCAAGCCGGAGGATTTCTATCGGCCGCATCGTTGGGCGTCGCTGATTTCACCCTCCAGGGTACGGCGGAGCTTCGGTATCTTACGAAGGAGGTTGGAGTAATGGCCTTTGGCCGCCATTAAACCTTCCAAGAGCACCTGGTACGAAAAACGTCTGCACGAAAGACACGCTCCTTCTTTTCAACGGCGGCGCTGAAACAGTTGGCCTCGACGCGAAACGCTTCTGCGTCTACTCGATTTCGACAGGAATATCCGTGGCAGTGGAGCGATGGGAAGAAGACGACGGCAATTCGCAGCGGACGATGGCGTCACCACGGGCAGCTTGTGGAGGGACCCGAACCGGGCCGTGGTAGAGCACCCCTCAGCAGCGCTTCTTCAACTCAAATCGTTCTTGTCGCTGAGCGCCGGATTTCTCGCGGTAAACCAGGGTCGCCACCACAAAATCGCCGGCCGGCAAAAACGGATTGTCCACACTGCAAAACGCTCCGACGCCATCGCCCACATTGCCCATGAAAACTTTGAAATCGTTTTCGGTTCCACGCTGGAGCGGTTTGGGAAGCCAGGGCTGAAATTGGAACGGATGCTCCAGTCCCGGCACCAGCACAGGCGCAGTCGATGGAGATTTGGAAAAGCCCACGCATTGTTCGGACGTGGGGCCGTATGGGCCCATGGTTTCTTTGCCCCCGAGCCATTTGATTCGGTAGGAAACACGGCCAGCCCTCCAGGTGATCTTAAAGTCCTTGTGCTCGCGGTCTGAGCCCGGCTCGACGAACCGATCCATTTTAAAAACCGTATTGGTGCCCTTCTTCGGGTCGATCGACTTCTCGATCGGCGTGAATCGTTCCGCCTTCGCAGTTAAATCACCATCTCCGTTGAGGTCGAGGTAGAGGACGTCGAACAGAATGGAGTCCGTGCTGCTTTTGTCCAGCACCGCCCAGACGGGGCGGTCGATGTTCCGTCCGAAAACAAACACGCCGTAGAGCGGTTCGGAGGCCACGAAGCTCGGCCATGTGGGAACATCGCGTCTGAATTTGGCTAACTCGCCCCCGTTGCTTCCCAAGGACAGCCCCACACAGGCGGCCAGCAGCAGCAGAACCCGATGATGCGACACTTTCCTCACTGCTTTGAAGTTTCATCTCTTTGTCGAGATCATACAAGCCGAAAATGTTCGTCCGGGCGGCGTAGTGGTCACTTGAAAGTTTTTAAGCAGTGGATGAATGCAGCATCAGCTTATACGGAACGATTCAGTTGCTTTCGGGAGCGCGGACGTCTCGCAGCGTCTCGCCCGCAGTTTTCGGCGTCCCGCCGAAAACTCTCACACGTCGAACCGGCGCACAATTCGGTGAGGTCTCCGGCGCTTCAAACCCGTCGGCGGGACGCCGACGGGAGCGACCGGGACGGGTCGCGCTCCTCTTTTTCAACTGAATCGTTCAGCTTAGCCCAAGCGCCACCTGCAGGAAATTGCGATGCTCCCCAAAGCGCACAGTCTCTAAAAGAGGTTTTGACTTTTGAGGCACTTTCAGATAATCATCGACGCACTGGCCCCAAAAAATTCTGCGCGTGTTCAGAAGTATTCTTTCGCGGTGGCCTCAGTTGATCGGAACCAGCTTGAACATCATGAAAATGGACCCTGCCTTCCCGGGAAGACTATGCTTGTCAGTTGTCGCTCTGGCGTTGACCTGCTCCACCGTCTTTGGGGAGATCGTGCTGATTGAAAGCCGAACCGGTAGCGGAACAGCCGGCGGCATCACTCCGAATCCTCCCTATTTGGAAGGCGCAGGCAGTTGGTCGGGATCGGGTTCGCATACCACCGCCATCGGCACGACGACGAACATCGGATCCCGCTATGCCTTCGGAGGCACGCCGGTCCTGACGCTGACGCCGACATTGATTTCCGGGAATACCTATTTCATGGAGCTCTCGCATATCAGCGGCAACGCTTCTCTGAACATCCTTGTGAACATCGCTTATACCGGTTGCACCGGGACGGCCACCGACACAACCAACTTCAACAGCGCCGTGGCCAGTCCGAACTGGGAGCGCGTCGGGACCATCACGGTCAACGAGGGGGTGACTCAACCGATGATCACGTTTACCTACACCAACGGCACACTGGGCGCCACAGGCGGGCGCTGGTACAGCGACGCCTTTCGGTTTGTCAATCTGGCCGAACCGTGCGTGACGGCTCTTCCGGAATTGACCCGAGTCAATGGTCCACTGGCCGCCGGCCAAACCTTTGTTGATGTTCCGGACGTTAGCGCGTTGGCCACGGCGGTGAATGTTTATACCAATGGTGTTCTCGCCGGGCAGAAAACCTCCGGTGTCACTGGGGGTGTCAATCAGGTCGTTCTCGGTCCTCTCATCAAGAGCACCATGGTCACTGTGACGCAGACAGACATCAACGGTGTGGAAAGCTGCCGTCCAACGGTCGGCATTTCTGTCGGCGGCGGCCCCAACCCGGCCCTTCGAGTGGCATTGAGCATTCGGCAAAACACAAGTTTGACCGGGCCGATCGGCAATACGAATCAAGGCACCTCCAGCACCATCATCAAGTTCATTCCGGCAACCAATTTGGTGGCGGGTGGAACCACCGCGCCGCTCGGAAGCCGGGTGGTTTATCCCAGCAACCAATGGCAAACGGTGACGATTCTGCGCGGGCCAGATCCTGCCAGCCCGACGGACCCGAGCTTTCTGTGGAATGGCACCGATGCGACCAATCCCAATCAGCTGAAGGGCAACTTCGGTGTCCTGGATGCCATCGCGTTCTCCATGGAAGAAGCCGACACCGGCCCATACGCCATCTACATCGACAATGTGAGGAACGGGAACGTAGTGATTCAGGACTTCGAGTCGGCCAACGTGGGCGCTGCAGCGGTCGGATTTAATCAGCCAAGTTTTTCGGGAACGACGGACGATTACCTTCTCTCGCATCCTGGAACCATCTTCCCCGACATCGCTGTGGTCACTAATGATACTGCGGATGCGGGTGCGCAGTCTCTCTTTGCGAGCTGGCAATTCAAGGATACGTCGGCCATCAACTGGCTTCGATTCGTCGCGCAAGGTTCGGACACCCCGTTTCCACAACTGGATCTGCGCCTGCCGATTTCTTTCAGCATGCTGCTCCTGCCGGTGGGTCAAGTGCCCGCTCCCTTTGCGCCCCAGATTCTCGCCGATCCGCAAAACCAAACGGTGCTGGAAGGAGGCTCGGCGACTTTCAGCTTCAATTTTCGCGCCAGCGGCCCGGTGACTTATCAATGGCAATTGAACGGAAACGCCCTCATGGACGCGACAAGCCGCACGCTCACCCTGACGAACCTTCAACCAACGCAAGCCGGCAACTACAGCGTGATCGTCTCCAATGCGGCGGGCTCCGCCACCAGCGGCAACGCCGTGTTGACCGTGACGCCGGTGCCACGTACCGCCGTGATGAATCCTTTGTGGCAATTGGCGCCCGGAGACCGTTCGTATCTGGCCACCGACAATAATCAGCGCGGCATTGCTTACCATCCGGTGACTGGAAATCTCTTGCTCATCAGCCGCACGGGAAGCAACGCGGTCTATGTTCTGGATGGGAATACCGGAGCCACCCTGCACACCCTGGACATGGATACGAATGTGGTCAACGGCGGCACACTTGCCTTGAACATGATTGGAGTCACCGCCGAAGGGCTGGTCTATGCCGGAAACGTAACTGCCGACGGCACGGATCCGTCCAATCCCTTCAAACTTTACGTGTGGACAGACGATCAGCCCGGAAGTCCACCCTCTCTGGCCTGGAGTGGCGATCCGGGCCGGCTGCCGGGCGGTGCGGGAAGTCTGACCAATCGCTGGGGCGACACCATGGCCGTGCGGAGCGGCCCCTCCGGACCTGAAGTCTTGATTGGTTCGCGTTCCGGCACGGCTGTGGCGATCATCTATCCGGAAGACCCGCTGGACGCAAAAGTCGTATTCGATGTCACCGATGCCAGTCCCGGCAATTTCGGATGGGGCATCGCCTGGGGCGAGGGCGATAGGATTTGGGGCAAGGGCACAGCGGGCGACGCCTTGCGTCACGTCCTGCTCGACATGAACACGGGGACACCTTCTGTTCTGGAGACGTTTCCGGATCCTCCCACGCTCAGGGCCATTGGTGTTGATGTTGGCAGAAAGCTTTTGGCGGGTGTGTCGATCGACAATCCGGACAACCTGCGCCTCTACGACATTTCCGATCTGAGCAGCCCTCTGCTGCATGTGGACACGGAGTTCTTCCCGACCGATAACGCCAATGGCAATGGCACCGGCTCGGTCGCTTTTGGTCCGGATCGCGTTTATGCATTGAACTCGAATAACGGCATTCTCGCGATGACGCTGGACACCGGCTGCATTCCGAACCGCCTGAAGATTGAGCGTTCGGGGACGGATGTGGTGCTCTCGTGGACCCGCGCCGATCACCGGCTCCAGGGCGCTGAGACTTTGGGGACTTCCGGCTCGCCGCCAACCTGGAACAACATCGCCGGGGCCTCGCCGGTCAACGTTTCCGCCGCCAGCGGAATCAAGTTCTTCCGGCTGGTTTGTCCTTAACCGCTCGTCTGGCCTCTCAAATTACAGGTTGATTTCCCCAATCCTAATCAGGATCCTAATCGTAATCGCAGGTCGGCAAGGACTTGGATGCGAAGAGATTAAGATTAGGAGTAAGATTGAGATTAAGAGTTTTAAAGGACGCTTATACAAATCCGGGTGTCGCGGTGTCTATGGGGTGGAAAAAGTGACTACGAATCATTGGTGTGAAGGTCTCTACGAGGCGCAGGCGGCCCAGATCATACTCTATGGCCGGGCGTTGGGGTTGAGCCACAGCGAGGCTGAAGACGTGCTGCAAGAGACGTTTCTGGCCCTGATGCAGCAGGCGCACGCCCCGGAGAAACCGCTCAACTATTGTCTGCGCAGTTTTCGCAATCGCGCGCTCAATTACCGGCGCAGCCTTTGGCGTCGCATGGCTCGAGAGCTGGAATCGCACCGATGGTTCGAGCGCTCGGAAGGGGAGACGCCACAGGAACGGGCCGCCATGCGTTGTCTGGCCGATTTGCCTACCGAGCAGCGTGAGGTCATCGTGCTCAAGATCTGGCATGAATATACTTTTGAGATGATCGGAGAGTTGCTGGAGCTTTCTCCCAACACCGTGGCGGGTCGCTACCGCTATGGGTTGCAAAAAATCAAAGCCCGTTTGAAAGGCGAAGATTATGAAAGAACTGAATCAACTGGAGAACCAATTGCGTTCCTGGATCCCACGACGACCCTCAGCCAGCCTTAAGTCGCGCTTGTTTTCAGAACCGCAGCCCCAGTTGGGGTCGGCGCAACAAGGCTCAGGAACAACCGGCCCAGGCGTTGGGCCCATGCCGTGGCAATGGCTTGCGCCGGTGATGGCTATGTTCGTGGTGAGCATGACCTTTTTCACCAGAGGTTCTACTGGCTTTACGCCTTTCATCGTGTCTCCGCCGGTGAGCCTGGTGGCCACGGTCGCTCTCAGCCAGCCTCATCTGGCGACGTATTATGCCTCGGCCAGTCACAGCGAGCACAATGCCTGGCCGATAACAACTTTTGAATGGACAAATGGCAGCCGTTCCCTGTCAACTGCCCCGCCGGTATTCAGTACCAATGGTCTGCTGCCATAAGACAGTGCGGAGGAGTTTGGAGCATTGGAGCAGTGGGTTGATGAAAGAAGCATGACCCGCCACTCCAACACTCCACTGCCCCACTTAGCCGCAACGATTTCAGTTCGAAAACGGGAGCACGACCGCTCTGGTCGCACCCGCAGGCGTTCCGCCAACTGGATCTCGGCAGATCGTGACCAAACGGTGCGCCCAGGAAACGCGTCGTTTTTGGCGGGACGCCGAAAACTGCGGGCAAGACGCCCGCGCTCCCATTTCAACGGCATCGTCCCGGTTTAGAATTTTCATGAGCGCACAAAACTCGAAGAAAAATGCCGCCAAAAATCCTGCGCCGGCCAGCAAACCGGGCGATGCGAAAGCCGCATCTCCGCCCGCCAAATCTCCTCCTCCGCCTTCCGCTCCCGCAGGCCCGATAATGGTCCCGCCGCTCTTTCGCAAGATCGACTGGCTGACGTTTACCGTCACCACGGTGCTGGTGTTCATCGGCTATTGGTGGACGCTGGCTCCGGATCTGACGCTGGAAGATTCCGGGGAACTGTCCGTGGCTTCGATGTATTGCGGCGTGCCCCATCCGCCCGGTTACCCGGTTTGGTCGATTTACACCTGGCTGTTCCAACTGCTGGTGCCGGTCTCGAATATCGCTTACCGCGTCGCTCTGTCTTCGGCTGTGGCCGGGGCTTTTGCCTGCGGCCTGGTAGCACTGATGGTCTCACGCGGTTGCAGCATGATGGTCGAAGGCATCGCCGAGTTGAAGAACATGGATCGCCGCTGGGAAAACGCGCTGTGCTTCGTGTCAGGATTTGTCGCCGGGATGGTCATTGGCTTCAACGGGTTCATGTGGAGCCAGGCGGTGATTGTTGAGGTTTACACGCTCAGCGTGTTATCGCTGGCAGGTGTGTTGGTGTGCCTGTTGCGCTGGATTTATGCGCCGCACCAGATGCGGTACCTTTACCTGGCGTTCTTTTGGTTCGGCATCACCTTCAATAATCATCAATCGCTCCTGGTCGTGGCTCTGGGGCTTGAAGTGGCCATCGCTTTCGTGAGGCCGAAACTGGGACGGGATCTTCTGTTTTGGAATTGGCTCATCTGGATCGGCGGACTCGTGCTGAAAAGCATGGGCAAGATGACCGTGCTCCAGGACAACTTTCCGCTGCTGGCTATTTATTGGATCATCGGTGTCGGATCTCTGATAGCGTGGATAATACTCGTTTTCATAACAAAGAAGAGCGGGCCCGAACTGGCTCGGGATTTTGCGTTCGTGGGGACGGTTGGCTATTTCTTGCTTCTCTTTGGTCACATCACAAGTTACGTCACCGTGTTCGATTTCAAGACGGGTCTGTTCGCCTTCGTCAACTTGCTCGGTCTGGCCTGTACCGGGGCCTTCATTTACCTGGTGATGACTACGACCAGGCTCGGCAAAGAATGGCGGGCGGCCCTTATCTGTGGCGGGGCCTGGGTAGTGGGCGCCGCCTTTTACCTTTACATGCCGTTGGCCTCGATGAGCAATCCGCCATTGAACTGGGGTTATCCACGCACGGTCACGGGTTTCTTTCACGCCTTTACGCGCGGACAATACGAGCGCATTCATCCCACGACGAGTCTGGGCAGGGCCGTGGAGCAGATCGGCATGTACGTCAGCGGCGCCCTGGAGGAATTCAACCTCGTCTATTTGCTCATGGCCATCCTGCCGCTCTTGTTCATTAAGCGCATGCAACCGCGCGAAAGAAACTGGCTGATCGGATTGACCGCCATTTACTTTTGCTTGAGCGTTTTCCTGCTCATTTTGCTGAACCCATCGCCGGATCGACAAAGCCGGGAGCTCAACCGGGTGTTTTTCGCCGCCTCTCACATGGTCATTGCCATGGGCGTTGGCTACGGGCTGACGCTGGTGGGCGGATTCCTGGCGACGCAGTATGGGAAGTTTCGGCCCTGGGTATTGAAAGGACTCCTGGTCGCCTGCGGCATCGCCCTGCTCGGTGTTCTTGGCACGTTCTTCCACATCCAAACGACACTGGTGCACGCGATGGATCGATTGGCAGCGGATGCAGGCATCTTTGGCTGGATCTTCGGGCTGCTAAGCTGGTTCTTCAGTCTGATCCCAAATTATTCGGAAGACACCCTGGTGCGATTTACGGTCATCTTCGGTTTGCTCCTGGCCATCGCCGCCACACTGGTCATCTGGCTGTTTAAGGAACGCCTGCACCTGGGGACGCTGCTGGCCATCTGCGCCGCGATGCCCCTTTATCCTATTTTTGTGCACTGGGCCGACAACGAGCAGCGCGGACACCTCTACGGCTACTGGTTCGGCCACGACATGTTCACTCCGCCCTTCACGGGGCCGGACGGCAAACTGACCTACGACAAAAAGCTCCGGGAAGAAATGCTCAAGAAGCCCGAAGGCAAGCTGATTTATCCGGAGATGGATGCGCACACCGTTCTGTACGGAGGCACGGACCCGGGCCGCTTCAATCCCACCTACATGATCTTCTGCGAAAGCTTCATCTCGCCGGAGAAGAAGCCGCATGATTCGGTGTTTGACCGGCGCGATGTTTATCTCATCACCCAGAACGCGCTAGCGGATGGCACCTACCTCAGTTACATCCGCGCTCATTACAATCGCAGCGCACAGATCGATCCGCCCTTCTTCCAGGAATTGCTGCGGGGGCCGCGTGAGCTGGAGCAAAACTACAAGACAAACATTTTCGCCCGGGCTGCCGGTGTCGTCGATCGGGTTTTCCTCAAGCTGGGGGACAACATCGAGAAAAAACGCCGCGCTGGCACCTCCTACTTCAAGGAGCAGGACTTTATAGATCTGCCTTCCTTCGCCGCCAAATTGCGTCCCGGCCCGCAACAGGACAAGCTGTCAAAGTATCTCTACGACCGTTTGAGCAAGGAAACACAGGCGCTCCTGGGCCAGAGCGGCAAGGAGTCCGCCTTGCGCAGCGCGCTCGCCAAGGACCTCAACGAGCTCCTCGAAAACGAATATCGCGAGCGGCGCCAAATGGAGGCCGACATCGACGAAATCGATCGGCGCGCGATTGACGCGGGAGAAAAGGAGCGCCTCAAGAAGGAGCGCGCGGAAAAGTATCGCGCCGCCCAGCACCAGCTTTACGAGCCGGATCGGTTCGAGGGCATCAAGCTTTCCGATCATGTCCAGAAATTCATCCAGCAAAGCCCCTACGGTCATTCACTCATCCGGCTCAATCGTCTGTTGCTGGAAGAAGCGTATCCGAAGGAGATCGCCAAGAGCCCGGGTGGCGTCTATCCCGATCGCGAAATTCTCACGGGCAGCAACGAAGATTCACAGCGAGCGTTTCAGGAATATCTGGCCAACGCCCAGCAGCGCCTCGACCACGACCGCAAATTCCCCAACGAGCCCAGACAGATCAAACCGGGCGAGGATGTCAAGATCATCGACAACCGCGTGCAAGTTTCGGGGCAGGTGGCCGTCATGGCCATCAATGGGCTGCTGACCAAGATCATTTTCGATAAGAATCCGGGACACGAGTTTTATGTCGAGGAAAGCTTTCCCCTCGATTGGATGTTCCCGCACCTGACTCCCTACGGCATCATCATGAAGATCAATCGTGACCCCGTGCCTGAAATCACCCAGGACATGGTGGACAGGGATCATCATTTCTGGAGCAAATTCTCGGAGCGGCTGGTGGGCAATTGGATCACGTACGATACGACGGTTGCCGACATCTGCGCCTTTGCAGACAAGACCTATTATCGCCATGACTACCCGGGTTTCAAAGGCGATCCGAAATTCGTCCGCGATAACGACGGTCAAAAGGCGTTCTCCAAATTGCGCAGCTCGATCGCGGGCATTTACAATTTTCGCATCGGTGATGCCGCCGCGAAGATGCAGGCATCGCCTCTGGAAGGGGCCCGCTGGTCGGCGGTGCAGCAGCGCATGTTGAAAGAGGCGGAGTTCGCCTTCAAGCAGGCTTACGCGTTTTGCCCGTACAGCCCGGAGGCGGTCTTCCGTTATATCAACCTGCTCATCAGTCTGGGCCGAGTGGATGATGCGCGCCTGATTGCCGTCACCTCGCTCAAGCTGGATCCTTACAATCCGCAGATGGCAAACCTGGTGAACGAGCTCAACCGCATTAAGGCCCAGCAGGCCAGCATTGGTCAGACTCCGCCACCGGTGGCAACGCCGCCCAACACCGCTCAAGTTCGCACCGAAATGGCGGCATTGGAAAAGCAACTCGCTGCCGATCCCGGCAATGTGCAGGCGGCCTACAAGCTCTTGGGCCATTGCGTGCAAGCGCAGGAAACCAATCGCGCCCTCCAGTTGATGGATCAACTTCTGGCCAATCCAAAGGCCGACGGCAACACGATGCTGTTCGTCGCGGAGATTTGCCGTCAGTGGTCGCAATTCCCGCGGGTGGAACAGGCGCTGGCCCGGTTGGTGAAGGTATCACCCGACCATCCGGAGGCGTGGTTCGATCTGGGCGGGTTTCAGGCCGTCTTGAACAAGAATGCCGAGGCGATAGCGTCGTTGCGCAAGGCCCTGCAGCTCAGCGCAGCCAGGCGCGCGCGCGATTCCAACGCCGTCGATCTGATGGCTTACGCCAGCAACGATCCGCGTTTGAACGCCCTTCGCAGCACGGCGGAATTTCAAAAGCTTCTCGGCGAGCTAAAGACGGTTGCCAAATAGCCGGCTCAAAACCAGGAGTTTCGCCCGGACCATGCTCACCTGGCTGTTGCCGGGCGATTCCCCATTGTGTATTTTCCCGGAGCTAAGATACTTAACCATGAAGATGGACAAGAAAGCGGAAAACCAGGCAGAGCGGAACACGGTCGGTTCCGATGGAAGCGGAAACACGGACAGGGCGACGGGCGTTTCACCCGAGCCTTTGGAAACCCACCGCCTGACCCCGGAGGAAATCGAGGAACTGAAGGAGGGCGCCGCCAAGGCCAAGGAACATTGGGAGCAGTTGCTGCGGACAGCCGCCGATTTCGAGAATTTCAAAAAACGCGTAGCGCGGGAGCGGCAGGAATTCAACAGATACGCCAACGAATCGCTTCTGCAAAAGCTAATCCCTATCCTCGACAATCTGGAGATGGCCCTGACAGCGGCGCAGACGCAACCAGCCACGCTGGAGTCGCTGCAGACGGGCATCACGATGATCCATCAGCAGCTCAAGGGGGTGCTGGCTGAAGCCGGGTTGGAAGAGATCGACGCCACCAACAAAACCTTCGATCCGAACTGGCACGAGGCGCTTTCTCAGCAGGAAACGGGCGACGTGGCCGAGGGACAAGTCGTTCAGCAATTGCGCAAAGGCTACCGTTTGCGGGACCGGTTGCTGCGTCCGGCAGGAGTGGTGGTGGCCAAGAAGGCAGGGATTTAACGACGGTGCGAAGCCGCGATCTCAAGGTGAACGCAGCCGTGTCCGGGAGTGCGTCCGTCTTCGGGCGCTTTGGCTTGGCCACACGCGGTCGGTCACTCGGCGAGGGCCAACGCGGCCAGCGGACAGGCGCCTTCCAAAACCTTGCGGCCGTTTCCGGACCGGGCATGCTGAGGAATAATTGAGAAGATGTTAACCTGAATCCTATGGCCAAGCGCGACTATTACGAGGTCCTCGGTGTGGAACGCACCGCCAGCGAGGAGGAGATCATAAAGGCCTATCGCAAACTGGCGGTGAAATTTCATCCCGACAAGAACCCCGGCGACAAAACGGCGGAGGAGAGTTTCAAGGAAGTCGGCGAGGCCTACGAAGCGCTGAGCGACCCGCAGAAGCGCGCCGCTTACGACCAATATGGCCACGCCGCTTTTGATCCGCGCATGCGCGCTCGGGGCGGCGGTTTCCACGATCCATTCGAGATTTTCCGCGAGGCCTTTGGCGCCAGCGGCAGCATTTTTGATGATTTGTTTG
>Ga0137431_1000648_pt1 | contig 11827 bp, 14 predicted proteins | sample EasRivERMZT800_2_FD_104646 | JGI IMG/M metagenome (GOLD analysis project Ga0137431, IMG submission 104646) | Soil microbial communities from meander-bound floodplain in the East River, Colorado, USA - East River MetaG ERMZT800_2 | ecosystem: Environmental > Terrestrial > Soil > Floodplain ... | reverse complement strand
CAACAATTCGTGAAAGCGTTGTTTTACCTAATCCGGGTGGGCCATGAAACAATACATGATCCAGCGCTTCACCTCTTATTTTCGCAGCTTTAATAAATATCTTCAGGTTTTCTATCAGCTGCGGTTGCCCGGAGAATTCATTGATGTGAGCAGGACGGATATTGTTTTCAAATTCCTTGTCCGCCGCCGTCAAATGCTGCTTATCACTGCCCAGGTTTGGATTTGTCATACTGTAAATTTATGATAGGCTTTGTGAAAATGTTAACAAAAATTAACTCGTTGTATGTGTATATACAAATATTATCACTTTATCTTGGCTCCGCTTTGAAAACGACAGAAAGCAAATATCATCAATGTCTTTATTTCACTGCCAATGCACTGGCAAGAAAAATAGAAAAACTGGCGCAGGAAAGCTGGAGCAAGGTTGACCTCTCTCCCAGTCACGCCTATCTGCTGATGCTGGTGATTGAAGAACCGGGGATTCAACCCACTTCTTTAGCAGAACATTTACAGTTGCAACCCAGCACCATTACCCGCCACATAGAAAAACTCGAAGAAAAAAAACTCCTGGTGCGAACGTCAGAAGGAAAAATAACTAATGTATATCCATCGCCAAAAGGGAAGGAACTGCTGCCCCGGTTAAAAGAATGCGTCAATGATTTTTATGGCAACTATTCTACCATACTGGGAAAAGAGGAAAGTGCAAAGCTGGTGCACGCGATAGGGAAATTTGCAGATAAGCTGAATGTGTAAATTTTTTTTATTCAATAGTTGTATATACAAATATATTCTTTCACTACACAAAATTTTAAAATGATGAAATACGTTATCACAGGTTCTCTCGGGCACATCAGTAAACCTCTTGCTCAAAAATTACTGGCTGCTGGCCATGACGTGACCATTATCAGCAGTAAAGAAAACAATAGAGATGCTATTGAAAAACTTGGCTCCAAAGCTGCCATTGGATCGGTAGAAGATGTATCGTTTCTTAAGAAAGCATTTGCAGAGGCTGATGCAGTATATACAATGGTACCGCCGTTTTTTGGCGCCTCCAATTGGAAGGAATGGATAGGACAGATCGGAACCAATTATGCAGCCGCAATTAAAGCCAACCAGGTAAAATATGTTGTCAACCTCTCCAGCTTTGGCGCTCACTTGCCCGACGGCTGCGGTCCCGTTTCCGGATTGTACAAAGCAGAGCAGGCGCTGAATACCCTGGCTGAATCAAACATCAAACATTTGCGTCCCTCTTATTTTTTCAGTAACCTGCTGGCTAATGCAGGGCTTATAAAAAATATGGGAATTATGGGCAGTAATTTTGGAGGTGCGGACTATACACTGGTATTGACCGATACAAATGACGTTGCTGAAGCTGCTTTTGAAGAATTATCGGCCCTGCAATTCAGAGGTCATTCGGTACGCTATATCGCCAGCGATGAAAGATTGACTGATGAAGTTGCCAGGATATTCGGAACGTCCGTTGGCAAACCAACATTGCCCTGGGTTGTTTTTACCGATGAGCAGGCAAAACAAGGAATGCTGCAGGCCGGCCTTCCGGAAGAAGTAGCGAAAAACTATACCGAAATGGGCGCAGCTCTGCGCAGCGGTATAATGCCTGAAGACTATTGGAAGAATCGCCCTGCAAAATTGGGCAAAGTAAAACTTGAAGACTTTACAAAAAAGTTTGCCGCAGTATATAATGCGAATTAATAAATCAAATAAAGAGTTTTATGAAAGCAGGTATTCTCGGTTCAGGACCCGTAGGCCAGGTACTGGCTAAAGCTTTTTTAAATGAAGGATATGAAGTAATGCTTGGGACCCGGGACATTGAAAAGCCAGAAGTAAAAAAGTTTAAAGCGGATAACGCTGGCATTGAGACTGGCAACTTTGAACAAACGGCAAAGTATGGTGAATTGCTTGTGCTGGCGACGGCCGGCTCTGTGACGGAGGACGTGATCAACCTGGCAGACGCATCCAGCTTTTCAGGCAAAGTAGTGATTGATACCACTAACCCGATTTCCAAAGAACCGCCGGTGAATGGTGTATTGAAATTCTTTACCACCCTTGAAGATTCGCTGATGGAAAGAATTCAAGCCTTATTGCCAGAGGCAAAACTGGTAAAGGCTTTTAACAGCGTGGGCAATGCTAAAATGTATAAGCCGGGTTTTAAAGACGGTCCGCCCACTATGTTCATCTGTGGAAATGATGAAGAAGCAAAGAAAAAAGTTTCCGCTATACTTCGTTCGTTTGGATGGGAATCAGAAGATATGGGAAAAATGGAAGCGGCAAGAGCTATTGAGCCGTTATGTATTTTATGGTGCATCCCCGGTTTTCTCCGCAATCAATGGACTCATGCTTTTAAATTGTTGAAGAAATAGTTTGGTGAATGGTCAATCGTCATTGCGATCCGCCAGCGGCGGAGAAGCAAGCGGGTGGGGACTTGGGTGATATTATAGCAAGTCTCCACTCAGCTTTTCAACAGGCCGGTGTATTTTTGCTCATGACTTTTGAGCAATTTAAACAATCACTTTTTCAGTCATCACCACCATCGGCAATATCGGAACATCTGAAAGCGCTTTGGTATGATGCCAGGGGTGATTGGGAAAAATCACATAATATTATCCAGGACATAGGCGATGCTAATGCTGCACGGATACATGCATACCTGCACCGAAAAGAAGGCGATATTGGTAATGCCGATTATTGGTATAACCGGGCCGGAAAGAAAAGACCGGCGGTAACACTGGAAGAAGAATGGGAAATTATAACGATGGAAATTATTAAGTAACATTGCCGATGGTTAATTTAGCAATTCAACCATCAAACAATTTAACCATTACACTTGCCCTCCTCTTTCAATAAATTGGTTCATCTGCAAAATCAAATCCGGATCAGGGCAATTGCTAAGCCACCCTTCTTTTTCTGAAAATTTGCATACGCCGGGATAATCACCTTCCCAACCCTGCAGATCGGCGATAATTTGAAAATGCAAATGCGGAGGCCACTGACCATTTTCGGAAGGAATTCCAAATTCGGCAAATATATCTCCCCTGTGAATACGCTCACCTTCCTGCAAATTCTTTATCGAGCTTAAACTAAGATGCCCGTACAATGTATAAAATGAAATGCCATTCAGTTGATGGGTAAGGATAATCGTAGTGCCATAATCACCAAAAGCTCCGTTGAAAGCAAAACTGTGGACAATACCATCCAGTGGCGCCATAACAGCCGTATGTGGTTTGCCCCAAATATCGGTACCGAGATGGAGGCGTCGTGGTTCAGTCCCCTCTAAGTCTCCTCCGCCAGTTTGCGGAGAGACTTCAAAAGCGCCAAATATTTTACTGCGGCTATAAACGGTTCGATGCTCCGCATATCCACCAATGCCATACCTGGCTCCTGCATCGCCAAGCTGACGATTAATATATTCAATAAACAATTTCGTATCCTGCAAAATTTCAGTGGTCAGCCCGTTATTTGCCGCGGTAAAATCAAGCGGTAATAATTTATCCTTGCCGGGAGAAAAAGGCACAACCGGTGCATAATTGCCGGCGTTGGTTTTCAACAAAGAAATTAACGCTGGAGTTTGCATAAAAATCCGTGTAAAGATAGAATGTTTACCCGCCCGGAGCTGGTATTAATACATTTGGATGTTAAACATTTGCCACTAAATAACAAATGGGCAAAATTGTTGCAATATGATAAAATAATATTCCGTCAAAACAGTTTATAATATCAGTTAATCAAAGCGTATTTTCTTGAAAAAACAACAGATTTTCTCCACTCTTCTTTTATTAGCTATTGGATTTTCAACTGTACATTCTCAAATGATCACGGGTGTGTGGAATGGAAAGATCAATAAACAAAAAGTGGAAGTAAAGATCATTCAGAATGGTGATAATCTTACCGGCACCTCTTATTACTACGAATCCCCAACCAATTACCGGCGCTACTGCATCAAAGGATATTTTGATGCCAGCACCAATGAAGCCGTTTGGTGGGATGACGAATTACTGGAAGAAAGTACAGCAAACGCTCCGGGGAAAGTGCCGCTGCTCTCGAGAGCCGATTTCAATTGCCCGGGCGATGGGACGATGATGCTCGATGGAAAGGCTTCAAGAGTGAATGACGAAACCAAAAGATCTGGCGATGTGCATCTTGATAAATCGAACAGCCCCAATTTTGGCGATGAATGGGATTTTGTAATAAACAATTATATAACCGGTGCAAATAATCCTGATGTAATTGATAGCATTGGATTGTTATCATCACAGAAAAAACCGGTAGAAGAGGAAACGGAGCCTTTCAAAAATCCAACGGGCCATGGTATTGAAGCAAATGAACCTGTACTGAAGACAGAGCGGCCGGTAAAAGAAAATAAGGCAACGGTTACCCCTGCAAAACCTCAAACAATTGAAGAAAAATTTGTTGCTCGAAAAAGAGTGTTTGCTACGGAAATCCCGGTCAGTGGTGATTCGATCGAACTACGATTTTATGATAACGCACAGATTGACGGCGATTCTATTTCTCTTTTCCTGGATGACAAACTCATTTTTGAACATATACGGCTAACTGATAAGGCCTATACCATAAAATTGCCTGTTACCGCCTTAAGTGGGTCCAGTGAATTGATCATGGTTGCTGAAAATCTTGGTTCAATTCCGCCCAATACATCCTACATGGTAGCATTGGTGGAAGAGAAACGATTTGAAGCAAGGCTGGAAAGCTCCGAAGGCAGCAGCGCCATGATAAGACTCGTTCGAAAAGACTAATTGTTTTTCAGATTACAATCGAAGGGTTGCCAACACGGAAAAATGATCTGACGCAAATCTCCCCTGCCATGTTTGTGAAATAGTGGCATGGTTAAGCACTTTCCAACTTCCCTTCAGAAAGATGTAATCAATAGGCTGATCGTCCTGCTCCTTTTCTTTAAATCCATTGAAAGTTCCTGAAGGGCCATAATGAGGTTTTAATGAAATTTCTTTTGAATCAACCAGGTGGAGCGGATTGGATCGATCCGTGATCAGCTGAACAGGTTCATCACCCGGTGTAGCATTAAAATCACCGGTAATAACAGACGCTGTGCTGCCGCCGATCTCTTTCACCTTTTGCAATAAGATTTTGGCGCTTTCCATCCTGGCTACCTTGCCTATATGATCGAAATGAGTATTAAAAGCAAAGAATATTTTTTTTGTTTTCTTATCCCTGAATTTGATCCATGTTACAATCCTGGTAATTGCAGCATCCCAGCTTTTACTGCCTGCAACCCCGGGGCTTTCTGAAAGCCAGAATGTTTTTGATTGCAAAGCCTGCAATCTTGTTGTATCATAAAAGATTGCTGAATACTCACCCTTTTCTTTTCCATCATCACGGCCAACACCTTTGTATTTATATTGAGGCAGAAGCTGCTGCAATTCCATTATCTGCTCATGCAGGGCTTCCTGCACACCAATGATATGTGCTTCATGAAAAAGTATTTGTGAAGCAACCTTGTCTTTGCGATAGGGCCATCCATTCATACTGTCGGCAACAGTATTGTAACGGATATTGAAGGTCATTACATTTAGTTCCTGTGCAATCGCCGAACCAGATATTAAGGGGAAGAGAAAAACTGAAAACATTTTCTTCATTTGGAAGATTTGATGATTAAAGATAAAATGAAATAAGCCGGCTCTTGAACCAGCTTACTCTTACTTTTTTTGATACCATTTATTAACAATAAACAACAGGTGCTTCCTCGGCAAGCAGGTCATCCATTTTTAAATCTACCGAGGCGATCAGTTTTTCCTCGAGCATATTCGCAAAGGCTTCAAAATAAAGTATCACGTCTTCCCTTACATTTCTTTTGAGCCAGCGAAAACCTCCCGGTAAATAATGCAACACTGTACGGTCTGTGAGGTACTCGATATGGTGAATATCAACCGGCGTAAGCCCCGCCTGCTCCAGTTTCGAAATGACAATGGTCACCGGCGCATTGCTGGCAGCACAATACTCTTCGGAGAGCTCCGACCACTCGCCAATACCGGTGTGGGCATAACGGAGAATTTCTCCCTCCGTTAATGGTGTGAGCACCTGCAGCAAATTGCCGCAATTGCAGGCACCATGATGTCCCCACGAATAATGAGCTCCGCCACGCAGCCGCCGGGCCGTTTCTCTCAATGCTTCAATCAACGCTATGCTAGCTTTCGCCATATCTTACTTTATTGCTGCAAAATTAAAAAACAAGTCTTTGGCTATTCAATATATAATTTGTAAGATCCTTCCACGGATTTCTGCTCATCATTTTTGTCTTTCACCCGGAATATGACCCTGTAAAAATCATATAACTTATCAATTTGTGTGATCACCACCGACAGTGTGATATACCTGGCATCCTCCGGTGATAGTCCATCCTGGTAACTCCTGAACAAATCCTTCTCATCTAAAAAAAACATTGCCTTCCCTGGTTTCGACTTTTTCGGAGGCATCGAGAAAAATTCTGCCGACCCTTTCCGTCCACCCCCGATGCGATCAACCGCAATCTTATTTTTTGATTTACTTTCACTTTGTTCTCTTCAGGCAAAAGACCTCCATCCTCTGTGATCAAAAATGCCTGTTCTACATCTATTCCTTTCGCCTGGATGTTTATGCCGTTCCTGATCTTTGATTTACCTGTTTCTTTGGAATCGGTCTGCTTGACTGAAATTTCGCAGGAAGAAAAAAACAGCGACATTAAAATGGCGATGACAAAGTAATTACGCATAAGAGTTAGTTTATGATTTCGAAAAAGGGATGCCACGGCTTAGAGCCCTGGCATCCCTTCTTTATACCACAACATTCACCATTTTCCCTTCTTTGTAAATTATCTTCCTGGGTGGCTTTCCTTCCAGCCATTTTTTTACCACTTCATTTCCCAAAACGATTTTTTCAACCTCGGATTCAGGAATTCCTAAAGCTATATCGATAGTAGTACGCATTTTTCCATTGATGGAAATCGGGTACTCTTTACTGCTTTCCACCAGGTATTTTTGATCATAAACGGGATAGCTTTCGTTAAGAATGCTTTCACTGTTGCCTAATATTGACCAAAGCTCTTCAGCAATATGCGGCGCATAGGGTGTCAACAATATCAGCAATTTTTCCAGTATTTCTTTTTTATGACATTTCAGATCAGTGAGTTCATTTACGGCTATCATAAAACCACTGACCCCGGTGTTAAAACTGAATCGTTCGGTTACTTCTTCTATTTGCTTGATGGTTTTGTGTAATATTTTCAGCTCTGCTTCTGTAGGCTTCTCATCAATCCAAACTTTTCCCTTTATTTCATCGTAGAACAAACGCCAGAGTTTTTTCAAAAAACGATATACGCCTTCAATACCTTTTATATCCCATGGTTTGGATGCTTCCAATGGCCCGAGAAACATTTCATACATCCGGAAAGTATCAGCTCCGTATTTTTCTACTACCTCGTCGGGGTTAATTACATTGAAATAAGATTTACTCATTTTCTCTATCGCTGTGCCACATATATATTTTCCATCTTCCAGTACAAATTCTGCATTCGTAAAATCAGGTTTCCATTTCCTGAAAGCCTCGGTGTTTAATTCGACGCCATCAACAATATTTACATCGACGTGAAGTTCATCCGTTTCATAATCATGCTTCAACCCGTAAGAAACAAACCGGTTAGTGTTTCTTATCCGGTAAACAAACCGTGAGTCGCCGGTAATCTTTCCCTGGTTGATCAGTTTTCGAAAGGGCTCATCAAAGGAGAGGTAACCCAGATCATGAAGTATCTTAATCCAGAGGCGTGAATATAATAAATGCGCAACGGCATGCTCAGCCCCGCCAATATAGACATCCACCTGGCCCCAGTAGTCCAATGCCGGTTTGCCCGCAAACTCATTGTCATTGTGCGGATCGGTATATCTCAAAAAATACCAGGCGGCCCCTGCATGGGTTGGCATTGTATTCGTGTCTCTTCTTTCATATTCGCTGATATTTACCCATTCTTTCACATTAGCCAGCGGGCCTTCGCCATTGCCGGCCGATTTAAAATCATTTAACGGCGGCAGCTCCAGCGGAAGGTCTTTTTCATCCATCGCATAAGGAACATCGTCTTTATATACCACCGGGAAAGGTTCGCCCCAATACCTCTGGCGACTCCATCCCGCATCCCTCATTTTATAGTTAACCTGCCGTTTCCCAATATTATGTTGCTCTAATCTTTTTATTACAACTTCAATAGCATCGCGCATCACCATGCCATTGATAAAATCGCTGTTTATAAGAACGGCATCCTTTGTAGGATTGGCTTCATTACCATTATAATGATCGCCAATTATATTGGTAATTGCAATATTAAAATGCTTTGCAAATTTGTGATCTCTTTCGTCGCCACAGGGCACGCCCATAATGGCCCCGGTACCATAACCGATTAAAACATATTCTGAAATCCAGATTGGAATTTCTCTGCCATTAAAGGGATTAATAGCGTACGCCCCGGTAAAACATCCCGTAATTTTTTTCACCTCCGCCATTCGCTCTACATCAGAGCGGCCCTGAACGTACTGCAGGTATTCGTCAATAGCAGGCTTTTGTGCGGCAGAAATAATATTGTTCACAATTTCATGCTCCGGAGCTACCACCATAAAGTCAACCCCAAAAATGGTATCAGGCCTGGTGGTATAAACTTTTAAATTTGTTTTAACGCCTTGTTCCGTTTTCACTTCGAAATCTATTTCTGCACCGCTGCTTTTCCCGATCCAGTTTCTTTGTATCTCTTTCATCGAATCGCTGAAATCAACTTCCTCCAATCCTTTTAATAATCGTTCGGCATATTCAGTAATGCGCAGGCTCCACTGGCGCATTTTCCTTTTTACAACCGGGAATCCTCCCCGATAACTTACTCCATTGATAACTTCATCATTTGCCAATACAGTTCCCAACGCTTCGCACCAGTTTACATCGGTATAGGCCAGGTTAGCCAACCGGTATTGCATCAGGATCTCCCGCTTTGTCTTTTCACTAAATCCTTTCCACTCAGTTGCTGTAAAAGTTCTTTTACCTGTAGTGGAAACCTGGAATTTCTCATTAGGAAATTCCCGGTTGACGTTTCCTTCTGCTTCAAAAATTTCGATAAGTGAATTTATCCTTTCTGCTTTCTCTTTTTGCCTGTTGAACCAACTGTCAAAAATCTGAAGAAAGATCCACTGTGTCCATTTGTAATATTTCGGATCACAGGTTCGCACTTCCCGGCTCCAATCGAAAGAAAATCCAATATTATCCAACTGTTTTCGAAAAGTGATAATATTTGCTTCGGTGGACGCAGCAGGATGAATGCCGTGATCAATGGCGTATTGCTCTCCCGGCAAACCAAATGCATCGTAACCCATCGGGTGCAATACATTAAAACCTTTTAGCCTTTTATACCTTGCGTAAATATCGCTTGCAATATATCCCAATGGATGTCCTACATGCAAGCCGGCACCGCTTGGATAAGGGAACATATCCAGTGCATAATATTTTGGCTTATCACTTTCATTGGAAACCTTGTAGGCGTTTGTTTCCTTCCAGTTTTGCTGCCACTTCTTTTCGATTGTCCTAAAGTCATATTCCATACTTCCAACTCCGGATGGTAAGTTATTTACTATCTCTTTTTTTCCCGATGCATCCATTTGATTTATCCTGTTTTATTACATTTCGGTTCTGAATTGCTGCCATGCTGTTTGCGTCGCAACCCTTAAGGCCTCTTCCGCTACTGAGCTTACAAAATTATCGGTAAAGCTGAGCGGTATTGGGGCAGATAATCCGCAAGGGCGGACACAAATGACGACAGACACTCCCGATAGCTTCCGGGACACTGCCTATGAATTAAAAATTTCTTTACCAAATATCCTGAATCACATGGCAATATATGCTAACAGCAATCGTTTTAGTGGGCAGCAAAAATACTGATTGTAGAGGTAATCCGCTAAATTTGCGGCACCCATTAATTTCAACCAAATTCAATACTATGGCTCAATCGGGCAAAGGTTCTGGCAAACGTGGCAAACCTTCCTATTTTATGTCGATACTTGGTGTTACGTTGGTGTTGTTTCTGCTGGGTATCATTGGCTGGCTGGTAATCAATGCCAACAAACTGGGCAGTTATTTTAAAGAAAATGTAGAAGTGGGGGCCTATCTCCGCGGCGATTTGAATCCTAAAGACAGCGCCGCGCTTATGAATTATATCTCCGCAAAACCCTATGTGCGGTCTATTGAGTTTGTCACTAAAGAAGCAGCCAAAGCAAGATATATGGGAGATGGCAATGAGAATTGGGACAAAGTACTGGATGCAAACCCGCTCCCCAATAGCGTCAACTTTAAAGTTAAACAACAATACATGAACAGCGATTCACTGGCTGCAATACAGGCTGACCTGAAACAACAAACCTATGTCAGCGACGTAGAATACCCAAAGGCACTGGTGGATAATCTTAATAAAAATATTCAACGAATCAGTGTTATCCTGCTTGCTGTGGCCATACTGCTTGCGCTTGTGGTGATCATATTAATAGATAATACGATCCGGTTGGCAATGTTCAGCAATCGTTTCCTGATTAAGACGATGCAAATGGTAGGTGCCACCCGCTGGTTTATTGCTAAACCTATGAATACTAGAGCCGTTGTCAATGGTGCCATAAGTGGTATAATAGCCATCGCCGCCGTTATCCTGGTGATATTGGGTGCTGAGCGAATATTGCCGGAAATGAAGGCCATCCATGACAATACAACGCTGGCCTTTCTCTTCGGCGGTCTAATAGTCATCGGTATCTGCATTACACTTATCAGTACGCATCGCAGCGTAATAAAATATTTAAGGATGAAACTGGATGATTTATACTAGAGCCCATCCCGGCCTTCCCGAAGGGAAGGAGTGCCAACCCACAGAACCAATCAACTTTTAATAGTTTAAAAAAACGGAGACTTATCAAGCCTCCCCTTCGAGGAGGTTTGGTGGGGCTTTTTCTTTATCTTGCGCAACCAAATTGCAAAAAAATGGCCGAAATAAAAACAACAAGCCCCCCTGCTTCAAAGGAACCTTATGTTAAAGCGACGCCTTCAATTTTCTCAAAAGAAAACTATACCTGGATGGGAATTGGTGCCGTTGTTATTACCATCGGTATGTTCCTGATGTCAGGCGGCGGCAGTAAAGATCCCGGCGTATTTAATAAAGAAGAAGTTTATAGCACTACCCGTATTACGTTTGCACCGATATTGATTCTGGCTGGATTGGTGATTGAGATATACGCTATTTTTAAAAACCCGAAGAAATAACAAATAAAGAATTTAAAGACCGGCCGATTTAAAAATGTGATATGATTTTTAAATCGGCTTTTTTATTGCATTTAATTTCAAATTCTTTTATTTTCAGATTTTCAAATTAATTCATGAGCATTTTAGAAGCCATTATTATAGCCATCGTAGAAGGACTCACTGAGTTTTTACCTATCTCTTCTACCGGTCACATGATCATTGCCAGCACCATCCTTGGTATTCATAAAGAAGAATTCACCAAACTGTTTGAAGTGGCTATACAATTAGGCGCCGTTATAGCCGTGGTGGTATTATACTGGAAGAAATTTTTTGATTTTACCCGCTGGCAGTTTTATATAAAACTGATCATTGGAGTGCTGCCTGCCCTGGCACTTGGTTTTATTTTTTCGGATAACATTGATGCAATGCTGGAAAGTCCTACCACGGTTGCCGTCACCATGCTGGTTGGCGGCATCGTATTATTATTTATAGACAATCTGTTTAATAAACCTGTTGTACACACCGATGAACAAATCAGCTACAGCAAAGCCTT
>Ga0137431_1000647_pt1 | contig 11830 bp, 10 predicted proteins | sample EasRivERMZT800_2_FD_104646 | JGI IMG/M metagenome (GOLD analysis project Ga0137431, IMG submission 104646) | Soil microbial communities from meander-bound floodplain in the East River, Colorado, USA - East River MetaG ERMZT800_2 | ecosystem: Environmental > Terrestrial > Soil > Floodplain ... | reverse complement strand
TACACCCTGGATATTCGATAAGGATTTTTCCACCGGGTAAGTAATAAATTGTTCTACCTCCTGAGCCGCCAGTGTAGGTGCGCGGGTGATAATCTGTACCTGGTTATTAGTAACATCGGGCAACGCATCAACGGGTAATTTACCGGCACTCCATAGGCCCCAGATAACAAGAGCCCCTGTCATTACGCCAATGATTAATTTATTTTTTATACTGAAGTGAATGATTTTATTAAGCATGTCTTTACTAATGTTTTGAAACAAATCGGTATTATTTAATAATCATGTCGCTATAGCCAAAACTATTAAAACGAAAAGCAGGATCATGGTAATTATTTTTGTAATCATCATCCACATTGGTTTTATGAGTTGATGACTTTGATTTAGCCATAACCTCAGTTTGTATGGAATGATTAAATGAAAATCAGTTGTGCATATAAAGCACAGAAGAAGGATGCGATTACGAACCTAATTGGGGTGGTTGCCAGATGGGAAGTGAAATCTTAACCGTAGTTGCCGGTAAATGACAAGCAAATTGTTTTTTGCAAATGATAGGAAGGGAAGAAGCAAAGGCTAAGGTATAATTCATTGAAAACCCTGTGCAGCATGCACACTGACAAAAAGGAGAGCAGGCATCCTTGTGATTTTGTTCTTGCTGTTGGCTGTTTTTTTTAACAATTTCAACTTTCACTTTTCCGGTATCCATGGCAAAAGCCTCATCTGCACATGGCAGGCAGGAAAGCCATAGTACCAGAAAGGCCATTATGAAAGAGAAAAAGCGCATGTCGCAAAAATAAAGGGCAATTTTTAGAAAAAGAAACTCAAAATTGTATTGCAGTTGCAAGAACAGTCTATCGCAACAACAATTCACACGGCTTCAAACCGGTGTGCTTTTTGAATGCTGTGGAAAAATGAGAAATAGACGAATACCCCAATAGCAGGGAGACGTCAGTTACGCTGAGTCCTTTTTCATATAACAGGAAACGGGCATGTTCCATTCGCTGGCTTTGATAAAAATCAAATATGGTTGTACCGAACATTTCCTTGAATCCTTTTTTAAGATAACATTCATTCATCGCCACCTTTCGGCTCAACTCTTTAATTGTAATTGGTTCGCCGATCTGTTGGATCAATATTTCACGGGCTTTAGTCACCTTTTCCCGGTCTGCTTCATTGGCCAGGAATTTACAATTGATCACATCAATTTCCTTATCACCGATCATGCAGTCCATGCTATAAAGCAGGAGCATTTGCATCTGGGCATTGATGTAAATATTCTCCAGGCTATCCGTATAGTTATGATTCAACAACGACTCGAGCACTAACCTGGTTTTACTGCAGAGCGGCAAAATCTTGGTAAACGAAGATTGTCGTTTGAAATTGAGAATTTCCTCGCTTAGTGTTTGATTAGCAGCCCGCGGCTTTACAAACTGTGACAAAAGAGCCGGTGAAAATTTAAAGCCCAGCACATCCATGGACTCCGACTTATCGGAACAGTTCTTTGACAAACCGGCCCGGCACATATTGCATTCTGTGTCCTTTTGCCTGCAATAGATATTCCCGGAAACACAAAATTTCAGCTCCAGGTAATTCTGCCGCGGATCCGTTTTTTCGTAATGATAAATCATCATCCCGGTATCTTCCAAATTCCACTGCGGCAGCCGGTTATACCTTCTGATTGAATAATGGACGGAGCCGGGCATCTGTTGCTCCCGTTCGTGCAGCAGGGTCAATTGTTCCTGCATAGGAGTCTGCTTGTACGCCAATGTGAGTATATCCGGGGGGTTAAACATGAATTGCAAATTTAAAGGCGGTCCACTGATTTTCAATATGACCGCGTGATTAAAAGCAAGATTTTACCCCATAACTTAAAAAAAATCCCATTTTTAGCGGTAACAATTACCTTTGCACGGTTTCCTCCTCGGCGGAGGTTTTTTTATATCGTTACTGCATGATCCATCCGCATACATATATTCATCCAAATGCTAAGCTGGCGACCAATGTAAAGGTTGATCCTTTTACAGTTATACACCAGGATGTGGAGGTGGGTGAGGGCACATGGATCGGCTCCAACGTGACGATTATGGAGGGTACCCGGATCGGTAAAAACTGCCGGATTTTTCCCGGAGCCGTTTTAGGGGCCATTCCCCAGGACAGGAAATTTGACGGCGAACGAACGACCGTCGAAATAGGCGATAACTGCACTATCCGTGAATTTGTAACCATCCACCGCGGCACCTCAGACCGGATGAAAACAATCGTAGGTAACAATTGCTGGATTTTGGCTTATAGCCATGTTGGCCACGATTGTATTATAGGCAATAATTGTACGATCAGCAATAACTCTCAACTAGCCGGTCATGTTGTATTAGGCGACTGGGTTGGACTAGGGGGGGTATGTGCAATCCATCAATTTGTCCAGGTTGGTGCTCATGCATTTATTTCAGGTGGATCACTGGTTGGCAAAGACGTTCCTCCTTATATAAAAGCCGCACGACAGCCTTTGAGCTACGCGGGGGTAAATTCTGTTGGGTTAAAAAGGCGGGGCTTTACCATCGAAAAGATCAATCATATTCTTGATATTTATCGCATCCTGTACAACAAAGGGTTGAATACCTCGCAGGCATTGGAGTTCCTGGAGGAAGAATTTCCCGCCACGGATGAACGGGACGAAATCGTAACTTTTATCCGCGAAAGCAGCAGGGGCATCATCAAACGTTTCACTAAAGGCAACGGCGATGACGATATCCCTAACTGATGCCGGAAAACGCTTCAACCGGGAATGGATATTCCGCCATTTTACTTATCAATTTGACAAAGGCAGATCTTATGCTATCACCGGCCCAAATGGTTCCGGCAAATCAACATTACTGCAGGTGCTCAGTGGTTCGATGCATTTCAATGAAGGGAATATTCAATATTCAATACGCAATGTTCAATGTTCACCTGAAAATATTTTCTGCCATGTATCCATTTGTGCTCCTTACCTCGAAGTAGTTGAAGAAATGACATTGAACGAATTCCTCGATTTTCACCAGGGATTCAAACCTTTTCTATCCGGCCTTGCTACGGAAAAAATAATCTCCATTCTGAATTTGGAAAAAGCAGCCAATAAACAAATACGATATTTTTCATCCGGGATGAAGCAAAGAGTGAAACTGGCGCAGTGCATTTTTTCTGATACAGCCATTGTGTTGCTCGATGAGCCGTGTACAAACCTGGATAGTGAAGGTGTTGCATTGTATCACCAATTGATAGATGATCATTGCAAAGATCGATTGACTGTGGTGAGCAGCAATGATGAGGTGGAGTATAAATTTTGCGGGGAAAGGATTAGTATGTCCAATTATAAATAAAGGTTTCATCAGAAATTCAGGTTTTTATGATACTTCTCATCTCAACCGGTCACTGCGCAGAATAGCCGCTACATCCCTTAATCCTTCCTTTTGTCAAAAGGTCAATATCGTACAACTTTAAGTCGTTGATATTTGCTTGCTTTGTGAAAAATATAGCCATGAAAAAGCAATTGCTTCTCTCCGCGGCTTTTGTTCTGTTCCATTCCCTTTTAAATGCACAACCTGCCGATGACCTCAATTTCCGTTATAAGGAAATCACGCTGCCTCACCTGATGCAAAAGCTGCAAACGGGGGAAAAAGACTTTGTTATTCTCGATGTAAGAACAAAAGGAGAATACTATGATACGGTATCCAGCGGTAAGCACCTGAACCTGGGTCATATCAAATCAGCTATCAACATACCAATACAGGACCTTCAGCAAAAACCCGAAGCTCTTAAGCAATTAGAACCTTATAGGGATAAAGAAATATATGTCATCTGCTCCCACAGCTACCGCAGCAGAGCGGTTTCCAAACTTTTAGTGCAAAACAATTTTTCCGGAGTAACCAACATACAGGGAGGTATGTCGGAATGGTTTCGCAATTACGACGAGTTGAAACCCTATGCCGGCTATCACGAAACCAATATTTCATACAGCAATATTTCACCATCGCAGCTTTTCGGCAAACTAAAAACGAACGATCCTGTTGTGTTCATAGGATTCAGCAATAATCCCCGTTTTTGGTTCGACTCTATGATGGTTGCACTTTATAAGCATTTTCCTGAATTCAAAGATGCCAGTTTTTTTAAACCGGCAGACTCATTACTTGTCCTGGAAAAAGCAAAGGCGTCTTCGGGAAAGACGATTGTACTTTTTAACACGATTGGTGGTGGAGCCGCTGAAGCAACTGAATGGTTAGCCAAAAATGGAATTCCAAACGTCAATTATCTTGTGGGCAACATTGGCGGTTTCTATGAATACGTGGCCAATTATCAGCAGGAGGGTGATATAAAAAAATACCTGGCGCCCAAAAGCGGCATCCGGTTTTTTACCCCCCTGAGTTTTTGTAAATCAAAACCTGCAAACTACCAGTGGGTTGATCTTCGCCACGATACCACTTTTAATAAGATCACGAACGGAACCAGGCTGAGTTATAAAACAATAAAAGATGCTGTCAATTTTCCATTTTATAAAACAGCCGATGACTTTGCGCAACAATTTCCTGACAAAAACAAAAATTATCTTTTTATCCCTCAGCAGGGCTATGTCGGTTTTGAACTTGCTGATGAAGTTATAAAAAGAGGTTATCAAATTCATTGGCTTATGGGCGGTATTGAAAGATGGGAATGGTACACCAATAATATTGAGGCGTTCCCATGCAAAGATTATCTAATTAAATAGGAAAAGGAGCCCGCCTGTCATGTTTGAACTTGCGACAAACAAGATTATGGATTTGTTTGAAAATGCCAGCAACCTGGCCCCATCACCCGACGGAAAAACGATTGCCTTCCTGAAACGGGACGATAAAAGATCGGCAAATATTTACTTATATGATATTAAAAACAAGCAGCAATCAATATTATCAACTGATTCAACAAAAAAAATGTGCTATGCCGGTCACCTGACGGGGAAAAACTAATGTATACTATATCACATAGTGGCGAAAACGAAAATTCGATTATTGATATGTGTATACTGGATCTCGCGACAAACAAAGTAAAACAAATCACCCAAAGCCATCCGCACAAAAGTTATAGTCCGGTCTGGAGACCTGACAGTAAGAAGATTGTTTACTATTTTGAAAAAGGAGATGGTCATGATCAGGTCTGGCTGACCGATGATGAAGGCAGTTTTCATACCAATCTTGCCAATGATATTACAACACATAACTATTTTCCATCCTGATAAATGAAAAGACGATTTTTTACACCCAATCGCCTGAAACGATCTTGACCATGAATATTGCCGGAAGTAATAAGCAAAAGCTGGAAGGGATAAACCATTATCATCCAAAATTCAGTCCGGCTGCCGGCCTGTTTGCATACGTGAAGGAGGATCCGGGTAATAAAGCAATGCTGTTTGATTGGAATAAGAAAACAACAAAAGTATTGCTTGGCGAAGGAACAATAAAAGGGCTATTTTAATAACAGAAATATATAGATCGCCTTGTCATTTGTATCTACAAAAGCTGCTCAGCTTTCTGCAGGGAAAGCAGCCGCAGTTTATCACCTACCACCCATACTATATCACCGGCTTTGATTATATATGAAGAATCAGGGTTAACTATCCTTCCCGATTCATTTTCTATTCCGACAACAATACCATGTATTCTTTCACGGATGGCTCCTTCACGGATATCCTTATTGGCAAATGTTGATTTCTCCCCAATCACGAAATGTTCCAATACCACCTCAACGTGTTTTCTTTCTTTAGCCACGGACCTGGCTGACTCCAGATCTTTTTGAAAAGTGTCTATCTGATCATCTGTACCAATAAGGGAAACAATATCGCCGGGAAAGATCACCTGATCCCGCTTTGGCGTGTTAATAATTCCGAGGCCTCGTTCTATCATCGCTACATTGATCCCGTATTTTTCCCTCCAGGCCAGCTCTCTCAGGCTTTTTCCAATTCCCGGCATATCAGCACCGATTTCAAGCTGGGCCATGTGTGCATCCCAGGGTGCCAGCATATTTTTTTGTGCCGGGTTTTTTTCTCTCTCATGGTAGTTAGCTAGAAATCTCTCCCATACTCTCGAATAAAGAAATTGGATCTTTTTAGAAAATAGCATCAATAATACAAGCATGACGATGGTAACTATGAAAGAAATTTGCGGAGAGAAAAACCTATCTACTAAAAATCCGACAAGGAAAATGGCGATAGCTATCCGGAACACCTGCAGCATAATTATGCCGCTTCTGTACCGGTTTCTTTCTGCAAATTTTTTTGCCATATCCTTACGGTGCTGTTTAATCGCCAATAACCATAAAACCGGAGACATCAAAAGCAACGTACAAATGGCGCCGATAATAGTTGCCCAGGTATTATCACCTACCTGGGTTCTCGTATATGGCAACAGGTAATATGATGATAACATCACGACGGCCGATGTAATTACAGACAGAAGCAAAGTGTTTACAAGTCCGCTACGCACATATACCTGCCATTCGGTGCTGTTTGAAATTGTCTGAGCCCTGCTGCTATAACGATTTATAAACTCTATCCATGAAGCAGGCATTTTTTTTGCCACCCATTCATATACGGGCTCCGACGCCCTGATCATATAGGGTGAAATAAAAATTGTAATGGCCGAAACCGCTACTGCAATCGGGTATAAAAAATCACTGGTGACATTTAAGGTTAATCCAAGCGTAGCAATTATAAATGAGAACTCTCCGATTTGTGAAAGGCTCATACCGGCCTGTACAGAAGATTTTAACGGCTGGCCTGATATAAGAGCTCCGACAGTTGTACTGAAAGATTGTCCCAAAATAGTTACAACACTTATCAATAATATGGGTCCAAGATATTGTAATAACATTTCCGGATCGAAAAGCATCCCTACCGATACAAAAAAAACAGCGCCAAAAAGGTCTTTCACCGGTCTTACAAGTTGTTCAATCTTTTCTGCAAAAACGGTTTCGGCAAGAATAGAACCCATAATGAAAGCGCCTAGGGCAGGGGAAAAACCAACGATGGTCGCGAGCCAAACCATAAGCATGCAAAGCGACAATGATGCAATAAGCAGCATTTCATCATTCATGAATTTTTTTGCCGTTCTTAGAAAAGTCGGCAGAAAAAAAATGCCTGAAATAAACCAAAGCATCAAAAAGAAAACCAGCTTGGCAACGGACATCATCATTTCGAAACCGGCAAATTTTGCACTAACGGCCAGAGTGGAAAGTAAGGCCATTAATAAAATGGCTACCAGGTCTTCGACTATCAATATACCGTAAACAAGACTGGCAAACTTATGTCCTTTAACACCCAGTTCATCAAAAGCACGGATAATAATAGTAGTGGAAGAGATGCAAAGCATGCCCCCTAAAAACATACTGTCCGTTTTTGACCAGCCCAGCATTATACCAACTAAATAGCCAACAATCAGCATAAACCCTACTTCTACCAGTGCTGTTACAGAGGCAGGCGTACCCACTTTGAGCAATTTTTTGAAACTGAATTCCAAACCCAGGCTAAATAAAAGAAAGATCACTCCGATCTCGGCCCATACACTGATATTCTTTATTTCTGCTACTGTAGGTAAAAGAGTAAAATGAGGTCCTACCAGGAACCCTGCTATCAGGTAACCCAATACCAGCGGCTGCTTCAGCCATTTGAATAAAATGGTAATGATGGCAGCAGCTCCCAATATGAGACCCAGGTCAATTATCAAGTTGGGTAAATGAATCATATTCTCTTTTGAACATAAATGGCAGCAATTCAAATAAATAATTCTAAACATCGTGTTCTTTGACACGGGAAGGTTAAACGAGGCTTATTTTACCAGAAATAATGAGATGAAAATAAATGTAGGAAGTGATCCTTTAATACCCGCTCAACGTTTCTAATGATCAGCATTACCCATGGTACATTACCTGAAACTGATATTAAAAAATAAGGCACTGCTATATAATGAGATACAGTTGTGAATGAAGATTGCACATTTTGAAAATGAATGAAACGCCCTGTGTTTTTTGCTTGTCTGTCAGCAAATAATGAAAGACCAGCTTTATTAAAATAATAAGGTTGTGTAACTTTCTTATCTTTTGAGGTGTAATAACCAATATGAGATCTTTTAACCGGAGCTGCGAAAAAGCTCAAAGTAAAACAGGTGGCGAGACAAAAAAACATATATGTAATAAGCCATTTCCTCATTGTTGCGAAAATACCAAAAAATAGCTGCCGTCCTTTACCTATTGGTTTGAATGTCTAAGGGAAATGCAGAAATAAAGACCATTTGTTTTACCGCTGGCTTGCTATCAACAGGTTGAGATCGGTGAACTTCAGGTCGAACCGTTCACTTAAATAGAAATTAGTCAATGAGCCTTTGAAAAGATAGATACCGCTACGCAAATGCACCTGGTGCCATACCAATTTTTCAAATCCGCCTTCCTCTCCCGCTTCCAACAATAAGGGCATGAGGACATTACTGATGGCCTGGGAAGCTGTTCGTGCAAAGCCTGAAGGAATATTGGGAACACAATAATGAATCACGCCATATTTCATAAAGATAGGGTGCTCATGCGAGGTGATCTCAGACGTTTCAAAACAACCGCCGCGGTCAATGCTAACATCGATGATCACCGATCCGGGTCGCATATTGCTCACCATTTCTTCGGTAACCACCATGGGCGTTCTGCCTGTTTGCGAACCGATAGCTCCCACAGCAACTTCACATGTCTTCAATTGTTTGGCCAGCATTCTTGGTTCTACTACCGAAGTCCATAGTCGATGGCCAATATTATTTTGCAAACGCTTTAGCCGGTACACGCTGTTATCAAACACCTTAACGGATGCTCCCAGTGCCAATGCAGCTCTCGCGGCATATTCGCCAACGATACCAGCACCGAGGATAATGACTTTTGTAGGCGCAATCCCAGATATTCCGCCAAGCAACACTCCTTTTCCGTGATTTGCTGAGCCTAAATATTGTGCAGCAATCAACATCACCGCACTTCCTGCAATCTCACTCATGCTGCGAACGATTGGATAAGAATCGCTGTCATCCTTCAGATTTTCAAAAGAGATCGCCGTGATCCTTTTTTCCATCATTTTTTCCAGTATCTCTGCTTTTAACACGGAAAGGTGTATCGGGGAAATTATGACCTGGCTCATTTGAAGCAGGGGAAGATCTTCGTCTATTACGGGTGCGCTCTTAACCAGTACGGGAGCTTTATATACTTCAGCCCTGTCATAAACAATCTTTGCACCGGCTTCGCTGTAATCCTTGTCGCGGAAATGGGAAGCATCGCCCGCATTATGCTCAATTACCACCTGGTGGCCATTACTGATCAACACACTTATTGCATCAGGAGTGAGTGCTATTCGGTTTTCCTGGAAAGCTATTTCCTTCGGTATGCCGATCATCATCCCTTCCGCCTTTGGCCGGATATCCAGGGTTTCCTCTAAGGTCTCGTAACTGAAAGAAGTGCTTATCTTGGGTTTTTGCTGGCTCATGGAGTTAGTTAAGACTAGTAGACGGCTAATTTCAAAAGTACTTAATTCCTTTCTATTCTGAGTTTTCGGTTTGCTGAATCTGCGATATCAATATAAATATGAACCGTTTTTTCCGGAAAAATACCCGGCGCTCTTTCAGGCCATTCTACAAAGCTGACATGATCGCTATACAAACATTCCTCCACTCCGGCCTGCATAGCCTCTTCTTCATCTTTTAACCGATAAAGATCAATATGAAATATTTTCTTTTCGCCTTCTTGATCGTCGTACACATACTCATTGATGATAGAAAAGGTTGGGCTTCCGACAACATCTTTTACTCCTTTAACATCACAAAGGGCATGGATGAATGTCGTTTTGCCTGTTCCCATACTTCCATGAAAGGCAAACACACTCGCATTTCCGGCGGATTTCCAAAACATGGTTGCAATTTCCCTGATGTTATCCAGTGAAAAATAAAATTCCATTGGGCAAATGTAAACTGCATGAATTAAAAGAACTGACAATGCCCGCAGTTTTTAAGCGCTGGCGCGAAATAAGTTTCATTTTAGCAACAAGGTTGTGAACATATATCCATAATAGCTGTGAGCACTAAGGCCGCTGTGATAAATTTGCAACAAGATTGCCTGCCATTTGTTATACAATAAGTAACTATATGGAAAAGATACAATGGAAGGTGCATGGCATGGATTGTTCCAATTGCGCGCTCACTATTCGGCGCTACCTCGAAAAGCAGGGGGTGCAGGATGTGAAAGTAAATTTTGCCACAGGCGATGTAAGTTTTGAATTGAACGGTCATAACAGGCCAGGCGAGTTGGCAACCGGGATCAGTGAATTAGGGTACGAAGTTGCAACCCAGCAGCAGGCCACCAGAAACAAGAAACGTTTTCTCACCACGCACCTTCAGCGATTCTGGTTTTGTTTCCCCTTCACAGCGGTATTAATGCTGCACATGATTCCCGGTGTTCATATACATTGGCTGATGAATCCGTGGATTCAGTTGGGCTTAACTATTCCCGTGTTTATTGTTGGCATGAGCTTTTTTGGAAGAAGTGCATGGAAAAGCCTGCGAAATGGATTGCCAAATATGAATGTGTTGATCACAATAGGCGCCTTAGCTTCGTTTGTGTATAGTTTATATGGCACGTTAACAGGACAGGCAGCCGATTATATGTTTTATGAAACTACTGCGACGATCATTACATTGGTATTCCTGGGCAACTATATGGAAGATGCCTCCGTTCAGTCAACTCAAAAAGCATTAAACAAGCTGGCGCGGTCTCAAAAGGTAATAGCGAATATGATTGCCTATGATGATCAGCACCGGGAGCAGATATTTCCGGTTGAAAGCGATCAGCTCAAAACAGGGGATCTTATATTAATTAAATCCGGCGAACAGGTACCGGCTGATTGTAAAATACTATGGGGAGAGGCTGACATAAATGAATCAATCATCACCGGTGAAAGCATACCCGTGCACAAGGAAGGGAAAGATAAACTGATTGGTGGAAGTATAGTGGAAAATGGAACAATTAAAGCTTATGTAACCGCTTCGGGTGACGATACCGTTTTAGCTGGTATCATAAATCTTGTAAAACAGGCTCAGGGAGAAAAGCCGCCTGTTCAGCAATTGGCCGATAAAATCAGCGCAGTGTTTGTTCCCGTAGTAATTGGCTTTGCCCTGATCACACTTATCGTTAACTGGATCATCCTGGAAGATTTTACCCCATCGCTGATGCGTGGCATTGCCGTATTAGTTATTGCATGTCCCTGTGCAATGGGGCTTGCAACTCCTGCAGCTATCGCTGTTGGTTTGGGTCGCGGAGCAAAAAATGGCATTCTGTTTCGCAATGCTACCAGCCTTGAATTATTTAAAAACATAAGGCAGGTTGTATTTGACAAGACAGGAACGATAACGACCGGAAAGTTTTTGATTTCTGGTTTCAAGTATTTTGTTGGAGAAGAACAGGATTTTAAGAAAGTAGTTTATAGTCTTGAAAAATACTCAAACCACCCCATTGCCAGAAGCATTGCCGAATCATGGAAAACAAAAGATGAGATAAGGTGGAAGGAAATAGAAGAAATAAAAGGATTGGGGATGAAGGCGGAGGACAAGGAAGGGAATGTTTACTATGCGGGTTCCTACAAGATAGCTGAACAATACACCAAAGACGATAGCCATAATATCTACATCATCAAAAATAAACAATTGATTGGCTGGATCGATGTAAAAGATGAAGTAAGGCCAGAAGCAAAAGCCGTGATCGATTACCTGCATAGCAAAAATATTAAAACCATATTGCTTAGCGGGGATCGCTATGC
>Ga0137431_1000645_pt1 | contig 11841 bp, 11 predicted proteins | sample EasRivERMZT800_2_FD_104646 | JGI IMG/M metagenome (GOLD analysis project Ga0137431, IMG submission 104646) | Soil microbial communities from meander-bound floodplain in the East River, Colorado, USA - East River MetaG ERMZT800_2 | ecosystem: Environmental > Terrestrial > Soil > Floodplain ... | reverse complement strand
TTTATCAAATGTGCCCAGCTCACCTGTTTCCAATATTACTTTCAGTCTTGCATCACCACAGGCTTGTTTTATGGCAGCAATTTCATCAAATACAAAATTGTATTCACCGGCGTGAAACTTACCGCGACTGATCACCATATCCACTTCATCGGCGCCCTCGCTTACTGCATATTTTGTCTCACGGATCTTTACATCTTTTGGCGCTTGTCCGCTGGGAAAGGCCGTAGCGACAGAAGCCACTTTCACTGGCGACCCTGCGAGGGCTTTTTTTGCGGTCTTTACCATGGAAGGATACACACAAACTGCAGCCACAGTGGGCAAACCTGGTATTGAATCGTGCAGATGAACCGCTTTATAACAGAGCTGTTTTACCTTCCCCACCGTGTCTTTTCCTTCAAGAGTGGTCAGGTCTATCATATTCAATACCAGCTTCAACCCATTCAACTTGGAGTCTTTTTTTATACTTCTTGTGGTAAAACGGGCAGCTCTTTCTTCTGCACCGACCTGGTCTATGCGAGGAGACAATGCAAAATCTGGAATTACCTGTAACGAATCGGCAATTGCCATAAATAAAAATTAAGGATACCAAAGGTAGCAAAGTTTGATGCCGATCGGCATATTCTCACTTTTAGGAAACTGAAGCCATATTTTGTTACTTCACTATCCCGGGAGGAATAGAAGTTGGTTGCTTTGTTTAGACAGGCATTATACAGCAGCGGTGATTTGTTTTAATGCAAATGAATTAAATTCGAAACTCATTTTTCACAAGTATCACACAAAAAGATCATCCGATTAAAAAATTAGAACTCAAATGAAAAAGCCCCGTTTCTTCTCCAAATTGTTTTTTGCAGTGATTGCTATTTTGTTGAGTAAATTGGGCGGTGCACAGGTTAGCTTTCCTGAAAATGGTATTGCAGATCCCCGTCATGGTCATTATGCCTTTACCAATGCGACCATTGTAAAAGACGCAACTACTACGCTGACCAATGCCACTATGATAATCAGGGACGGTAAGATTGTTGCCGTAGGCGCTGATATTAAGGCACCTGCCGGGGCAATTGAAGTGAATTGCAAAGGCAAATTCATTTATCCATCCTTTATTGACATCTATGCTGACTATGGTACCTCATTGCCCGCCAGAACGGGAGCGAGTAGTGGTTCCGCTCAGCAGCCCCAACTGGAAACAAATGCGAAAGGACCCTACGGGTGGAACCAGGCCATCAAAAGCGACGCAGATGCGTATAAGGTTTTTATAGTTGACAATGATAAGGCCAAACCTCTTCGTGAAGCGGGTTTTGGAACCGTACTTTCTCATGTGCGGGACGGTATTGCGCGCGGTACGGGAGCCGTCGTTACATTGGCCAATGAAAAAGAAAATCTTGTTATTATAAAAGAAAGAGCGTCCGCCCACTATTCTTTTAGTAAAGGAACCTCAACACAAAGTTATCCAACGTCTATTATGGGTTCCATTGCATTATTGCGTCAGTCTTATCTCGATGCACGATGGTATAAAAACAAACCTCCGGGTGAAGGATTTAATCTAAGCCTGAAATCATGGAATGAAATACAGGACCTCCCCCAGGTGTTTGATGCAAATGATAAATGGAATAACCTGAGGGCAGATAAGATTGGGGATGAATTTGGTGTGCAATACATCATTAAAGCAGGGGGTAATGAATATCAGCGTATCAAGGAAATGAAAGCAACCAATGCTACGTTTATTATACCGCTAAATTATCCGCAGGCGCAGGACGTGGAAGATCCAAATGAAGCAAGGTTTGTTTCCCTGGGAGATCTGAAACACTGGGAAATGGCACCATCTAATCCTGCCGCATTTGAAAAAACTGGCATTCCTTTTTGCCTTACTACCTCTGATCTTAGGGAGATGAAATCATTTTTGTCCAACCTAAGAACGGCTTTGACGTTTGGTTTATCAGAATCTGCAGCGTTTAACGCCTTGACAAAGACGCCCGCAACTGTTTTGGGAATTTACAACGAAGTGGGAAGTCTTGAGCCGGGTAAATTGGCCAATTTCCTGATCACCTCTGGTTCAATTTTCAACGAGAACACATCAATTTTTCAAAATTGGATAAGGGGTTCAAAATACATCATGAAAGATGATGCAGCCGAACATGCAGCCGTTTATAAATTGGCAGTTAATTTTCCAACCGGCACAGCAACCTACACTCTTGATGTTAAAGCGAGAGATTCTGCAATATTGATCGGCAAGGATACTATGAATTCAGAATTCAGTTTTGACGGAAGAATGGTAAAACTTAATTACGCCCCTTTCACCTCACGCCAAAAAGATGTTCAACCTGGTGATCAGAAGCCGGAAGAAAAACAACGGCCTGCCGTAGGCGGGCAAAATCGCGGCGAAGAGCCTTTACCTGCGTCCGCCATTCGCCTTAGTGGAGTAAGCAATGGTAAACATTGGAATGGTACCGGTGTAGACTCAGCCGGAACAACTTTTATATGGACCGCGCTACGAATAAAAGAAACCGAACTCAAACCAGATAGCGTTAAGAAAAAGGGGAATCCGATTATTGGAAAACTCATTTATCCATTCGAACCGTTTGGGTGGGAGGAAGGACAACAACCAAGAGAGGAAACTGTTCTTATAAAAAATGCTACGGTTTGGACCAATGAAAAAGAAGGAGTGATCCAAAATGCAGATGTACTGATCAAAAACGGCAAGGTGGCCGTCGTGGGCAAAAAACTTTCGGATGCATCTGCCAGGGTAATTGATGGTACCGGCAAGCACGTCACGCCTGGCATTATTGACGAGCATTCTCATATTGCTACTGCCTCTGTCAATGAGGCCGGGCAAAGCGTTACTTCAGAAGTAAGGATCGGTGATAATATTAATCCTGATGATATTAATATTTATCGCCAGCTGGGCGGAGGTGTTACCTCGGTACATATTCTTCATGGCTCTGCCAATGTTATTGGTGGTCAAACACAACTAATCAAACTGCGCTGGGGCGCCAATGCGGAGGATCTGAAGTTTCAGAACTGGCCAGGCCAGATAAAATTTGCATTAGGGGAAAATGTAAAACGTTCAACCTATCAATCGGGTAACAATCGCTATCCTGATACGAGGATGGGTGTGGAACAGCTGTTGGTGGATGCATTTACAAGAGCAAAGGATTACCAGAAAGCATGGAAGGAATATGAGGCAAATAAAAATAAGCAAGGAGCAGCAATGGTTCCCCGGCGCGACCTTGAGTTGGATGCCTTAGTAGAAGTTCTGAACAACAAACGATTTATCACCTGCCATTCCTATGTGCAAAGTGAAATCACCGGGGCAATTGAGGTTGCCAACCGGATGGGATACAAGTACAATACATTCACCCATATTCTGGAGGGCTATAAGGTAGCTGATAAGATGAAAGCACATGGTTCAAACGCCTCTACCTTTTCTGACTGGTGGGCTTACAAGATGGAAGTGGAAGATGCTATTCCTTACAATGCAGCCATCATGCAAAGGGTGGGTTTAAATGTTGCGATCAATTCAGATGATGCAGAAATGGCAAGGCGCCTTAACCAGGAAGCTGCCAAGATTGTAAAATACGGCGGTGTAACGGAAGAAGAAGCTTTGAAAATGGTAACATTAAATCCGGCAAAAATGTTACATGTTGATGACCGGGTTGGAAGCCTTAAGATCGGCAAGGATGGCGATGTCGTAGTTTGGAGTGAAAATCCATTAAGCATTTACGCAAAGGCATTATATACCATCGTTGATGGTGCAATTTATTTCGACCAGGAAAAAGATAAACAAAAGCAGCAATGGGTGCAAGTTGAGAGAAATCGCATCATCAAAAAAATGAACAGTGAAAAGAAAGAGGGTGTAGCAGTGACGCCCGCGAAACCTGCCTACCAGGTTTTGCACACCTGCAGCGATGATCGGCATAGGCATGGTTTATTTGTAGTGGATGCAAATGAAATCACAAACGAATAAAAATTCCTGAGATGAGATGTAGGTTTCTAATCCTGTTAACTTGTTTTTTGTCAAACGCCTCTTCCCAGGAGAATGTGTATCCCGCGAAAGAAAATAAAGGAATAACAATCATAAAAAATGCGATAATCCATGTGGGCAATGGAAAAGTTTTCGAAAATGGCGCGATCAAAATCAGCAATGGAAAAATAGAACAGGTTGGTGCAGATATTTCTGTTCCGGCCGGCGATGTAACCGTGGTCGATGCAAAGGGCAAACATGTTTATCCCGGGTTGATCCTGCCGGTAAGCAATCTGGGTTTGATTGAGGTGTCTGCAGTTCGGGCTACCACGGATGTGAGAGAAATTGGTGAGATGAATCCCAGCGTTAGATCTATCGTGGCTTACAATGCCGACTCAAAAGTGATCAATACGCTCAGATCCAATGGAATTTTATTGGCCAATATTGTACCGCAGGGAAGTTTGCTCGCCGGTTCCTCGTCTGTAGTGCAATTAGATGCATGGAACTGGGAAGATGCAGCTTATAAAACCGACGCAGGAATCCATTTTTATATGCCGTCCTTAATGCCAGGTCCACGCGTTGGAGGAGCTGGTAGTGGAGGAGTTAGCGGAACTCAGCAGGTGCAATCGGACCCGGTAAAAGAAGGACTTGATAAAATCGACAAAGTCAAAACTTTTTTTCGGGTGGCAAAAGCCTATCACGATGCTGACTCACATGAAGAAACGAACCTAAAATTTGCCGCTGTAAAAGGGCTTTATAATAGGACTCAGAAACTATATGTTCATGCTAACATGGTCAAACAAATGCTGGTGGCCCTTGATTTTATTGAAGAATTTGGATTTGAAGTAGTAATTGTAGGCGGCAGTGAGAGTTGGCAAATTGCTGATTTGCTAAAACAAAATGATGTATCCGTGATCTTGCAACAATCACATAGTTTACCCACAATGAAGGATGACGATATCGATCAGCCATATAAAACCGCGGCTGTTCTTCAAAAAGCTGGTGTATTGTTTTCAATATCGGATGATGATGGCTCTACAAGGGGTCGTAACCTCCCGTTTAATGCCGGTACAGGTGCTGCTTACGGACTGACAAAGGAGGAAGCTTTACAATCTATTACATTGAATGCAGCAAAGATATTGGGCATCGCAGATAAGACCGGGTCCATTGAACCGGGAAAAGATGCCAACATTGTGATTAGCGAAGGAGATATCCTGGATATGCGTAGCAGCATAGTCACCGATGCATTTATTCAGGGTCGTAAAATAGATTTGACCGATAAGCACAAACAATTATACGAACGTTATAATCAAAAATATAACCTAAAAAGGCCATTTTAATGATATCTGCAATTTCTCTACGACAGAAAAACAAGCATCAAAGTATCACTATCAGGACTACGTATATTTTTTTGGAAATATTCATTTTTATAGAAGGTAAATACACTATTTAAGGGCATTTTCTGTGTGGTAACAGGTGCGGACTTTTGCCGGGTGGCATAATTTTTTCGATTTTTGTATTGGAAGAATAGCATATTGCTGATTCTGTATAATCCAAAACTTATCTTATGAATTATCCAGTATCTACTCAAAGCAGCCGCACATCTTACACGTTTATTATCCGCCTGGGTTTATTGATTCTGTTATTTTTCTTTGTCGCGTTTTTTATTTTCGAAATCATTTCTTTCTTCAAGCTATTTGAAGTAAGAATGGTGATTAGCCCGGGTATAACCCTTTTGAAATAACAGCAAGTAGTTTTAGTTTTTTGTCGGCCCCTTTTATTTATCTGCTGCGAGCTTTGTTGTCCCTAAGCTTCTTTTTTTTTAAGGTCCTGCCCGGGGCTGTCGGAACTTCTGGCGACAATCCTATGGATAAATGCTCTTATAACCGGACACGCATGGGGGTCTTATTGAACATATGCTTGAAATTTATCTATGAAAAAGCGTCCGTTTGGCATGATGCCCCAGGCAACCAATTTTAATCCTCCAGGGTTTGAAAGTGCTGCATTGCCTCCAAAAAAAAGTTATCCATACTCTATTGTTAATAAGTTCTTTTATCGGGAAAGCAATTTTCCGACTATTTTTAGAACATGCAAGAACATTACCAGCTTCTTCTTACCATCTATGAAATCGTGAAAAACGATCCACAGCCGGAGCATTACGGCTGCAGACCCAGGGAGCTAATTCTCCGCCAATTAAAAGAGTGGTCTGTAATTCATGAGCATCTGCAAATGCTTCAAAATGAAGGGTTGGTACAGATGGAGCAGCAGGATACACTAGTTATCCGCATTACGCCTGCCGGTATGCAAACAGCTGTGCGGCCTGACAGCCTGGTAAATGAATAATTCAGCGAAATCATTATAGCTTTTTAGGGAAAATTTGGTGAGCAAAAGGAGAAGTTTTTTTAGGTGAAGATTATCTGAATCTGAAAAACAGCTGATTTGCCATCGGTATATAAATAGAAAAGAAACACACCGCTGCTCCGGTGTATTTCTTTTTTCGGGAATCTTTGCCTGGTAGCTTATTTTACTTTGCTGACCACCACGTCACTAACTAAACGGGAAACTGTATTTACTTCGTAAACGGCGGTTTTGTCTGTTTTTTTGCCTATAATTTCAAACTTAATTTCTCCATCACCCAAATCTTCCGTGTTAAGGATGAATTTTTGGGTCATGTTGCTGCCTTTTACTTTATCCTTATACAAGACGATACCATAGTTATCACGGACAATTACGGTGTATTCGTTTACCTCCGTGTTGGTAAAGTTTAACATAAATACAGGCTGGTTATTGATGTTGCCAACAAATTTCAATTCTACAGGAATAGTTTTCTTTTCTTCAATTGCCAAAGCAGGAGTACTGAAAGCAGTTGTACAGGTAACCGCTAAAGCAATAGCAAAGATCCGGGTGTTAATTAATGCATTTTTCATGAGTTTAAAGTTTAAAGTTTAAAAAAAAATTGTTACTGCGTTACTGGACCGCAATCGTAGCGACAAACATCGAAAACATGTGGAAGCAAAAAGTTGGATGCAAGTAACTTTGCGAAGTATTATTACGGCGTTCAGTAGACTGCCTAACTTATTTGACCTTGCGCAACAAATGTAGAATGCTTTTTTGCCTGACGCAAACCAATATTTTGAAGTTTTATGTGTCGCAAACAACGATTGATTTTTGTAAAACCCGCAACAGTGCAGGATTTGGGAAGATATAAATCCCGATCGCCAACCCGTGATATGAGCAAGAACTGTTATAGTTTTGTGAAGAGATGATGTTCTCAATATTACTTAGCTGCCGCGTACTTATATTGAGTAATAATTTTCCAAAGACCAAAATGTCCAACAAGTTTTCATTTGATTTTTAAGGAAGCAGGTGTTTAGGGTGGGTTGCACATACCATTTACAATTTGCATTTACCGCACTTGATTCCTTAAGTTTTTTTCGGTCGAAGAAATTATAGTTGTAAAGAACGTGTAGTAAACTGGTTGTTCAGTAGTAAACAGATGTTGGGACCGGGTAATGTTTTTCATCGAGGCCCCGTTTCGTGTTGCTGCAGTGTCGTTGGTCGTGGCACAAAAAATGCCCAGGGTCGACCCTTTTTCAACCAAAGAGTCAGTCCGATATTTCGTTTAGGCCGCAGGATTCGATAGCAGAAAAACGTCTAATTTTCAGGTTGGAAAAAAGCACGAAAAAGATTTACAAAAGGTTGTTGAAAACTTCGGTTATTTATCAAAAAAGAGCTTTTTTTAATTGTAATTGTGTGATTTTCAAGGGAGAATATGGGTCTTAGTAAAATTAGCTTTTTCGAAAATATGAGGGGAGGAAAAAAGCCTTATCTTCAACCGCTTTCGGACTCGTGTTATGGGTCGGCCGAAAAATTAAAAAGACTGTCAACTAATTAGCCTGAAAGTTGTTATACAGATGATATAAGCCGAAGCAACAGGCCTTTGGCGATAAAAAAGGAGTTTTAAAATGGCATTTAAAAAAGAAGTAGAAGAAATTATTGAACCAAAAGACATTTTTGTAGGAAAAAAAGATGCGCCGGTAACCTTAATGGAATTCGGAGAATATGAAAATGATGATTGCGTAAAAGCAAACGAAGTCGTAAAGCAATTGCTCGAAGAGTACGAAGGCAAGATCCGGTTCAACTTTCGTCACTTTCCTCTAACATTGATTCACCAGCGCAGTATGAAAGCGAGTGAAGCTGCCGTGGCAGCAGGACAGGAAGGTAAATTCTGGGAAATGCATAATGTACTTTTTAATAATAAGCGCAGCCTGGGAACTACAAGTTTAAAATTGCATTCGAAGGAAGCAGGTGTAAACAACAAGAAGTTTCTCGATGAGCTGGTCAATGGTAAATTCGGATGGCAGGTACAGGATGACCTGAGAGAAGGGATTGACAGGGGAGTAAAGGATCTTCCGGCATTCTTCATCAATGACGAGCCTTTTGTAGGCAAACCAACATTTACCAATCTTAGCTCAGCTATTGAATCGGCTCTTAAGAAAGCTAAAAAGAAAAACCTGTCGAAACAAAAAGTTTAATTGGGTCTATAATACGATCGCAATACCTGAAATCCCATCTGGATTATATATTAATATCCCGGATGGGATTTTTTTATGTGTATGGATGATAACCGGTCATTGGCTGTCGCCTGGTAACAAAAAAATAAAAGGAGCATCAGCGATGCACCTCTTACCAGGAAATCTAAATAGATCGGTTACCAGCGGTTGTTAGTATAAGAAGGCCTGTTACTCGTTCTTTCTTCCTTTGGTTTGGCCACCATCACTTTAATGGCACGTCCTTCTACCATTCCGCCATCCAGCTCGGCAATCGCTTTTTGACCGGCTGCATCATCCGGCATTTCCACAAAACCGAAACCTTTGCTGCGGTTAGTGTATTTGTCCTTGATTACTTTAGCAGAAGATACTTCACCGTATTCTGCAAAAAATTCTTTTAAATCTTCGTCTTGTACAGCGAAGCTTAAGTTTGAAACGTAAATGTTCATTTGAATAATTAAAAAATAAAAAATACTTGAGGAAAACGCAGAGTAAAGAAGACTAACTATTAGCAGAAAAAATCGTTCACTTACAAAAAATGTCTTGCTCAAATTAACGGTGCAAAGCTAACCCTTTTGGGCGAGAATGCAAGTTTTGCATCCAGGTAATTTTATCAATAAAAGGCAATTAATTGTTAAACAGTCCATTTTTGAGTTTGTGTGTGTTCTATTTCTGCAGAATAAATAAAGGAAAGCCTATGTCCTTTTATACATCTGCAACTTTAAAGGGCCGGACATCAATTTTTTCCCACACTTTTCCTGTTATGTATGGTTCCTTTTTCAGCCAGTCTTTTAGCCCTTCTTCAGTCTTAAATTGTACCACCATCGTCGACCCGATCATTTTACAGCTATCGTCCAGCATAGCTCCTCCGAGAATAAAATTATTTTCGGCTTTTAGTGTACGGTCGCAAACAAAATGAGCAGGACGGGCATTCATTCTCCTTTCAAGGGCCTTGTCATCCGTGCCATCCCAGGCAAAAACTATGTATTGCATCATATATTGGCCAATTAATTTTCTTTACTGGTATCTACTTCCCAATTGTCTGTTCGAAAAGGTCCCACGGGCAAACCTTCTTTGCTGAATAAATTTGGCATAGCCGTATTACTAAATCCAAATCGCACAGCAACCGGGTTTTTGATTTGTCTGTTGTAAACAACGATCCTGTCTTTTTCCAGTTTGACTTCAGCGGGCAAAAAATTCTTGTCATCTCCTGCTATATAAAATTCGGTTGCTTTATCACTTCCTTTTATTACGAAGCCATTGGAAGCATTGTCAAATAAAAGAGTTGCTTTGTCTTTATTTATCTCCAGGTTTTTGAACATCGGACTTTTGTAAACAGTTATGTTTTGCCGGTACGTTTCAGCCAACGCCCAGTTGGCAAGCCGATCTGCTACATCTTTCTTGTTTTGGGGGTGTATATCTTTGACATTATCTACCAGGTCAGTGATTACTACCATACCTGTCTTCGGGTAAGATAATGCCGCGGTCTGTTGCTCCCTGAGTAACGCAGAAATATTCTTATCACCATAAACGAATGGCGCAATTTGCACGTAGTAGAAGGGAAATTCTTTTTTCCATGCCTGTCTCCAGGAACCAATCATGGTCGTAAATAATTTTTTATAGGTTGCAGCGGTGCTGGTATTTGATTCACCCTGGTACCAGATTACACCGGCAATGGTAAAGTTTGTTACCGGAGATATCATGGCATTAAAAGTAAGACCAGGTGCTACGGGCCACCACAGGCTCTGCTTTTGTTTTTCAGCTGCTTCTTTTAATGACGGGTCATTATTTACTTCATTTGACGGAGTCCAAACTTCGGCAGGCGTGCCACCCCAACTTGCATTAATCAAACCAATCGGTACATTTAAATCGTGCTGTAATTTTTTTCCAAAAAAATAACCGATGGCACTGAAACCTTTTAATGATTCAGGCGAACAAACTTTCCATTCTCCGGGCGTATTGTCCTGTGGCGAAGCGGCCGTTGTTTTAGGAATATGAAACAACCGGATGTTATTATTGCTGCTGTTTGGCAGTTCATCCACTATTTGTTTCAGATTCTGATCACTGCTCCACTCCATATTCGACTGGCCGGAGCAAACCCATACTTCACCAATCATAATATTGTCCAAAACGATTGTATTCCATCCCTTGAGCGTAATAGAATAAGGACCGCCGACCGCCGGAGTATTGATTTGAATTTTCCAGGTTGCGTGCTCTGTTGAAACTACTGAGTCTATTCTGTTGTTCCAGGAAGTAGTGATTAGAATTTTTTCAGCCGGATCGGCCCATCCCCATAAGGTGACGCCAGACCGCTGCTGCAAGACCATATTGCTGGAAATAACGGCCGGCAAACGAATACCCGCGAATGAATGCACGGAAATAAGGAGGCCGGAACAAGAAATGATTAAACGTAATATTGTTTTCATTCAAGTAGTATTGAATGGGAAGTTAACTAAATCATGTGTACTTATGGCAGGAAAAATCAATAGCCTTTTTCTCTGTCAAAATGAATTATATTTTTAATTTAGTAAGGTGATGATTCAATTCATAGTTACTATACACAGATTTGAAAAGCAGGGAGAAAAGACCGGGTGGACCTATATTGAAATACCCAGGGATATTGCACAGAAGCTTAAGCCGGGAAATAAAAAATCTTTCAGGGTGAAAGGGAAGCTGGATAATTTTAAAATAGCCGGTGTATCCTTATTGCCTATGGGCGGAGGTTCATTTATAATGGCTATCAATGCAGCGATGCGTAAGGGAATTGGTAAACAACACGGAGCTATGTTGAAGGTGCAATTGGAAGAAGATAAGAAACCTTACCAGTTAAATGCTGATTTACTTGAGTGCCTGCGGGATGAACCGAAAGCATTTGACGCATTTAATGCCATGCCGAAGTCCTTTCAAAATTATTACAGCAAATGGGTTGAGAGTGCTAAGACAGAATCAACAAAAACAAAACGGATTGCTTATGCCGTATCCACATTGGCAAAGGGTATGAATTTTTCGGAAATGATCCGTTCCAAGCAAAAAGAAAAATCTTGAATATCACGCTCTTTTGCCATTTCCTTTTTACAATTAATTATTCCTTTTACTTTGCAATATGATCACTTCCCTTAATGATTTTCAGCATCCTTTTTTTATCGGTATTGCGGGGTCCGGAATGAGTGCCATAGCACAGAATTTAAAAGGTATCGGAAAAGATGTTTCCGGCAGCGACCGCTTCTTTAAAGCAGAAGAGCCTAATGACACAAAAGAAAAACTGGAAGCGGAAGGCATTTTATGTTTCCCTCAAAATGGTGAAGGCATTACCGCAGCCACCGACCTCGTTGT
>Ga0137431_1000644_pt1 | contig 11851 bp, 10 predicted proteins | sample EasRivERMZT800_2_FD_104646 | JGI IMG/M metagenome (GOLD analysis project Ga0137431, IMG submission 104646) | Soil microbial communities from meander-bound floodplain in the East River, Colorado, USA - East River MetaG ERMZT800_2 | ecosystem: Environmental > Terrestrial > Soil > Floodplain ... | reverse complement strand
GTAGTAGTTCCCTTTACCTGCACTGAAGCACCCAGTAAAGGAGTTCCTCCTTCTCCTGTAACCTTACCCCTTACCACCACCTCAACCGGCGCATTGGGATCTTCCTTAATGACAATGAGGTTGTCATTCATTAATTGATATAATAAATTTGTTCTTCCCAGCAACAGATTCATCACATCACTTATACCTGCGTCTTTTACGTTTAACGATACTTTCTCATGAATATCCTCGAGATCATTGTTATAAAGAAACCGGTAATTGGTTTGTTCCTCAATAGATCGCAGCACCCCACTGATCTCTGTCTTTTTTACCCGCATGCTGATCCTGTCCTGGCCAAATCCGTTGGCAGCAACATTCAGTGTAAAAAAGAGCATCATCAGCATCGTCAATTTCATAACTAGCAGGACTTTTGATTGCGACGGCTTTGGAGCAGCCGTCTGAAAACATTTCATAATTTTGGCAATTAGGGGTTAAATAATCGAAATATCACGAGTTCGTTTTTTGATTCTTAGCCTTCTATTTTAAACGGGGAATGTTGCAGCATTCTCCGTTCTCTTTGCCTCACCCTGACCCTCTCCAAAGGAGTGGGAATCGATGAAGGTTATTGAGATGATTCAACATATACTTCATGATTATTTATATTATAGTTAATCGGGAAACCTACTTTTAATGCGGCAAAAACCTCTTCAACTGTTTCCTTTTCAAATGAACCATATACATTTAAGTTTTTTGCTTTTTCATCCGTAAAGATGATAGATATATTAAACCACCTTTCCAGCTTCTTAGCGACTTCCTCAAACCTCACGACGCGGAATTCAAGGCGACTGTATACCCAGGCGGTTTCAATCCGTTCACTTTCTTTTTTTGTACTGTCGATAGGAATTATAATGAGTCTAACGGGGATTTCCTTTACTAAAGGTCGTTTATCTTCAGACAGTTTTGCCGGCTCGTTAGCTGCTTGTTTGGGAAGTACGAGTGTGTGGTTAGGAATTAATTTTATAGCGTTTTTCGAAGAATCTTTCTGACGAAAAACTTCGATTGCTCCCCTGTAAAGAGTTGTTTCCACATTTTGGTCTTCAGGGTATGACTTAACATTGAAGGCTGTTCCCAAAACCTTAATATCAATGCCTGAAGTATGGACAATAAATGGTCGGTTCGTTTGTTTGACAACATCAAAAAAAGCTTCTCCTTCAAGGGTCACTTCCCGGGTAGTGCCCGTAAAGTCATTTTCATAATGCAGTTTCGATTCTCCATTCAGCCACACGGTAGTACCATCGGCAAGTAAAGTGCGTGAGCGGCTTCCTTTTGGTGTAGCAATAACATCCTGCTTCGGTTGCTCAGTCGAAGGCGACTGGTCGCCGTAATTGCTAATTAAAATAATTGAAGTAATAATTATTGCAAATACTGAAAAAACCAAATATGCTTTTATGCGGTTCCGGCGTCTTTTACGCCGGGTAACCATGTCAGCATCTATGCTTTCGTCGGCTGCCCGGTTCATTATTCTTGAAATAGTGGCGCTGGCATTAATATTATCTTCATCCTTAATATCATCATGCTTTTCTTTCCAGATACGGGCCAGCAGGTCATATTGTTGTTGAAGTAATTCGTCCTGTTGCAGCAATTCATGCAACTCTTCCTGCTCTAATGAAGAAGCTTCCCCGTTAAGTACACGGGCAATCAGGTGCCATATTTGAGATGGAGTTTCCAAACAGCAGCCGTTCTAATTTGCTAGGACAGCAAAAAAGAAATAATCTACTAAGTCAATCCCTGGTTTTTTTAAATTTCTTTTTTTTCGGCTGATAACGGGGATTGCTGACGCAGTTTTGCGGGATTTTTTATGTGCAGGGCCGTACATATTTTTTTGACCGCAATGGCCATTTGTACATCAATAGTATTGACCGAAATATTAAGGATGTCAGCTACTTCTTTATACTTAAGGCCGTCTTCCCTTATCAGTTTAAATATCATTTTGCAGCGGGGAGGAAGTTCTTCTATTGCCTGGTGCATGCTGGCCATCATTTCCGACGTGATCATTAAATCACAGGGATCGGTAGCAAACTCATCAAGTGGCGTATCGAGGTAATCAAATGGCGCTGTTATCAATTCGCGGGATTTTTCTGAAAGAATATTGAGGGATCTGTTTTTTACTGCTACATATAAATAAACGGTCAAATTTTCTATTTCGTTAATATGAAATCGGTTTGCCCACAATTTTACAAAAACATCTTCAACCAATTCTTCGGCTATTTCCCTGGATCGGACTAATGATAAGGAAAAATGAATCAATTTTTTCCCGAAACGCAGATAAAGCTGGGTGAATGCCACTTCATCATTGCTGGCAATTCGTTTCTGCAGTTCCATCAACTGGACTGTGCTATGGAGATCGTTAACAGGCAATCAGATAGTTTTATTTCAAAAGCAGGGCTACTAAGTTAGATGAAATATCCAATAAAAAACAAGTCAACTTTTTAAACCATTAAAATTTGGTCCTCATATACCGCACTCTTTTCTCATCTGGTTTTCCGCTGAAATCATTGATTCGTTGCATGTTCGCCTCACATAAAAAAAAACATCCACTTCCGCGCCATTATAATATACTTTTTAAACGAACAATTGGGCTGGCGATCGACCCCCGTAAAGCACCACGGTGATTTTCATTAAATTTGTAATCATAAAAAAATGTATGGCTGTTAAGGATTTAGTCGAAAAAGAGTCCCACGAAGAAAAAATATTTGACAATAAGATTGATCATGAAATAAAGATTGAACCAAGGGACTGGATGCCGGATGCTTATCGCAAAACCCTGATCCGGCAAATCAGCCAGCATGCCCATAGCGAAATTGTGGGTATGCTTCCGGAAGGTGAATGGATCACCCGTGCACCCTCATTGAAAAGAAAAGCTATTTTATTGGCAAAAGTGCAGGATGAAGCAGGACATGGCCTTTATTTATATTCAGCAGCCGAAACATTGGGTACCACAAGGGAACAAATGATAAATGACCTGCACAGTGGCAAAGCAAAATACTCTTCTATTTTCAACTATCCTACGCTTACATGGGCCGATATTGGCGCCATCGGCTGGCTGGTGGATGGTGCTGCTATATTAAACCAGGTTATGCTTTGCCGCACCTCACACGGTCCTTATGCAAGAGCCATGGTGAGAATATGCAAGGAAGAAAGCTTTCATCAGCGTCAGGGGTTTGAAATTTTACTTACGCTTTCCAGGGGAACTAAAGAGCAGCGTGACATGTGCCAGGACGCAATCAACCGCTGGTGGTGGCCCTCATTGATGATGTTTGGCCCTAAAGACAGTGAATCGACCAATTCCGATCAAAGTATGAAATGGAAGATCAAACGAAAAAGCAACGATGAACTCCGCCAAAATTTTGTAGATATGTGTGCTGAACAGGTAAAAGTGCTGGGCATGCGCATACCTGATCCTGAATTAAAATGGAATGAATCAAAGAAGCATTATGATTTTGGCGAAATCAACTGGGAGGAATTTTGGAATGTGGTTAAAGGGAATGGTCCCTGCAATAAAGAAAGACTGGCCGCCCGAAAAAAAGCCTGGGACGATGGAGCCTGGGTAAGAGAAGCAGCAACAGCATATGCTGAAAAAAAAGCAAACAAGAATAAGCAGGAAGCTGCATAACAAAAGTTGACGGGTATTTTATCTTCTCAATCAAACTGTTAACTCTTTTACTAATCAACTTTACCCGCTATCTTTAAGGACAAACTGTTTATGTCCAAAAATTCCACTGAAGCCACTCCTCAACTATTCAGAAGTCTTGGCCCTGTTATGCTATGGGGTATGGGTGTAGGCTACGTCATCTCCGGAATGTATTTTGGCTGGAATCTTGGCCTTGCTGCCGGCGGCACTTATGGTCTGGCAATCGCTACTTTTTTTATCATTATACTTTACATCACATTTACCTTTTCTTATACCGAGCTGGCCTGCGCTATTCCCAAAGCCGGTGGTGTGCTGGATTATGCTAACCGTGGATTGGGCAAAGAATTAGGTTTTATCGCTGGTATGGCGCAGATCATTGAATTTGTTTTTGCACCTCCCGCTATTGCGGCCGCCATCGGCGCTTATTTCCATATTTTTTTCCCGCAGATTCCTGTCATTACTTTTGCGATCACTGGTTACCTTATTTTTACCGGCTTAAATATTTACGGTGTAAAAGCTGCCGCGACTTTTGAGCTCATCATTACAGCATTTGCTGTTTTTGAAATATTGCTCTTTGCGGGCGTTACTTTACCGCATTTTGAAATGAGGAACCTGGAACTGAATGCTTTTCCCAATGGATGGGGGGGAGTTTGGGCAGCCATACCTTTTGCTATCTGGTTTTTTCTGGCTATTGAGGGTGTGGCAAATGTTGCCGAAGAAACCATCAACCCACAACGAAATATATTATTGGGCTTCGGATCGGCACTGGCTACATTGATCGTTCTGTGTACCCTTACTTTTTTTTCCGCTGTAGGTGTGGGTGGATGGGAAAAGATCGTTTATCCATCGGCCGGTGAAGCTCCTTCAGATTCACCACTTCCGCTGGCATTGGCCCAGATCACAGGCAACAGCAGCTGGTTATATCATTTGCTCATCACTGTTGGACTGATGGGCCTGATTGCCTCTTTTAATGGAATAGTTTTAGCAGCGGGCCGGGCAACATTTGAGTTTGGACGGGTAAAATATATTCCTTCTCTTTTTGGAAAAGTGAATCCCAGGTTCAGAACACCCGCCAACGCTTTATTGATTAATATGATAGTTGGTATCATTGCGCTGCTGACAGGCAAAACCGGGGAGATAATTACCATTGCAGTTTTTGGCGCTTTAATTCTGAATATTCTTTCTATGATAACAGTCATAGCTTTAAGAAAAAAGGAACCCGACATGGTTCGTCCTTTCAAAGTTCCATTTTATCCGTATTTCCCAATCATCGCCCTGGTCATCGCTTTTGTGTCTTTAATAGCAATAACAACACTCAACATAAAGCTGGCTTTGATCTTTTTTGGCATACTTGCACTGTCTTATATTTGGTTTCATCTTACTGTAAAAAAATCCATTCATGGCACGTCAACCAACCATTAAGGAAGTTGTAGAAAAATTGGCCGCTAATAAAACCGAAAAAGTCAAGTTTGCTGTCACTGATATAGATGGCATACTGCGTGGCAAAGTGATCAGCTTTGAAAAATTTGCTTCAGTGGTGGAAAAAGGTTTGGGCTTTTGTGATGTGGCATTTGGATGGGACGCAGCGGATGCTGCTTATGATAATGCAGAAATTACCGGTTGGCATACCGGCTACCCGGATGCATTGGCCACCATTGATATTCAGACCTGGCGCCAGATTCCCTGGGAAAATGATCTACCTTTTTTCCTCGCCGATTTCAGCGATAAGAACAGCACTCTTTCTTCTATTTGTCCAAGAACCTTGTTGAGGCAGATAAAACAACAGGCAATCAATTCCGGCTATATCCCTTATTTCTCACAGGAGTTTGAATGGTTCAATTTCATGGACAACAGGGAAGAGCTCTATAAAAACAATTTTCGTAATCCTCAGCCGATGACGCCGGGCATGTTTGGCTATTCTGTTCTTCGTGCTTCGCAGGAGGGAATTTTTTTTAATGAGCTGTTTGATCTATTAAAAAAGTTTAATATTCCGCTTGAGGGTATACACACTGAAACGGGTCCCGGTGTATATGAAGCCGCCATACTTCATGCAGAAATACTGGAAGCAGCTGACCGCGCTGTACTTTTTAAAGCCGGAGTAAAGGAAATAGCTCACCGTCACGGACTGATCGCATCTTTCATGGCCAAGTGGAATGAAAACCTTCCCGGCTGCAGCGGACATGTTCATCAAAGCCTTTGGTCTGGCAACGGAAAAGAGAATTTATTCTTTGACAAGAAAAATAAAACCGGCATCAGTATATTGATGGAAAGTTATATAGCGGGGCAATTGTATTGTATGCCGTACATCCTCCCTATGTACGCTCCTACCATCAACAGTTATAAAAGATTGGTCGAGGGTGCGTGGGCTCCCACCACATTGACTTGGGGTATCGATAATCGCACAACGGCATTAAGGACGTTAACTGGTAACCGTAGTTCTGCAAGGCTTGAAACAAGAGTTGTGGGTTCTGATGTAAATCCTTACCTGGCAATGGCTGCCTGCCTTGCTTCAGGCTTATATGGAATAAAGAAAAAGCTGAAGTTAAAAACTCCGCCGACCAAAGGAAGCGGATATGCAGATAAAGCGAACGGAGTTTTGCCGCGAAACTTATGGGACGCGACACAGGCCATGAAGACATCCGCCGTATCCAGGGAATTATTTGGAGAAAATCTTGTCAATCATTTTATCGGAACAAGGGAATGGGAGTGGCGGCAATATTCAAAAGTGGTTACAGACTGGGAACTGAAACGATATTTTGAAATAATATAGCTTCCAATCTGAAAGAGCGATATAAAAAAATGTTACATGAACTTTGATAAAGTAGTTCAGTTCAACTTCCCGACAGTTATCCGTTTTGGCGCCGGGGCTGTAAAGGAATTACCTGCTTACATGCTGCAAAATAATTTAGCAGCGCCACTTATCGTTACAGATTCAAATATTGCACAACTATCTTTTTTCAAAACTATTGTTACCGGTCTGCAACAAAAAAATATATCAGTTGAAGTCTTTCACGATATTCACAAAAACCCCGTAAAATCAGACGTGTACAAAGGAACTAAAGCCTGGGACCAGTCCAAACGGGATTGTGTCATTGGCATAGGGGGTGGCTCGGCGTTAGATGTCGCACGGGCGATCGTGCTGCGCATATATCATCGCGAAGATCTTTTTAAATATGACGACCTGATTGGAGGCGATGCTTATGTCACCAACGAAGTCCCTCATTTCATTACCATACCGACCACCGCAGGCACCGGCAGCGAAACAGGACGAAGTGCTATTATCTCGGATGATGAAACGCGTCAAAAGAAGATATTGTTTTCACCAAAATTAATGGCAAAGATTGTTTTTGCAGATCCACTGCTCACCATGGATCTGCCTCCTTTTATGACTGCCGCCACCGGAATGGATGCACTGACCCATAATATGGAAGCATTTCTTGCAAAAAATTATCATCCTATTTGCGACGGCATTGCACTGGAAGGAATCTCATTGATAACAGATTCGCTCGAAACAGCGGTTAAGCATCCCGATCTTGCATCACGTAGTAAAATGCTGGTCGCTTCGATGATGGGCGCTATTGCATTTCAAAAGGGGTTGGGTGTGGTGCATTCACTGGCCCATCCTCTTTCTTCATTATTAGATACCCATCATGGTCTTGCCAATGCAGTCAATATACCTTATGGCATGCAATTCAATATTGCAGGATTTGAGGATAAATTCCGGCGCATCGCCCGGGCAATGGAATTAAAGGAAGAGACTGGAGAAGCAGTTGTGAAATACCTGTTCGATCTGAATGCAAACATTAATATCCCGCAAAAGCTAAGTGATATACACGTAAAGGAAAAGCACATCGACACGCTGGCTGATCTGGCCTTTGCAGATTTTGCACATCCAAATAATCCAAAGCCGGTTAGCCGGGAAGATTTCAGAAATTTGTACAGTAAAGCCCTGTAGTTTCATGAAGAGGAAAATCGGAATTAGTTATACAAGGACATTTTTTCAGAATTACTGGAATTGGTTCAGCCCACAAGACCTGTCAGATGATTTTGAGCTGGTGAAACTTTCCTTTGAGAAAAACAATACTGAAGATATATATAAGTGTGATGGATTTGTCCTGACAGGCGGTGTTGACGTCGATCCATCTTTTTATAATGGCGAAAGTGATTATAAAAATAAACCCGGGCTGTTTCAACCAGAGCGTGACCGGTTTGAAGCAAAAATCTATCAACATTCTCAATTACACAAATTGCCGGTATTGGGGATATGCAGGGGAATGCAATTGATAAATGTGCTGGAGGGAGGTAAACTGATACAGGACCTGGATAATGGTAATGCACGACACAGAAAGGAAGAATCGGACAAGGAACATCCTATAGTTGCTGACAACAACTCGCTGCTTTATAAGATCGCAGGCACGGGGTCAGGACATGTAAATAGTGCTCATCACCAGGCGATTGATCCTCTTGCAATTGGCGACAACCTGAAAGCGAATGCTTTTGATGACGATGACGAAAAGATCATTGAGGGCCTGGAATTTAATGATAAGACCGACAAAGGATTCATGATTTGTGTACAATGGCATCCGGAAAGAATGAAGGAAAGGGATCAAAATCCTTTTTCAGATAATTTAAAGAAACAATTTTTATCCGCCGTAAATGCCGCAAACTTAAAAAAATTGACAATTATAAATCCCGCTACCGAAGAAGTCATTACGGAAGTAGCTGAAGACACTGAGCTATCAATAAAAGAAAAATTCAACTTACTCCGGACCGGACAGCATCAATGGGCGTCTGCCGGGCTGGCAAAAAGATTGGAATGCATCGAAAGGTTTTATCAATCATTGGATACGGAAAGAGATGAGCTCGCCACAACACTTACCAGCGAAATGGGTAAACCGCTCCAGCAATCTCACAATGAACTTAAAGGTGCCCGCAGCAGGATAAAATTTTTCATTGATAATTCTTCCAGGTGGCTTGCCGACGAATGGGTAAATACAGAAGGACCGACTAAAGAAAAGATCAGTTACGAGCCGTTAGGCATTATCGCTAATATTTCTGCCTGGAACTATCCCTATCTCGTTGGAGTAAACGTATTTATTCCGGCACTAATAAGCGGCAATGCAGTTTTTTATAAGCCTTCCGAGTATGCAACACTTACGGGATTAGCAATTCAAAAACTATTATATCAATCTGGCATTCCGGAAAATGCTTTTCAGCTTGCTATTGGCAAGGGCGATGTGGGAGAAATGCTATTGCAGTTGCCTTTGGACGGATATTTTTTCACGGGCAGTTATCGGACCGGTAAGTACATAGCAGAAAAAGTTGCTTCCAAATTAGTTCCCTGCCAATTAGAATTAGGTGGAAAAGACCCGTTGTATGTAATGGATGATATTACCGACATTGATAAAGTTGCAGGTGCCGCACTTGAGGGAGTAGTGTACAATAATGGGCAAAGTTGCTGTGCGGTGGAAAGAATTTACGTGCATGAAAAGATATATGACCCATTCGTAAAATCTTATACAGAACAGGCTGAAAAATTAAAGATAGGCGACCCGATGGATGCGTCAACTGAGATTGGCCCCTTAAGCCGGAAAGAACAAAAAGATTTTTTGCAGGCACAGATCAATGATGCAAAGGAGAAGGGGGCGGTTATTGTATCAGGTGGAAATACCGTTGCCCGTAAAGGATATTTCATTGAACCCACCGTCATGGTTAACGTGAACCACAACATGAGAATAATGAAAGAAGAATCATTTGGGCCTGTTGTCGGTATTCAAAAAGTAAAAGATGATAACGAGGCTTTGCAACTAATGCAGGATACAGAATATGGGCTTACTTCCGCTATTTATTCTCAAAACTTTGAAAGGGCCGAAGCTATGATGAGACAAATCAATACCGGTACCGTTTACTGGAATTGCTGCGACAGGGTAAGTGCGTCGCTTCCATGGTCGGGCCGGAAGCATTCGGGATTGGGTGCTACCCTCTCTTACCAGGGTATCCGGGCGTTTGTTCTGCCAAAGGCTTACCATATCAGGGATACAAACTAAATATCAATACCGTTAATTATCGGTTGCTTTGCAAGAACAGCCATGTCTTTAGAGAAAATTAAAGACCTTTGCTATTAGTCTATTAAATTATCTATAATGAATATTGCCATTAGAAAATTTTATTACGGAGACATTCCTGAAGATAAATCTGGAGGTGATAATAGTGAGGGTTCTTCCAGGATCCCCCCTTCGGAAGGTGGGGGGGCTGATTGGCCCTTATGGGAAATATTCATTCGCAGCAAGCAGGGCCTTGATCATAAACATGCCGGCAGTCTTCATGCGGCCGATGCACAAATGGCGATTGAAAATGCAAGAGACGTTTATACCCGCCGGATGGAAGGAGTGAGTATTTGGGTGGTGGAGAGTAAATATATTCATGCGAGTAATCCCGATGAGGCAGAACAACTATACGAACCTGCAAATGACAAAATATATCGACATCCAACTTTTTATGATTTGCCTGATGAGGTAGGGCATATGTAAAACCCATCCTAAATCCTTCCCGAAGGGAAGGACTTACCCCACTCCGCTTATGGAACAACAATTCAACACCAAGGCATCTTCGAAAGTCTCTCCTTTGGAGGGATACAGAGAGGTTTATACACTTCATCTCGCTGACAATACTCTGATATTAGGTCATCGCAATAGTGAGTGGTGTGGTCACGGTCCCGTACTGGAGCAGGATATCGCCATTACTAACATCTCGCTGGATCTTATTGGGCAGGCCAGAAATTTTTACCAATACGCCGCAACAATAATGAATGCTCAAAAAGTCTCCCCGCCAATTGGCGGAGGAGATTTAGAGGGGGCCGTTACCGAAGACAGTTTCGCTTATTTTCGAAACAGCCCCGAGTTTAAAAATATTTTATTGGTAGAATTGCCGAAAGGCGACTGGGCGCAAACGATCCTGCGGCAATTTTTCTTTAGTTCATGGCAAAATTTACTGTTTGAAAAACTAAAAGAAAGTAATGATGAACAGTTATCTGCTATTGCGACTAAAGCATTAAAGGAAATCGCCTACCATCTTCGCTGGAGCAGCGAATGGGTAATACGTCTTGGGGATGGTACTGACGAAAGTCACCTACGGATGGAAAAAGCCATAGATGGATTATGGAATTATACCGAAGAAATGTTTATTCCTGTGGATTATGAATTGGAAACGCTGAACAATGGTATCGGTACAGATGTTGCATTATTAAAAGGGAGCTGGCTGCAAAACGTAAGAAAGATCTTTTCCGAAGCGGGACTTATCATTCCTTCAAGTTCAATGGTTCATACAGGAGGGAAGGAAGGAAAACATACAGAATACCTCGATCAGATCTTAAAAGAATTACAAGCGGTCGCAAGAGCTCACCCAACGGCAACATGGTAGAGCCCCCACCCCTAAAGGGGAGTAATTATGAATGAAGAGCATGAACATAGTATTGATGAAACGTCTTTAAACGAGGAAAAAAAGATCTGGTCAATTTTAAAAGATATTCCAGACCCGGAAGTTCCCGTTTTAACGGTGCAGGATCTGGGAATTATCAGGAATATAATATTGCACGATGATGAAGTTGAAGTTGTCATTACTCCCACTTACTCCGGCTGTCCTGCCATGGATATGATCGCTGCGAACATCCGTTTTGCATTATTGAAAAACGGATTTAAAAAAATTAAGATCACCACGGTTCTTTCCCCTGCGTGGACCACCGACTGGATGAGCGAGGAAGGCAAGCAAAAACTAAAGGAATATGGCATTGCTCCTCCAAATCCGAAACAACAGGTTTGCAACGATAAATTATTTGCGCACGATGAAGCCGTACAATGTCCCCATTGTGATTCCTGGCATACTCATCGCATCAGCGAGTTTGGTTCCACTGCCTGTAAGGCATTATACCAGTGCGATGATTGCGAAGAAACGTTTGATTATTTCAAATGTCACTAACGATCCTTTTAATATTTTTATAAGTATAAAAAAATTATGTGTGTAACCCAGGCTATCAAGGGAGTTGTCATTGCCCTAATTTTATAGGGTGCCAACAACTCCTTGTATGAGTATAGAGTAATGCCATCCAGTTGTGATTGCTCTAATTTTATAGAGTGCCAACAACTTCTTGTGAGTAAGGCCAATTATTTTTGTGGTTGTCATTGC
>Ga0137431_1000643_pt1 | contig 11856 bp, 11 predicted proteins | sample EasRivERMZT800_2_FD_104646 | JGI IMG/M metagenome (GOLD analysis project Ga0137431, IMG submission 104646) | Soil microbial communities from meander-bound floodplain in the East River, Colorado, USA - East River MetaG ERMZT800_2 | ecosystem: Environmental > Terrestrial > Soil > Floodplain ... | reverse complement strand
TTAATTCCAGATGTAGAAGGATTTAAGCTGCCCGCATTCTATGGTGGTCCGGTACAAATAGATAACATTCACTTTCTGCACCGGTATGCCAATGATATTCCCGGCGGAGAGGAAATAATGAAAGGTGTGTATTGGGGCGGCGATTTCAGCAAAGCGGTTGACCTGATTAAGAGCGGGGACCTGGATACTAATAAAATACGATTTTACATTGGCTATTCGGGTTGGAAAGATGGACAGCTCAACGAAGAAATAAAAGAGAAATCCTGGATCACCGTAGAAGCAAACCGAAAGTTGATTTTTCAAACTACCCCGGAAAACATATGGAAAGAGTCGCTTAAACATCTCGGTGGCGATTATGAAATGATGATTCATTTCCCTACCGATCCCCAACTGAACTGAACCCGGCTCCGCAGCGTGAATGGCCTAAGCCGGTCTTGCCGTTTATAAAACTAAAATAAAATAAGACAAACTTTGTTCGGGATCATTTTACCTTACTGACCCAGCCACTCTTTAAAGCCATTCACTCTTTCACGGCTGACAATGGTATCTGTTTTAGTAGCCGGCAATAGCTCAAGTTTTAATCTTCCTCCGAGCCAGGTGTGCACTTTGTTCACTGATTCGATATTTACTAGCAAGTGACGATTGATACGATAAAACTTGTTTGGCTGCAACTGTTCTTCCAATTGGGAAAGATTATTTTCAAGAAGGTATTTATTGTTGCTGAAGTCAATGGCATAGCAAAGTTTTCCATCAGCATAACAATAGGCGGTTGACTCGGTTTTCAGGTAGCTTAGCTGCTGGCCCCGTTTTATCAATAATCTTTCCCGGAATCGCACCGCATTCATTTCCTGCACCATCTTCAATATCTTATACGATAATCCATTTTCTTTCTGACCATAGAGCTTCCTGTATTTATCAACTGCTTGTTCCAGTTCCTTTTCATCAATTGGCTTCAGCAGGTAATCGATGCTGTTTACCTTAAACGCCTTTAAGGTATATTGATCAAATGCGGTAGTGAAAATAACCGGCGCCTTCACCCGGGTTTGTTGAAAAATGTCGAAGCTTAGTCCGTCGGCTAACTGGATATCCATAAAAATAAGATCAATATGCTCCGCGCCATCCAGGTATTTTGCGGCAGCCTCTACGCTGTCAATTTTTTTTACCACGTCCACTTCATCAATGATCGCATGCAGCATTTTAGACAGCCGGTTGGCTGCAGGTGCTTCATCTTCTATGATAACTACACGCATATCATTTTTCAATTAATGGAATAGAAACTGTAAAACTGGACCCGTTCTCAGTAACTTCAACTTCTCCGTTTCCGAGCAACTTGTAACGGTTGCGAATATTGTCCAGCCCAATTCCTGTAGATTCATTAACCTGGTTTTTTCTCTGCAGGTTGTTGCTTACCACCAGTTTTCCGTTGAGTGCCGTCACCTCAATCCTTAAAGGCTTATCAGAAGAAACAATATTATGCTTGATGGCATTTTCCATTAATATTTGTAATGAAAGAGGTACAATTCGTTTTTTCAGTCTTTCTGCGGGTACATTGATAATGACATCGAGATTATTACCAAATCTTGTTTGCAATAAGAATGCATACGCCTTTAACACATCCAGCTCTTCCTGTAATAAAATGCTTTGCTCATCTTTTACTTCCAGGATGTGCCGGTAGAGTTTCGATAATTGCTGTACAAAATCAACTGCCAGTCTCGGGTTTTCAGGAATAACAGAAATCAGCGTATTCAGGTTGTTGAAAAGGAAATGCGGATTTACCTGTGTCTTTAATGCATTCAGCTCAGCTTTGAGGCTTTCTCTTTTTAGTTTCTCCGTTTCCTCGACAGAATGACGCAACTGGTGCATGAAATAAATACTTTCATAGATAGCAATGATCATTACAGTACAAAAAATCGCGGCCGAATTAGAGTGAATAAGTTTATCCCCCAGCGTACGAAATGTTCCGTCCTTATTAAAAATATCATTTGCCAGCTGCCCAAGTATGCTATTGGTAACTATGGTGAACACAAGCATGATGGCCGACTGAAAGAATATTCTTTTTCTTACCTCATCAAAAAGTGGATACTTTCTGCGGCTATAGATCATTATGTACCGGTTGCCGATCCAAATCGTGGCAGTAATACCTAATGTTACCAGGTATTTGTCCAATGTGAGATAAGGTGGCCTGTTGAACCTGCAGCCAAAGAACACAATAGGTATGATAAATGCCAGAAGGGGAATGCCGATTGTCATTAGCAAACCATCATTAAATCCTATCCTGCAATTGTGCTTCTGCATACCGTAAAGTTACAGGAATTAAAAAGTCACCACATAATTGACATTCGGGAAAAATCCGATCTGGTTGATCACGTCTATTGTACCATTGTTGGGATCTAAAGTTCTTATATAAATATTTTCCCTGTTTGTCAGATTTTGCAAATCAATATACCATTTCTGCGTAGTTTTTTTGCCATTGCGGTTGTAAGATAGTTTAAGATCCCAGCGCAGATATGGATCATTTTGCAGGCTATATGCCTCGTCTTCTTTAAATATTACATGACCGGCTGCGACTGACGCTGCAAGATCAAATGGCGTATATCGCTGCCCGCCTGCTAATGCAATTTTCGTGTCAATGCCAAAAGATGTTTTCTCTTTTAATTTAAACTCCTTTCCTGCCAGTAAATTCAACACATAGTTGCTGTTGAAAACTGTATTGCGCCATACATTATCACTTCCCTTATACTTTGATTCAAAAGCAGAGGCGGTGAACAGGTAATAAAATCCCTTATCCAAAAATCTTTCTACGGTCAACTCCACACCATAATTATAGCCCTTTCCCTCATTTACCAGGTTTGTTTTATCGGGAAAATAGAAATCGGCCCCCGCATTCAGCATGCTGAAAGAAGACTTTGTTTTTTCCACCGCCGCGTTATAAATGTACTGGCCATACACTTCAGCCTTCACCCGTAGATGCTTTGAAAAATTAATATCATACCCTAATACACCATGTGCACTCTTTACAAATCTCAGCTCCTGATTAGTCAATTCAATTTGTCCGTTGTTGTTTTGGGTTTCATAAAAATAGACTTCCAGCGGCTGTGTCTGGCTGTGCAAACCAGCGCCAATGGCCAGGGATTGATTTGGTTTAAACTGGTATTTAATATTCCACCTGGGCTCGATGCTTTGAGAATTATTTAGTGTGAACACCTGCTGATATACACCGAAGTTGGAAGACAATTTATCAGAAAAGCGATGTGCAAAGTTGACAAAGCCCTTCAGCAAAATTGCATTTTCATTTGCATCAAAAAAAGTGACCAGGACAGAATCCCCATCGGGAATATAATCGTTTCTTAAAATCAATCTATTAAAATCTGCCACCAGGCCTGTCGTTAGCTGATTTTTTGAATTGAACTTTTTATTAAAAGTATAGCCTGCAGAATATTTTACCTGTGTATTCTTTTTATAATACGCTGTTTTATCTGGTTTGGGCACATTGAAAAAATCTTCACGATACTCCGAATCAAAGCCGGATACAGCCAGCGTGAGTTTTCCCGAAGTGCCGGGGTTAAAAAAGTATAAATGTGTGAGTCCGGTCACACCTGTCCACGATTGAAAATATCTTTCACGAAGGCTTCCATCATCAGTAGAATACAAATTGTCTTCATCAATGGCTTCAAACTTTATATGACTTTCTCCACCAAGGCCGAATAAACTAAATGTCCCTGCTTTCTTTGTGGGAATATTCACTTTAAAATTTATATCCTGGTAATAGGGTGTGGCCGAACCTGTACCAACATCCAGTCCGAGTTTCTGAATGGTTGCCACCATTGAGTAACGATAGTTGACCAGAAAAGATGATTTCGTTTGTGTACTCAATGGGCCTTCCGCGCCAAATTCAAAGCCATTAAAACCCATTCCACCGAGGAACTCATACCTTTCATTATTGCCATTTCTCATCCTGAGATCAAACACTCCGGCCATCGCATTACCATATTGTGCAGGAAAAGCGCTGGTGATAAAATCTGAATTCTTCAATGTATTTGTATTTAACATCGTAACCGGACCACCGGTAGAACCAAGCGTACTATAGTGATTAGGATTGGGAATATCAATTCCTTCCATACGCCAAAGAACGCCGGATGGCGAATTGCCGCGGATAATGATATCATTTCTCGCATCATTGCTTCCACTTACCCCCGCAAAATTCTGGGCCATCCGGCTTGGGTCATTTCTTGTTCCCGAATATCGCACTGCTTCATCTACGCTAAATTGCCTGGCACTTACTACCGCCGCATCATTCAATGCTTTGTTCTTTAGTCTTGCTGATCTTACAATTACTTCTTCTAACTTTTTAATTTTCTCTTTTAGTTTTATTTCTACCACCACTTCTTTGGAAGATGTCACTTCTATATTCCTGATCACGGCCTCGTCATACCCAATTAAGCTAACTTTTATTGTTTGTCGACCGATAGGAATATTTTTCAGTTTGAAATTACCCAGTGAATCTGTAATGTCGCCGTTTGAATTATAACCGTCTATAATTACCGTTGCATTACTCAAAACATTTCCCGATTGCTCATCGATAATCGTTCCTTTTACTGTTTGAGTAAATTTTACGTTCTGCGCAAAGATGATCGCCGAAGTAAATACCATCATTATAAAAAATGAAATTCTTTTCATAGCTGAGGTTTTGCTGGTCAAAAATCAACAACGGCCTATTTATTCCTGTTGTTATACTCTTCTACCGCTCCCCTGAATTGTGAAAGATCGCCATTAACTGTTTTGGCTTTATCAATAGCTGCTGTGCAATCGGCAAAACTTGTGGCAGCAATTTCCTGGACATTTTTCTTAGAGACTAGTTTCAGTTGTTTATCGATACTATTGTAGATAAAATAATCGTTTGGCTTGCCATTCGTTCCGCTGGAAAGTATGGCTTCACTCCCATTATAAGTGACTTTGCCGGATGCATCGCTGGATTTTTGCAAAAAGCTTAGTTCACCCTCGCAGAGCACCTTAAAAAAATCGCCTTTGATGCAAATGTATTTTGTTCCTTCAATCCCGGCAGCGAGCAGCTCTGTTCCATCATAGGTGCTTTTCTCTTCAGCTCCCGTTATAAATGTTACAGAGGCGTTTTTACGGATATTGTCTTTGATCAGGCCGGAGTGGCTGCTGCCATCGGTGAGAACAATGGTTCCCCGGGTAAATCCTTTGGGAACTTCGGTCTGGGCCTCCGTCTCCAAAAAAACAAGACTAAGAACGGTAACTGCCAGGGTGTTTAATATTTTCATAACTGTGGTTTTTAGCTTAATGAAATGGTATTACTGAATCCGGTACAAGCTAACCGCAGCAGCACAAGCAGGCAAGGAAAAAGGAGTGAGTTGAGGAAACGGAGGATTAAGTTGAAAAAAATGAAATAAGTAGTGCCGCGGTTTCGAACGGTGGCACCCTCGTTAAAAGCAAAAATCAGGATCAACGAGAAGAAAAAGGCTCTATCGGCAAGTCATTTCTTTTAAACTATGCGGCCTTTTCTTTTTGCATAAAAATAGTTTGACACAAATACAATAATCAATATCAGCAGGCCGAAAAATTCTCTTGTATCTTCTATCCAGGGCTTGGTTGCCTGCATGCTGCCGGCAATATTTTCGGCGTTGTGTTCCTGAATCCAGTCCAGCACCCCATCTTTTGTAAAAAAAAGATACAGTGCATAACCTCCATAAACAATTATCCCGAGCAGATATGCGACAGAATAAAATTTGTTGGCAGCAGCCAGCCAGCATAAAATAGCTGCGTATAAATAAATGGGAATCCAGACGTAAGGATCGGGGTCGTTGTATTGGAGACCGGCAGAGATCAGAAATAGCACACCAAACAGGATGTTGAATATTTTCATGGCTCAAACATACAAAAAGCCCTCCCAATTCTTTGACTTGCTCAGAACAGGAGGGCAATTAACAGTTTTCACAATCCGGATAGGCTGGTTTTTCGCCAGTCTATTCTGCCCCTCATTTCCTTTATCTGGTGGAAGAGGCTACTTTGTCCATTAGGCAGTTTCTACCGGGATTGCTCCTTCGGCCAATAGGGTGACTTTGTTGCTCAACACTTCAACAAAGCCGCCCTTTATATCAAAGTACGCGAAATGATTTTGTTTATCCTTTAAAACTTTTACACGCCCCGCTTTCAGGGCGCTTACCAGCGGCGCATGCCTGTCAAGCACTTCAAAGCTGCCACCAATACCAGGCATTTGTACACCGTATACCTCGCCACTGTATAATTTTTTTTCGGGTGTCAATATTTCGAGATTCATACGCTAAAATCGTAAAGGAGCATTTAGAACCTTAAAGCCTTAAACACTTCAAAGTTGGTTAGAGAATAATTTACACCATTTAGCTGCTCGCCACCTAACATTTTCCGCCGGGGATCGGATCAGAATGTGGAAGAGCGCGACACAATCCCGCATTAGGCGGCACCATGAAAGGCTGCAGTTGGTAACACAATAATCAACAAATTACGACAAAAAGCCATCAAATACTTAATGATTATCCAACTCAGGTTCGCCTTCAGGGGACGGGGCTTTATCCCTGCATCTGGGCCATCAGCTTTTTACCTTTTTCCATCGCATCGTCAATGGTTCCTACCAGGTTAAACGCAGCTTCGGGCATTTCGTCCACTTCACCATCCATGATCATATTAAAACCACGAATCGTTTCCTCAATCGGAACCATAACTCCCTTTAGACCCGTAAATGCTTCAGCTACATGGAAAGGCTGTGAAAGAAACCGCTGTACCTTGCGGGCACGGGAAACCACCAGTTTATCATCATCGCTCAATTCATCCAAACCAAGGATAGCGATAATATCCTGCAATTCTTTATAACGTTGCAATATTCCTTTAACCCTGTTGGCACAATCGTAATGCTGGTCTCCCACTATTTTCGGAGTAAGGATTCGGGAAGTAGAATCCAGTGGGTCCACTGCAGGATAGATTCCGAGGTCAGCGATCTTACGACTTAATACCGTGGTGGCATCCAGGTGAGCAAACGTAGTGGCCGGAGCCGGATCGGGTAAGTCGTCGGCGGGCACATATACCGCCTGAACGGAAGTGATGGAGCCATTCCTGGTGGAAGTGATGCGCTCCTGCATGAGTCCCATTTCAGTAGCCAATGTAGGCTGATAGCCCACTGCCGAAGGCATCCGGCCCAGCAAGGCTGAAACTTCCGAACCCGCTTGAGTAAAGCGGAAGATATTGTCCACGAAAAACAGGATATCGCGCCCCTTACCTTCACCTTCGCCGTCCCGGTAATATTCGGCAATTGTCAAACCTGATAGTGCCACCCTGGCACGGGCACCCGGAGGCTCATTCATCTGTCCAAATACAAAAGTGGCTTTCGACTCAGACAATTCTTTCATATCAACTTTGCTCAAATCCCAACCGCCTTCCGCCATACTATGTTTAAACGCCTCTCCATATTTCATAATTCCGGCCTCAATCATTTCTCTCATCAGGTCGTTTCCTTCACGGGTACGTTCTCCAACACCGGCAAATACTGATACACCAGAATACACTTTCGCAATATTGTTGATGAGCTCCTGGATAATCACCGTTTTTCCCACGCCGGCGCCGCCAAACAAACCAATCTTTCCGCCCTTTGCATAAGGCTCAATCAGGTCGATAACTTTAATGCCGGTAAACAAAACTTCAGTAGCAGTGCTCAGGTTTTCAAATGTTGGGGGCCTTGCATGAATGGGACGGCCATTTTCTTTCGACACAGCCGGCAATCCATCAATCGCGTCTCCCGTTACATTAAACAGACGGCCTTTTATGGCTTCACCGATTGGCATAGCTATTGCCTTGCCCGTGTCGGTCACTTTTGTTCCTCTAACCAATCCCTCGGTACCTTCCATTGCAATTGTACGAACACTATCCTCGCCAAGATGCTGTTGCACTTCCAGGACAAGCGTATCCCCATTTTCCTTTTTCAGTTCCAGCGCATTGTAAATTTCAGGGAGGATGCTTTCAAATTGCACGTCAACCACCGCACCAATGATTTGCTTTATTTTTCCAACGTTTGCCATACGAAATATTTATTGAAAATGGTCAGATTTTAGCCAGTCTTCCGCCAACGGCGGCAAAGGTAAGGGAGTGAAATCAATGTGCAAATTTGTTCCCACGGAACCCTTCATTGCCTCCTTGAACATAGGTATTTGTAAAATACGGGGTTTAGCAGTGTAAGCATTGCCGACAAACTTTTTTTGCTGAATTGTTTGCCTCGCAAAGCTGTATGCATATAGTCTTCAGTATTCCAGCCGCTTCTGCAAGCGCCGTGCTATGTTTCATTTGCAGGGGCATAATCTTTGTAAAACATATTGCATGAACAAAATACTTTTTTTCGTACCCGTAATTCTGATCTTGTTGATGGCGTGCAACAATGCCACTACTACTGAAGCTGAAGAAAGCACAGTAACCACCCAAAAAAATAAAAAGATCTCTTCAAGAAATTTCAGTATCAACCGCTCTAATTCCTACAATGACCTTTTCCTTGATAGCATGTCTGTGGAAAAAATTATCGCGGATAAAAAAAATCCCGATTCAGTTGCTGATCGTATTCGAAGCTTTTACAACACAAGAAATTACCAGTTTGCGTGGTTCTCGGGCGATGGACTTACGGAACAGGCATTCGGTTTTTGGAACCTTTACAATCAATACCTGGCCTCAACAAAGGATACCAGTCTCAACAATAAGACATTTAGAAAAACAATGAACAAACTTGTTGCCGAAGACAGCCTCTTCCCGAATTCAAAGAATAAAAAATTCATCGATACTGAGATTATGCTTACTTCTCAGTTCATTCGTTATGCTTTAATGGCTTATGAACCATCATACTTGAAGAGAAAAGAAATGGAACGCTTTGTGCCGGTAGTAAGGCAGGATGCGATCCACCTGGCCGACTCATTACTGAATAAAAAACATAAAGATGATAAGTATTACGAAAAAGTGAACCCAACATATGGACTCCTGAAAGATCAACTGGAGATATATCATGATATATATAATGAAGGAGGCTGGCCGCTCATTAAAGGTAAATCCAAAAGTTATAAGAAAGGGATGAAAACACCTGAGATAGCTGCCATAAAAAAAAGACTTCAACTTACGGGTGACATGCAAGGCCGGGACAGTTCGCAGTTTTTTTCTGACTCTACGCAATCCGGAGTGAAAAGGTTTCAGCGCCGACATGGATTAACGCCCACTGGTATTGTAGACAAACTGACATTGCGGGAATTGAATGTGCCGGTACTACAACGAATCAAACAGCTTCTGATAAATATGGATCGAATGCGGTGGCTCCCACAGGAGCAGGATGGAACTATGATCATGGTGAACATCCCGGCATTTACGCTTCATGTCATAGAGGGAAAAGTCGAAGTCTTTAATATGGATGTAGTCGTAGGCAAGGAAGGTCACAATACAAGAATATTTACCGGTAAACTGAGCCAGGTGGTGTTTAATCCGCATTGGAATGTTCCGCGCAGTATAGTGGAGAAAGAAATATTACCGGAAATAGAAAAAGATCCTGATTATCTCGAAAAAGAAAATATGGAAATAACCGGTGAAACCGAGGATGGATTGCCGGAAATACGCCAAAAGCCCGGCGCCAAAAACGCCCTGGGAGAGATAAAGTTTATTTTTCCAAACAGTTATGACATTTATTTTCACGACACCCCGGCAAAAAGTTTATTCAAAAAGGATAAAAGGGCATTCAGTCATGGATGCATTCGGCTCAGCAAGCCCATTCAACTGGCGCAGTACCTTTTAAATGATCAGCCGGGATGGGACCTGTCGAAGATAAAAGAGGCAATGAACGGCGACGAAGAGAAATTTGTAACCCTAAAAAAAACGGTCCCGGTTTTAATTACATACTATACGGCATGGGTGGATGAGGAAGGAGTACTCAACTTCCGTGAAGATATTTATGACCATGACCTGGAATTAAGCAGAAAGATGTTTACCGACACTATTAATAGCAGTTACATGTTAGCCAAAAAATCTTCAAAAAAGCCATGATACTCTTCATCCATCTGCAATGGGCATAGGAAACCACAGCATACTCCAAATTGTAATACTTCTGAATAGTTGACCTGGCGGGTAACATCTTAGTATTGTCATAGCTAAAGAAAATATTTTTCTGGTCGTTGTCCTCAATCAGTTCCATTGTTCGTCTGTTAATAAATACGTTTTTATAAATCTTAAAGCACACATTATGGAAAAGTTCATGTTTATTTTTCATGGCGGACAAATGGATGGCGCAAGCCCCGAACAAATGCAGGCACATATGGGCAAATGGCTGGCCTGGATAGATAAATTGTCTAAAACAGATCAGTATGTTGCCGGGGAGCCACTGCTGCCAGGCGGAAAATTAGTAAGTGGCAGCGGTGGTAAAACAGTAACCGATGGTCCCTATACCGAAGGCAAAGAAGTGGTGGGGGGCTTTTTTATTATCAAGGCAAAAGATATGACTGAGGCGGTAACCATCGCAAAAGATTGTCCTGATTATGAGCTGGGAGGGAGTGTACAGGTTAGAGAAGTGATGAAAATTGAAATGTAATTCGTCAGATTCCGGTAAATCAATCAGGGGCTGTCTCAAAAGTACGATTGGTTGTCACATTGAGCGTTTCGAAATATTGACGATCAAACCATCGGCCCTGGACAAGCTCAGGCTGACACTACTTTGAGACAGCCCCTGTTTTCTTGTCACAAACTCCAAAATCTTTTCAACATAGCTTTGCCAAAGAGTAGACCCGGGCAAATTGCATTTAGAGCGGATCAGTTAAATAAGGAAAAAAGGTTTACTTTTTGTCCGATTTGACAATGGTTTTTCGTCATTCGAGAGTATTGGAATCCCTTACCGAAACTTTCAAAAAAATTAAACGGAAACGATAAACTAAAGCAGTTAATTCACTTTAAAACTTTTATTATGTACAAACTATTTTTACCGGCACTACTTATCTTTTTTGGATTTTCCATTACAAATAATGAATTGACGGAAAAGGAAAAGAAAGATGCCATCAGCTATTTTAAAGAAACCCAAAATAAGCTGGCTGAAGAAATAAAAGGATTGTCGGAAAACCAATTGAACTGGAAACCAGCTGACAGTGTATGGAGCGCTGCAAATTGCGTAGAGCATATCACATTATCAGAAAAAAATATTTTTGACTGGGCCATGAGTACATTGCAGGGTAACGCCGATCCGGCCAAACGGTCGCAATTGAAATATGACGACGCTGGCGTAAAGAAAATTATTACGGACAGGTCATTTAGGGTTAAAACGAGAGAAGGATTTATCCCAACAGGTCAGTTTGGAAATGCCGCGCAAACCATGGTTGTTTTTAATGAAAGGAGAGAAGGCCTGATTAAGTACATGAAGGATACAAAGGATGATCTGCGCAACCATTTTGCCGAATCACCTCTGGGGCTTATGGATACCTACCAGCTGTTGATATTCCTGAGTGGCCATACTGAACGGCATACTGCGCAGATTGCAGAATTGAAATCAAATCCCGGTTTCCCCAAGCAATAGGGGCGTCCAACACAGGTTAATGGCAAAGGACCTTTTTCGCCGGTGACGGATTGATATGCCGCCAATGTCTGTCTCTACAAAGGCGGTATTCAATCAATTACAAACATGGGGCAGTTTGAGTGCAGTGGATGTTTCAATCGAAATCGTCATTCATGCACCGCTTGAAACAGTGGCCGGGCTTGCATCTAATCCCGACAATGCATTGCTTTGGTATGTGAATATCAATCCGTTGTGTGGAAAACTCAGCCGCCCCTGCAAATTGGTTCAGAAAATGCTTTCAATGCACA
>Ga0137431_1000642_pt1 | contig 11864 bp, 3 predicted proteins | sample EasRivERMZT800_2_FD_104646 | JGI IMG/M metagenome (GOLD analysis project Ga0137431, IMG submission 104646) | Soil microbial communities from meander-bound floodplain in the East River, Colorado, USA - East River MetaG ERMZT800_2 | ecosystem: Environmental > Terrestrial > Soil > Floodplain ... | reverse complement strand
GTTCAACAACGGGGCGACGCTGAAGTTCATGTCCGGCGGCGGCAGCGACAAGAGCCGGGCGGGATTCACCTCAAGAGTAGTGGTGATCACCGAAACGGACGGCATGGACCAATCGGGGGCCACCAGTCGGGAGAGCGACAAGATCACCCAGCTCGAAGCGCGAACCCGGGCTTACGGCCGCCGCAAGCGCATCTACATGGAGTGCACGGTCAGCACCGAACGTGGCCGGACCTGGCAGGAATATCACAAGTCCACGCGGAGCCGCATCGTCCTGCCCTGTCCTCATTGCCAGAAATGGGTCAGTCCCGAACGAGAACATCTGGTCGGTTGGCAGGATGCGCCGTCGCAGGCCAAGGCCTGTGAAACGGGTGCCTTCGCCTGTCCCGAATGCAAACAGCTCTGGAGCGACGCGGACCGCGTCACGGCCAATCAGAGCGCCAGACTTCTGCACGCCGGACAGAGCATCGCCCCCGATGGAACGATACGGGGCGAGCCAACCGCCGGCGACACCCTGGGCTTCCGCTGGTCGGGTGTGCACAACCTGTTCCTCGCACCCGGCGATCTGGCCGCCGACGAGTGGCGGGCGGTTCGTGCCGTGGATGAAGAGAACGCCGAGCGGGAGATGCGCCAGTTCGTCTGGTGCATCCCGGTGGCCGCGACGAAACAGGACGAGGTCTCCCTGGAGATCACCGACATCGTCTCCCGCGGCGTGGGCCTGCCGCCGGGCGTCGTGCCGGAAAACACCCTGTGGCTCACCGCCGGGGTCGACATCGGCAAGTATCTCATCCACTGGGTCGTCGTGGCCTGGGGAGAACAGGCCACCGGTCAGATTATCGACTACGGCCGGATCGAGACCGCCTGTGACGACCTGGGGCTCGAACCGGCCGTGCTTCAGGCACTGAAGCAGTTTCGGGAGATGGCAATCAACGGCTGGCCGATCGGGACGATCGAATCATCTGAGGTGCGAGCGATCGACTGCGTATGGGTCGATTCGGCCTATCTGCCCGAAGTGGTGCACGAGTTCTGCCGTCAATCGGGGCCTCCGTTCTTTCCCTCCATCGGGCGGGGCGCCACTCAGCCGAGGCGACACGGGGTGCCTCGAGGTACGGCCACCGGCTCTCAAGTCCGCGCGGTCGGGGAGGGCTTCAATGTTTGCTGGCTCCCCGCTGAACAGATCCACCGCATGGAAGTGGACGCCGATCATTGGAAGACTTGGGTACAGCAGCGGCTGCGCACGCCCCTAGGGCAGTCCGGAGCGATGACGCTGTATCGGGCGGCGCCGTCGGAGCATCTGTCATTGGCTCGACACCTGACTGCCGAGCACAAAGTGGAGGCCTACGTCGCCGGAAAGGGCGTGGTCGTGCAGTGGGAACGGGTACGGCGCCAGAACCATTGGCTCGATGCTTTGTACAACGCCTGCGCCGCGGGGTATTTCTGCGGGGCGCGGCTGGTGGGCGAGGCTACGGCGGAGCCGTCTCGGCCTACATCTCTTCAAGTCTCCTCGATATATGACGGAATCGGCACCGGTGGCCGGCCCTGGATCGACGTGGATCGATACCGGGATATGACAGAGCGGCTGTTGGGTGGGCGGTGACGCTGCACCCCGTCGCCGCGACCATCTCGCGCTGAGAGCCGTTACCGAAACGATGCGAAGTCGAAGTTGGACGGGAGTGTAGTCGCACGCTGATCTCATGGTGTTTAAGGATCAGCCATTTCAATTCTGACCAGCCCTCTGAAGCCTCTAGTCTACCAGAACAAACCACCCAAACCGCGCGGATTCGATTGATTCTACGTTATCGGGCCAAAAAAGTAATTCCCAATTTGACGACGCGGCGGTAGAATACACAGAAGTAAAGTCTCCCGGGTTCGGCTTTTTTCATTGCAGTGGTGTTTCACGGACGCCACTTTCGTGCTGCGAGAGAATCCGTGAGGATCGCGACGGAGGTTAGACGGGCACTTCGCCGCGAAACGTCCTGCGGCAATGAACGTTCATTCAAAAAAGAGGGTTCTGAAATGAGAGGTAAGATCCTGATCCTGCTGGCGATCACGGTACTCGCCGGTTTTCAAGTGCAAGCAAAAGCCCAAAGTCTGGGCACGGCGGGGGACTTTGCGGTCCTGGGCGGCTCGAGGGTGACCAATACCGGCGCGAGCGTTGTCAGCGGAGATCTGGGGGTCTGGCCAGGTTCCGCGATCACTGGCTTTCCACCGGGTATCGTCGTTCCTCCGGGCACAACACACGCCGATAACGCGGTCGCGGAACAGGCTCAGAGTGATCTCACCACTGCATACAATTCCCTAGCGGGAATGGCGTGCAATACCAATTTGACGGGTCAGGATTTGGGTGGACTCACGCTCACGCCGGGCGTCTATTGTTTTTCATCGTCTGCTCAGTTGACGGGAACACTCACTCTCGACGCCCAGGGCAACGGCAATGCGCTCTTCGTTTTCCAAATGGGCAGCACGATCACGACCGCAAGCAACTCGTCTGTTCTGCTGACCAATGGCGGTCAAGCATGCAACGTGTTTTGGCAGGTCGGCAGTTCGGCGACTCTCGGCACTGCCACTGCGTTCGTGGGAAACATTCTCGCGCTCACCAGCATTACTCTGACTACCGGCGCCGACGTGTCCGGAAGGGCTTTGGCGCGGAATGGTGCCGTGACGATGGATACCAACAAGGTCTCCATCACCTGTGCGCCATGCCTTTCCGACGCGGATTGTCCGCCGGCGGTGCCCGTCTGTGAAACATTGACGGGCCTGTGCGGCCCCTGCCTCACCGACGGGGACTGCGACGACGGGCTTTTCTGCAACGGCGACGAGACCTGCGTGTCCGGGGCGTGCCAGGCGGGCAGCGACCAGTGCCTGCCCCCCCAGGGGTGCGACGAAGACGTGGATGTTTGCGCGCCATGTCTTTTGGACGAGGATTGTCCGCCGCCGGCGCCCTTCTGTGACACATCGACGGAGCCGAGCCAGTGCGTCCTCTGCCTCGCCGACGTGGACTGCGACGACGGGCTTTCCTGCAACGGCACTGAGACCTGCGTGTCGGCGGCGTGCCAGGCGGGCACCCCGTGCCCGACACCGCCGACCATCACGCATTGCCCAGATCCGATCACGCTGGATCGCGGCGACAAGATTTGCAACGACGACGTGCAGGAGTGGCTGGACAGCTTCACCGCGGAGAGCATCTGCGGGCCGGTGGTGCTCTCGAATGACGCGCCGCCGTGCGGCTTCCCCGCGGGCGCGACGACGACGGTAACCTTCACCGCGACGGACGAGTGCGGGTTGGAGACCGCGTGTTCATCGACGATTACCGTCGAACCGCTGCGTCGCGTGACGTTCGATCAAAAGGGCAGCCTGCTGATCTTCTCCAAGGTGGAGATTCTCTGGGATTCGGACGGCAATCTCATTCAGGACACGTTCCTCGATGTCACCAACGACTATCCCGGCGCGGTGGCCGTGCAGGCGTACTACATCAACGGCGACATTGAACTCGAAGAGCGGACCGATGACGCCGGGAACGTCACTCAGAATTTCGAGCCCGGTTGGAACACCGCCGACTGCCGGTTTGCATTAACCGCCAATCAGCCGCACTACTGGTCGGCGGCCAGGGGAAGCGACAAGTGCCAGCCGTTTACGGTGGTGGATGCGGAGGGTCCCGGTCGGCCCGATGCCGAGACGGATGGCGCGACCCGTATCCTGCGCGGCTACGTAGTGATGTGGGCCGTCGAATTCAACGAATCCGAAAACCTGTGGGAGGAGATCCGCTGGAACCACCTCAAGGGCGATGCGGTCATCGTGAACTACCAAAACGGCACGGCCTGGGAATACAACGCCTGGTCGGCGCAGGCCACCGATTGCGTCGCCCACGGCGAGCCGCTTCTCGATTGCGCCCGATTTGATGACAACGGCGTATGTTGCGAGGCGGAAGTCATTCCGGGCAATCTGGGCCTGGACGGTTTCCAATATGACATCGCGTTCGATCAGCTGATTCTGGACTTCTACGGATCAGGCGCCGACGTGTTTTCAGGAGGCGGAGTGACCGCATCGGTCGATACCGATCTGACCGTCCACGCCGTTGACGCGGATCTTCGTCAGGACGGATGCGGGCCGGTGCTCACCAAGATCGAAGCCGAAATCTGGAACGAGTTCGAGACCAAGTTCTCCGGCACGCGCCGCTGCATCTGCTGCTGGGACCAGACTATGCTCAGCGACTGGGTGCGCTCGGAGGCGATTCCGAACCACTTCAAGCGCTCGGCCCTGCGCACCGACAAGGGCAAGGCCCGCCTCGACGGCGTCTACAGCACCGAATGCGATTACGAAGAGATCTGTGGTCCCAGCGCATTCCAGAAGAAGTGGAGCTGCGGCTTGAACACCCCGTACAGTAGCTGGAGCCAGGACGCCGCGATCCTCGGACTGGCCACCAAGTTCATCGCCTTCAGCGGCGGTTTGACCGATCAGGCGACTGCGGGAATGAACCTGGTCGGTGCCGGTCGCGAAGCCGGCACCATTATCTGGGATGTATCCAAAGGCGATACGGAAGAGTTGCGGACGCCTCGCCAGTCTCCGGTTCGGGAAGGGTCGATGGAACGGACGGAGGGCGTCGAAAAGGAGGGATCGCCTCGGTAAAACCGGTTGAAAGAGCGCAATACGAGCGAGCGGACCGAGAACCGAACATTTTTCCTGCCCTTGATCGCCCTGCTCTACCGCGCTGGGCTGCGGAAGCCCTCAGCCTCTATCACAAGGACCTCGAACTCAACGAAGGCAGCGTTCGCGTGCTCCACGGCAAGGGTAAGCGATCACGCACCGTCGGCTTGGACCCCGGCGCCTCCGCCATCATCGAGCGATGGCTCGACGCGCGGTCGCGTCTGGGTCTCCACGGTCGCCACCCGGTGTTCTGTACGCTCAAAGGTCACCGGATGACTGACGCCTACGTCCGGGTCATGCTCAAACGTCTGGCCGCACGGGCCGGAATCGACAAGCGCGTCCACGCTCACGGCCTCCGTCACACCCACGCCGCTCAACTCCGCGCCGAAGGCGTCGACATTGCCATCATCTCCCGCCAGCTCGGCCACAGCAGCATCGCCACCACCGCCCGTTACCTCGACCACCTCGCGCCCAGAGCCGTGATCGAGACGATGCGCGGACGAAACTGGGCGGGAGCGTAGACCCATACTGATCATGTGCTGTTTGGGACGTTAGCCCCCCACGCCGCTCAGCTCCGGCGACGGGCCCGACCAGCTCCGGGGCAGTACGCACCCCCAGGACTCCCAGCGAGTTCCAGATCTCTTTCGGAGATGTTTCGAGTTAAGGGCACGGCAAAGCGTGTCAAGAGCAAGATCCTCTACTCGATGGCTTGCGACCTGGCCGAGGAGCCCGGAATTGACCTCCAAGGCAAGTGATCTTTTTCTCTCGAACCGGGACCCGGCTCGCAACGTCGCGGGTTCGGGCCTCGTGAAGCGGGCGGTTCCAGCCTCAACGTATAAAGCAGCAATTCTGCGTTTGGGTTTTGTTTGTAGCCTAAACAGGCGACTTGTTTCTCTCGCCCACAATAGCGTACTCTAGAAGAGCGTTCAGATTCGATGTTCTCGGCCGACTCTGGCGTAGTCGGCATGGAACTGTTCGGATGACTAGCTAGAAGGCAACCCGGCCAGGCCGGGGGGGCCGGCTAAAGAGTAAGCCGACGTGGTTGGACACATGTGTTCTACCACGTCGGCTTTTTTTTTGCGTTCGACGGCGCGGAACGACCGTGACTTGGCGTGTTGGGACGCACGCTGGACGGTTGATGGTTGATTCCATGTTCTCGCACTTCCTTTTTTCAGGAGATGAACCGTGCAAACCAACACATTGCGTCCGATCGGTTCCGCTTTTGGGTGCGCGCATAGCTTGAGAATGGTCTTTTCGCGGCTTGCAGGGATCAGGCCGCTGGGGGCGACCCGCGGACTTGCCGCGCCAAGAATCCCAGGCTTGGCGTGGGCACTGGTTGCCGCACTCGGCACGATCATGGCCGGGGCGACGACCCGCGGTCAGGGGCACGCTCGCCCCGACTCACTGGGGGTTCTGGCCGGTTCCGATGCCCAACTGCGCGACAACATCGACCAGGATTCAATCGGGGGCGGGTGCATCAAGTTCGGGCTCGTGCCCGTGAACCCGTATCCGGGCGGCGGGAGCTACCCCGCTGGGACGACTCTGGGCCCCAACTCGATCACGCTGCCGGGCTGCGGCGCACAGTGCGTCTGGCTCGAGACGCGGATCAGCAACTGGGCGTGCTCCGGCGGCACCATGGGGACGTGGGTAGCGAGGATTGGTCCGGAGAGCGTCCTTCCGGCCGGTATCGAGAAGTGTGATCGCGCGTGCGCGAGCGCGGCCAATTGCACGGCGGCGGGTTTCGGCCCCGGCACGGGCGCGGACTGCGGCACGTACGAGCCGGGCTTATGCAACCAGGCGTTCATGCAGCAGGCCGCCCAGCAGCCCACGGCGATGAATTTCGATATCGAGGCCTGCAATGCCACGAATCTGGAGTGCGGCGGTACTCAAACTGTGAATCCGGGGCTCGTCGACACGGGCAGCGTTCGCTACGGCTCGACGGCGGTGGTCAACGTGACCGCCGGGTTCTCGGGCAGCGCGACGATCAATTTCCAGAATCCGAACGTCGACACCCTCTTCCAGGACGGTAACCAGACGCAGATCCCCATTGGCCAGCTCGTGGGTGCGACGATCACCGTCCCCGCCGCCGGTTCATGCTGCTTTGGCCTGGGCACGCCCGGCGAAGGCTGTCTCGACGACGTGACGGAGTGCGAATGCAATACGCAGCCCGCTCCGCGGGTCTTCCACCCGAACCAGCCTTGCCCGCCGGGCGGTGCGCCATGCACAAACGACTGCAACGCCAACATGATTCCCGACCACTGCGATATCGACTGCGCGCTGCCCGGCTGTAATGTTCCGGGCTGCACCGCTCCCGGCTGCAACAATCCCGGCTGCCGACAGAGCGAGGATTGTGATAACGACGGCATACCTGATGAGTGTTGCCCGGATGGAATAGGAATCGCGATGAGCGACGGCACGGACGACAACTTCGTGGTTCCGGAGCCGTCCTCGCCACGGCCGGAGCTTCAGGCGTTTTTGACTTGTCCCCTCGGGACGCAAGGGTTCGACGAAGCGATCAACGACCGCTGCTTCGGGCACACGTTCGAGAACCTACCCACGAAACTGCTCGGCGCGATACTGATTCTCCGGGTTCGGGCGCAAGGCGGCGGGGCGTCCAATGACGCCCTGTCCCTGGGGATCAAACCTGGCTGCACGCCCACGCTGGCCTGGAGTCATTTTATCGGCGATCAGGGAGCCGCGCCGGGCCTGGTCCCGGGCGTGTGGAGCGGTGGACGAGTGGAGACCATTACGTTGGACCTGGAGGCCCTGCCCAACGCGGTCGGCCCCCCCACAAACCTGTTGAACTTGATCAAGTCGGAAGGCGCTCTGGACATCCGGATTCAGGACGACACGAACGTCGATCTTGTGGAGTTGCTCATGGAGGTCTGCCCCTCCGACTGCAACGACAACGATATTCGAGATGTGTGCGACATCGCCAGCGGTCATTCGCAGGACTGCAACGGAAACGGGATTCCCGACGAGTGTGAGTGCGCGCCGCCCTTCGCCGACAGCATTGTGGCTGGGGATTCGGGTAGTGTTCAACTGGCCGGGCCTTACAGACAACTGCATCGGTGGCTGTATCTCAAGCAGACTCGTTATGACGATCCGGGCGACTTGACGGGCGGCGGGGAGCACGTTTTCGTCTACCGATCGAGACCAGTTTTTGACCAGGCCTCGGGCATGACCCAGGTAGACTGGACCAACTTTGGAAAGTGGCCGAAAACGTTTCCCTACAAACAACGACGCTCCAAATCGAATTCGACTTGCCAAGATACGGCCGGAGTGTGTGACTCAGACTCTGACTGTCGGTGGCACGAGTTTCAAACCGGCTTGAGACGACAAGGACCACTTCTATACGAGGAGCCAGACAGCAAAGGCACAGCCGCGCAGGACTTTGGCCAATTATGCCCGGTCCAACTCCAAATGCAGTTTTACGACGTGGACGTTCCGTGGCTGGCATGGCTGTACTTCTTGGTGTCATTGCTCTTTGTTGTAGGAATATGTATTGCAACAATTCCGTCCGGCCCGGCCGGATGCCTTATAGCAATTGGTTTGTTCGAGGCATTTCTCATTTACCTCGGACCTGCATTGCCCCCACAGCGCACTAGGGTCGCTTCCCTCGACCAGAATGTGGATATTAATACGATCCAGCCACCGACGACGCCGTTTTTCGAATGCCAGGAGTTTACGCTGTCGAACACCCTCAGTGGGACGGCACGGATTCAGCTTGATTGGAAGCTGTGGGCTACGGGGCCCGCAAACCTCACTCCGACTCCATGCAATTTCACCTGTTGTTATCCACTGCAAACAGCAGCGTCAGGCCCTACGGCCGATACAGATCTGAACCACTTTTCCTATGGGCAGGAGAGCGCTACTGAGTTGTCCTTTTTTGCAAATGTGGAGGGAGACATTCTTCGTGACGCCTCAACGTTGCCGGCGTCGCCTCCCCGGACGCGCGAGATTCGGTTCGCCGTCGACGCCGACGGTGATGATACCACGGGTGGTCCGGCGCCTTTATGTGGGGCGGAGTGCTACGTGGCCGTCACCGAGGAGTATGAGCAGGGCGCGCCAGTGCCCGGCGGACCCTGCCCGATCGGACCTCCCTGCGCCCCGACGTGGGACATGCGTATTTCAACAAGTGTCTGGTGCTGGAAGTGTCCCTGCCCAGGCGCGCCCCCGACCTGGGTTCAGAACCTGAATGCGGTCGCTCCATACGACTTGTTCGTCGGACAGCGAGCTGCGAGGGTTACGGCACGGATGCAGGATATCGGCAACCCGGTCTGCGGAATGTCGGCCTGGGCAGTACTATACGAGGGCGGTGTGCCCCTGAGCATGCAGCCGGGAGACCCGTGCAACAATCGCCTGCCGATTGCGATCGAGCGCGACACGCTTTGCCCCTGGGTGGAGGACGTGGAATTCATCGATACCACGGGGGCAACGCCCGGTGTGTTCGCTCGGCCCATTGTCGTGACATTCAACGAGGCCATGGCGCCGATTGATCCCTCGGATCCCTCGGACATCACGATTGTACCGTCGGTGCCTCTCACCGGCGGTTTGGACGCGAGCGCCCCCCGTGTTCTATTCATTTATGCGAACACACCGGGGAACGTGTTCCCGCCGGGTCGCTACGTCATGACCATCTCCGGGAGCGTGACCGATGTCGACATTGTGCAAGGGAACCCGCTGAATGGGGACGAGGTGGGAACCTGTGGAGACCCGTTTGTGTTTGGTTTCTGCGTCCCGGATGAACAATTCTTTTCCACCAATTCGGCGGGAACACCCAAAGACCACTTCGCCGGTGGCGAGCCGATTTATGTGAGGGGGACTGGGATGTCGCCGGGATCGCATCTACTGTATCTGGTGGAGAGTGAGGGGGTCGAAGATCCCGGCGGGCTGTTGGTGGACCGCTCGGACAATGGTCCGACTGGGTACACCATAGTCTCCGGTTCGACATTACCGGTGACCGGCATCGGCATAGCCGTCACCGACGGCGAATACTGTGTCGTCGCCGACCTCAACAACAATGGCCGTTTCGACCTGACCGACCGCGTCGTCGGGTTGTGCGAGATGGGGCTTTCGGTCGGCAATCCCTGTGATTCATCGCTGCCCGGCAAGGTCGCCTGGTGGGACTTGGACGAAGTCATGCCGGGGGGCCCCGTCGCCGAACTGATGGACAGCAACCACGGCGAAGTGTTCGGCGCCGGTTCGACGCCGCTTTTCGGCGTTGTCGGTCTTGGGCGGTACTTCGACGGTGCTTCCTATGTCGGCGTTGCGGATGATGACGACCTCGATATCAACCCGGCCGAGTTTTCAATCGACGCCTGGGTGTGGGTTGATTCGACGAAGGGAAACGGAGGTGGAATCATCGGCAAGGGGGTAGGCATGTCGGGCCAGGGTTACGACCTGATCGTCAACCTGGATCAGGGGGTCTACAGGCCTGCGCTGCTGCTGGAGGACGGATTCATATCAATCCAAGTGCCGTCAACTCTTGCCATACCACCGGATGAATGGGTCCATCTCGCGGTGACGGCCGCGGTGCAGGGCGATGGGGGCCCCTTGCACGTCAGGTTTTACGTCAATGGCCCACCCGCGGATGGCCCGTATTCGGTGGCGACGGCAGGGACCTTTGACAACACCGACGACCTCCGCATCGGAAACTCCGCGGTCGCTGGGTTCCACGAGGGGATACTCGACGAGGTCCAGCTTTTCGATCGCGCGATAACGGACGCTGAGGTCGACTTCATCTACCGGAGAGGGGGCGCCGGCAAATGCCTTCCCGCCGTTCCGCAGCCACCCAACTTTGGCGACGACACTTGCCAGACGAGCGGCGCGGATTTGAACACCCCGTGCAGCACCAGCGCCGATTGCACGGTGACGGGGTCGGCATGCGGGCTGAAGAGTCGCTACCTCTCGATTAGGCCAGGCACCGCGGCGGTGGCCGGGGAAACCCCGACTTCGATTCAGGTCGAGATTGTGTCCATGAAGCAATGCGCCGGAGGCATCAATGCCGGACGCGGTTGCACGCTGAATTCGCACTGTCCGGGCAGCACTTGCGTGAACTCCCCGAATATCGGCGACATTTGGTGGGCCAGACCGGAGGTGAACATCCCGAATTCGCCGAATACGGGGCTTAGGGGCGCTCCGCTGCAGTGCACGACGACCCCGAATTCGCAGGTCTGGACTTCGGGTGTGCTGCACCTATGGGGTCAGGCGGTGGTGCCGGGATCGACCTACAACGTGCGCATGTGCGACGCCTCCGGCAGCAACTGCTCCACTCCGTTGCTGGTAGCCACAGCCAAGTGGGGCGATGTGATCCGGGCCTTCGGCGGCGGTTCGCAGCCGAACTTCGGCGACGTTTCCGCGATCGTGGCCAAGTTCGGTAACGTGGCCTCGGCTCCGAATACGGCGCGTACCGACATCGTCGGTCCGCAGGCTCCGGGTACGCCGAATACCCCGAATCAGGGCACGAATTTCGCCGACGTGTCGAACGACGTCAGCGCGTTCAGCGGATTTGCGTATCCGTACACGGTTTCGGCGTGTCCGTAACGGAAGGTTGTTTGAGGATATGACTGTGGAGCTAGGGGCGGGTCAAGGCCGGCCCGCCCCGCTCCGACGGGCTTCGGATATACGGCGTGGGTGAGAGGCGGCTCGTCTGGTTCGCTGTACCGAACCCAACATCGAAAAAAGTCTCTGTCGCGCGCCTGATCGGCGCTTGAAGAGCGTTGGGTTCCCTCTCGACTAGGTGACAGCCGTTGCGAAAAACTGCGACTCCGGGAGTTAACGATTAAGGCGGGAACGCGCCGGTTTTTTCATAATGTTGGCTCTCGCAAGTACTTGCGCACGTTGAGTCCTCCCGCTTCTCTGGTTTTGGACTTGTGACGCATCGGCCTCCGTCGAAACCGCCGCTTCGGGGGGAGAGTCTCCGGGTTCCCTTCGGGTATCATCGTTGGAAGTAGTAGGACTAATCCCACTGCTCAGATGAACACCCATGGCAGGCTCATGTCCGACTGACGAACAGCTCGAGGCGTACGCGAACGCTCCCGGCGATGACGAAAAGGCCGTTGCGATCGGCGCCCACCTGCGCCTCTGCGAAGTCTGCAAATGCCGGTTGAGGGAGCTTGACGTTGATGAGTCGTTAGCACGAGCCGCGAAACGGGCGATGGACGTTACGGTGGGGGTCGACGGCCTGGAGACGAAGTCCGTCGAATCCCCCACGGCGTTTT
>Ga0137431_1000640_pt1 | contig 11875 bp, 4 predicted proteins | sample EasRivERMZT800_2_FD_104646 | JGI IMG/M metagenome (GOLD analysis project Ga0137431, IMG submission 104646) | Soil microbial communities from meander-bound floodplain in the East River, Colorado, USA - East River MetaG ERMZT800_2 | ecosystem: Environmental > Terrestrial > Soil > Floodplain ... | reverse complement strand
GGCGGCGCGAACCTCGGCGATCCCTGTGACGCCGACGGCGATTGCCCCGGCAGCTCGTGCAATGAAGGGGTCTGTGACCAAGCGATTCCGAACATCCTGGCCTTCGAGTTGACCGGCGATAAAATCGCACAGCCCATCGGAGCCTGCTGTAGCAAGGCGACGGGTGCCTGCGACGGCTCTCTGCCGTGGAACTGCAACCCGGTGACGCACGTGTACCTCGGTGACGGACAGGCCTGCGCGTCGTGCGTGGGTGGCGGTAACCCCGGTGGGGCGTGCCGTCGATGTGTCGGCGGCGGCAATGCTGGTACGGCTTGTGACCAGAACAGCGACTGCAATAGTGGTAACTGCGGTCTGACTCCCGCGGACTGCCCGGGCGGCACGTGCACCTCGACTGCGGCTTGCGGCACAGGCGCTTGCTGCAGCACGGCCGGCATTTGCTCACAAACCACCCAGGCAGCCTGCACCGGCCCCAGCACGTTCCTGGGCTTCGGTACGGATTGCACTCCGAACTGCTGCACCTTCCCGACCGACACCGGCGGGGATGATTGCGACGAGGCTACGGTTCACGTGGTCAATGTGCCGTGCCTGAACGACGCGGACTGTTCGGGCGGCGTGCCCAACAGCGGCAAGTGCCTGAATCCGGGTGCCAGCGGCGTTTGTTACGTGACCATCACGGGTAACAACAGCGGCGCGACCGGGCCGGATAGCTGCACGGCGGCCCAGTTCGATCCGCAGCAAACACAGGACGTCACCACGGTCGATCCAGGTTGGTGGGAGGCATTCGCCACAGATGAGTGCGTCTTTGTGCGTTTCGACATGTGCTGCTCGAATCCCATTCACGCTCCGCAATGGGTCGTGATGTGGGACTCCTGCCCCTGCGAAGAACTCGGAGCCAACTCGTATTTCAACTCGGTCAACCCGCATACCGACCCGGTGGCCGGCTTTGACCCGGATTTGCCCGCAAGTGCCCGCCGCGAACCGTTTTGCGTCGAGGACAATCTCTGGTGGCATTACGGCCCGCTGCCGGAGGGTAAGACCTACTACCAGCCGATTTACTCGGCCCTCGCCGGTGCCCACGGCGCGTATCAGATGCACATCACCATCGCGGCGTGTCCGCAGGCGGCGTGCTGTTTCACGGAATGCGTCGGCGGCGCCGCGGCCGGAAAGGGCTGCGACCGAAATTCGGATTGCCGGGTCTGTGTTGGTGGTACCAACGCCGGCAACCCGTGTACGGGTGCCGGTGATTGTCCCGGTGGGGGTTCGTGCCCGGCCGGCGGCTCATGCAATCCGTTGTGCAGTTTGTTGAACATCCTGGACTGCGAGGGTCCGCGGCAGGATCCGGATATCGCGTTCTCAGTACCCAAGGCCGGTACGTACCTGGGCCCACCGAACAAGTCGGTGTCGATTACATTCTGCAGCGGGGCCTTGTGTACCACCGGGTCGTGCTGCCCCGGTCCCGGTGAATGCCTGGACGAAGAAGAAGGCGTCCCGATGACCAAGGCGGCCTGCGATGCCCTCAATGGTGTGTACAAGGGCGCCATCCGCTGCTTCGGCGGAATCTGCACTGGCGGTGATGAAGCCGGAGAATCATGCCAGGATAACACAGCTTGCCCGGGCGGCACCTGCGCCGGCAGCGAGGTTGAGCTCGCCCAACTCTCACCCTGCCCGATCTGCGACATCGCCGACGACGCCCATTGCCAGAACGATCCAGGTGAGTTTGCCGGCACCGCGTACATCTCCGACGAATCCGTCGGCGGTGAAGACCCGGCCGGCACCAGCCGCATCGCGGACGACTTCGTGGCCCTCGAAAACGGTTCGGTCACCACGGTGTGCGTCATCGGTGCGTATATCAGTTTCGAGGGTGGTACCCACGACTGCGCGGGCGAGTTGCCGGCCGATCCGGACGATTTCGTCGTATCCATTTACGATGGCGATCCGGCGAATGCCAACGCTCTGCCGGGCACTTTGAGAGGATCGCGCAGCACAACCCTCCTCGCCAAGGGGCTGGAGTTCAATGACGGCGGGTTCGATTTTTTCCGGTACAAGTTGTCGCTCGACAGCCCGATCGCCGGACTGATCGCTAACAACACGTACTGGCTGGAAGTCTTTAACAACACGACGAATGAGCCGGAGGCGTGCAACTGGTTCTGGCTCAACGCGGCCGAGGAAGAGGGTAACAGCTACTTCATGCAGGACCTGGGCGCGAGCTACGGTCCGGAGGACGCGGCCGTTCCGCTTTCGGGCCGTCCGGACGCGGCGTTCTGCATCAACCTGGCCAACGAGCCTCCGCCGGAGCCGGTTCGGGCGTGCTGTTCCTGCTTGGCGGGCGGCGGCATCGCGGGTGGGGACCCGAACTGCACCGACGCGACGTTTTTCGAGTGCAGCGTGGAACAGAAGCAGCGGTGGGTGTTCGAGCAGCTAGAGTGCGCGGGCTTCACTTGCCCGGATGTCGACACGCCGGTCAATGACGAATGCCCAGGCGCGATCACGGTCTTCGACGGTGACAACGTCGTGAACAACCGCTGTGCGACCAACTCCATGGGATTGATTGACACCGTTACGTGCGCGGGTACCGCCACCCGGTTCGATAACGACGTGTGGTTCACCTACACGGCGACGTGTCCCGGCCCGCTCGTCCGGTTTGACACCTGCGACATGCAAAACGGAGCCGAGGATCTGCTGATGGCCGTGTACGGCGGCAACGACGCGTCGTGTCCGTGTCCGGCAACGGCGGGGGATATCGTGGGTTGCAACGATGACGGTTGCTTCTGGGGCGGCACAGGTTCGCAGATTCAGCTTCCGGCGGCAGTCGGTAACTGTTACCTCATCCGGCTCGCCGGCTTCTTCGACGATGACGGCGCGGAATGGGAAGATATCACACTTCGCATCACGTGCGGTTTTCCGGGGGCCACCAGTTGTTCAGGTCTTCCCCCCAGCTATGAATCACCCCCAGATTCTCCACCGGGCAGCCCGTGTGCGTGTGAAGGAAGTGCCGGCGGAGACCAACCGCTCAACCTGTACTCGGGAGAGTTTCAAACCTCCGCTGTTGACCTTCAGATCCAGGGTCGTGGGTTGGATTTTACTTGGGCCCGCAAGTACCGTTCCCGCCTCGGCCCCAACACGGCCATGGGAAACGGCTGGGACTTTTCCTACAACATCTATCTTGAACAGGCCGGGTCGGACCTTGTCTTGCACGATGGTAATAGCCGGCGAGACACGTATTTGCTCCAGACGGACGGGACCTGGGCCGCGGATGAATTTTTCCGGGTGCTCGAACAGAACCCCGACAACAGCTACACGCTCACGTTCTCCGACCTAGGGGAGTGGAATCTTCACCCTCTGGACGGAAGCCCCCACGAAGGCAGAATTCGGAGCAGCCTCGATCGAAACGGCAATACTCTGACCTTCGACTACAACGCCCAGGGTCAGTTGGTCAAGATACACGACACTCTCGACACCGCCGTCCACAATCGGGACATCATCATCGCGTACAACGCCGACGGATTCATCGAATCCGTCACCGACTTCATCGGCCGGACCGTAGTATACGACTATTACGACGGCATTGAGCCCGGAGGCGGATTCGGGGATTTGAAATCCTTCAGGTCACCAATCGTCACGGGAACTCCCACAGGAAACGACTTTCCCGCCGGCAAGACCACCACGTACACCTATTCAACCGGCTTCACCAATGAAGAACTCAACCATAACTTGCTGACCGTCACGGACGCGAAAGGGCAGACTTTCCTGAGCCTCGTGTACGGAGTCGCCACACAGGGTGCATGCTCGGTCACCACGGGCATTGACTGCGCGATAGACGCGGACTGCCCCATCGGCCAAGTGTGCGTGGTGACTCAGGCTTGCGACCGCGTAACGAGGGCGACCTGGGGTGACCCGGGCGACAATATCGACATCACGTACGTTACGCAGGCGCCTGGGGCAAACAACAACTTCGCCGTCATCAAGGCCATTGTGAACGACCGCGTCGGTAACGTGAAGGAGTACTCATTTGATGTGAACAACCGTCTGGTCCTCCAACGAGAGTACACCGGTCGGGCCAACCCCGACCAGCCCACCACCGAGACTGTCAATCGCCCGACCAACAAACTCCGACCAACCGACCCCGACTTCTTTGAAACCCGGTACGAATGGAACGCGGACGCCAAGCCGACACGAGTCCTCTACCCGAACGGCAACAGCGTGGAGTTGGTTTACGAACTCGCTCTGAATGCGAACGCCCCACGGCGCTCGCGCGGAAACCTTCGGCAGGAACGTCGCTTGCCCGGTCCTCTGGGAGGCGATCAGACCGAGATCATTGAACTGTTCGAGTACATTACCGACATGGGCGGTTGCTGCGGCACGAACTTTGTCTCTCGGCATGTCGACGGCCGCGGGCACGAAACTTTGCACCAGTACGACTCCGCCGGAAATCGCACGCACACCACTCACCGCATCCCGTCCATCGTCGAGGACTGGGAGTACAACGCCTTCGGCCAAATGACCGCCCACATTCTGTCGGACAACGGCAGCAACCACCGGCGCCGGGATGAATCCACGTACTACACCCAGGCCGACGGCGCGCAATACGGGTATCAAAAGAACAAAATCGTCGATGCGGGCAATTTCAACCTGACGACTACCAACGAATATGACGCGGTTGGCAACATCATTCGAGAAATCGATCCTCGCGATCACGACACTCTCTATACATTCAATGCTCTGGATCAGCTCGTACGCGAGGTCTCACGTGAGGTTCTCGACGGTAGCGGCGTCCGCTACTGGCGAAACACCTTTTACGACGCCAACGACAACGTGGTTCGGGAGGACGTGCAGAACGCCAACGGCCCAGGCGCCCCCATGTGCCTGGTCGACGCGTCTAACGAGTTCTTCACCACCGTCTTCCAGTACGAGATTCTCAACAGACTGATTCGCAAGTGCGAGGAGTCGCGCACATACACCGGCACGATTCCAGGCCCAGTGAACTTGCCCACGTGCAGCGGCCTGCCGGAATCGGAGTTCATCACAACCGTATACGGATATGACGACAATCGAAACCGCACTCTTCTTCGTCTCGGCGAAGCTGTCGAGGGCCGACAGCCGAATAACGCAGTGACCACGCTCTACGACGAGCGGAATCTGATGTTCCGCAAGATTCGCGGGGACGCAAGTGGCGTCGTCGCCGGGCCGCCGGGAATCCAGTCGACCACGCAGTACGACCACGACGGCAACCGGAATTTGGCGAGGCTAGGTCAAGGCATCGAGGATGCGGCGAACCCGCACGTCACCGTCCATTCCTACGACGGATTCGAACGCCGGGTGACATCATCCGACCCGATGGGCAACGTAAGTGTCGCGCATTACGACGCCAATGGCAATCGCACGGCGGAATTCCTAGTTGGTGAACGACTCGATGTGCCGGGTGATGGAGAAGGGGAGAAGGTCATTCTGCATTCCGCTGTCGGCGAATACGATGAGGAGAATCGACGGATTCGCTGGGCGGTTCAACACTTTGACTGCGATAACAACCTCATTGGCGACGGACAATCCGTGACGCGGCTCTTCTACAATGGCAACTCCGACATCATCCGAACGATTGATGACAACGACCGCGTGACCGAGACCAAGTACGACACGGCCAACCGGCAAGGCTTTGTGACCGATTCCAAGGGTAACCAGATTCGCTACGAAAAACCCGACGGCTCCTCCGGTTATGACGAAAACTCCAACGTCGTCAGCCTCAAGGAGGTCGAGAAATCCGACCTGGGCGGGCCTGATGAGACCTTTGTCACCACGAATCAGTACGACAATCTGAACCGGATGATTCAAACCACCAACAACTTCGCCAACACGATCCGATATGGATACGACTCGCGGAACAATCTCAACGAACAAGTCGATGCTTTGAGCATCCTCAGTTGCCACAGTTTCGACGGCGTTCGCCGCTCCGTTCGGACGGTTCACGACCTTGACGCCGACGGGGCCGACGGAGACGGGGAGGACATTGTGACGTCGCAGGTTTGGGACGATTCCTCGCGCCGCGTTGCCCAAACAGACGATAACAACAACACCACCCGATATGCTTACGATCCACTGAATCGGCTGATTATTACCCAAATGGCTGATGGCACGCTTCACCAAGTGGGAAGCGGGGCGACGTGGCCCCTGGGCGGCTCGCCGGATTTGAGCGCTTTCACCTCCGGTTACGACGTACATCATAATGCGACCGAGCTCACGGACGCCAATGGGACTTTCGTGACATCGGTCTACGATCTCAATGACCGAGTTACTTTGACAATTATCGCGCCGGCTCCCGGCGTGTCGGGCGACACGCTCTTCGAGTCCTGCGACTATGATGGACGAAACCGAATGGTCTTTGCCCAGGACGACGATTCGATCGTGGAGCGGTGCTTCGATTCGTTGCACAATATTCTACGGGAGCATCTTACCGTCGGCTTCGGTTCGATGCGCACGATCACCAGCGTGTACGACGGCGTCGGCAACCAGCTTACCATCACTTATCCCAGTGGTCGGGTGATTGCGACCACGTACGACGAGATAAACCGCCAAAAAACAATCGCCGATCAGCAAGGTCCAATTGCCGGATGCGACTACGTCGGACCCCATCGCGTTGCAAGGCGGGATTACGGTAACGGCACACGCTGCATGAATGCCTTCGATGGAATCACCGGTATTGCGAATCCGCCGAACGATTTCGGGGTCAAGCGGATTGTCGCCACCACGCACTCGAAGATTTCCGACGGTTCGATCATTGACGATCGGAACTACACGTGGGATCGCATGGACAACAAGACGCAGCGGAAGGACATCCGTATTGGCGGACCCGCGCTGACTCACGACTACACTTACGACTCCATCTATCACTTGGTACACACCACCGTTACCAACGGCGTCGGGGCGACAATCCGCGATACCGACTATGACATAGACGGCGTCGGCAATCGCACATTGGTGGTCGGCAGCCCGGATCCCGGCACGTACACGCTGGACCCAACTGTGCCGCCGGCCGATTCTCCCATGAACCAATACACCATGACGCCGTTCGACTGCCGCACCTACGATGCCAACGGTAACTTGACGCAAGTTTTTGACCTCGCCGATTGTCCTGCGCTTACGGGCCTCCGGCCCGAGGTGTATTCGGCGTTCCTGCGGTGTCTAACGGGGCCGGAAGCTGTTGCCGACCCGCTGTGCCGGGGATTCGACCGGGACAAGGACGGCGATGTGGACTTGGCCGATTTCGAACGCATGGAGGCTGCTATCGCAGCCGGGCCGGGTCCGACCGTCATATTTGCCTACGACTATCGCAATCAGATGGTCGAATACGCCGATGCCGCGTCAGGCCAGCGCCACACCTACGCCTACGACGTGCACGGACGGCGCATCGCCCGCGTTGTCGACGCCGACGGTCTCCCCGGGGTGACACGGTACTACTACGACGACCGGCGGGTCGTTGAAGAACAGGATGGGACCGGTACAACCCAGGCGACGTACGTTTACGGCGGCTATATCGACGACGTCCTCAACATGCGCCGTGGTGGGAGCGATTTCTACTACCACGCCGACGACATGTACAACATAATGGCCGTCACGAATGCCTCCGGCAACGTCGTCGAGCGCTATCAATACGGGGACTACGGCTCGCCGACGTTCCTGGATGCCAATTCAGTTCCTATTCCCGCAACTATGATTGGAAATCCCTTCCTATTCTCGGGCAGAAACTTCGACCACGAAAGTGAGTTGTATTATTATCGCAGCCGGTACCTCGACCCAACGGCAGGGCGCTTCACGACACGAGACACTATAGGTATTTGGGAGGACTCCGCAAACCACGGTAATGCTTTTGCCTATGTCGCCAACAACCCATGGGGAAATACCGACCCGAGCGGACAGTACCAAACGCCCAAGTTCAAGAACTGCTCTACCGACCAAGAGAGCGCTATTACCGAGGCAGTAAAGCATGCGGAGGATCTTGCTTTTGATGCTTTCTTCGATGTGTTCGGTCATTGGGGAGATGATAAATACCCGTGTCACAAGAAGTTTCGCAAATGGTTTGGCAAGTACAAGACCGCAAGAGGTAATGAAGTTGAAGATAATCTTGATTACATCCATGATATATTATGGTTAAAGAAATTGCGGTTTAACTGCGACTGCGACACCAATGACTATGCTTATGTCCTCCCGTCTGGGCAAAACAGGATTTGGATTTGCAAGAGCTTCTGGTTTCCGGCGCAGCTGCTTGGAACAAACTCACGAGCCGGTACTTTGATTCATGAGCTGGCTCACGAGATCGGCATGTGGAGTCATCCTGCTACTGGCACTGCGGAATGCGAACAGTTGGCCGTGAACAAACCGCAAAGGGCTGTTCGCAATCCGGATAGTTATGAGTATTTTGCGGAGAACACTCCCCCAGTTTCCGGTCATCATTCGGGCTGTGAAAAGACAAAGACCGGGAGCGGCTATCTTTCCGTTGTTGCTTTATGTGCGTCCGTCCTTGGGATTTACTATCTCAGACGTACAGAGCCGAAAGAAGTGGCAGGATTATGATCAGGCGTACTGCTGTCGCAGGATTAGTCGCCTGTTTCGTCATTGCTTTGTCGGGCTTGGGATTGGACGAAGTATGGTTTACACGCGCCTCGATTGTTGGATTGTCGATCACGGGGATCGGTCCGGTCTTGGTATCGTCGTCGACCACGTACTTTGCCGGATCGTATCATTATGAAGTGGAGTTCTGGTGTACACCTACGATCATGACACTTTGCGGCTGCGCACTATTGTGGATGGGACGTCAACGGGCACAAGCGTATTTCCTTAGCTGCATAGGATTGGCAGTGTTTAGCACCATCCTCTTGGTGGGAAACGTCATTGTTTCGATCCATCTTCGTGAGTGGGGTGTCGATTGGATTTGGGCACACTATCCAGGATACGTTCTGGTCCATATTGTATCGTTATGGAGCTGTGTCGCGTACGTTGCGAAGCGACAGAAGAATAGACAAAGCGAGGCGGGAGCTACGAAGGTGACGGCGGGAAGTGCAAAGGGCGGTGTCAGAATGGTGAGCGATATGGAGGTTCGATTATGAGAAGAGCAAAGCAAGCTCGGTGTCTTTGTGCCCTCCTTGTCAACGGTTCTGCATTGCCCACGTCGGTCTTGGCGAGTGGATTTTTCTTGAACAACGGTTCCGTTCCGAACGGCACGGGGCGCAAGGTGTCGGGGGTCAACGTAGCGGAGGGATGGACGGTGTTTCAGCCCTTCGATGTCACCGATCCGGGAGGCTGGACCGTGACGAGTATTGGGATCGACGGTTGGCGCGTCCAGGACCCGCCGGGCTTGGGGCAGACCGGCATGATTTGCTCCGATGACGGAACCGGTACCGCGGCCGACTGTTCCAAGCCCCTTGCGGTTGGGGTCCACCAGTTGGGCAACACCAACCCATTCGAATCCGGCTGGGCATTCGCGGACTATGACATCGTACTGGCGGGGAATGCGCGCTATTGGTTTGTGTCTTTGGCCAATGATCCGAATTACTGGAGCTCCGTCTTTCACGGCGCCGCTGGGCCGGCCTCGTACTCCATTCGGACATCGGACGGTCAGCGCTTCGAGAGCGGTCCCACGGCGCTGCAGATTCCATGTCTCTTAGATTCGCCAGGGCCCGGCGATGACACGTGTCAGACGCCCGGCGTGGATTTGGGTACGGCGTGCAGCACGAACGCCGATTGCATGGTAGCCGGGTCGGCCTGCAGCCTTAAAAGCCGCTATGTTTCGGCAGACCCCACGAACGGTTGCGGCAACGCTTCGATCCAAGTCGAAATCGTCTCCATGCCGCAGTTCCCCGCACGAGTCGGTGAAATCTGGTGGGCCGGCGTGGAACAGAACGTGCCCAACTCGCCGAACCCGGCCCTGCGCGGTGCTCCGCTTCAGTGCACGGTGACCCCGAACTCCCAGACTTGGACGGCGGGTGTGCTGCACCTATGGGGTCAGGCGATTGTTCCGGGTTCGACGTACAACGTGCGGATGTGCGACGCGGGCGGCGGCAATTGCTCCGATCCGTTGTTGGTGGCGACGGCCAAGTGGGGCGACGTGATTCGTCCGTTTGGCGGTGGCTCGCAGCCGAACTTCGGAGACGTCTCCGCGATCGTCGCGAAGTTCGGTAACGTAGCTTCGGCGCCGAGCACGCCGCGTACCGACGTCGTCGGGCCGCAGGCCCCGGGTACGCCGAATACCCCGAACCAGGGCACGAATTTCGCCGACGTGTCGAACGACGTCAGCGCGTTCAGCGGATTCGCGTATCCGTACACCGTGCCGGCGTGTCCTTGAAAGAACTGGCTGAACGTCGACCGAGACGTGCCCGATTGGCCTAATCGAACAGTCGATTGCGGCCCTGTGCCGGGCGGGCTACGCTCCGTTACCTGGGGACTCCGCTCCACCCGCCCGGCGAGACGGAGCGCCCACTCTCATAGCGACTGGTACATAAATCGGGGGCGGGTTAAGATGGACATCTCGTACGACTACGTGCTTCACCAAGCAACTTTCGTCCCAGTCATAGAGGCGGCGACTCGAGATGCGGTAATCGAGGTGGTGACTCGGTGCGTTTTGGAGCCGCGCGGATACCCTCCAGATGCTATCGCGAAGGCCACGACTCAAGTAATCAGGAGAGAAAACCAGGGAAGTACGGGCTTCGGAAAAGGGGTCGCGGTCCCGCGTGGAAGATGCAATGACATTAAGGGGATTCATGTAGGATGGTTCACATCGGGCATCGGTATCGACTTTGCGGCGCTGGATCGGGCGCCAGTCTACATCGTATGCTGTGTATTATTGCCTGAGTATGATCATGAGGAGCATATGAGGAGCGTGCAGGGGGTCGTCTTTGAGCTCCTTGTGCAAGACGCTTTTCGGCAGGCGCTCCGACGCGCCGAGACGGCAAACGCAATGCGCGAAGTCGTCGCACGGGCCCTGGAAGAAGGAGAAAGCGGTGAAAAGCCGGTGCACTAACGGTGCCCACGAGGCCGCGTTCTTCGTTGGCACCAGCGCGACCGATTTGCTCGCTCCCGCCGAGTTGCGCCACATCGGGGTCGAACTCGTGGGCAGGATGACTTACGAACTCGCCCGACGGCAGTGCCCCCCCAAAACGCCTCCCGGCCATTCCCGCTGAAGTCAAACCCCCCACCCCCCGGGCCCGCGCCGCCGCACCCTGCCGGAATCGAATCCCTACCAGTGATCTGTTTGCCGGTCCACTTGAGGTGCGAAACACTTCGACATGCCCGGAGCATGTACTCCGCCTGGCACGAGTTTCAAGCTCGCGCCGTGAAAGAGGGTGAAAGCGATGAGCCGCCGACTTGGATGCGCGACAAGCCGAATCCTATGTGAGACAAAGCGAACGACCATCTGGCTTGCTTCCGTAATCCTTGTGGTGGGGAGCGGTTGCGGCGTGACCTTCCTGTGCGGCCCGGGCGGGCAAAACAATCGTGACGTCCACGCTTGTGTGGACGGCAACTTGATTCTCAAGTTCAGCCACCGGCCCGCCTTCGGATTCTGCCCGCACGAAACCGACCTCTTCAGTGCCCTCGTTGTCGCCGACGAGGATGGCGCTTATAGCTTTTGCGGCACCGAACTCGTCGAGGCTCCCGATTGGTGTCCAAATTGTGTGCGCGCCGTACCGGGTCCGTCGTCCTGTCTGGTTGAATTGCCGCTAGCGCGGCGGATTTTGACTGCGCAGCAGGCACATCAGCTCGACGGTCTTCTAGTATGACAGCGCTATTCTGGCTCAAGCGATTTGGAATGTCGAGCCGATGTGTTTCCTGACGGTGATTTCGAGAGCGCGCGCTCCTGACAAGCAATCAGGAGACAGGTTGATGAATGCCG
>Ga0137431_1000639_pt1 | contig 11892 bp, 11 predicted proteins | sample EasRivERMZT800_2_FD_104646 | JGI IMG/M metagenome (GOLD analysis project Ga0137431, IMG submission 104646) | Soil microbial communities from meander-bound floodplain in the East River, Colorado, USA - East River MetaG ERMZT800_2 | ecosystem: Environmental > Terrestrial > Soil > Floodplain ... | reverse complement strand
TGCCGAAAGAAATAAGCTGGTCAATGATGCTTTATCGGCGGCTATAAAAAGCAATCCCTCGCCTGTTTATACAAAAGACGTAGTAAAAAAAATTACCACCGGCAATTTTGACGACAATATGAAAGATATCGCCAGCTGCGACTGGATCATTGAAGTGGTGGTGGAAAGGCTGGACATCAAGAAAATGATTTATGATAAAGTGGAGCAATTTCGCAGGACCGGAACACTCGTTACTTCCAATACTTCGGGGATTCCTATTCATATGATGGCGGAGGGTCGGAGTGAGGACTTTAAGAAAAATTTCTGCGGCTCACATTTTTTTAATCCCCCCCGGTACTTAAGGTTGCTTGAAATTATTCCCGCTCCTTACACGGACCCGGCCGTGGTTGATTTCCTGATGCATTATGGCGATCTGCATTTGGGCAAAACAACTGTGTTGTGCAAAGACACTCCTGCGTTTATTGCCAATCGAATTGGTGTCTATGGTATCATGGCCATTTTTGGCCTGGTTGATAAACTCGGGTTAACGATTGATGAAGTTGATGCCCTGACGGGTCCGATTATTGGCCGCCCCAAATCGGCGACATTTCGTACAGCTGATGTGGTGGGCATCGACACCCTGGTAAAAGTTGCAAAAGGTGTTTATGATAATTGCCCCAATGACGAAGCAAAAAATTCATTTGCTATACCCGCATGGTTAAATAAAGTAGTGGAGAATAACTGGCTCGGTGATAAGACCGGCCAGGGATTCTTCAAAAAAATGAAATTGCCTGTTGTCCAGGGCAGCCCCGAAGAAAGAAAAACAGATAAGGAGATACAGGTACTTAATCTTTCCACTCTGGAATATGAACCGCGCAAGAAATCGAAGTTTGCGTCCGTAGAGGCGGCTAAGGCAATTGAAGATCTGCCTGCGAGATTAAAAATGCTCGTCTCCGGCCAGGATAAGGCAGGTGAATTTTATCGACATTTCCATTATGGTTTATTTTCCTATATATCACATCGCATACCCGAAATAAGCGATGAACTGTATCGTGTGGATGATGCGATGATGGCGGGCTTTGGGTGGGAGATCGGCGCCTTTGAAAGCTGGGACGTATTGGGAGTGGAAAAGACAGTGAAAGCCATGAAAGATGCCGGTTATAAAGTAGCTGGCTGGGTAGAAGAAATGCTTTCGGCGGGAAATAAATCTTTTTATAAAGTAGAGGCCGGGAAAAAGCTATGTTATGATCCTCTATCTAAAACGTATAAGCCTTTGCCCGGTGGCGATGCATTCATTGTTATGAGCAATTACCAGGACAAGCTGGTATGGAAAAATGCAAGCTGCAGATTGTACAATCTTGGCGACGACGTATTGGGGCTTCAATGGTTTACTAAAATGGGAAGCATCGGCGGCGATGTATTAAGCGGTATTCAAACGGCCATTGATAAGGTAGAAAAAAATCATAAGGGATTAGTGATCGCCAACGAAGGAACAAATTTTTCTGCCGGCGCCAATGTAGGTATGATCTTTATGCTGGCCATTGACCAGGAATATGATGAACTGGATATGGCTATCCGTTTATTCCAGAACACAATGATGAGGGCACGTTATTCTTCGGTACCTGTCATTGTGGCTCCGCATGGCCTTGCATTGGGGGGCGCCTGTGAATTAAGTCTGCATGCCGATAAAGTTTGCCCCGCTGCTGAAACATATACCGGGCTTGTTGAATTAGGCGTTGGATTAATTCCGGGCGGTGGAGGTACAAAAGAATTTGTATTAAGAGCCTCTGATGAAATGCATGAAGATGAACCTGAAACCATTACTCTGAAAAGCAGGTTTCTGAACATCGCAACAGCAAAAGTAGCCACATCAGGACATGAAGCCTTTGGCCTGGGCGTATATCGCAAAGGATTGGACGAAGTGGTAATGAACCAGGGACGCAGAATTGCCGAAGCTAAAAAATCAGTGATTGAAATTTTCGACAGTGGCTATACTACGCCCGTTCAGCGCAAAGACATAAAGGTACTGGGTCGTTCGGCACTTGGGGCCTTGTATGCAGGCATACATGCGATGAAAACAGCGAACTACGCCACCGAACACGATTCGGTAGTTGCAAAAAAATTAGCTTATGTAATGTGTGGCGGAGATCTGAGTGAACCAACCTTAGTAAGTGAACAATACCTGCTTGACCTGGAAAGAGAAGCTTTCTTATCACTTTGCGGAGAAAAGAAAACTTTGGAAAGGATACAAAGTGTGTTGAAGAGTGGCAAACCCGTTCGTAATTAAGAGTCTGACGACCTCGTCTACCCTCCTGTGAAGCAGCTTGCATTGATTGAATATTAAATGAAATAACGAAACCATCAATCATGAAATTTCTTCCCGAAAACAGTTATCATGTGTACAATCAGGGAAATAATCATGAACGGCTGTTTTACGCGGACAACTACTATCATTCGTTTCTAGAATTGTTCAAATCATATGTACTTCCTCATTGCAATATTATTTGCTGGTGTTTAATGCCCAACCATTTTCACTTCCTCATTCATACAGACGAAAGGGTTAAAGAAGTAAGAAAACAAGGTGGCCTGTTTCTCGACCCTGTTACCAACGGCTTCAGAAAAATTCTCAGCACTTACTCGCACCAATACAATCTTCAAAATGATCGTAGCGGTGCATTGTTCAGACCAAAAACAAAAGCAAAGTGCATAACAGATGAAGCTGCGATAGAGGATTCTGACTTATCAGAAACCGCATATTTTTCAACGTGTTTCCATTACATTCATAATAACCCGGTAGCGGCAGGGTTAGTTTCATTGCCTGAAGAATGGAAATGGTCATCCTATAGATTTTACATTGGAAAAAGAGAAAATTCTTTTTGTAATAAAGAACTTGCATACAAACTACTTGGGGCAGAAAGAATAACTTAGTGTTCGTTTTAAGAGTCAGACAGGACGTCAGACTCATGTCACTCACGGCACCATGGGCTCGGCAGAACAACAAAGCAACCATCATCTCATCATTTACTCCCACATCATCACCTACGGTAATGGTGGCGGCCCGGCTATTACGGAATACATCAGGGGGGAAATTGAAACCTTATGGAATGAACCGATGGGAGCTGTTGTTATCGAAGGTGAACGTTACCGTGTCATCTTTAAGATCACAGCTTCTTTTCAGCCGCAGATTACCGCCACGGAGATATATGAAAATGTTAATCCCCGTAACAATTATTTCCGAATCGAAGAATTTGCACATGGCAATATTTCATTTGTGGACGGCCTGGGGTGTAATACGGGCTATTTCAAACTGGACAACCTATACAAAGGCTCTACAACGGCAGCACATGAGTATGGTCATACTCTGGGATTACATCATCCCACTGATCTTGATATACGCGGAAAAGGAATGCCTGGTATCATGTATCCAAGAGGCACTTTAGTGGATGCCCCCTACCAGTACAACCCTGCTGCCAATGTCGGCGACAGTACCAATGGCGGCACCATGCATCCCATGCACCGCCGGGTGAGGCAGGAAGATATTGACCTGCTTAAACTTCATAAACTGGATTTTGATAACGGCAAAGCTATTATCGGCGAGTTCACCAGCGTATGGCATCCCAATCACGCTGATATTAGCTCCAACGACTACCTCTTACCTATTACTTCATTTTCATAGATAGCATTTGCACGTAAAGACTATGCGTTGCAAGAAAACATCTTTTAGGAAATCGACTGTAGTGACCATGCAATTTCACTATAGATCTTCACTGTTCACTTACTTCAGGTTTTGCAATGCCGCATCGACAGATGGATATAAAAAAGTAAATCCTGCCTTGTGAACTTTGTCGCAACTTACCGTCGCACTTTTTAGTACTTCAATGCTCATTTCACCTAATACAAGTCTTAACGCAAAGGAGGGTACATAAACCGGAATGAAATATTGTCCCTTGGTTAGCCGCGCTAACTTCAGCATAAATGTTTTATTGGAAACTGGGTTTGGAGCTACTGCATTATAAACGCCGCTCAACTTTTCATCTTCAATAGCAGCAATATATAACCGCACCAGGTCATCAATGTGTATCCAGCTCATCACCTGACTGCCATTTCCCAAAAAAGGTGCCATGCCAAAGCGAAGCGGTCGTTTAAATTCTTTTAATGCCCCACCTGTATTGCCCAATGCGATCGCTGTCCTTAATTTCACAATCCGTTTGCCCAGGTTGGCTACCGGCTCTATACTTGCTTCCCACTGCTTACAGGTTTCACCTAAAAATCCTGCGTCGGGAGGATCCTCTTCGCGGAAAGGTTTTGGATTAGGAATAACCGGGTCGGCGCCATACCATCCTATAGCAGAGGCGCTGACAACAGCTTTTACATTATTCGGTATTTCCTGCAGCGATTTTACAATAAGCTCACTGCTTTTTACCCTGCTGTCTCTGATCTCTCTCTTACGCTTCCTTGTCCATCGTTTATCGGCAATACCCGCTCCTGCCAGATGAACAATAAAATCCGCTGCGCTGATGGCATTCTTGTCTATCGTTTGGGCGGACAAATCCCAGGAAGCATATGAAAGATGGGTACTTTCCACTTTTGCCTGGGCTTTTTGCCTTGAAAGAATAATAACCTTATAGTTCTTTTCAATCAATGAATGGGTAAACGCCGTACCGATCATTCCTGTTCCGCCGGTAATAAGAACGGTTGCCATAGCTATCTAAATATGAAATCATAACAAAGTGAGCTGATGATTGTTTTGGGCTGACTGTGAAATCTCTTTTCATTGACTATCATAAGAACATATGTGGTCTGCACATCACTTATTTTGACTTTATAAACAAATATTCCTTCTCATCAAGCAATGGATGCTTTCCCTTCAGGTCCTTGCCTTCAAGCTTTAGATGAAAATCAGAAAAGAAATATTCGGCTACCCAGGGCTCAAAACGAAATTCAAAATGGTTATGGTCCTTATTAAGATCAAATACCGAAATTTTCTCCGCACAAAATTGAAAAATAAGGGACAGGTTTTTCAATTCTTTTTTCGGAAACTTAATTTCCCCCAGCTCATTGGTCATTCCTTCCATGATGGTATCGGTAAACTCCATTTTTGCATACACATATCTTAACAGTAAAGAATTATTATCTGTAATCCTGATAGTAATGAAATTATCATCTTCCTTTTTGCTATTGCTCAACGCAAAATCATGATCAGGTCTTTTCCTGCTGTTAAAAATGATCTCCTTGCCCTTCAATACCCATGTTCCTGAACCTTCCCTGTCCAAAGCCCCATAAGAAAAGAAAAATTGAAAAGTTGAGTCCGGGTTTAGCAGGAAACCGGAACCTACTTCCGTTATACCGCGGAGATAATACTCGCCCGCAACCTTGGTTTGTCCATCTGAATTTACAATCATTCCGAACAATAAAATGAGTAAAATATGGATCTTTTTCACACTGCAACTTACATAAAGAATATCTTCATTGCGAACATAGTATTATATTGCTGCAAGAGCTTTGCACAATGTCCGCATTGTAAACATGTAAATATATTTATTCATGCCGCTGAAATTTTTGCTTGGCTGTTTGCTTGCTGCAAACGCAATAGGCCTGAATGCACAAGAAAATAAACCGCAAGACAAACCAGGTAATCCTGTTTTTCCGGGGTGGTATGCGGATCCGGAAGGGATCATATTTGGTCATCGCTACTTTATCTATCCCACTTATTCTGCTCCTTTTGACAAACAGGTTTTCCTGGATGCTTTTTCGTCCGCTGACCTGGTGAACTGGACCAAACATTCAAAAATACTGGACACAGCTTCTGTTAAATGGGCCCGAAGAGCCATGTGGGCACCCTCTGTAATCGAAAAAAAGGGGAAATATTACTTGTTCTTTGGCGCCAACGACATTCAGAATGATAACGAAACGGGTGGCATTGGTGTTGCCGTTGCGGACAGACCAGAAGGTCCTTTCAAAGATCATTTAGGTAACCCACTGGTTGATAAATTTCATAACAGGGCCCAGCCAATTGACCAGTTTGTTTTCAAAGACAAAGACGGTCAGCACTATTTAATATATGGCGGATGGCGGCATTGCAATATTGCAAAACTCAACGATAATTTTACAGGCTTTGTTCCGTTTGAAGATGGAACAAATTTTAAAGAGATCACACCGGAAGGATACGTGGAGGGCCCTTTTATGTTTATACGCGACGAAAAATATTATTTTATGTGGTCGGAAGGCGGATGGACAGGCCCGGATTACAGCGTTGCTTACGCAATATCCGATTCACCTTTCGGCCCTTTTAAACGGGTAGCTAAAATTTTACAGCAGGATCCAAAGATTGCAACGGGAGCAGGGCACCATTCTGTAATTCAAATTCCGAATAAAGACCAATGGTATATTATTTATCACCGCAGGCCCTTAACGGAAACAGATGGTAATTCCCGCGAAACCTGTATCGACCGAATGTATTTTGATGAACATGGAAAAATAAAACCTGTGATCATTACCAATGAAGTGGTGGAAAAAAACATACTTAAATAATACAATGTTTCGGTAACCATGACCACCAGGCAAGCGTCTATTCAAGATATTGATCAATTGGCCATATTGTTTGCAGAATACCGGGTTTTCTATCAACAATCTTTCGACCCGGAAGCTGCGAAGCAATTTCTGCAGGAAAGAATAATAAACCAGGAAAGCATGATTTTTATTGCTATTAATGATGGAAAATATGCAGGATTCACTCAGATATATCCATCCTTTTCGTCTGTGGGTATGAAAAAGATTTGGATACTTAATGATCTGTTTGTTGCACCAGGCCATCGGCAAAAGGGAATTGCACGGGCATTAATTAATCATGTATTGGGATATAGTAAAGAAACAGGCCGGAAAAAAGTGGTATTGTCGACTGCATACGATAATTTCAATGCTCAAAAATTGTATGAAAAGATGGGTTTTAACCGGTCTGATTTTCATAATTATGAAATAGAAGTTACATAAAAGGCCATTTTTAAAAAATGAGTATGAGTACTGTTCTTTCCATTAACAAGCTTACAAAGTTCTACGGCCCCATCCGCGCCCTGCATGACGTATCATTTGATGTACCTGAAGGCAGTGTATTTGGCATCCTCGGTCCCAATGGTAGCGGAAAAACAACTATGCTTGGCATCATCATGGATATTTTGAAAGCCAGCTCAGGGAATTATTTATGGAAAGGACAAGCAGGGTCAGCAAAAATGCGCCAGCAGATCGGAACGCTCCTGGAAACCCCCAATTTCTATCATTATCTCAGTGGCCTCAAAAATCTCCGTATTGCTGCGGAAATAAAACAAAGGGGCAAGGAAGATATTGAAAAAGTTTTGCAGCTTGTCAACCTCTGGCAACGAAAAGATTCAAAATTCAGCACCTATTCATTGGGTATGAAACAAAGGCTGGCTATTGCTTCTACCCTATTGGGCAATCCCGGCATTATGGTTTTTGATGAGCCCACTAATGGACTGGATCCGGCCGGTATAGCGGAAATAAGAGAATTGATCAGGCAGCTAAACAGGCAGGGAAAAACGATCATCATGGCCAGTCATATCCTGGACGAAGTGGAAAAAGTATGTACCCATGTGGCCATTATTCAAAAAGGGGAATTAAGAGCAGTGGGTAGCGTAAAAGAAATTCTTGATACAAAGCAGGTGGATGAAACCGTGATTGAAATTGCGGCGGATGATCTAACTGCGCTGCGCAACATTATTGAACAGATAAATGGACTGCTTCAAGTAATTGTTGCAGACCACCAGCTCCAAGTTGTTTTTTCAAACGGCATTACGGCCCAGGAAGTAAACCGGTTTTGTTTTGAAAAAGGAATTGTGTTAAGCAAGCTGAATGTAAAACGAAGATCACTGGAAACCACTTTTCTTGAAATAACCGGAACGAAAAGCGAAAGGTGAAAGAGTAAGTTTAATGTTTAAAAGTTTAAGGTTTAAAGTTATGGTACGTCTTTTGAAGATTGAATGGCTGAAAATAAAAAACTACCGGGCCTTCTGGATATTTTCTGTTTTTTACCTCGTCAGCATTTTTATTGTAAATTATATCGCCTGGTATATTGAACAACGCACCACCTCGGAGATACCGGAATCTACAGTGATATTGGGACACGCATTCAGCTTTCCCAATGTATGGCAGACGGTAGGCTGGCTTAGCAGCTGGCTGCTTTATTTCCCCGGAATGATCATCATCATGCTGATGGTCAATGAAGTTAATTTCAAGACCCATCGTCAGAACATTATTGATGGATGGAGCAGGCAACAATTTATTGGCGTTAAGATAGCACTGGTGGTGATTTTTTCTCTGCTGATCACTGTGATCAATGTTATTACTGGCCTGTTTTTCGGTTTCATTTCAGATACGAGCTTTTCGCTGGATGGAACCAGCTACATACTATATATTTTTATACAGGCACTGGCCTACCTGTTTTTTGCCCTGATGCTGGCAGTGCTCTTCAGGCGAAGCGGCCTCGCAATTATCATTTTCTTTTTGTATGGAATTATTTTCGAATGGCTGATCACGGCACTTACTAATTTCCAGTTTAAACTTTCGCCGGCGGGTTATTTTCTTCCTTTGCAGGCTTCAGATGTATTGATCCCGATTCCATTTGGCAAGAAAGTGTTTTACCCAGATAGCCCTGACACCAGTATACTCATCATTGCGGTGCTTGCATATATTACTTTGTATGTGTTTTTTGCGAGAAAGAAATTTTTAATTGACGATCTGTAAAATACCAGGCCTCCATCATCAATGAGGACCAGCGACGAAATACAAAAGCTAATCACCGATATCGCAATTTCAGACGACAGGATAAGAGCTGTCATATTAAATGGTTCAAGAGCCAATGCTAATGTGGTTCCTGACAGGTACCAGGATTTTGACATATTATATATCGTAACCGAAATTGAAAGCTTTACATCAGACCATAGCTGGACACATATTTTTGGAGATATAACGATCCGCCAGTTGCCTGATGAGATGGATGTTGGAAAAGAACCCGGTGCCCCCGAAAATTTTGGTTTTGCTTATTTAATGTTATTCAAAGACGGGAACAGAATTGATCTGACGCTCTTTCCAAAAAATAAAATGGAAAGCAATTTTCATCGTGATAGCCTTACCGTCGTGTGGCTGGATAAGGACAACATTTTTGCCAATATTGATAAATCCTCTGATGCCGACTACCTGATAAAACGCCCCTCAGAAAAAGAGTTTTTAGAAACCTGCAATGAATTCTGGTGGACAAGCACCAACGTGGCAAAAGGGCTTTTAAGAAATGAAATATCTTTCGCAAAAGCAATGCTTGAAACCGTAGTAAGGCCCATGTATATGAAGATTATTGAATGGTATATTGGCACTGAAACCAATTTTTCGGTTTCATTTGGGAAAGCCGGTAAGTTTATGAAAAACTATTTGCCCGGCTCCCTTTATGATAAGATATTGTCAACGTATTCAGATTTTCAACTTGAAAACAACTGGAAATCATTATTTGCCATGACAGAACTGTTTGGGCAGCTGGCAAAAATAGTAGCGAGCAAATTAAAATTTCAATATAACACTTATGAGGAAAAAAATGTAAAATACTACCTTAGACAAGCTTATGAAGAGCGAAAATAAATTACGCCATTCATGAACCTCAGTTATTTAATCATATTACTTTCTTTCACAAATTTTTCTTTTGGACAAACCATCGAACAAATAAAGTCCGATAATGATGCAATTGCCTTTCTTAGAAATAATTTCCCTGCAATGGATAGTTTCCGGTACTCAGTAAATTCAGACAGCGATTCCCATGAAAATAAGAAATGGGGAATATCGGATTTTGACAAAAATGGAAAACCTGATCTCTTAATAACCGGTACGATTGATGGCCTGAGAAATTTGGCATATGTAGTTCTCGAAGGCGCGGACAATCAGTACAAAATAAAAGATGTGACTCCCGGCGGCTATTTTCTTATCCCTGTATCAGTTATCAAAAACATAGATAATGACAATGTGATAATACTTCAACAGACGGTTAGTACTAAAAACTGGTCAGATACGATCATACATAAATTCGGAGTGTTTTTAAAATATAATTCTTCCGTTGAGGCTAGAAAAATTTCCCTGTTACATTATCGTTCTACGGCATGCCTGAGAGCTTGTCCTGTTTATAAAATAATAATTGATGATTCATCAACCGCAACTCTTGAGGCCACAAGATCTGAAGGTCTTTCTTCCAATCCTGCTGATAGTTTACAGGGAACTTACTATTCTAAGTTATCTCCTGAAAAATTTATTGAGTTAACCGAATTAGTTAATTACATCGATTTATCTTCTCTTAAGAGTCATTACTCTGTTTCCATATCTGATCTGCCAACCGGAATTATTGAAATTGTTTTTACCGATGGTAGTTTTAAAAGAATAGATGATTACGGAAAGGTTGGAACATCGGGACTGAGGGTTTTTCATGAGTACCTGGATAAATTACGGCTTTCTGAGTCATGGAAAAAGTAACTGAGTAGAATATCGCTGAGCGTAGCCTAATTTGTCTTTTCAATTTTTGTTCGCCCGGCACAGTAACAACCTGTTCGCCGGACTCCATTAAACTACGCCCTCCTTATTGTATTTACTTCTGTATTCCAATGGCGACATTCCCGTAATTTTTCTAAATACTTCACGGAATGCCTTCACATCCGAATAACCAACTTCATACATTACTTCATTAATTGTTTTGCGACTGGTTTCAAATGCCTTTTTTGCCGATTCAATTTTTACCCTTTGCGAATATTCAACTGGTGTATTTCCGGTTGCTTTTATAAACCTTCTGTCAAAGTTTCGCCTGCCGACTGCAAACCTGGAAGACAAATGTTCAACCGATATTTTTTCATCAAGATTGCTTTCAATATATGCTTGTGCCTTTTTTACTATTTCATCCCCGTGCAATTTCTGTCCTGTAAAGATTGTGAATGCTGACTGACTTTGCCTGTCCAGCTCGATCTGAAATACTTTGGAACAAAAAATGGCTGTTTGCCTGTCATAATATTTCTCCACAAGGTAAATCACCAGGTTCAGGAAAGAATAAGCGCCACCATTTGTATAAATTCCATTTTCATCAGTAATCAATTTATCAGTTTGTAAATTCACTTCAGGAAACATAGTTCTGAAATTATCCGCAACAGCCCAATGTGTAGAGCAAGTTTTTCCGTCCAGCAATCCTGTTGATGCAAGCAGAAATGCACCGGTGCATATACTTGCAATTTCAGCACCGTGTTTATATTGTTTTTGGATCCAATCAATGAGCAATTTGTTTTCCTTCACAGTTTTTTGATAATTATAATTCAATGAAGGAATAATGATGAGATGGGTTTTGGTTATAGCTGAAATGTTCGTATGTGGATTCACTGCAAACAAGCCGTTATAGAATTCCACTTTTTTTGAAATCCCTGCTAATTCAATTTTAAACAATTCTCTTCTGCCGGTTTTCTTCCAGTACTCATTGGCTCTTGAAAATATTTTGTAAGTACCTACTATACTGCTTAGGTTATTTTGCCCGTCAGGAACTAATATGGTAAGATGTTTCATTGAAATTCTTTTGGCAAAGATAAAAATTCACCGTGTCCAAATCAACCCACCAGAAAGTCCATTTTACCCCCCGGAAAAGTAATATTTAGACAATAGTTTTGGTTACTGAAAAAACATTTCACTAAAAAAATAAAAGCAAAATGAAAAAGCTGGAAAATAAAATCGCCGTTGTTTATGGAGATGGTACAGTCGGAGGTGCGATTGCGAAAGCTTTTGCCCGGGAAGGTGCGAGGGTTTTTCTGACCGGTCGCACATTAACAAAGATTGATGCTATTGCTAACCAAATCTTGTCTGGTGGAGGAGCTATCGAGACAGCCAAACTCGACG
>Ga0137431_1000637_pt1 | contig 11907 bp, 9 predicted proteins | sample EasRivERMZT800_2_FD_104646 | JGI IMG/M metagenome (GOLD analysis project Ga0137431, IMG submission 104646) | Soil microbial communities from meander-bound floodplain in the East River, Colorado, USA - East River MetaG ERMZT800_2 | ecosystem: Environmental > Terrestrial > Soil > Floodplain ... | reverse complement strand
GCCATCCGTGGCGTTCACCTCGATCCTCACTTGGGCCTGCGAAAAGGCGATTGTCCTCCTCGCTTGCGCGGCGCTTTTCCGAGCACCTGCCCACGTTGAAGCCGGCATTGCGGTCAGGACCATACCGAGCAATGCGGCGAGGGCCGTAGGCTTTATTATCCACGCGTTGTTTCTGCCTGTTGCGAAGTCATGACATGTTTTGTTCATACAAGAATGTGTTTCAATGTTCGTTTCGGTTTTGCGGATTGTTCTGTCTTCGTTCGTTGAACGACGGGTTCAACGACGCGAGCAGCCTGGCTGGCAGCGGATGAGAAGAGCGTGAGTCACACATGAAAAGTGGATGAGAGAGGAGTGCGATTCCAAAGGGCACGCAATAGACGCTCCCGCGAGTCACGAGGGCCCTTGGAAGTCCGCCAGGTCTTGGACTGCGCCAGTCCTCTGGCGCTTTGGCGGCGGACGTGAGATAGACGACGGGCAAACCTAATAAGTCAGTCTAGCGATCGGGGGAACCGCTAAAGATAATCACGCCTTTCCAAGGTGTGTGCACGCTCCGCGTTCATCTTCAATCATCCGGGTGCTGCGGCTGAGATGACTCCCACGAGCTCCGGCGCAATGCATCCAAAGTCGCCAGAATTTCACGTTCCAGCACTTTCGCGGCGCCCCGTTCAAAGGGCGAGTTCTCCACTTCATATCCACCACGGACCCACTCCTCTGCTGTTGGCAGGTAGGCCATTCCTCCATTGGAGTAACCCGACACCAACGTGAACGGAAACGGCGACTGGCGCTTGATGGCCAGGCCGATTTCACAGAACGGTTCGATGTTCGAAGAAACCAGCGCCATATCACCGAAGCAAATGAACTGTGTGCAAATACCGGCCTCCCTTCGTCCGCCGAAATCCTCGGCTATGCGCACTTGGATGGCGGCCCGGCGGGCCATGTCGATGGCTTGGGTGACCGCGGCTTCGTTGCCTTTTGCTCGCGCGATTTTGAGCCGCTCCTTCCACTGTTGCAGATCTTCGGCGGCCGCGCGCGCCTCCGGCAGAGCTTCGCGCAGCGGCACGGCAATTTCCCTCTCCACAACTTGAAAGGGCAAGCTCGGTAATATCGGAAAATACTCTTCGTAGAGGCCCAACGGCGCGCCAGACAGAATGACTTCTCGAAGCGCTTCGTCTGCCGGAATGTAACTAAGGCCCAGCGCAACCTTCGCGACCTCGTGTCCCAGGATCGCGCCCAGATTGCGATACACGCGGGCGTCGGCCTGAAAGCCTTGCACCGGTCCCTGATCTCCAGCCGCGCCGAGAAGAAACAGGCATTTTCCGCCGAGCGCCTCTTCCACCACCCGCTTCATCGCCCCTGGATAATCCGGAGTGATGAGCCGATTGGCCGGTCCCATGATGGTCGGGTGACAGGCGTAATTGACCACGGTCGCAACTGTCTTTCCATCGAGGCCGTCCAGTCTGGCTACCAGCACTTCATGATCGCGAGCGCCGGCGCCATTCTTCCCAAGAAAGCATTTTCCTTCAGACGTCATGGCCCGGCGATTCACGTTGATGTGGCATTCGCCGCGTCCCGCTCGCACTTCAACAGGTCGAACATTCCTTATGGCTTCACTCGCCGCTTGCGCAGACCAGCGATAAACATCTTCAAACCACGGACCCACCAGCTCGTATCCCTGTTCGATCCAAGTCTTGTACGGCACCGGGCCGGAGTGCGTGTGCGACGCCGAAGCGCGAATGTTCTCTTCCGGCACACCCGTCGCTTTGCTGACCGTCGAGCGTAGCTGGTCGGCCACCTCGTGGGTGAGGATCTGAATGTCGATATCGAGAATGATGCCGGTAGTCTGATGGTCCGAAAGCGCCAGGGCCGTGACCCACAAATCCATGTCAATCCCTTCCGCTTGCTCGTGCTTCTGCGCGCCCCAACCGCCGTGCGCGATGTTGGGCGGCGGATTGATGCAGCGGCGGCCCGTGCCGGCCAACAATAGTTTTTGTTCAAGTGCCATCGAGCAATTGTAGAAACTAGGATGCGACCGCTGGCCACGCCATCAATTTCTGACGGTCATAGGAGCGCGGACATCTTGTCCGCCCGACGTTCACTTCACCTTAACCGCAAAAAGCGCGCCCGCAGCGCGAGAGGGGCGGCTAGAAAGTTCTATCTTTTCGCCGCTTAATTTTCTCTTAATGTTACCGGGGATAAGCTGCGCGCAACTGAAAATGAAAACGCACATGAACATTACCAAACCTGGCCGTTTCTACATCCCCATCGACCGGCGGCGTTTCTTCAAAAGCATGGCCGCCGCCACGGCTGGATTCACCGTAGCCGGATCGCTGGCCGAAGCGCTCACGCTGACGCCGCCACAGACGCCAGGTCCCTTCTACCCGGACAACATTAAGCTCGATAAAGACAACGACCTGCTCGTTCTCAATGATAACCTCACGGCCGCAGTGGGCGCCATCACGTATGTCAGCGGGCGCGTGCTCGACAGCAGCGGCAGTCCGATTCGCGGCGCGCTCGTCGAACTTTGGCAGACCGACAACAACGGCGCTTACATTCACACGCTGGGCGCCGGAGGCAGACCTCGCGATCCTTACTTCCAGGGCTTCGGCCAGTACCTCACAGGAGCGGGCGGCGGGTACCGCTTCCGCACCATCAAGGCGGGTCTCTATCCAGGGCGCACGCGACATTTGCACTGGGGCATCACCATACCGGGGCAATTGTCGCGCTTCACGACGCAAACCTACTGGAGCGGCGAGCCCCAGAACTCAACTGATGGTGTGCTGAATGGAATCTCGAACGCCGAAGAGCGCGCATCCGTCATCCTGACCTTCACACCGGTGCCCAGCACAACCATCGGCGAGGTGCAAACGTCGTGGGATATCGTCATGGGCCTCACTCCGATGGACCCGACGTATCCGGGCGGAAGTTTGGTGGTGGCCGGCGCGCTCGTGCCAGGACCTGTCGGAGGCAATCCACGCTATCGCCTGACCCTTCCCGCCTACACGACCTACACCTACGAAATCTATGGCAACCCAACCATGGCCGACCTGGCGTGGGCGGCCCTGCCGTTTTCGCTGACGCAGACCGGCGTAATTGACCGCAACAAACACACCGCCACCAGCAACGGGACGCTCAACCTTTATGTGGAAGCCAAATCGGTCAAAGGCTTCTACTACGTCTCCTTCCGAGTGCCGGGCGCGAACACCGGCACGCCTTGAGGCAATGAGGCGGCCTTAAAATTCGCCTTGCCTTTCCACTGCGCGGAGATTCAGGCAGTGGCCTTTCTGCGACCTGAGATACGCCATTTGAGCTGTTGCTCTGGAGAGAACACCTCGAACTTTTTCACACGCCTCTGTCCCCAACCCTCTCCCGCACTGGGCAGAGAGTTGCCCGAAGGGCAGGGGAGGGGGCCGATCGGTTCCAGGGATGTGGCCCTCCGTGGCCGAAGTGCTTAGCCGACCGGCCGTCAAACCATTCCTCGCGCTTGTCCATTGCGCCTGCGCAAGGCTGGCGGTTTCCAGAGCACCGTCGGTGCGCCCTGGAAGAATTCGATGGACCGTCCGCGACACAGACGCAAAGGACGGGCGCAACGCTTAGGTTGATTGGGGTCAGGTAAAGCGCTGACTCGCCTTTGCGTCTGGCACGGAGGTGAGGCTTTGGTGTGGACGGCAAACTCAGAGCTGCTCCAGGAGCAAATGGGAAGGGGCCTGCTCCTGGCGTTCGCCAAACCGGCTCTGTTTTCCGCAGCATTCACCATCCATGAGAGGAACGAGTCGGTCCGTTGGTTCCCGAGCATTTCGGCCTCGCCTTTCGCACGCGGCTGTGCACGATTCAGCCCACGCAAGTCCGAACGTTAAAAAATGGGAACAATGCGCCTGCTGAAGACTCGTACCGATCATGAGCGATGTATGACGGGGGAGTTGGATTTTGAAAATCTGGTGAACCTCTATTATGCCTCGTTGTATCGTTTTGCCTTGAGCTTGACCCGAAAAGAAAACGACTCCTGTGACCTCACTCAACAGACATTCTATGTTTGGGCGACCAAAGGACATCAATTGCAGGACGCTTCCAAAGTGAAGACCTGGCTTTTCACGACGTTGCACCGGCTGTTCCTGGAAATGCAACGACGCCAGCATCGCTTTCCCCATCACGAACTGGGCGAGGTCAGCAGCGAATTGCCTAACATCGATCCGCAAATGATCAATCAACTGGACTCTGCCGCCGTCGTAGAGTTGCTCGGCAGGGTCGATGCGCCCTATCAGGCGCCGGTCGCCCTTTTTTATCTGGAGGATTATTCATACAAGGAAATCGCCGAGATTCTGGCCGTGCCCATTGGCACCGTGAAATCACGCATCGCGCGCGGCATGGCTCAACTGCACCGCATCCTCATGAGAGATGTCCCGCCCGCCGATGCCGGCACAAAAGGAGCCTTGTGAACAGCCAGGAAGCCAAACGAATTCTTGCCCTCTATCGGCCCGGCTCTGCCGAAGCAGAGGAGCCCGAGTTCAGAGAGGCGCTGGAGCAAACCCGCCAAGATCCCCGGTTGCGCCAATGGTTCGAGCAATATTGCGCGTTTCAGGAGGCGATGCGTCAAAAATTCCGCCAACTCGAGGTCCCGCCAGGCTTGAACGATTCCATTCTGGCGAAAAATAAAATCGTCGCGCCTCTCGTCTGGTGGCGCCGTCCGGCCTGGCTGGCAGCGGCCGCGGCGATTGTCATCTTGCTCGGCCTGTCGGCTTTCTGGCCGGACCAGCGCCAGGGGGATCAATTCGCTGACTACAGGGCCCGCATGGTGCGAACAGCCTCGCGGCAGTATCGGATGGACATGCTCACGAATGACCACAATCCGATCCGCCGCTTCTTTGCCACCAATGGCGCCCCGGCCGATTATGTCCTCTCCAAAGGATTGGAGCCTCTCTCCGTCACGGGCGCCGGCCTGTTGCGCTGGGCGGACACACGCGTTTCCATGGTTTGCTTCGATCGAGGCGACCAACAAATGCTCTTCCTCTTCGTCGTGAACCGAGCGGCAGTGAAAAGCCCGCCGCCCGCCACCCCTCAAGTCAGGAAGGTATTTGACCTGCAGACGCTAAGCTGGAGCCAGGGAAGCAACGTCTATATCCTCGCCGGGCCGGAAGATCCACGGATGCTCCAGAAATATTGGTAGGGTCGAACGCTCAAGTCACTGCGGCGGTGGCGGCGGAGCGCTCTTCAGGCTCGCTCGATACATTAACCAATTGAAATCGCCGCGCTCCAAGTCATCAATTTGAATCAGCGGGGGAAGAGAGTTCAGCACGGGCGGGGGCTTGGTGGTGGCGTACATCCATTTGTGTTTTTCAATGTGCCCGTCCGCAAACGCCAGATGAGCCGCGCCATCGTGATAGGAGGCCGGCAGATCGCGCCAGTGAGGGCTGTAATACTTGTTGATGAAGTAGCCGTCATCGATCGTGTCGGGGTGCTCTTCAATGAACACAAAGATCTGGGAGGGCGATGGGACTTGCGACAACTTAAAAAACTGCTGGTAAGTCGGATTATTACTGTTGGCGCCGCTACTGGTGATGGCTCCGGCATTGCCTACCATCGCATTCATGGAAATGCTTCGCGTTCGATGCCTCCATCCGGCATTCCTCTGCGAAACATCCAGCGCAAAATCCGTCGGACATCGGTAAATGCCGGCCGTGCCACTGCAATAGGGCCCGATGCCACCGGCCCCGATCAATGCCGTATTGGTGTTCAGCGGATCCAGATCCGGCGTCATGACGTTATTGACCCAATTCAAATACTTGCCGCTGGCGATCGTCTCCCGGGTCGCAGGCTCATCCAGGTTGTAGGGAAACGAGTCGTCGTGATCGTCCACATAGAGCAGGCAGGAAACCATCAGTTGACGGTGGTTGTTCAGGCAGACCACCGCCTGCCCTCTGGATTTGACCCTGCCCAACGCCGGCAAGAGTACTCCCGCCAGGATTCCAATCACCGCAATGACGACCAGAAGCTCGATCAAGGTAAAAGCGGGCCTCCCTGCTCTGCGACGCGATTCATGCGGACCGGGAACCAGCATCATAAACTCTCCTGAGAAAAAATCTGCCAATCAATCAGACGTCGATTAGACCTTATATTATCCAACGCGGCACGCCGTGTCAAAAGCGCTTTCATGTAACGGATTCCTCATTCGTCATGCCGCCCTTATTTTACCGTGCTCAGCAACCCGTCCACGGGCGCATAATCATCCGTCAGGATGGGCGAACGATGCGAAGAGGGCGGGGCGTTGGTCCGCAACGCATTAAGCCGCGTTCGGAAACTGGGTACGGTGATGCGCTTCCTGCTGATCAAGTTGGTCGCCCGCTGATGCAGCACGTTAAACGTGGCCATTGGCGCGGATTTCGTCCCCACCAGCACCACATTCTGGCTCTCCGTGCTCGGAAAGAGATACACTTGTGGGAAAACGGCCTTCATCGTTTTGTAAACCGCCCCGAGAATATCTGCCCGCCAGCCTTGCAGTGTGCCGATGACATTATAGACCATAACTCCGTTGGTCGTCAGATGCTCGCTCCCCAATCTGAAAAACTCCTCCGTCACAAGGTGGTAGGGGATGAAGGACCCATAGCGCCCCGCTGTGTAAGCATCCATGATGATCAGATCGTACTTCCGGTCGCTGCGCCTCAAGTAAACGCGTCCATCCGCGATGTGCACTTTGAGGGTGGGCGATTCCTTGAGCTGGAAGAATCGTTGCGCGACCTGGTAGACGGACGGATCGATTTCGATCGTGTCAACCATCACCCCGGGATGATGACGTTGAAAGGCCCGCTGCGTGCTCCCGCCTCCGAGCCCTATCATCAACACGTTCGTGATCGATTCATTCCAAAGCCACGGCATGTGGAAGTATTCGGTGTACTCGAAGTGTCCCCTGGACGAATCCAAAAGCGACATCCTTGTTTCCATCGAGCCGTCGAAACTCAGCGTTCGTATCCCGCGTTCATCAATGACCCGGATGTGATGATACGGCGAAGTCATCTCGAACACGATCGCACCCCGGCTCGCAGACCCGCACACGAGCCCCATCAAAACGACGATCCCATGGATGCGCCTTCGCATCAGCCCTCCGTCGCCACAGCGGTTTTTTCCACCAGCCAGCGATCCATGAACAGGCACATCCCTCCCAGCAAGAACGTCAAACCTCCGGTGGCGCGAAAGATGTTGGACAGATTCATTTGATCGATCAGCACATATCCGGACACAAACACCCCGGCAATGCTCCCCACGGTGCTGGCGGCGTAGATCAGCCCGCTGATCTTGCCCACATGCGCCAGCCGGGTCGCCGCCAGTCGGATCATATATGGCGAAAGTGTCGCCAGCGCGCAACAGGGCAATAGAAAAATCAAGGAACTGCCAATGACCGGATCGAGCTTTTGCCACAACAAAGGAATGCTCTCTTGCGCTGGATGACGCAGGACGATCGCATCCATCAGAGGGGCAGCAAAGTCAGGGATAAAAAAAGTGACCACACCGGCCGGCGCCAGAAGCCAGAACAGGAACGAAGCCCGCCGGTACCGATCCGCCAGCATTCCTCCTATGAAATATCCGATCGCCAGCGCCGCAAGGATCACTCCGATTTGGCTCACCCACACATAAAACGAACTGCCAAAAAATTTCGGCAGAAATCGCGCCCCAATAATCTCCAGCACCATAATGGCGAAGCCCCCAACGAATACGAGAATGATTGCCGCCACGTATTGCATCGCTTTAGAGTGATTGCGACAAAATGATTTCCGGAACATTCCGTCACCCCTCGCCCCTCCGAGGGGAGAGGCTGCCCGAAGCGCGGGCGGGGGATCGCTTCACCATACTGAACCGGAGATTACTTTTGACACTTGGATAAACATGTGTCGCCAAGCAATAACATGAAAGTCACTCTGTGTGAAGGAAAGCATCTTCGGCTTGTCGCGCGCCGCCAATGGGAATACGTCGAACGCACCAGCGCCAGCGGCATCGTCGCCGTCCTCGCCGTTACGGACGATCCAAATCTCATCCTCACCGAGCAATATCGCCTGCCCGTGGACCGCCGCGTCATCGAACTGCCGGCCGGCCTGGCGGGAGATGTCGCCGGCGCGGAAACGGAGGATTTAATTTCAGCCGCACAACGGGAACTGCGGGAGGAGACCGGGCACGAAGCTCAACGGTTCGACTTTCTCTTCGAAGGTCTCCTATAGAGTGATTGCCAAAAGTAATTTCCCACTTGGAGCCAGGAGCGAAGCCTCTCCTTTTGCATGGCCGTAGCGGCGTCTCGGCAGAGCGCCGTCTTTTCCTATTGTTTGCGGCGCTCTGCCGAGACGCCGCTACGGCGATCAACTTCGCATTCTGGAAATTACTTTTGGCAATCGATATAGTCTTAATGCCTTTCGGGAATTCAGGCAGGGGTTTGTCCCGGAGGAACATCCGACAATAGCCCAGCCCGGCGTTTCAACGCGTTGAAACGCCCGGCTATTTTCACTATGTGATGGGTGAAAGGGGAACGAGGGGAATGCGGAACGGGGAATCTTCAATGTTCACGTCCAACGTCCAACGTCCAACGTCCAAGGTTGGCGTCTTGGGGCGACGAAGTTACTGCTGTCAAAAATTGAATTGCCCGCCAGGAGGATTCAGGCTAAGAATATACATACGTTTCCCGACTGAGTTGTTGCTGATGAACATTTTAATCCGAGGCGCTTTCTCCAGCAATTGAGTCCTGTGCTCGAACCGGCAACACGTTTTATCTCATGTCGGGGCTATTTGTCCGGGTGGTCCTTCGACGATGAACCGGAGAAAAGATTGGAGGATGCATCCCGACGCAGTGGTGAAATCGCAGTCAGAAGAGCAAGCATGAAGAAGAAGTCCAGCAAGCACAGCCAAAACTGGTTGGTCGCGTTGGTGGGCTTCTGTGCCGCCTGTCTGTTGGTGGGAGGAGATGCGTCCGCCGCGATCATATCCTGGACCGATTGGACTGCAGCCACTGCTGGCAATCCCGGGTCGGCCAACGGGACAATTTCCCTGCCGGGCGGAGGCAACATTTCCGTCGATTACAGTGGCGAGGTTATTCTCCAAACGGACATCTCCGGAGGGGCGAGTTTCTATTGGGGGCCCAACCTGTCGAATCAGCGCTCACCCTATACCAATGCCGTTGTGGACAACGCGCCCGACAGCGGGGACATAATCGCTCTGACCGGGGGAACTCCTACTGTCAATACGATTATGTTCAGTGCTCCCGTGGACAATCCCGTTATCGCAGTTTTCAGTCTGGGCTTAGGTAATGGAGGGTTTGCTCGTTACGAGTTCAACACCGCTTTTAACCTCCTTAGCTTTGGTCAGGGATGTTGTTTCGGCGGACCTTATACGCTCGCCGTTTTGCCTGGAAATGTCCTCGAAGGACAAGAAGGAAACGGTACCATTCAATTCCCCGGCAGGCACAGCTCGATCAGTTGGACGGTGCCGGTCGGTGAATTCTGGCACGGGTTTACCGTGGGCATTCCGCTTCCCTGCGATCTTTGCCCCGCCGATGTCGTCACCAATACAGCTCCGGGCCAGTGTGGCCGGACGCTCACTTTTTGTTTTGGCCCCACCAACAGTTGCCAGCCGTCTTCCGGCTCTTTCTTCCCGGTTGGCGTCACTCCGGTCATGTGTGTTGCCACAAATGACGCAGGCAACACCAACACCTGTTCTTTCACCGTCACCATCAGTGATACCGAACGTCCGCTCCAGAACTGCCCCAGCATCATTATCAGTAGCACTGCTCCAGGACGATGTGACGCCGTCGTCAACTTTTCCGTCGAACCGATCGACAATTGCCCTGGAGCCAGCTTCTCCTGCAGTCCTCCCAGTGGTTCTGTCTTTCAAAGGGGCGTCACGCCGGTCACATGTCTGGCGACTGATGGCGTCGGCAACACCAATAGTTGTGCGTTCAGCGTCATCGTCAACGACAGGGAGAGGCCGCGCATGACGTGTCCACTGACGCAGCCACCCAGATGGGAATTGCGGGCGCCCTTTGTCGATCCGCGTTCCACAGGCGGCACCGGCGGTGTGGAAGGCGCTTCGGCCAGCCTGATTGGCGACAAAATTTACGTCAGCCATGGCTTTCGTAGCGGCGATAGCTGGCTTTTGTCGGTGTATCACATTCCAAGCAATACCTGGACGCATGGTGGAATGAACCTCCCCGACGCGGTATCGCCCCGTTCGGAGATGGCCGGCGGTACCGCTTTCGGAAGGCATTATGCGATTGGTGGGCGGACCGGCCCAAGCGCAGCCGTTGAAGAATTCGATCCGGCGACGAGACTGTGGCAGGCGAAAGCGTCTCTGAGCGTGGCGCGGGGCGGTCTGGCCGCGGCGAGCTACCAGGACCGAATTTATGCCCTCGGCGGCAGAACGGGCAGCAGCTATGGCCGCGGCATCGTCACGAACATAAACGAAGTTTACGATCCAACTCTGGATACCTGGCAGCGGCTGGCGCCCATGCCGCTCGCCGTCTCGGACCATTATGCCACGGTGGCCTGGAATGGCAGAATCTTTGTCTTTGGCGGAACGGTCCGCGACTGGGTCGGCACCACCAATGTCGTGCAGATTTACGACATCGCGACCAACACCTGGAGTTTGGGCTCGCCCATGCCCACGCGACGCGGCGCGGCCATGGCCGGGGTCATTGGGGGACGAATCGCTGTCTTCGGCGGGTTCAATGGAACCAGCAACCTGGTGGTGACTGAGTTCTACGATCCGGCTGCCAATACCTGGTCCGCCGGACCGAATATGTTGCAGCCGATGAGTGAGATGGCGCAAGGCGTGACGTTTAATGGAGATGAAATCTATGCCATTGGCTCCGGATTATTTGGCGCCGCAGAAGGTAAAGTGCAGGTGCTGCTGGGCGGTGACGCGCTCAAGCTGACCTTTGACACCGATCCCGGTCGTTGTTCCAAGAGCAACGTGACCTTTTCGGTGAGCGCAACGGACAATTGTGCGGACATAACCGTGCCGAGCGTGTTTATCTCATGCGTGCCGACCAACGGCTCCACGTTCTTTGTCGGAACAAGGACCGTCGTGTGCACGGCGAGGGACACCAGCGAGAATACGACCAATTGCACGTTCGTTGTCACGGTCCGAGACGGGGAACGGCCTGTCATGAACTGTTCCAATCTCGTGAGGTTCCTGCCTCCGGGCCAATGTCAGATGCAGGTTATTTATCCGCCCCTTGCGACGGACAACTGTGGCGGGCAACAACCCATCGGAGGAGTGCTGTCAGTGATATGCCAGCCTCAGTCAGGCTCGTTTTTTTTGAAGGGAACAACGCCAGTCTTTTGCACGGCCTCCGACGGAAGGGGAAACGTGGGAAACACGCAGAGCTGCACGTTCACGGTCACGGTCAATCTGCCGCCCACCGGACCTGTGATCCTGATGGGTATCGATGCCGAAGATGACGGCGGCCACGGTGGACATGGGCCTATCACGACCTGGCAGACATTGGTCAGCAACATTCTGAACAGGGCCATCGGAGGATCGGGCGTATTGGTAATTGGCGCGGGCAAGAATCCAAACGATCACGTGACCCACTTTTGGAATGGGGTCAGAACTGGCATCCTGCAATCGGTCACCTTCGTGAATGGCAGCGCTATCGCCACACATTCATTCACAGGATACAGGATGCTTGCCGTCGTGAGTGACTATCGCAACACTTTCTCCGGTGGGTTAACAGTAGCGGAAAACGATTTGTTGCGTAATCGGGCGTCCGATGTTGCCAACTTTGTGCATGCCGGCGGGGGATTGTTGGGCTTCTCCTCCGAATTCAACCGCCCCCCTCCTGCGGCCGGCCCCTATGCCTACATGGTCGGCCTGGGCGGAGTCACGCTGGGTTCGCTCGATTACGCGGATATCGATCCGACACCTGCGGGGCGTGCG
>Ga0137431_1000636_pt1 | contig 11918 bp, 9 predicted proteins | sample EasRivERMZT800_2_FD_104646 | JGI IMG/M metagenome (GOLD analysis project Ga0137431, IMG submission 104646) | Soil microbial communities from meander-bound floodplain in the East River, Colorado, USA - East River MetaG ERMZT800_2 | ecosystem: Environmental > Terrestrial > Soil > Floodplain ... | reverse complement strand
CGAAACGCCACATCCGTGTAGTTCGTGATCGACAAAAGCGATTCGTCTTGCTTGCCGGACGGGAAAGGCGCCGCCACAGCCGTCGGCTCCTCGAACGCCAGCGTATAGCTGCTCGACAGCGAGGAGTACAGCGCAGTGTAGCGCGTGAGATGCGCCCGCTCATAACCGCCTTGAACCTCGAGCACGGCGACTTCGGTACGGCTGCGGGCAAAGCCGATATCGAGCTGAGCCAGGCGGATTACCGCCCCCGCACCCACCAAGGCAATCAGCGGCGCGGCAACCCAGGCCCACTCGACCTTGCCGATCAGCCAAAACACGAACCAATTCAGCGGCACCAGCACGAGCAAATAGATCGCCAGCACTTTCGCCACGAAATCGGCCGTCGGAATTTCAATGCCCGCCGCCTCGGTCAGAATCTGGCGGGCCGCGCCAGAAGCCGCTCCGTCGTCGTTCCAAGCGGCTACCCCGGTCGGATCAGGCAGCGGCTCCCGTTGCTTCGGCAGCCGGTACGTGCCATATCCGCAGAAATGCCAATCGTCGATAGCCGGATGAACCTTCCAAGATTCCGGCCGACGCTTTTCGAAATCGGCCGGCATGCCGAACCCTCGAAACGGATTGCCCGGGTTTCCATAGACCGGAGCGCTGGACATTCCAGGGCGCACGGGCCGTGCGAACCCAGGACGCTGCGGCGTCGATTCATCCGGCAATGCTGGCGGCGGCATCACGTCCGTGGCCCACTTGTCGTCTTCGAAGGCCACGTCGCGAGTGAAATAGCGCAGCGTCGATCCCAATCTCGGCTCAAGCAACATTTGCGAAAGGTTTGGGTCGTCCCAGCGCATGTCGAGCGTCGCCAACTCGTTTTGATTGCTAAACACACGTCCCGGTCGGCGGAGCAGCGCCGAGTTGAAGAAACCGTCGAAATTCTTCCACTGCTTGATGCGGACATCGGTCAATGGAAACCGCGTGACAACAACGCGCCCGCCGCCCACGCGGCGCTCGACGACCAGACCGCCCGTTCCCTCCATCGGCCGGCCGGCGGCGTGCAGCCGCAAATCGACTCCCACCATCGGCCGCTCTTCGGCAATCGTAATTCGCCGCAGCTTTTGGCCCTTGGCAGGCGCCGAATCGGCTGCAGCCCTGGCCGGATCACGTTCCAAAGAATATCGCTGGTTGAGCTCGTCGAAATCGGCCTGCAGCAGCTTCGCCGTCCGCGTCGATTCGCCCGGCAGGTAAGGCGCCAGGAAGGAACCCTTGAGTTTGTCGAGCGAGCTCGGCCCGCTGATGACCAGCTGCCCACCCCAGTGCAGCCAATCGAGCAGTGCCTGTTGTTGCTGGTTGGTCAGAATCGCGGGATCGAGATCGTCCCAAAACAGATAGGCAATCGTCGTCCAGGCCAGCGGGTGGCTCGGCAACGGCGCGGTCTTTTCCACTACCGGTCGAACGACGTGGTAGTAGCGAAGCGTCTCGCTTTGCGTGGCCTCAACATCCGGCATTTTGACCGATAGCAACTTGTCGAAATGTGTGTATGCCGCCGGCGTGACGTCGCCGCCGGCCAGCACGACGATCAGATGTTCGTAGTCCTTCAGCGATTGGCTGACGATCGTGCTGTAAATCTCCGTCCGGCCGCCGCGAATGCCATGCAGCTCGCTGCGCACGGAATAGGCGCCCATCAGATGTTTCTCTCGTCGCGGCACATAAAACATCGCCTCGACCCGCTTGGCCTGGCCCTTTGGAAGTACCGCGGGACACCAGTTCCAGTGCCGGGCCGTGGTGTCTTCGAATTCCAGCGGCAGATTGAAGCCCTGGTCTTCGACGAACGTGGCCAGCTCTCCTGAAAAATCAAAATTGTTCGTCTTGGCCGTCTCGCTCACGGCAATCCAGTGCCCCGGCTTGACGTGAATCGGCGGCTGCTTGTTTGAAGGCGAAGGATCGTTGCTCGGCAGCATGCGGACGGCCAGCGGCTCAAAATCGTCCTTGGGCTTCTCCAGCTTTTTCTTCCGCTTCTTCTCCAGCTCCGCTTCCAATTCCTCGGGAGTCTTCTCGTCGGCTTTCTTTTTGGCGTTTGCCGAAGTCGAATTGCCACCCCAGTTGCAGCCGCTGCAGCCGGGCATGGCCACCAAACCGGTCAGAACCGCTACGAAGAGGACAAGCAGCCGCGGGGGCAGGCGGAATGGGCTTGGGCCTGGAGTTGGGCTGGTGCGCAGGTTTATCGCCATGTTCCTACGATCTCTTGGCAAAGCGCCCTGCTGGCCAGAGGCCCCGATTGGATAAGTGTCCCGTCTTTTAAGTGTAGAAGGGGGCCAGCACCTAGGGCAAGCTGCCAGCTTGCCGCTACGAACCCGAAAACCGCTGATATTCTTCGGGCGTATCCACGTCCGCAAACGGGTATTCGTCTTTGGCCACCAAATCTTCACATGGCACGAGGACAGCCTGATTTCGCTCGACGATCACATTCAGCCCTTCGTCGTTGCCCAAAGCATAGACTTCAGCCGCAAGCCGCCAGGGAAATAGCACCGGATGGCCCTGCCGCCCGTTCAGAGTCGGCGCGAGAACCCGGCCGGGAGAATGGAGCCGATGGCACTCGATGAGCCGATCGATGATCGAAGTCGAAAGCTGCGGCATATCGGCCGGTGCAACCAGAAACGCCGCCGTGTCCTCCGGGGCGAAATTGGCTTGAATATGCCTCAGGGCGAACTGCAGCGAGGCCTTCATATCCGGCGGAGGCAACTCTGCAATGACCAACTCAGCGCCTAATTCTTTAACGACCTGAGCAAGCGAAAGATCGACCGGACGGACGACGACGATAGTTCGTTCCACCTTGCTTTTTTGCCACGCCACCAAGGTGTGCGCAATGAGCGGCCGGCCGAAGAGCGGCAAGAGCAGCTTGGCCCCACCGAGGCGAACGCCGTGGCCCGCCGCGGGCACCACGGCAAAGTGGCGAGCAGTCATCGTCGTATGGCGAACGGGCTTTTGGGCTGCGCAATCACTGTGCGCCGCGTTGCTGCCGAGCCATCGTCCGTTTTGCAGTATCACCAATTGCCTGGATGACGCCCTCCTGGATTTCGATCCGTGTGATATTGCTGCGGGCGCCCGGCCGATTGGCAACCACGATGTGATCGCCCCCCGAACGTTCCAAGGCGGCAATCAGATCGCTGACGATCGGATTTTCATCGAAGGATTTGGAAAACTTCAGGATCGGCAGCAAGGCGATGCTGAGATTGAACGGGGAAACCGCCTTGTTCGGTTGCTGCGTCGAGCTATCCAGCACCTTCTTTAACAGCCCCTCTGCTTCTCTGCCGCCTGCCACGATCACGGTCTTGGGGCCGACGCCGACGATGATCTCCAACTGGTCACCCAAAATATCGCGGGCTTCGCGATTTCTGTCCGGAATGGGCGCCGTAAGCCGGCTCAGCTTGAGGTCGCCCAGCGAGCCATAATTGAGTTGCAGCTTGGGAAAGTTGGCAACGTCCTTGCCCCCATCGGCAATGGACTTGAGGACTTTTTCAACCTCCGCGCCGTCGGCCACGGCGCCGCCGCCTGCGAACGAAAGCGATTTGGGAAGCAGTACAACCACTGCGCCGCCATCGAGCTGCCCGGTGGCGACCGTTTTCTCGATGATGCCGAATAGCGGACCGAGAATGGCCTTGATAGCTTCGCGCTTGTCGGCCGGGATTTCGGGTGCATCATCCACTAGCTTGAACCACTGGGCACGGGCCGCGTTCATGGCCGCGGCCGTTTGAGCGATGTCGTCCGGGCCCGCTTTGCTGGAAAGGTTCATCGTGATTGCGGCTTCGGGCAGCGCGAAACCGGCGAAATTCGTCGTCGCATCCACCTGCATCGCCATGGAGCTGGCGAGCGAGGTCCCTTCTTTGGCCGCAAAGCCAATATCGAGCACCGTGTGCTTGGACGCTTCGTTGATGCCAAAACCGATGTACAGCTCTTCCGCTTCGTTGGCCAGTTTTTCGATATTCGCAACATAAACCGCCGTCATTTGGCGGGCCTGATCGCGATCGATCTTGCCCTGCCGGGCCGCGGGCGAGTCGAGGAATCGCTCGATGCCGAGCTTGATTTCATCCAGCCCCGTCCGCTTCAGTTTCTCGGGAATGTTTTGCACAAACAGCTTGGCCGCGAAGTTGTACGACTTGGGCAAGTCGCCGAGGAGCGTGGACGGATCCTGCGGCAATACCTTCAGCCCTTCCTTGTTCTCCGCAACGAACGCCCAGCCTCCTTGCTCCTTGATGAACACGGATTTATTGGTGCCGGCTTCCCAAACTCCATCGCCCAAATCCTTGGGTTCGCCGAGTTTCTCTTTGTGGATCTTGAAGATCGTGGCTAATCCGTTCGGCTCCAGCGGCATAAAGGCGACCGCATGAAACTCGTCGTTCTGCGGGACGAAATACATCCCGATCGGGCGCTCCTTGTCGATGCCCGAGGCCATGGCGCCCGTGAAAAAACGGGCCGTGTTGCCATAGTCGGCCATTCCCGCGGCCCGCGTGATGTAGTCCACGTCGGCCAGGGTTTCCTTGATGCTGGCAATCGAGACGACAGCCACCGGCTTTAGCGCCTGCGCCACAGCCGAACTGAGCGGCAGACTGACCGCGGTCAGCGCAAAGAGCGGAACCAGCGCCAGCTTGAGCAAGAACTTCACGTTACGTTCCTCCTGTGTTTTGCTTCGATCGAAGCGTCAGTTGCCGGAAAGAAGCAAAGACGGTTCGCGCCGTAAAGGCGCCGTACTCTGGTAAAACCCAACGCCTCCCGCGTGCGGTTTCAAAACCCTGCATATATCGAGCCATTACCTAGCATTGCGAAGGTATCACGTGGACACGCACGCGTAAATGAGACTTGGCCGCCCGGCTGGCTCGCAGGACCGGGTCGGACTTCTATCGCTCGCGATAGATGATACGTCCCTTCGACAGGTCGTAGGGAGACAGCTCGACATTCACCTTGTCGCCCGGCACGATACGAATGAAGTTTTTGCGCATCCGACCCGCCACGTGTGCCAGAACTTCCGTCCCCGTATCGAGTTGCACGCGGAACCTGGTATTCGCCAAAGCCTGCGTCACCGTTCCGCTGACGACAAAGGCTTCCTCTTTTTGGGCCATACAGGCTCCTCAACACATTGCAGCACAATAACTTACCAGCTTCCAAAATATATCGGCCCCTGCGGGTGGCCGTCCAGCCGGGTTCCCCAGCAACACCGCCTTGCGTATGGCCGTAAACGCTTTAGAATCGTTGGTTTCCCAAAAATCCCCACGTGGCAGCCCGTTGCTGCCGGCGAAGACGTTTTGCCTATCGATTGGTAGCTCGCCACTATGGCCTTCACTCCCCGCTTCAATCCGAAAAACGCCAAACCGCGGAAGCGGCCCAAGCCAAAGCTCAAGACGAAGAAGAAGGACCCGATTTGGGTCGATGGCGTCCGCCCGCGCCCGATGTTCGTCGATTACAAGGACATCGAGCTGCTCAAGAAGCTGATCAATCGCCACGGAAAGATCGTCAGCCGCCGCAAGAGCGGCTGCACCGCCGTCAGCCAACACGCCGTGGCCCTGGCGATCAAGCGAGCGCGGTTCATGGCCCTGTTGCCTTACGTCGGAGAGTAACGACTCTCGATCTTGGTGGGCCGCCATGACCACCGCCTTTGTCACCACGCGCCGCGTCGAGTTCAGCGATACGGATGCCGCGTGCATCATGCACTTTGCGGCGTTCTTTCGGATGATGGAGCAGGCCGAGCATGAATTGCTGCGCAGTGTCGGTCTCAGCGTCGTGATGCAGGATGCTGAGGGAAAAGTGAGTTGGCCACGCGTCGCGGCGAAATGCGATTTTCGCTCGGCTGCTCGGTTCGAAGACGTGCTGCAGATCGAAGTCCAGATCGCCCGGCTCGGCACGCGCAGCATTACTTATGGCCATCGCTTCTTGCGCGACGGCCAGCTGCTGGCAGAGGGGCAGATCACCGCCGTTTGCTGCCGCGTCGCCCTGGACCAGCCGCCCCAATCGATGCCCATTCCTCTTGCCTTCGCCGAAAAGCTGCGCACCTTTGTCACCGCCGCGCCAGCATCCACCGCACCCACCGCTGCTCCAGCTCGTCGAGCTTGACGCGATAAGCGTCTTCGAGGGCTGCGACCTCCTGATCTCCCGCTTTCAGGCGCTTCAGCAAATCCAATAACTTCGCCGGCTCCGATTCCAATAGGAATCCGGCCATTGCCATCGTCTGCACGTGGTCGGCCGCCTCCCACTCACGCAGCTCTCGCTTCAGCATTTCTTTCCACGTGCGATGGCGGGCCTCTGCGGCCAGCTTTCGCGCCTCGGCCATCCAGTCGCCGACGGGAACCTGCTTGACCTGATACACGGTGAACCAGCGATTGACTTTGTGAACGACGTAGTCGCCGTACGCGGCAAACCCCTCGGCCAGCCAAAACGGAACCTTCCAGTTCGCCGCCAGGCTCAACTGCCGCCGTGCCACCATGAACACAATCCCGCACGCTGGCGGCCGGCTGCGAATCGACTGCGTCGTCTCGTACATGTGCGGCGTGACGAAATGGTCATAAGCGTTGTACTGCCGGGCCGTCGCCCACGATTCGCCTAATTGGATCGGCGTGTACAGCCCTTCCATTACCTTGCGGAATTGTTCCCAGGCCGATTTTTCCGAGAGCAGCATCAGCTCCAGCGTGTCCGGCCGCGTCGTCGCCAGTTGCAGCGTGCCCGTGACCTTTTTGAGATGCAGCGTCAGTGTTTCCAACGCGTGCCCGACGCTCCGCGCATGGGCCGGAGTGTACTGCGTATGCACAGTCGCGTGCCGAGTCACCACGCTGACGAGCTTGAAGCCGGTTCTTTCCTGCCACGTCCTTTGTTTATCAACGGCCGACTCAATCTGCTCCTTTTTTTCGGCGGCCAGTGCGCTGGCATCAGCCAATGCCTGACACGTAGGACAAAACTGCTCGCCCACGGCCGTTTCCGGCTTGGGAAGAGGCGTTCCGGTGATCCATAGAAATGGCTTTGCATCCTTGAGAGGCACTCGCCCCAATCCGCCGCACTGCAAGCAATCGGGATCGGCCGCCGTCGATTCTGCCGCTGCCTTTCCCACCACATGGCGCGAAGCGAGTGTCCCCGCGCCCGCCACGACCAGAAACGCGCGCCGAGGCAAGCGGCTAAACGGCAAGTGAGAATTTGACAACATGGCGGCATCCGATCCACCGGCCATTGTCGCACACAGCCGTCCGCTTCGAAATCAGCTAACCGCGACCGGGCTCTCCTCCGTCCGCAGCCCAAACGAGTTATTGCCCACGACGCAGTTGCGACCTTGATTCACGGCTGACGTCAAGGCAGCTCGGACTCGCTGCAACACTCGCCGCATGTCGTCCCCCTCGCTGGCCTGCACCACACCGGCGCTGATCGTGAACCAGTTGGTGCCCGCCTTACGCGGCAGCCGGCAGCGCTCGACCGCAACCCTGAGCCGCTCGGCAATCGCCACGCCGTTGGCGAGCAGCGCCCCGGGCAAGAGCAGGGCAAACGTGTCTTCGCTTAACCGGGCCACGTGATCCATGTCGCGCATCGACGCATTGATGAACTGCGAAGCGATGCGCAGGACCACATCGGCACAGGTCGGGCCATGGTCGCTCACAATCCGCGAATACGCATCGACTTGGATCAACATCACCGTCAGTGGTGTGCCGGTGCGACGCCACTGCGCCAGCCGGCGGATCAAATCGTCAAAAAAGGCCGGGCGACTGGCTACATTCGGCAAAACCTCGCGGAATAATTCTTCCGTCGCCACATCCGCCTCGTAGAGCCATTCATCGCCGATCTTGTCCGGCGTGGACATCAGAGGCGCCGGATTCGCGAGCGGCTCGTGCAGCCGCAGCAGGCGGCACGTTCGGCCGTCGTGGATGTGCCCGCAATTGCGTCCCGCGTTTTTCGAGGCGTACAAGGCCTCGTCGGCCCGACCAATCAGCTCCACCACCGTGTCGCCCGTCATGATTTCGGCAACGCCGGCACTGGATGTCACGCGCAGCTCTTTGCCGGAAACCCGAATCGGCGTCGATCCAATCGCCTGCCTGGCCCGCTCGCAAAAGGTCGTTGCTTTGGCCACATCGCGGCCGGCAAAAACCACCGCAAACTCTTCGCCGCCGTAGCGCGCCACCAACCCCATGTCGCCGATCATCTGCTGCACGACGCGAGCCACGGTTCGCAAGGCATCGTCGCCCGCCTGGTGGCCGTGCGTATCGTTAAAGCGCTTGAAATGATCGACATCGAGCAGCATCACCGTCGTCGGAGTGCCGCGCCGCTCAAAATCGGCCAGGCACCGCTTCAGCTCATCATCGAGTGCCCGGCGGTTGGCGACTTGCGTCAGCGGATCGGTGCGGGCCTCGACCGCGTGCGATTCAATCTGGATTGCCTGCGCTTCCAGCCGCTCCTCGGCCGATTCCAGCTCCTGCTGCATCCGCTTGTTGGCATCGATCAACTGCGATACCGCCGCGACGACGGCCGCCTCGTCCGCCTCGTCGCTGGAAAGCTGGGCATTGATCTCCTCGACGCACACCGCGTGCTGATCGACCTCGGCCGCAACGCGCCGCGTCAGGTCTTGCAGGCGCGACAGCGTATCTTGGGCAAAATGGGCCTCCGCATCCGCCAGCGGACCGGACCGCGGCGTAGCGCGCAGCCAGCAGACGAAGCCCGCGGCGACAGCGCCGCCGGCGCCGGCCATCAATAGAAACACGAAATCGACAAAAAGCATCATAACCGCGCCAGACGCCATAACCGGAAGCGCGCAGGGTTCGCGCAGAACGTCCTCCTATTCCCATATGTTTCAGCATGCGACAGTCAAGCCGTAAGTTCTGCCAGCGCTGACATTTGCCTGAAAAAATCACTCCCACAAGGGAATTCGCCTACCCGTGCAGCCGCTCGCGGGCTTCGTCGGCCCACGGGCTTTCGGGCGAGAGGTCCACAAATCGCTGCCAGTGCCCTTTGGCCTCGTCCTGGCGGCCCAGGCCATCGAGCGTCCGGGCCAGGTGGAAATGCACGTCGGCGTAAGCTTCGTGCGACTGCAGCGCTCCGGTGAACGCACCGACGGCCAGCTCCTTCTCATCCAGATCGAGCAGCACGCAGCCCAAGTTCGCCCGTGCTTCGACATAGTCCTCATCCAGCTCCAGCGCCAAAAAATACCGCTCACGGGCTCCCGTCAAATCGCCGGCCCGATAGAGCACCTCAGCCAAATGAAAGGCCCACTCCGGCTGGGGCCCGCCGGCCGCCATCGCCGCCCGGTACATCTCGGCGGCACTTTTCAGGTCGCCCGCTTCGTCCAGCTCGACGGCCCACGCCGCCAACTGAGCTGGCGCTGCTTTTTCAAGCGGCGACGGCGATGTTCGCGACAGAAAAATGGCCGGCGAGGGAATCGTCGCCGGCGGCTCGTTTTCTCCCTCGCGATCCAGGGCATCAAAATCGATCCGCAGTTGGCCCGTCGGCTCCAAAAGCTCGCTGCCGCGGCGAACGAGCAGCGTGCGGCCATCAAACAGCAGGTTGAGCTGCGCGAGCGGCCTCGCCACATCCGGAAACTGCCGCTCGATGAGCGCCAGCTTTTTGCCGATCGACTGCGGACTCGCGCCCAGGCGGTGCAGCTCGGCCAGCTGCCGGGCGACGGTCAGCTCTTGAAAATCGAAATACGCCAGCCGATGCGTGATCTCCGTCGGCACGATCCATTTTCGCCGCTGCCACGAGCGGACCCGCGAGACGTGAACGCCCACCAATTCGGCAAGCATCGCAGCGGTATATCGATTGGCGCTCATGATCATGGCGTTATTTAAACTTGGTGCCGCTACTTTCCAGCCAACGTCCAAGCCGGATCGAAAACCTCCGCCGGCTGGACCAGGCCATTCACCGCGCGCCACAGCAGAATGTGCGAAGGCCCGTCGTCTTCATAGTTGGGAATGTAGTCGCCCAGCGTCCGCGCCGCGCGGCGAAACTGCTGGTCTTCGAACTCGCCGAGGGCCTTTTCATACAGTTGGCACAGCATGCGGCTTCGCTCGTCATCGACCAGGCGCAACTCATAAACCTCAACAGGCTCTTCAATGTTGATCACCTGCACGCTGCCGATCCGGCGGGTCAAGAAACCGCTGCCCAGCGCGTCGTGCGTCGCCTTCGTAATCAACAGCGACGTTCGCAAGTGCTTCGTGGCCCCCTGCACGCGGCTCGCCAGATTCACCGTGTGCCCCAGCGCCCCATATTTGAATTTGCGGTGCGAGCCGATATTGCCGACCTGGGCCATACCCGTGTGAATGCCGATGGCGAGTTGCGTTTCCATTTCGATCTGGCTCGTCCAACGCGTGTTGAGCGGCCCCAGCGCCACCTGCATTTCCAGCGCCGCCTGGCAGGCCCGCTTAGCCTGATCTGGTTGCTCCACCGGCGCTCCCCACATGGCAATCACCGCATCGCCGACGTAATCAACTACGCCGCCATAATGCATCACGATCTTGGTCAGCTCGTCGAGCGTATCTTGAATCCACTGCAGCGTCATCGACGCGCCCAGCCGCTCGCTCGCGGCGCTGAAGCTGCGAATGTCGGCAATCAAGATCGTGACGAGCGCCTCCTTGCCCGTCAGCATCTCCGGATTGGCGGACAGCTGATCGGCCAGCTCGCGGCCAAAAAACTGCTCGAAGCGGAACCGCTGCTCGACGGCCTCCTTCTCCTGGTATTGCCGTTCCAACCCGACGGAAATCACGTAGGCCAGCGCCTCGACAAACATCGCTTCCGACGGGCCAATTGTTTGTTTGGCCCCAAACGCCGATTGCCGGTCGCCATACAGCGCTCCGATGATGTCGCCGCTCTTGCTGCAAATTGGCGCGCACACCACGGCCATCACCCCCGCCTGGCTGAAATCGCCCGCGAGCAGTCCCATCCCCTCGCTCCACACCGTTCGCTGGTCGGCCAGCATCCGCGCCAACAGCCGCCGGCTGGCCGAAAAGCCAATCTGAGCCGTCGTTTCCTCGCGATGATGCTCGGCGCCAACCCGCCACTGGCCTTCTTCGAGGAACAAGACCTGGGCGCTATCGAGGCCCGTCAGCTCAACCACCGAGCGCGCCGCTCGCGATAGAAAATCGCCGCTGGTCGTCGCCTGCTGCAAGACGTCGATCAGTGACGTGAGCTTCGTGCGGATCGCCGAGCTGTCGCCCGTCAATTCCAGTTGCGCGAGCACGTCCGAAGCCTGGTCCGCCTTGGCTTTGCCCGGCCGCGGCGGCTCATGCGGCAGCGTGTGCAGGTCAAAGCTCTCACTTTTTTCCAGCCAGACGTGCGCCTTATACGCCCGGCCCGGCCCGAACAGGATTTGCGTCTCCCGCGTGCACAAATGCTGGTCGCTCGGCGCCAGCTCGGCCACGCCGTCGAGGAAAATGGGATTCGTCGAAGGGTTGACCACCATGATCCCGCCTGTCACGGGGCGCAAGACCAGTTGCCTCCGCGACACACGCACCTCGGAAAACGGCGCCACGGCGATCCGATTTTCACCGCTTCCGGTGTGGGCATAGAGCTTCCCAATCGGCTCCGCCGGCGTGAGCTGGCGCCCCAGGCCCACCTCCTTTTCCAGCGCGAATGAAAAGGATTGATCGCGGTTCGAGATTTCCAATCGGTAGCGGTCAGGCATGGAGGCACAGGGCGGGAGCCGCGAACGGATTTCGGCCCAAACTATAGCATGGACGGCGTCGGATTGTGGACGACCGTTGTTTCGTCGTCGCTGGTCATCGGTTCGGCCGATTCTTCCCAGGAATTGTAACCCGCCAATGCGCTTCCTTGTTCGTACTTTCCGGTTCGATTGCCGAAATCCTGCAGCGTGGCCCAGCGCACATACGCCGCCAACTGCTGCTGCGAGCCGAACGTCGCGACCAGCCGCCGCGGCACGCCCTTTTTCGATCCATACAAGTAATACATCGCCGCCT
>Ga0137431_1000633_pt1 | contig 11975 bp, 5 predicted proteins | sample EasRivERMZT800_2_FD_104646 | JGI IMG/M metagenome (GOLD analysis project Ga0137431, IMG submission 104646) | Soil microbial communities from meander-bound floodplain in the East River, Colorado, USA - East River MetaG ERMZT800_2 | ecosystem: Environmental > Terrestrial > Soil > Floodplain ... | reverse complement strand
AAGGTCATCGGCAAGGTATTCAGGCAAATGTGGTTTGCTCCTTTTTTATCGTTACTGGTTTTTGGTTATCTCGTTGTTTACTTCAATTTTACCATTGCGGTAGCATTTCCATTCCTGGTGGCATGGTTTTGTTCGCCGCTTGTTGTGTGGTATATCAGTCTTCCTGCTGACCTTAAGAAAATTGAGGTATCGGATGAACAGGTCATTTATCTGCGCAAACTTGCCCGGAAAATATGGGGATTCTTTGAAAATTTTGTCGGCAAGGAAGATAACTGGCTACCTCCTGATAATTACCAGGAACACCCGGTAGAAAGAATTGCACACCGCACTTCGCCAACCAATATCGGTTTGTATTTGCTTTCTAATCTTTCGGCATGCGACTTTGGCTATATCACCGACAGCATGCTGGTTGAGCGTAGTACAAATACTTTAGATACACTGCACCGCATGGAAAAGTACCGGGGACATTTATTTAACTGGTATGATACGCGGTCTTTGACGCCGATGTCACCCCGATATATTTCCACCGTTGACAGCGGAAATTTTGTCGGAAGCCTGGTGACCTTAAGACAGGCCATCCTAAAAATACCGGATTCAAAAATCTTACGTGAAAATATTTTGGAGGGATTGTTAGACACCATTGCTGTATTAACTGAAAAAGTCCCGGATATTCCCCCACTTAAGAAGCTTTATAAAGTGGTACGGGAAAACTATGCAAAGCCTATTGACGATGCTGCATCGTTAAAAAGCTACGTCGATAATATTGATCAATCAATTAAAGAAATTCTTTTACAGTCTGACCTTGATACCGACGAAGAGGGTGGATGGTGGGCAGAAAAACTTGTATTGCAAATCAAAGGGATTAAGCAGGAGATTGTCGATTTTTTCCCCTGGCTGTTCTTGTCGCCGTCGCCTTCAAAATTCGAATCGCTTGTTCCCGATCTCCCGGCCTTGCCTACTTTTAATCAGCTGGCAAGAATTGAAGAATCAATTTTGCAAAAAATAATTGATTGTTATTATCCTGAAAATAATACAGAAGAAAATGAATGGCTTGACAGCTTCAGAACTGGAATTGCAGATTCGGCACGGCGTGCAAAAGAATTAATACTAAGGGTAAGCCATCTTGAAGGTAGATGCCGCGAACTTTCTGCCATTGAGTTTGATTTCCTCTTTGATAAATCTCAAAATCTTTTGGCTATAGGTTATAATGGCGATGAGCACCGCAGAGATAACAGCTTTTACGATTTATTGGCTTCAGAAGCCCGGCTGGCAAGCTTTATTGCCATTGCACAGGGCAAACTTCCGCAACAAACCTGGTTTGCATTGGGCCGTCAACTTACTAATGCGGGGGCAACGCCGATACTCCTTTCTTGGAGTGGGTCTATGTTTGAATACCTGATGCCATTACTTGTAATGCCCACTTATGAAAACACTTTACTGGATCAGACTTATAAAGCGGTAATACAAAAACAAATTGATTACGGCAAAAAGCGTGGTGTGCCGTGGGGAATTTCAGAATCTGGATATAATATGGTTGATGCCAATCTGAATTATCAATATCGTGCATTTGGAGTGCCGGGTATTGGTTTCAAACGGGGATTAGGCGAAGACCTTGTAATTGCGCCGTATGCAAGCATCATGGCGTTGATGGTTGCTCCGGACGATGCATATGCCAACCTTCAGACCATGAGAGAAAAGGGTTTTGAAGGTAAGTATGGTTTCTATGAGGCAATCGATTATACACCTTCACGGTTGCCAAGAAGAACTTCGCACATAGTAATCAGGTCGTTTATGGCCCACCACCAGGGCATGGCCATGCTGTCCATAGCTTACCTGCTATTTGAAAAGGCCATGCAAAAGCGATTCGAATCTCACGAAGAGGTGAGATCGGCCTTGCTGTTATTGCAGGAAAGAATACCCCGAGTTACAACATTCTATTCACCAACGGTGCATGCAGCTGATATAAGCGTCACACCCGGGGGTCTCGAATCTATGCGGGTGATCAATACCCCTCATACGCCGATACCGGAAGTGCAATTGTTGTCCAACGGCCGTTATCATGTGATGGTGACCAATGCAGGCGGTGGTTATAGCCGATGGAAAAATATTTCACTTACCCGCTGGAGGGAAGATTGCACCTGTGATAACTGGGGAACTTTTTGTTATTTACGTGATCTTGAGAGCAACAACACCTGGTCGGCGGCGTTCCAACCCATATTGAGAGAAAGTGATAATTATGAAGCTGTTTTTTCACAGGGGCGTGCGGAATTCAGGCGGAGGGATTTTGCCCTTGAAGCGCATACCGAAATTATAGTGTCGCCGGAAGATGATATAGAATTGAGAAGAATTCATATCACCAACCGCTCCCGGAGAAAAAGATTTATTGAAATAACAAGTTATGCGGAGATAGTCTTGTCGAACCCTATGGCCGATGAGTTACATCCTGCTTTTAATAATCTGTTTGTTCAAACGGAATTTAATGAACATCGTCATGCCATTATGTGTTCGAGACGTCCAAGGTCTGCAGAAGAGCATAATCCATGGATGTTTCATTTGATGAAAGTGCACGATGCCGAAATTCAACAAATCTCATTCGAAACGGACAGGGCAGAATTTATTGGAAGAGGGAACACGATCAACAATCCCGTCGCAATCCGCCAAAGTACACGACTGACCGGTGGCGTTGGGTCTGTGCTGGACCCGGTTTTTTCCATACAATACCGGATCTATATTGAGCCTCATGAAACAGCCATTGTTGACATGATCTTTGGAATTGCAGAAACTAAGGAACTATGCAATATACTTGTTGAAAAATACCAGGACCGGAATTTTGCAAACCGCGGACTTGAGCTGGCATGGACGCATAGCCAGGTTATACTCCGGCAAATTAATGCTGTGGAGGCCGATGTGCAATTGTATAACCGGCTTGCAAGCTCCATCATATTCCCCAATTCATCATTGCGGGCAGATTCATCGACCATTATCAAAAATTATCGTGGACAGTCCGGTCTATGGAGCTCTTCCATTTCTGGTGATCTGCCCATTGTGCTGCTGCAAATCGAAGATGTAGCCAACATTGAGCTGGTAAGACAATTGGTGCAGGCTCATGCATATTGGCGTCTGAAAGGCCTGCAGGTTGATCTTGTAATATGGAATGATGATCACGGCGGCTACCGCCAGGAGCTTCATGACCGTATATATGGATTGGCTGCGCCTGCCATTACTGCAGATCTGAAGGACAAACCAGGCGGAATATTTATCCGTTCTGCTGACCAGATTTCAAATGAAGACAGAATTTTGTTTCAGACAGTAGCACGTGTGGTGATCACCGATCAGCTGGGCACACTCGAAGAACAGATTAACAGGGGCAATAAATTAAAAACTTCCATCCCATACTTTACTCCGAGTAAATTTTATACAACAGTCAGTGTTCCGCCGGCAAATAAATCGCCCCTTGCCCAGGAGCTGCAATTCTTTAATGGCATTGGTGGTTTTTCCAAAAACGGAAAGGAATATATTACTCAAACAACCACATCGGCAAAGACAGCAGCGCCATGGATAAATGTGCTCGCTAATTCACAATTTGGAACGATCGTATCAGAAAGCGGTATGTCTTATACATGGATGGAGAATGCTCATAGCATCAGGTTGACTCCCTGGAACAATGATCCTGTCAGCGATTTGAAAGGTGAGGCCTTTTACCTGAGAGATGAGGAAAGCGGCAGGTTCTGGTCACCATCGCCACTTCCATGCCATGGTTCTGCACCCTATATCACAAAACATGGTTTTGGTTACAGCGTATTTGAACACTTGGAAGACGGTATTTCGTCTGTGATGACGGTTTATGTAGATGTAAATGCGCCATTGAAATTTATCGTGCTGAGGATTCAAAATAATTCAAACCGAATCCGCCGAATATCAGCCACCGGTTATGTGGAATGGGTATTAGGCGATATACGTTCAAAATACCAGATGCATACTATTTCAGAAATGGATATTCGAAGCGGAGCAATACTGGTACGAAATGCTTATAGCCCTGAATTTGAACATCGCTATGCTTTTTTTGATGTGAACGACGACAGCAGAACTTTTACAGCCGATCGGGCTGAATTCATCGGGCGGAATGGAACGCTGGCAAATCCTGAGGCTATGAACAGAACAAAACTTTCAGGTAAGATCGGCGCGGCCCTTGATCCCTGCGCTGCATTACAGGTAATTTTTGATCTTGCTGAAGAGGAGGAAAAAGAAATAATTTTCCGCCTTGGTGCAGGTAAAAATATCAATGATGTGTTTTCGATCATTCAGACAACAGGAGGCACCCCCGCAGCAAAAAATGCATTGGAAAAAGTGAAGCGGTATTGGGAAGATACATTGAATGCTGTTCAAATACAAACACCTGATGCTGCTACCAATATACTCGCCAATGGATGGCTTAATTACCAAACCCTGGCCTGCCGCATCAGGGGGAGAAGCGGGTTTTACCAGTCAGGTGGGGCTTTTGGATTCAGGGATCAGCTGCAGGACGTTTTATCATTGTTGCATTCAAAACCAGATTTGGCAAAAGAACAAATTCTTTTGTGTGCATCAAGGCAATTTAAAGAAGGAGATGTTCAGCATTGGTGGCACCCTCCAAAAGGGCGTGGAGTTCGCACTACGTGCTCTGATGATTATCTCTGGTTGCCATTTGTAACAGCAAAATATATTACCGTCACTGACGACAGGGGCATATTGAATGAAGTGATTCCTTTTCTGGAGGGCAGAATGCTGAATGCCTTTGAAGAATCCTATTACGATCTCCCGATTAGATCTGATATCGCTGCAAGCTTATATGAGCATTGTGTTAAAGCTATCGAACATGGATTGCGATTTGGAAAGCATGGTTTGCCTTTGATTGGTTCAGGCGATTGGAATGACGGTATGGATAAGGTGGGCCATCACGGAAGGGGCGAAAGTGTCTGGCTGGCATTTTTTCTTTATGATATTTTAACAAGTTTTGAGGAAATAGCGTTACTGAAAAATGATAAAGCTTTTGCGGAAAAATGCCGCATGCATGCAGTTGAACTTTATAAAAACATCAACAAAAATGCATGGGATGGGGAATGGTATCGCCGTGCTTATTTTGATGACGGAACCCCACTGGGTTCAAAGCAAAATGAAGAATGTAAAATTGATTCGATTGCCCAAAGCTGGTCTGTTATTTCAAAAGGTGGTAAGCCGGATTATTCCTTAAGCGCAATGGAGTCGGCGGGTAAATATTTAATTCGCAAGGAAGACGGACTGATACAACTTTTTGATCCGCCCTTCGATAAATCTGATCTGAACCCGGGGTATATAAAGGGATATGTTCCCGGCGTAAGAGAGAATGGCGGACAATATACACATGCAGCTATCTGGCTGGTTATGGCATATGCCGCCCTGGGTGATAAAAAACGAACATGGGAATTATTAAAAATGATCAATCCGATAAACCGTGGAAATACGGCCGGAAAAATTCGTGTGTATAAAACAGAACCGTATGTCGTGGCTGCAGATGTGTATGCAGAACCAAAACACAAGGGACAGGGCGGATGGACCTGGTACACCGGTTCGGCAGGATGGATGTACCAATTGATCATGGAATCATTAATAGGCATCAGGCGAAAAGGAAATAGCCTAAGTTTTACTCCATGCATTCCAGACGAGTGGAATTCATTAAAAGTTACCTACCGGTTCCTCAACACAATTTATCATATAGAATTTATACAGTCTCGCAATGAAGAAATGCCTGCAAAAGTATCAGTGGATGGGGTAGAGGAAAAGGATTCATCGATCACTTTGGTTAATGACGGCCAAATCCACGAGGTGAAAATCTTCACAGAAGAAATAACTGATAAAGCAAGGCCGGTTTAAAAAAGGTTTAGTGTAATTAATTTATAATGTAAAGCAATTAACAGGGATTAGTTAATTGTTTAAATTAGCGCAAAAGGCTTACCCTGTTTTATTTTACCGGCGAATTTTACAATAAATGGTTATTCTCCTGCTTACTGTTTTCCTTGTTGGATACATCTCGATTGCGTTGGAAAGCGGGATAGGAATTAATAAGGCAGCAACAGCGCTCATTACGGGAGTGATTTGCTGGACTGTTTATATCAGTTGGTCGGAGGAAAAACACTATGTCGCCGAACAATTGACCGGGCATTTAGGGGAACTTTCAGGAATCCTGTTTTTTTTGCTCGGCGCCATGACCATTGTTGAGTTAATTGATGTTCATGATGGATTTAACCTCATTACGGACAGAATCAATCAAACAAACAAGCGAAAACTCATTTGGATCATCTCTTTCATTACGTTCTTCCTTTCTGCTCTGCTGGATAACCTGACAACAACAATTGTTATGATCTCATTGATCAGGAAGCTGATCAGTGAACGCAGGGAAAGACTTTTTTTTGCAGGGCTGATCATTATAGCGGCCAATGCCGGTGGCGTATGGTCACCTATTGGAGATATAACCACTACCATGCTTTGGATAGGAGGGCAGATAACGGCAGTCAACATCGTCATCAACCTGATTGTTCCCGCCATCGTATGCCTGATGATTCCCCTTCTTATCGTCACATTGGGTTTAAAAGGCGATGTGACCCGGCCAAAAATGGAAAACAGTACCGGGAAGATTGTGGAGCTTCCAAAAAGTCAGCAAAAGATTGTTTTCTTATCAGGGGTGTTGATCCTGGTTTTAGTTCCTGTTTTCAAAACCGTAACTCATTTGCCTCCCTACATGGGCATTTTAATTGGATTGGGAATACTATGGGTTATAACGGAAATTATGCATGGAAAAAAAGCTGAACCTGAAAAACACCAGCTATCGGTAAGCCAGGCGCTGCGAAAAGTTGACAGCCCTAGTATCTTATTTTTTCTTGGAATCTTGTTAAGCATTGCAGCGTTACAATCCGCGGGAATACTTGCCACTGTCGCCGAATGGGTGTCCGCTAAAACAGGCACTGAAAATATAATTGCCATTGCATTTGGCCTGTTATCATCAGTCGTCGACAATGTTCCCCTGGTGGCGGCCGCCCAGGGTATGTATAGTTTAGAACAATACCCAACTGATCATAACCTTTGGATTTTCTTGGCATATACAACGGGCACCGGAGGAAGCGCCCTGATCATTGGCTCGGCTGCGGGCATTGCGGCCATGGGAATGGAAAGAATAGATTTTTTCTGGTACCTGAAAAAGATCAGCCTGATCGCGTTGGCCGGGTACCTTGCCGGGGCAATAGTTTACATGCTGCAAGATGAGTTACTCCATTAACCTTTTGATATCAGGTACTTATTTGCCCTTATTCTTTTTTTCTTTCATCACCCAATAGATGCCTTTTATGTCCACTTGCCATTCAGGTAACAACAATACAAGAATGATCTCTTCAATAAGATCAATAGCTGTCGCTGCCACTGCTGCATAAAACAAAAGCATGGGAGGTTGAGGCAAAAAGAATACAAGTATCAAAAATGATCCCTGCGCCACGGCAGCCACCTTTGCAGACAAAGTATGAAAGCTGGTTAACTTGCGATAACGAATCAAAGCAAGGGCAATCTGCACCATAAAAAGGCCCAGCAAAATAGAAAAATAGATCGCAGTTTGCGTTAAGAATTCCAGTTTAAAAAAATATAATCCTACCATACCTACCAGGATTGTAAGATCGTCAGCCATCGAATCCATTTTTGCACCTAATACACTGACAACTTTAAACCTGCGGGCAAGAAATCCATCAATGGCATCGGTAAAAAAACTAACGGCAAGGAACCATTTGAATAAGCCGTATTGCCGTTCCAGAATGAAATACAGGAGAAGAACTGATGCAGCGAGCCGGTAGAATGTAATGCTGTTGATTGCAAAATAACTGAAGCTAAGCCTGTCTTTCTTTTTATTCATGCGCCAAAAGATTTGTGATCAAATACAATCAACGGCGTTTTCTTATCCGGCAAACATGGAATTAGCGATTGAGTATATCTAATTGCTGTGTAAGTTTTTAATCTGGTCACAGGAATTTATTAGCTCTTGTTTTTGACGGAGTATCAGATCATGAATATTTTTATCCAGGGTCTGAGTTTTTATTAAAGCAGCATCATATGCGTGCAATGTCGTTTTCTCAATTTCGTCGCAGAAATGAGGGATCTCAGGCTTTTCTCCGGAATCTGAATAAACAATATCCATCCAGGTATTGTAGATCAACCCTGTTGTAAGGGTTTTATCCTGTACTTCGGCTCCAAGTTCTTTTATCTTTTCTTTTAATTCTTCTACGAAATTCTCACTTTGCCCGATCATTTCTTTGAATAGCCGCCTGGTCTCTTCTTGGTTTTCTTTGGTGTTATGCAGGGCTTCCCTATAACCCACAATACGATCCTTGTTAATCGTAATCAGGTTGTTCAATATGTCTGCGATGGTTGCTTTTTCCGTCATCTAAATGAGAATTTAAATTTTCTATGTAAGTCAACCGGCTTGCCGGGAGAGCAAATATTTTTGGTAAAAATAAGTCTTGTAATTATTTGATCCGCTCCTGCTATTTCTCTGCGTTAGTTCCCCCGCATTCTCCTTATCAAGGAACGGGTAGTTTCCCAGTTCCATTTCGCAAATCGTCCTCTTTGTATTACCAGTGTATTTGCATCGGGAAGCTGCAGAAAATAATGGAACACGAACCGTTCTTTCGGGTCGTGCCAGCCGATGATCTGGCCAAAACGAAGGTCGTTGAATACAAGCGTATCGCCCCAACTCTCTATTGTATAAAACCCTTGCGAAAAACGGATCAGGTCCTGCACATCTTCCTGTTGGCGTATACCGTTGATCAATGAATCGTTTCGCGGGAAATAAGTGAAAGCAATATTTTTTTTCTTATCGAATACAGAGCGGTAGCCAACAAAATAGCCGCTGTCATTTCCTGCGATCACATACCATAACCAGTTATTCAGCGGGGTAGGGGTGGTCAGGTAGCTTGTATTCGGAATCTGTCGGAGCTGAGTTATCTCTCTTGCAGCCGAATCCATATTTATTTTGTTGAACACGCAATAACCCAGGTATAACGTTCCGGGAATGATCCCGAACATCCACCAGAATTTTCTTCGCGGATGGGCTTTTCGTATTATCAATAAAATAATAAACGCAATCCCCGGCCATAAGGAAAAGAAAGGGTCGGCAACATAAATGGCATTGAAAGAAATACGCCGGTGGCTGAATGGCTCAAACCAGCCTACTCCGTAATTGTTGAACCCATCCACAAGAAGATGAAGAAATATCTGCAAATTGAAAAACAATACCCACCTCCGGAATGAAATGTCATGAGGACGGTGCCATTTCTCTGCCACCAGCGCAAGAAATAGGGCGATTAATAATGCAAACAAAATGGAATGTGTAAATCCGCGATGAGCAAGTAGATTGGACGTATTATCCAGCCATGACGCGGCAATGAAGTCCACGTCGGGCACACTCTGTGCAAGTGCGCCCCATATCATTGCTTTTTTACCAATGGTTTTTCCCAAAAAAGCTTCCCCGATACACGATCCAACAGCTATATGCGTGAGGGAGTCCATATTGTTAAAAATAAGATATCATCGTTGAGCCTCCAATAATTGCAACACCAAAGAACGTTTTGTCTCAGGCTCCGGATAATGATACAATGCAATTTGACTTTGAACGGCCAAAAGATTTTTCCTATCAGGGGTTATTTAGTGTGAACAGGCAATTACCAAATTAAAATTCTTTCATAATTACCATTCATACTTTTTTTTCAACAAAAACATTTCGAATTTGAGTAAATTTAGTAACACAGAACCGGAGATTTTGAAAAACGTGCTTTTTATAGTGTTAATGCTCTCTACAGTTTTTGAGGGGAAAGCGCAGCTAATTAACTGCACCTTTGAAAAACCTGTTATCACAATTCACTTTGGAACGGGGAATGCCCGCGATGTAAATACGGCTGCTCTTTCAAATTACGAACGGGTGGGAAGTTACTGCCCGACCGATGGCCACTACACTTATACGGATTATACCAGCGATTGTTTCAGGGGCGATTGGCACACTGTGACTGAAGACCATACGGCCGGCGACGTAAACGGCAATATGATGCTGGTAAATTCATCGTATCGTAAGGGCCCGTTTTTCACGACGACACTCGAGGGATTAAAGGGAGGAACAACTTATGAGTTTTCTGTATGGATGATGAACGTTTGTAAAATCAGTGATAAATGTCCTTACCCGTTATTACCGAATATTACTTTCCGGCTGCAAACATCATCCGGAAATTTCATGGCGCAATTTGGGACCGGTGAAATAGTGCGGCATGAGTCGCCTTACTGGACCCAGTTCCGGGCTCCTTTTAAGATACCCGCCTCGGAAACGGAATTAACATTAACAATGATCAACAATGCTCCCGGGGGATGCGGAAATGACTTTGCGTTGGATGATATTACCATTCGCGAATGTATAACCCGAACACCGGTATCTAATACTACGCCCAAAAAGTCTGTTGCACCTAAAAAGCAACCTGTAACAGTAAAACAGGCACCGAAGAAAACGGCACCACCAGTGACAAAGGAGGTGCAAAACAAACCAAAAGAAAAACCGCAATCAAGTTCGACGGCAAATTTGAATCCTGTTAAGATTCAGCCCAACCAGGTTTTACCGCCTCCGCCACCTGTGTTGACAACACGAACAAATTCATTGGTCAAACAAATAGATACTGAGGCCAGCCAAATAAAGCTTGATCTCTATGACAATGGTGAAATAGACGGCGACACTGTAAGTATATATCACAACAACACGCTGCTAGTCTCACGGACCAGGCTTTCCCAAAAACCAATCACGATCAATATTGACGTAAATGCGGCAGAGCCGCATCACGAAGTGGTAATGGTTGCAGAAAACCTGGGTTCTATTCCGCCCAATACCTCAGTGATGATCATCACTGCCGGCAGTAAAAGGTATAAAGTTTTTATCTCCTCCACCGAGCAGAAAAATGCAAAGGTTGTCTTTGATCTTAAAGAATGAATTTTTTCTTGCGATGGTAACGGGATACTTCTAATTCCTTTCAGCTATTCCGGAAAAGTGCGTAAGAGCATCATCCCCGAACACCACCTGTCCGTTTTTTTTGCCCAAAATCAGAACAGGAAAATTCTATCCAAAAACCAAAGGGGGCGGTTTTGCACCGTTTTTTTTTGATAACAATCATATTTGTAGCTAACCTGCATCATTGTAATGGAATTAACAGAAAAATAGATTTGATAAAATTTTTTGTATGGAAAAGATATTATTAGCTATTGATGGTATAAGCATTGACATGCCAACTCTTGATTTCGCATGTTATATGGCAAAACTGACAGGTTCAAAATTAACCGGCGTATTTCTCGAAAACCTCGTGGCTAATGAAAGATCCGTATTCAAATCTGTTCACGGAATACCATCCTACGAATCGGAAATCGACACAGATTCACCTGAATTAGTAGAAAAAAATAAAATCATTGAAAGAAATATCCAGCTTTTCAAAGATGCCTGTGAGAAAAGATCAACTCCCTGTACTGTGCACTGCGACAGAGGGGTCCCCGCAAATGAAATTATCAGTGAAAGCCGTTATGCGGACCTTGTTATAGTAGATGCAGATACATCTTTCAATAAAAGATTTGAAGGTACGCCTACCGAGTTTGTAAAGGATGTTTTGAAAGACTCTGAATGCCCGGTGATTATTGCGCCCGAAGTTTTCGAAGGTATAAATGAAATCATTTTCACTTATGATGCCAGCAAATCAGCTGCTTTCGCAATCAAGCAATTTTCTTACCTCCTTCCACAATTTGAGGACAAAAAAATAACGATTCTGCAAGTAAATAAGCAGGGAGAATGGAAGGATATCGACAAATACAACCTTTGGGAATGGTTACATGACCGGTATTCGGCAATTGGTTTTGTCGCCCTGGAGGGCGAATCAACAGACCGGCTATTCGCCTACCTGTTT
>Ga0137431_1000631_pt1 | contig 12004 bp, 8 predicted proteins | sample EasRivERMZT800_2_FD_104646 | JGI IMG/M metagenome (GOLD analysis project Ga0137431, IMG submission 104646) | Soil microbial communities from meander-bound floodplain in the East River, Colorado, USA - East River MetaG ERMZT800_2 | ecosystem: Environmental > Terrestrial > Soil > Floodplain ... | reverse complement strand
GAGCGCGGTGCCAAACGGCTCGAATTCGCCCTAGGAATCGCTCCCAAGACGCTTGCTGATAAACTAGCCGGTGCCAACTTCTCGGACTTGGAGGAATTCCTGGCCGATGTTGCCCGCCGATACGTGCTGGCCCTTCCCTCCGCAGATCCAAAAGCGATCGTCACTCAGCGACTGCAGCAGTGGCGCCGTCGATTCCGTAACCGCAACTAGTTTTTCTCCGTCAGGCCAGGACTATCATGCCTGAGCTTCCCCTCCTTTTTTTCCCCGAGCCCGCCACAACGGAGCGCCGCCGACTAGGTGGCGGCGGAGTCGAACTCGCAATGCCAAGCGCCGCCGAACAGAAACATCGCCTTGAGGCGCGTTTTCAGCAGATTGCAGCCAACTTCCAGGCCGTGCAGACCACTCCCGCCGGTATGGAACCGGAGTACGTCATCGTCTTCGAGACGTTGGGCGACACAGTGGACGATGTGGCAAAGGCCGCAGCCAACGTCCCGGGTTTGGAGTGGCTGGCTGAGTTGGATTTGGGCGAGCAACCGCCGCAGCATGGTTTTAAGGATCCCAGCGACCCAACGAAGAGTTTGTCGTGCCGGGTCTACGCGTTGTTATCGAGTCAGCAGTCGATTCAGCAACTGCTTGGACTGTGGAATACATGGTCTGCCAATCCCGCAGAAACGGCACGCAGAGGATTCGGGCCGTTCAAGAATCTCTTCCAGAACCTCAAGGATGTGCGGCGCTGGAATGCCGAAGACCGCATTGCAGCCACCGGAATTCTCGATCATCTACAAGACTTGATTTCGGCTGGCCAACAGGCGCTGGACCTGGAAGTCGAACTGTGGTGCCGAGCAGCCGAGCCGGCCCGCGCAGCGGCATATGACCAGCTCGCCACGCTCGTTGCCAGAATGGGCGGGGCGTGCATTACGCAGTGTGCGGTGCCCGAGATTCTGTATCACGGTGTCTTGGTGGAACTGCCAGCGGATCGCATTCGGCAATTGGTGGACGAAGTGCTGCACCGGCAATGGGGACCGCTTCTGCAGTGCGAGCAGGTCATGTTCTTTCGGCCATTCGGGCAAGCCAAGATTTTCCTGCGTGAGATTGATGAACCGCCGACGAGCTTGCGCGAGCGATTGAACCGGACGCCTGAGCCGACCGGGACGCCGATTATCGGGCTGCTCGACGGTTTACCGCTGGAGCAGCATATGGCACTACGGGACCGACTTGTCATCGATGACCCAGACGATCATCGCAGCCGGTACGGATACCGAGAGCAGCAGCACGGCACGGCGATGGCGTCGCTGATCATCCATGGTGACTTGACTCGATCGGACCCGGCGCTCCAGCGGCCCATTTACGTTCGGCCCATTTACGAGCCACAAACCGATTGGAATGGCCAAACCGCCGAACTTACTCCGCGACAAATGCTCCTTGTGGATTTGCTGCACCGCGCCATCAAACGCATTGTCGAAGGAGACGACGGCCGGCCCGTGGCTCCCGATGTCCGCGTGATCAATCTGTCATTGGGCAATCCGCACCAGCCCTTCGATAGACAATTTAGCCCACTGGCCCGCTTGCTGGATTACTTGGCGTGGAAATACCGGCTGTTGTTCCTGATCAGTGCCGGTAACCAGACGGGCGACATTACGCTTGACGTCGCCGTCGAAGCACTCGGCGAACTGCCGGAAGGCGAACTTGTCTCTCGCACACTTCATTTCCTGCGAGAGCAACAGATTGCTCGCCGCCCTTATTCGCCTGCCGAGAGTATGAACGCGCTGACCGTGGGGGCCGTTCATGCGGACGATTCAATGCTGCGCGGCACCGATCGCCGCGTGGATCTTCTCGAAGGGGCTCGTCTTCCGAGTCCGTTAAGCACCGTGGCCCAAGGTTATCGGCGTTCTGTCAAACCGGATATCCTATTCCCCGCGGGCCGGCAACTTTACACGCCGAAACTCGCAACCGTGCAAAAGCCCTCAGAGTTTTTGGCAGCCCATAGCTTTTCGGCCCCTGGGCAACTGGTGGCTGCACCAGGCACGGAGCCGATGTCGCTCGAGCAAACGATATACACGCGCGGAACGAGCAACGCGACGGCACTGGCAACTCGCTGCGTGGGCTTGATTCACCAGCGCGTCGAGCAACTCCGAGGCGAGCCGGGGGGCGATGCGCTGAATACCGTTGATTGGTCGGTTCTGCTCAAGTGCCTGTTGGTTCACGGCGCCTCATGGGGCCAAGCCGCTGCTCAATTGCACGCCGTATTTGAAGACACGATTCGCCAGGCACATTGTGAAGATAGATTGCGGGCAACACTGGAGCTAAAGCGACTGAAATCGCGTTTCTTGGGGTTTGGCGAAGTGGACCCGCAGCGGTGCCAATTCTGCACCGACCAGCGAGTGACACTAATCGGCTGGGGAAAACTTAAAGCGGAAACGGCCCATCGCTATGTAGTACCAATCCCACCTGCGATTCAGGCCCTCAAAGTTCCCCGCAGATTGACGGTCACGCTTGCATGGCTGACGCCCATCAATGTACGTCATCAGAATTACCGCCGGGCATGCCTATGGCTATCGGTGCCGGAGGAACAGCTGGGCACCACGACATGCGAAGTCGATGCAGACGGCGCCCAGCGAGGTACTGTCGAGCATCGCATCTTTGAAGGGAAGAAGGCGACGGTTGTGGAAGAAGGCGCCGGGCTCAATATCGATGTGAACTGCACCAGTGACGCTGGGGATCTCACGGATGAAATCCCGTATGCCGTTGCCGTCAGCCTGGAAGTGATGGAACCAGTCGTTGTTAGCATCTATCAGGAGGTGCAAGATCGGCTACGGCAGCGAGTCGGGATTAGACCGCAAGCCTGAACTAGCCCGTGTGGCATCGGCTGGCCTACCACGGCAATGGAGTCTGCCGCTGGCTGGCATTTTGTCCCTGCGGCAAGCTCAAACAATTAACCGCGGGGAGGCGGGCGTCTCGGTCCCGCGTCGTTTTGGGACCAATGACCAAGTCGCTTCGGCCGACGCTCCGAGGAGCTGTCGTTGCGACGCCAAACGCCCCCAGTTCTGTGACGACACCGGCGCAAGTAAACCGGATAGCTCAATCCGCGTCCTCTGCATGCACGGACGTCTCACTTCATCCATCTACGTTCGCCTGCATTTGCAAAACTGTCGTCCGTGATCGTTCGTGAGCGTACGGTGGCGTCGTTCGCGTCGTCATTCCAAGACTGGCTACATTTTGGCTACATCTGGCCGGGAATCTCGCAAACCATCAGCTGCTCCGCGCAAAAGAAAGCCCACGCAAGTCCTAGCGTGGGCGGAGTTTAGAAAAGCGGAGGGCACGGGGCTCGAACCCGCAACCCCTTGCGGGGCACCACATTTCCAGTGTGGCCGCTAACCATTCGCTTACCCTCCGTTTGCCGGCGGCATTTCTCCAAAGGGGACACGCTGCCGGGCGGGACGTTCAGTGTACTCCTCAAGGCTTGGGTGAGAAGTGCGTGATGTTTCGACGATTGTTCGCGAGATCCCGCTTGCTCGCGACTTCGCGCTCCCGCTTTCGTATTGAACGGTTGGGGCGTCATGAATAGGATGGTGCATTGCGGCGGCTGGAGGCTGCTGCGAGCTGTTTTTCCGGTGAATTTGGAGCGGCAGGAACCGGAGGCGATGTACAGACCCGGCGATCGTGTTGTTTATACGGCGACGAAGCATAGCGCTCACCCCGGCCCGCGGGCCGAGGCGGTGCAGCCAGAACAGCACGGCGAGGGCTACTGGTACGACGTCAAAAAGTATTGGCTCGTGGTACACGTGCAGCCGGACGGCTTTCTGACCTGCATCACCCGCCGGGGCAAGGAACGGGCGATCGCGGCGAGCGATCCGCGGCTGCGTCCGGCCCGGTGGTGGGAATCGTTTTTCTTTCGCGATCGATTTCCCAGGCTTTCGACGGTGCCGGGCGACGGGTCATCGCAAACGTCTAGCGCGGCATAGTGGTCGAGCGCGGCCTGGTTATCGAGGCGGCCCAAGCGTCAGGCAACTGGCACGACGACTTGCCAGGCGCCGCGCCAAACCAATAGCTCATTGGTAAGCGCGTGGGCCGCTTCCTGCCGCAGCACTTCGTTGGCCAGGGAAACCATGTCGGCCAGTCCCTGACTCGACAGGCTGGTGCAAAACAGGACGACGTCGCGGCTGGGAACGGCAACGATCACCTCGCCGTCGATCTGCGAAGCGACCTTCGTCCAGAAGTTCGGAGCTAGGAGCGTGCAGGCTTCGAAGTTCTTGCCGGTGATGACGCGATGGACGTCGCCGTTGACCTCGACGGCGATTTCAGGCATCTCGCGGCGCAAGTTATCGAGCGACAGCTTGCGGAGCTGGTCAGGCGACAGCCCAAGCTGTGCCAGGTCTTGAGGCCGGACCATCACGAAGCCGGCGGGCAAGTCGAAGGCATACGCGACGAGCAAATTGCCGACGAGCGGCTCGGTCACCGGCCATTGATCGGGCGGAGCTCCGGCCTGCTTCAAAGCATCGTTGAACCCAAGTTGCTTGATTCGGGGGAGAATCAGGCTGGAGTTGGGTTCGAAGAGTTGATCGGGTTGGTCGGGCATGACATCTCCTGATGCAGGCTACGTAGAGTGGGACAAGACCGAGGGCACCGTCGCGAAGCGGTGGTCTGCGGTCGCCGGCCCACCACAGCATTTGGTGGGCCGGCGCTCGCTGCGCTCGCTGGTCCCACCCTACAAATTCATAGCTCTCGAATAAACAAATTGGCGAACTCGACGACTTCGTTGTGATGCTGCAGGCCGATGGGACCGCGATTGGCGATGCCGGGAAGTAGCGCGCTCTCGATAATCGTTTTTTCGTTGAGCACGATGGTCACGCGGTCGCCCTTGAGCGTGATGATGAAGCGGTTCCATCTGCCGACGGGGACATCGGCGACTTGTTTGGGCGTGACGCCGGCGCGGACTTCGGGGGGCAGTTGCTTGTTGACGCGGACGGCCGTGATCTCGCCGGAACCGATGGGGTAGCAGCACATGTTGATCTGCATGTCTTCGCTGCCGCGGAGCAAAATTCCCGTGTTGCCGGCGTCATCGACCTCGCGCATCACGACCTGACCCTTGTCGTCGAGCTGATCGTCGCCGCTGGGCAGGACGACGGGATAGGATTTTTTGACCGGCTTCGATGGAAAGCGCCAATCGACGACCATTTCGAAATCGCCGTACTCCTTGGCGGTCCAGAGGTGCTTGTCGCGGGGCTCCTTCGCCTCGCTCTTGCCGTCGTAGCCGAGAACCCAGCTTTTGTCGCCAGGCAGCGGCGCCCAGTGGCCGGCCTGGCCCTCGACTTGCCGCCAGCCGGCGAGGTCGAGGCCCGTGTACATGGGAACGAAGCCTTTTGCTTCGGCGGCGATCTCCTCCGGAGATGGATTCGTCGAGGGGAGCTCCTGAATCCTCAGATTCCTGAAGTGGCACTCGGAGCCTTCCGATTCGAGGCAGAGGTAACCCTTGCGCGGGCGGCACATGCTGCCGCCGGAAACTTCCTTGCCGTTGACGGCCAGCTTCAGGACGCCGTTGTTGGCCGTGATGCGGTAGTGGTTCCACTCGGGCGACGGCTTGCAGCGCCACTCGCTGGGCAGGCAGCGCGAGTTATTCGGGTTCGGGTGCGGCCGGTCTGGCACCATCTTCGCGCCCCAGATGGGAAAAACGTCGCCGTGGCTGGTGTATGTCTCCGAATTGCGGCCATCGAGCACCTGCACCTCGACGCCCCGGCTAAACGGAACGCCCACGTACGTCAGCGGATCGCCCCACACGAACACGCCCGCATTGCCCAACGGCTGCATATGCCGCCATTCGACCTCCATGATGAAATTCTCATACATCCGCTCCGTCCGCATCGTCCCCGTCGGCTTACCCGTGCTCACGATCATGCCGTCACGGACGCTGAACGTGTCGGGCGCCACATTCACAATCACCCAGCCGGAAAGGTCCTTGCCGTTGAACATGGGGGTCCAGTTTTCCTGGGCGAGGCTGGACGCACACAGAGCTGAGAAGAGGAGACTGATGGTGGAGAGGTTACGGAGCATGGTTCGGACTCCGGAAAGGAACAGGAGGGAACGGAGGGATTGTAGCCGGGAAGCCAATAGGTCGTGAGCAGTCCCTGTTCGGGGGAGGCTTAAAGTGTTAGTGACGATTCCTGTGTCAATGGTGTTGGCGTGCAGCTGTGATGCAAGTGGTTGTACCTCAAGCAGTTGTGCCGAATTACCAGAGCTGAGACTCATATTAGCGTTTGAAGGGTTTGAAGAGTTAGAGGGGCGAGGTGAGCAGGTCTTGGAAGTGCTGCAGTTGCAGCGTTGAGAACTCGTGGAGAGGCGTCGCAGTGCGGGGGGATGAGCGCTCAAGTTTTGAATTTTCTCTTGGCTCATGTGACGGAAGTTACAGCCGGGCAATGGTTTGTGAAATTGGGGTGCGCTCAAGTTGAGCGAACATGAGCTGAGTCAACCAACTTGTCAACTTGTGAAAGAGCAAGCACGCCGAAATGGCAGTCCTGATTGGAACAGATGTACATGTGCAAATCGTGCGCCGAAAATGCAGTCTTGGTTGCGTCGATTGGTTCGGGAGCAAACACCAGATGTCAAGAAAATGATTTCACTTAGCAGGCTCGCTATTGTCGCTTTGTTCCTGACGAGCATTCTTCCTAGCCTTGGTGCCGCGCCACAGTTGAGGGTCATCAATTGGAACTTCGCGGCAAAGCGTCCCGAGTGGGCGCCTCGGAACCAGGCCGTGGAGGTGGACCACTGAACAAAGCGGCTTCAAAGTCAGATCAAGATCTTGGCAGTATGCTGCCGCAGCTGGCGAAAAGTGTTTCTCTCGCTCGTTGGCGAGGCTGGAAGACCTTGGGAGGCTTGACCTTAGGTTGTTCGGGACAGATAGTCACGCAACAGCGAACAAGCCTGGAGAAATGGAGCACAGTGATGGCACTAGATTCCGACTCGGTTGAGACCTTGCAAAAGGTGAAACGTGGGACGCCGGCCAAGTTTGTGATGCTGACGAAGGGGATTCGGCTGGTGAACCTGGTGGTGTATCGGAGGGGCTCGATCGAGACGGCTAAGAAACGAGCGAAGGAAGCGGGGACCGGCGAGATTTCATTCGGAGTGGTCGAAGGCGGTGGGGCAAATGTCTCGTTCAAGCTGGCGCTGGCCGATGGATTTGATAAGCCGCCGACGAAGGATTTGACCCTCAAGGCCTATCTGGCCGAGAGCAATTTGGACTTCAAGCCGACGATCGAGATCGTGGATCAGTTGCCGAATGTGCCAATGGACGATGATGGGGAGCTGGAGACGTCGCCGCGGCAGATGCCGCCGCAATCGCAGGGTGGCGGCAATCCGTATCGCAGCGAGCAAGAGTGGCAGACGATTTTAGGCGCGATCGGCCAGGCGACCGACGAAAACGCGAAGAAGCAGCGATTCGATCAAGCCGTGGCCGATTTGAAGGCGGAAGTCGCGCGGGCCAAGACAGATACGGTTTTGGCGGGCGATCCCAATGCCAAACGGGAAGTGGACGGCGTTCACCGGACGGTGGCAGAGGAGCTGCGCTCGATAGCGGGCCGTCCGCTGCCGCAGCGTCAGGAGAATGTGCCGTCGCCGAAGGGCCAGGGGCCGGTTTATCGCACGCAGAATGAGTGGGACGTGATCCTGGGCCAGATCGGACAGGCTACGGATCAGAATACGAAGCAGCAGCGGCTCGACCAGGCGGTTGCCGAGCTGAAGAGCGAAGTCACGCAGTCGAGGAACGACTCGATCCTGATTGGCGATCCCAACGCCAAACGAGAAGTCGAAGGCGTTCATCGGACGGTTGCCGAGGAACTACGCTCGCTCCGGGACCGAGCGCTGCCAAAGCAGGAAGGGAAAGGGCAACAACAGCCAAAGGGTTCGCAGCCGAGCGGACAAGAAGTGCGCCCGCGCGGGGCGCCGCAGCCGCCGCTACGTCCGCAAATGGGGCAACAGCGCATCAAAAAGGACGACGGTCGCGAGCAACAGATAAATGACTTGAAGCGGCGAACGGGAGCGTTCAAAAAGCCTGAGCCGCCCTACACCATCGATCAGCTGAAAGCCATTCTGCAACAATGCGAGACGGACTCCAACAGCGATTTTGGCAAGGTGTGCGCCGGCATGGCGATCGCATCGAAGGACAGCTACGAGCAGGTCACAAAACGCCTGACTGGCGCTCGCACTGCCGCGCAAAAATACATCAAGGATCATACCGATCCGATGATCGGGAAGCTGCTGCCGCGCGTCGTCGCGCGGCGGAAGCAGTGCGAGACGTTTTTAGGCCAGATCGACCAGGTGCTGGCGAATCTGGAGCAGCAAGAAGAATCGGCCCGGGCGCTGATCGAAACGTATAACACGCTGCTCGCGCGGAAGCAGTCGGTGCCTTTTGCCGTGGTCGAGCAGATCTGGGAGATTTTGGAGACTTCGACCTTGAGCGCGGAAACGCGGGCGAAGCTGGAGCGACTGGCAGCCGACATTCAGGTCAGCGATCAGCCTCGGGGCTATGAGGAGCTCTCGCAGTTGAGCGATCCCACCGAGGTGGAAAAAGCAGAGGTCCTGCTCAGTCACGGTTGCTTCAAGGCGGGGATGGGGGGCACATCGGACGTGCGGCTGTTGCGCAACCCGGATAAGTCGATTGCGTTTGCGTTCAAAGGAGCGCGCGGCGAAGCGCGTGGCGCGAAGGTGATACTCGATTTGCCTGACGGGGCGTGTGCGACGCGCGAGGATCTCTCGTCGAACCTGTGTCAGGGCATTTTGTCGCAAACGGGCGTCGACTTTGGTTTTCCCAAGAGTCGGGCAGTGCGAATTGACGGCAAGACGGGGGCGCTGATCGAGGGAATTCGGGGCAAGACGGTCGATCCGGAAGAGCGCAGCAAGGTGCGAGCCGAAATTCCGTTTGATCAAGAGGCGCTCGATGAGTGTGACCGGAATCTCGAGGAGATGCCGGACAAAATCACAACCGAGAGTCTGCAAAAGGTCGTGTTGTTCTCCACGCTCTCGTGCCAATGGGACTGCAAATGGGGCAACCTGATGGTCGAGGAGGGCAACAACGCCCGGCCGATCGACGGCGGAGCGGGATTTCCCACGCAGCATACGGTCAATGTCCTAGCGGGGGACGTGAAGACCAACCGAGAAATTCCCATGATGGTGCTGACGCAGTATCCGCGCTTTACCACAAGGGCCGGCCAGACGCTGCCCCAGGCCACGCAGCCGATGGACCCGGAGACGGTAAAGGCCATTTTGCAGATCGACGTGGATTCGCTGATTGGCGGGGCGAAGGGGCGGCGCGACGAGATTGTTCGCGACCTGCCTGATCTGGCCCCGGAAGGACACACGGGCGGCCTGTTGGATGATGGGAGCCTGGAGCGCGTCGGGGCGTCGATCCGCGCGACGCAGGAGATTTTGCGAGCGAACCCGCAGATGAGCCTGGTTGAGTTCATCGAGGCGTACCTGCAGTGGTTGAAAGAGTGGGTCGTGGCGAATGCGAAGCCGGAGTGATAGTAGTCCTCACGCTCCGCGTGAGGAAAGCATCACGCCGACCAACGCCGACCACGCCTTCGGCGCGGTGCCCGGTCGGTGCCCGCGACCCGCTTTGCGGGTGCTCCGGCCTACGATAAGGCGCTAATTGCAAACGTCCAGAAAGAGGGCCATGTATTCGACCAGCGGCGGCAGGCCGACTTCGGCGCGGCGGGTGTCGACGTTGGCTTCGTCTTCGATGGGGAAGGGCTCCCATTTGCCGGGGGCGACGCAGTGGCCTTGCGTGCCGTAGCGCTGGGGCTGGCGCTTGCTCGGGTCGCTGGAGGAAAGGGCCACGCGATCGAACAAGTAGGCGTAGTTCTGTGGCCTGGTTTCGCCCGTTGGATAGAGCTTTTCGAGTTTTGCCAGGATCTCCTTTTGAAACTCCGGATCCTGATCGGCATGCTGCACGAGCAGCCAGGCGTTGCTGTCGCACTTTTTGCCGAACTGACTGATCGTAAACCAGGAGTGGGTTTTGAGCAGCGATTTCAGGTCGGCCGTATTCTGCCGGTCGAGGTCCCTGAAGCGGGTCATGAACTGCGACCAGAAGTACTTTTGCTCAGCCTCGGTGTACTGCCGCTCGTGAGGGAGCGACATGGAGCATTTTCGCATGTGCTGGTCGATATCGACCATGTGCTGGAGCTTCTTGGCGATCCAGTCTTTGCTGGCGGCGTCTTCCGGGACGTTGGCGAAGGCCGCGTTCATTTTCTCGATCGCCGCGTCGTAATCGGCGAGGTCGGCATCGACTTTGGGAAACGAATCGGCGAATGAGGGGACCGCGCTTAGCAGTACGAGCCAAACCGTAACGATGAAAAGGGCTTTTGGCATGCGGCCGGTTCCTTGGGGGGCAGATCGGAATCATAGGCGGGCGAATTTAGGGGGCCAATTGCAAAAGCGACGCGGATTTGCAAGGAAAACGGCGATTCTCCAGGAATTTGGCCGCCCAAAGTCGGGTCGCCCAGGGCTTTGTCGTTGATGGGGATAGGTGACGTGCGATGCGTCACAATAATCCAACCACCGACCTGGAGACCTGCCGTGAAGAGCCTGCTGCCAACCGCCCTGTTTGTCGTGCTTACCGTTCCTGCCGTCAGTTTGCCCGAGAGGGCGCGGGGCCAGATTTGCTTTGGGCCAAATTGCCAGCGTGACGTGCGCCAGCCGTGGCTCTCAGCCGCGGATCAGGCGGCGGTCGGCCATGCGACGGCCTTGGCCTCGATTCAGCGGAGCCAACTGGACGCGGCCAAGGCCCATTTGGAGGCCAAATCGCTGTTTCCCAACACGATGATTCGAGCCCGCCGGGCCACGGCTTACGCCTCGGCACGCCAGCAGCGATACGACGCGAGCAAGCAGCAGCTCTATTCGGCGATTGCTGAATTCGAGCTACAGCGCGAGCGGCGGGAGTTTTATGCGGTGCAGCGGGAGCAGTGGCGGGCGGACGGAGCTTATCTGCCGGTCGTCGATTTGTCGCGGCCGCTAGCGTGGCCGTCGTCGCTGCGCGGGCCGGAGTTTGCCGAATTGCGGAGGACGATCGAGCTGACCGCGGAACGCTGGGCCAGGACGGGCTCGTCAAGCGTAGCATCCTACAACGCGATCGATGATCGGGATCTACTCATCGCTTTGACGGCTGAGCTGACCGATCAACTGAAGGCCCGGATTCGCACGTTGCCGGCCCAGCGATACGTCGAAGGCCGCCGATTCCTAGACGAATTGGCCCTGGCCGCGCGTCGACCGCTGCCGGCGGCGGCGGGCGTGACCTCGCAGTTGGCTGCGAAGTGAGACTCGGCGAGCGGGGGACGTAAGTCCCCTGGTAACGCTGCGGTACCGGGAAGCTTACGCTTCCCGCTCGCCAACCCTGTAGGGGCAAAATGTTGCGAATGGGCTGCTGAACAAGTAGCCTGCCAAAAGGAAGTCCCGCCAGTTCTGGCACTGCTGCCTTCGTTTTCCGCCTCCGGTCGTTTCGCCCTGGTCTTTGCTCGGAGTGAATCTGCGTGGCCGCTGATGGCTCATTACCGATCGAGTGGCTCGCACAGGTCGATGAAATCTGCGACTCGTTCGAATCGCATTGGAAACGAAGCCAGCAGCCGCGATTAGAGGAATTTCTGATGGGGGCACCGCAGGCCATGCAAAGCCATCTGGTCGCTGAGCTGCTGAAGATCGACGTCGGCTATCGCCGCCGCGGGGGCGAGCAACCGGCGCTCGGCGATTACCTGCCGCGGCTGCCGCAGTTCAGCGACCCGATCAAGTCGTTTTTTCTGGCTGGTGGCGTTGATGCTCCACTTTCTCCAGCGAAGCGTCCGGAAACCGATTCAGAACACTGGCAAGATGCCAGTGCCACCCCGGAGCACAGGCAAGATGCCAGTGCCACCCAACGCCGTTAACCTTTTTCGGCGGTGATGACAATTCGTTTTGCGCGGTCGATTTGTGCTCTAGTCGCGTCACGAATATCCGGTGGGCCTGGGGGTTGTTCGTGTTTTCGGCG
>Ga0137431_1000628_pt1 | contig 12031 bp, 12 predicted proteins | sample EasRivERMZT800_2_FD_104646 | JGI IMG/M metagenome (GOLD analysis project Ga0137431, IMG submission 104646) | Soil microbial communities from meander-bound floodplain in the East River, Colorado, USA - East River MetaG ERMZT800_2 | ecosystem: Environmental > Terrestrial > Soil > Floodplain ... | reverse complement strand
TAATAAAGACACTGTAAGAATAAGGGATCGGAGTGTTCTTGATGCGTTCGCAGGCTCCGCATATGTCAGTGAAGGACTGCAGTTCATTGTTAAGGACTATCAGTTGATCTCCACTAATTTTTTGATCACGGTAAAGTTGCTGAATATGCTGGTACATGAGCAGCGCCACCTGGTTCGGCACATGCTTACTGTGATCAAGCTGGTTAAAAACATGACGATGCTCTTCCTCTTCAAACAATTCCAGCCTTATATTTTCTTTGTGCAGGTGGTTATGCAGGCTGTAGGCATAGGCAGGAATGATCTTACGAAAAAAAGAACGATATCCTGTTTCTTCAGCGGGTAAAAACGAGGACAATTTCATTGCAAGGTTGCGGCTGCTGTTCACAAGACTGCCCCAGAGTTTGCGGCCTTCCCACCAGCGATCATAAGCCGTATTGGTGCGAAAGACCAACAGCATGGAAATAGCAAAACCCAGCAGCGTATGCATCACTGGAACGTTTCTTATATAATTCTTGTCGGAAAGCTTCCAAAATTCCAATTCAAAAAAAGTGATCAGGGCCGAATAAACGCAGATTCCCAAAATAAGCGGCGCGAGTTTGCTCACCGTATCAGCCTTATGAAAACGAAAAATATAGGTGAACCAATCTTTAGGATTATAAGAGATCATTCAAATAATTCGTTTGTTAAGAAATCTATTCAAAATCTTGTTTTTGTCCTGATGGTAATGCTCAGATGGATTTCAGATTCAGGTTACCCTTTTCTGTTCATTGCAGCAAGTAAAAAGCCTGCTGCTGTAAACACCAGCATGAATCCTACCGTATCAGCATTAGACGACTTTATCCCGGTTTTCGCAATTGATTAATGGATATGCCTGGAATCCCGAATATTCTCCACGGAGTAAGGCACACACCTAGTTTAGTCGCAATATAATGGATTTAATGTATTATTTATTTTTTGGCGAAGGCGATTGCCATAGTACATGAGTGATCATCCATTTGCTGTTCAAACGTGCCAGCAATAAATAATCGCTGCCCCACCAGGCCGTAAGTTTGGCTCTTGCCGTTTGGTCCTGGATATCGAAAACCTCAATCTTCTTTGGAAACTTTTCGACATCAGGTGCCGGGCCACGTTTCTTTACTCCGGCTGCATAGTCAATCATTTCCTTAAACGACATTGGCTGGCCTTCATAAATGGTTTTTCCGCGGGGAATATAAAAGCCGTATTTTACCACAGCAGGAATTATGCTTTTGTGTATTTTGCTCGTATCGCCATAGTAAAAGGCGTCCACATAGTTCTGGACAGCAGTGGTCACTTCATCATGGCTGCCTTTTCCGAAAGATAAAACAGGTCATGCCGTTATCGCCAAACGATGAATATTTTTTTCATAGCCGTGGCATTAGTGGTTTAAAATAAGTTCGATTTTTATGCAATTTCCCCGTTTTATAAGTAAAAGGAAATTAATAATCCGAAACGCTGGAAGCCGTTTATTTATCTAAAGGCATCGTTCCCATTTGCAGGCTAATAAATAAATCCTGTTTTCACCTTTTTGATCAGTAATTTTACATCTAAATCTTTAATCTTTACCGCTAAATAGACTATATGTACAAACACGTGTGGAATAAATATTTGCCGGTGATCAGAATCCTGCTGAAAAAATCTGTTGCAGCTGTACAAAAGCTGGGGCTCAATCGTACCGATTTTGAAAAGGGAACCAGGGGACGTAAAGCTTCCTGTACTTTTCATATTGAATTGGAGAAAGGCAGGATTACAACCATCAACCCCGCTGCCCCGGCAAAGGAGCTGGTTGCATTGCTCCTGGAAGATGAAACGACAAAGATTTTGCTGCGGCAAAACAATTACAAGATTACCCTCAAATCTGATTTGGAGCTGACCATCGCCAACCTCACAGCGGAAGCGACAGATGCGGCCGAAACAGAACAGCAGGTTGTGCAGGGATAGAGGGCAATTTTTGTGTAAAAAATTTTTTCCCGAAAAAATTTTTTCCGGATAAAAATGGTTGGTGCTATTTCACCAAACAATATTGAGAAAATGTTTTTCAATAGTAAAATCATTGCATCTCTTAGTTTGTCGTTAATTATATCTTGCCAGGCAAAAAGTCCTGTAGAGACAATTCCATTATATGATACAATACCCAACAGCAAGCCTTCCGCGAATACCGAGAAAAGCAGCACTGCTGATGGTATTTTAATTATAAGCAACGTTTCCATTCCTTCCCTGGTAATTTATCGTCCTGCAGAAGTGAAAGCCAAGGCAACAGCCATTATCATTTGTCCCGGAGGTGGGTATAGTGTACTGGCCGCGGGCCATGAAGGAAGCGACGTCGCAAAGGTTTTTAATGATTGGGGCATAGTTGCTTTTGTATTAAAGTACCGTTTGCCGGATGAAAATATCATGATTGATAAGACAATTGGCCCGTTGCAGGACGCACAAAGAGCTATTCAGATAGTGAGGCAACATGCAAAACAATTGAATATTGATCCGGGCAAGATCGGCATCATGGGCTTTTCTGCAGGTGGCCACCTGGCATCAACCGCATCCACACATTTTAATAAAACGGTGATTGATAATCCTGGAAATACATCGCTGCGTCCTGACTTCTCAGTGCTCGTATATCCGGTGATCAGTTTTGCTGATAGCCTTGTGCATATGGGCAGCAGAAACAACCTGATTGGCGAAAACCCTTCCGCTGAAAAAATACAGGAATATTCGAACGAATTGCAGGTGAATGGGCAAACTCCTCCTGCATTCCTGGTACATGCCAGCGATGATGATGGCGTAAAAGCTGCAAACAGCATAAAATATTATGAATCGTTGATCAGAAACAATGTCCCCGCCGAACTAAGACTTTATCCTGCGGGAGGACATGGATTTGGAATGAACAATAAAACTACTTCGGGCAGTTGGATGAACAGATTGAAGACCTGGCTGAAAAACAATCAGTACATTTTATAAGGGAGCCCGACACCACCACTACCTAGTTCTACTTCTACCAGCGTGTATTCCCCATCGATAAGAGCATGGATTTTGAGAAATATGACCTGGTCTTTTTGAATAGGATTGCAAATTTTTCTTTCCTGATGATTAATTACGACAGCTAGTAAGCACGGATTCAAAAAAACGGATGGGATATCGCAACTGCTTAAACCAGAAATAATAGCAGCAACAGGTTAGCAGGGCTTCATTCGTTTTTTTAGCTAAATAATAGTATTTTTAGCAGCGAACCGTTGTCCGGTAGTTTTACAGTCCTTTCAACCGATAAAATAATTTACCAGCAGAATCGCTGAGAAATCCGTGCGGCCCTATTCATTTCCTCGCTTAGCATTAATTTCGCTTATAGAAAATTTTGTTCCGGCAAAATATACTGTATTTTGATCAGTACTAATAAAGCGTTATTTATAATGGATCAAACTGAAGAAGTAAAAAAAATTATTATTACCATCATCCGGGAGAATCTTTCACCTGAAACTTGGAGCTGGCTGGCCGAAAAATGTATTTTGGTCAATCATTCCGCCCAGCAACTGAATACAGCTTTTGTCAGTATACCGCGAAAAACCGGCAGAACTGTTGTTCATTTTACCAAAGAACAAGCCGAAGCCCTTTCATTGGCAAGGCCTTATTTCAAAATTGACGATTGGACTATCGACAGGCTATGCAGGGTATGGCTTTTACTTCATATTGATACCGGCAAAAAAGATGATTATTTCCGCACTATTGAAAACCTTTTCCTGGCAGCTGAAATGAATGAACTTGTTGCTCTGTATTCGTCACTGCCTGTTTTGCAATATCCTGAATTATGGCGTGGCCGCTGTGCCGAAGGGATAAGAAGCAATATCGGGATCGTACTTGAAGCTGTCATTTGTGACAATCCGTATCCCTCCGAACAACTCAGCGAAGCCGCATGGAACCAATTAGTGATGAAAGCATTTTTTACAGATAAGCCGATACACCGGATCATTGGACTTGATCAAAGAGCAAACAAAGAATTGGCCAATATGCTTTGGGATTACGCCAATGAACGTTGGGCCGCCTCAAGAACGGTAAATCCTCAATTGTGGAGATGCGTGGGAAAATTCATTGACGAAAAAAATTTCCCCGGCATTCAACGGATCTTTCATTCAACTGATAAATTAGAAAAAGAAGCTGCTGCTTTAGCTTGTTCTGACAGTGATTGGCCCTCCGCGAAACAATTATTAAATCAAAATGATTCATTGAAATCACAAGTTGAATCAGGACAATTAAGCTGGGCTGCACTTGCAAAAAAATGTATGTTACAAATTGTTTAGTCAATAAGTCTTAACCTGTTTGAATTTTTAAAACTGATAACGATGTGTTGCAATAATATCACCGAAAAAGATCTTCAGCCCGGAACACATTTTTCTGTCATGCTTGATAAAATAAAAGGGATGAAATTTTTTGATCCGCATGTTCACATGACATCCCGCACCACCGATGATTACCAGGCCATGGCCGATGCCGGAATTACCGGACTTATTGAGCCTGCTTTCTGGTTGGGACAACCCCGTACCGGTGTCGCTACGTTCAGGGATTATTACAGCAGCTTAATAGGATGGGAACGTTTCCGTGCTTCACAGTATGGGATCAAACATTATTGCACCATCGGCCTCAACTCCCGTGAAGCGAACAACGAAGCATTGGCGGAACAGGTAATGGAAATACTGCCGCTTTTCATTTATAAGGAAGGTGTTGTTGGTGTGGGCGAAATCGGTTTTGATGACCAGACGGCGGCGGAAGAAAAATATTATCGCATGCAGTTGGAACTGGCAAAGGAAGCTGAACTGCCGGTACAGATCCATACGCCTCACCGGGATAAAAAAAGAGGCACGACGCGGAGCATGGATATTGCAGTTGAACATGGCCTTGATCCATATACCGTAATTGTCGATCACAACAACGAAGAAACAGTGAAAGAAGTGCTGGACAGGGGTTTCTGGGCAGCTTTTACTATTTACCCGTTTACAAAAATGGGTAATGAACGAATGGTTGAGATCGTAATACAATACGGCACAGAGCGGATCATGATCAATTCCGCCGCCGACTGGGGCATCAGCGATCCACTGGCTGTTCCCAAAACTGCGGTGCTGATGAAAGAAAAAGGCATCAGTGATGAAGATATAAAAACGGTCACTTATCAAAATGCCATCATTGCTTTTGGACAAAGCAAACAAATCAATGAAGCCGAACTTGCCGGTTTGCAGGAAGTAGACCAGAGCGAGAAGTTCGAGGGCAATACTATTTTAAGAGGTGGACAACAACCGCGAATGGATAAGGATTCGATCATCATCAGATAAATATCAGCAAGTGCAAAGATTGACAGGCTTTCTGCGTTTGATGCGTCCGGCGAATATTGTTACAGCCATCGCGGATATTCTTGCAGGTATCGTTATCACCGGATATTTAGCATTACCGGAATATTCAGTACTCCCCGTTTTTTTTTTAGTGGTAGCTACCGTGGGACTCTATGGCGGAGGTGTGGTCTTTAATGATGTTTTTGATGCTGAATTAGACAAGATAGAGCGTCCTGAACGTCCCATACCAAGCGGGTTGGTCAGCAAACAAAGTGCTTCATTTTTAGGCCTGCTGCTATTATTGATGGCGATCGTTGCAGCCGGCTTTGTGCATAAGGAAAGATTATTTTCTCTATCGGTTTTATTCGCTGTTATTATTGCTATAGCGGCTTTAGTTTATAATAAATGGGGTAAACATCATTTATTGCTGGGGCCCGTCAATATGGGTCTATGTCGCGGGTTCAATTTATTATTAGGAATGAGTATTGTTCCTGCGGCTGTTAGGCAATACTGGTGGCTCGGCTTTTTTCCTATCATCTATATAGCAGCAATTACTATGATCAGCCGGGATGAAGTGCATGGTGGTAAAAAAAAGACGCTGTATGCTGCTGCTTTTCTTTATTTGATCGTATTGGCAGCCATTAAATGGTTTGCTTTTGTTAATGACCAATTATTATATGCAATAGGGTTTATCCTTTTATTTGCTATCATTATATTCTTACCATTAATCAAAGCTATAAAAGATCCGGTTGCGACAAATATCCGTCAATCTGTAAAAGCGGGTGTGCTCGCCATTATATTAATGAATGCTGCCTGGGCTGCTGCTTTTGGCTCTGTTGGCTGGGCGTTGATCATTGTATGCCTTCTGCCTTTATCTGTTTTACTGGCAAGGTTGTTTGCGGTAACCTGATAGTAGCTGCAATGCGAATCAATGCTTAAATTCGCAGCCGGCTTGTTATCGTTCACATTTTTTTATAGGTTCACAGTATTTTAAACCCTTTCTTGTATAAGTTCAGCAGATGAATATGGATTATTTGCAGCAGTCATTCCGGGTACATTTTGAATACAAGGTTTTCTTTACTGAAAGATTATTTGATATATCTAACCCCTTGTTCCGTGAATACTTAAGATCACAACAAACTGATAACAGGAAAAAGCTTTTGTTTGTATTGGACCAGGGTGTCGTGGATCAACACCCCGATCTACAAAACAAAATAACGACCTATCTCAGCGAAATTCCTTCTTTTTCCCTGGTAGAAAATATGCTATTGATCCCCGGAGGGGAACAATCAAAAAACGATCAGCACGCATTTGACAAAATAACCGAAGCCGTACATCTATATGGTATCGACAGACATTCTTATATCGTTGCTATCGGCGGCGGCTCTTTACTGGATATTGCAGGTTATGCGGCGGCTGTTTCGCACCGCGGTATCCGGCATATCCGCATCCCGACTACCGTATTATCTCAAAATGATTCGGGTGTCGGTGTTAAGAATGGCGTTAACTTTTTCGGAAAGAAAAACTTTCTCGGAACATTCGCTCCGCCATCCGTTGTTTTTAATGATTATCATTTTCTCAATACGTTGAATGAACGCCATTGGCGGTCCGGCATTTCAGAAGCCATTAAAGTGGCGCTGATAAAAGATGCCGTTTTTTTCAACTGGATAGAAGACAATGCAAATTTGCTGGTGCAAAGAGACATGCCTGCGATGAAGTATCTTATAAAACGTTGTGCAGAATTGCACCTCCAACATATTGCCGGTGGCGATCCCTTTGAAATGGGTTCTTCCCGTCCGTTGGATTTTGGACATTGGAGTGCACATAAACTTGAACAGCTTTCCAATTTTTCCGTTTTACATGGCGAGGCTGTAGCGATGGGAATTGTGCTTGACAGTGTTTATTCATTCATGGGAGGAAAAATAACAGAAGAAGATATTACAAGGATCGTGAAGCTTATGACAAAACTTGGATTTAATCTCATACATCCGCAAATGATGATCGAAGATGACCACAGCCCTTTAATTGCCGGCATGAATGAATTTCGGGAACATCTCGGTGGCAAACTCACCATCATGCTTTTGAAAGCGATAGGTAAGGGTGAAGAAGTGCATGAACTGAAGATACCGCTTATAAAAAAAGCAAGTGACTGGATCAATAAAAACAGTATGGCATGGACACCCGTTACGGGCAATTAACATATTGCAGCAATATTCATCCTGGTGAAAGTTGGGAAGAGCATTTTGAACAACTGAAACAACATGTTCCGTTGATAAAAAAAAAGGTAAGTCCTGATGGCCGTTTTGGAATTGGTTTGCGTTTATCCAATCTTGCAAGTCTTGAATTAAAAAAGGAGAAAAACCTTCTTTCCTTTATAAATTGGTTAAAAGAAAACAATTGCTATGTTTTTACCATGAATGGCTTTCCTTATGGAGGTTTTCATCATACGATTGTGAAAGACCAGGTGCATGCTCCTGACTGGACCACACGGGATCGTGCTGCTTACACAATACGTTTAGCTGAAATTCTATCCCGGTTATTACCGGCAAACACGGAAGGCGGTATTTCCAGCTCACCGCTATCTTACAGGCACTGGCATTCAGCGGAACAAATGGATACCGTTTTCAAAAAAGCAACCGCTCATCTGCTTGAGGTAATAATAAGGCTTGTTGAAATAAAAAACGACACCGGTAAAAGCATTCATATTGATATAGAGCCCGAGCCGGATGGCTTGCTGGAGTCAGGTGTTGAATTTCTTAGCTGGTACGAAGAATATTTTTTACCATCAGGGACTTTGTTACTAAACAGGCATTTCGGATGGACCAATGAAATATCCGTTAAGACTTTAAAAGAACATGTACAATTGTGTTATGATATCTGTCATTTCGCAGTTGGTTATGAAGATCATCAACAAATGACCGCGTTACTTCAACAAAAAGATATCAGGATTGGTAAGATACAAATCAGCGCTGCTTTAAAAGCAGATATTCCGGCTGCCGTTGAAGAAAGAAATTCGGTGATTGATGCCTTTAAGCAATTCAATGAACCAACCTACCTGCACCAGGTGATAGCATTACAAAAAAACGGAGCGTTAAAAAAATACCCCGACCTTCCGGAAGCTATACAACAGGCAAATGATCCGTTAACCGTTGAGTGGCGATCACATTTTCATGTTCCCCTGTTTGTAGAAAATTATGGTGTATTGCAGTCCACACAACAGGATATCATTAGTGTGTTGACTATTCATAAGCAGCGGCCATTGACCCGGCACCTGGAAATTGAAACCTATACCTGGGACGTATTGCCCGATACTTTGAAACTCCCCATTGCCGATTCGATCATGCGTGAAATGGAATGGGTAATTTCGTTACTTTCTCACTCCTCAGCCTGACGAAGGCCCCAGGGAAAGAAAAGTAATTAAAAGAAAGATATACGGGGAAAACATTTGATTTTTAGTACAACAGCAACTTAAAAAAATTATTGTGCATAAAACGGTTGTTATTGATATTGTAGGATTGTCTTCTTCCCTTATCAATGACCATACTCCTTTTCTAAAAAAATATACTGGGGAAAATGGGTTGAATACAATTGAACCTATGTTGCCTGCATTGACAACGCCGGTGCAATCAACCTTTGTTACCGGTAAATGGCCTGCTGAACATGGTATAGTGGGAAATGGCTGGTATGATCGTACAGACAGTGAAATAAAATTCTGGAAACAATCAAACAAGCTGGTACTTGCAGAAAAGATCTGGGAAAGAGCTAAAAAAGAGGAACCGTCTTTTACCTGTTCTAAAATGTTCTGGTGGTACAATATGTATTCCGGTGCTGACTACTCTGTAACACCACGACCCAATTATTTAGCTGATGGCAGGAAAATACCGGACTGCTATTCGCATCCTGCAGGGTTAAGAGATGAATTGCAAAAAGAACTGGGACAATTCCCTTTATTCAAATTTTGGGGACCGGCTACCGATATCACATCAACGCAATGGATAGCCGATGCTTCCATATATACTGATAAAAAATATGATCCTACGCTTTCGCTGATTTATCTCCCGCATCTAGATTATTGTTTGCAGAAATATGGCCAGGATTTGGCTGCAATAAAAAGCGACCTGTCAGAGATTGACAAGATCGTTGAACAACTGGTGAATTATTATACAGCAAAAAAAGCGAGGATTATCTTACTATCAGAATATGGTATTACCAACGTTGATCGTCCTGTTCATATCAACAGGGAATTAAGAAAGAATGGTTTTTTGCAAATAAGAACCGAACGTGGCCTTGAACTATTGGATCCCGGCGCTTCAAAAGCTTTTGCTGTAGCGGATCACCAGGTGACGCATATTTATATTAACGATCGTTTTGTTGCTTCCCAAGTAAGACAAATACTGGAGCAGGTGCCCGGTATTCAAGTAATATTAAATAAAGTAGAACAACAAAAATACCATATTGATCATGAACGGTCGGGTGACCTGGTCGTCATGGCAAATGAACATAGTTGGTTTACTTATTACTTCTGGTTAGATGATGCGAAAGCGCCTGATTATGCGAGAGTAGTTGACATTCATAAAAAGCCGGGTTATGATCCGGTAGAACTGTTTATGACATCCAAAGCACGAGCGGGGTATAAATTACTAAGAAAGAAAATGGGTCTTCGCTATGTAATGGATGTTATCCCTCTTAATGCGGAATTGATAAAAGGATCACATGGGAGATTGGTAACCGAAAAACAATTTCATCCCGTTTTGATAACGCATCAAATAAAAAATCAGGAAATAAAGGCTACGGATGTTTATAATATTATTTGGGATAGCCTTACCAATTAAATGGTGACTTCACAATCACGATCTACGAAGCCAAAATAAAATTTGCCTGATAGTTAATCATTGATTTTTCTCCAGATATTCCGGGAGGTTTTTGCCAATGATATCCGTCCAGCCCGCAACAAAATTTTCCTTTGCAAAATCTTTATTGCTTGCCGGGAAGGATTCCAAACCTTCATGCGTTAACTTCAATATTGTCTTATCTCCCTCCGGAAAAAGTTCAAAGGTTACGAAAGAAATGCCTTCATAACCGTCGTATCTCCAGCTATACCTTAGTTTTTTTTCCGCGATCACTTCGGTGATTTTACACAGGTGCAGGTATGATTTTTCTTTGGTTCCTCGCTCGAATTGAAATTCAAAACCTGGTTCGGCTTTGAATTCTTTCAGATCAAAGTCCCATTTTTTCATCTGTTCTTATCGGTAATAGCCTGCCATACTTTTGCTACAGGGGCATTGAGGGTACGCTCAATGACAACAGGGGAACTACTCATTGTATGTAAGTTTAAAATTTCAGTTTAATGTCACCGGTTCTTCCTACGATCTAGATTTTTTGGTTTAGAAGATTTTTTTTGTTGTTCGTTAGTGAGAAAATCCTCCAGGGCTCCCAGTTTTCCGGTCCAGAAAATTCGATATTGTTCAACCCATTCTGAAATTTCATTGAGAGGTCGAAGTTTTGCCTCGCAAATCCGTTCACGACCTTGCTGGCGGATAACAATCAGGCCGCATTCGGTTAGTATTTTAATATGTTTTGAAATTGCCGGCCTGCTGATATCAAAATTTTCAGCCACTTTGTTGAGCGTTAATTTTTGACTGGCTAACAGTTTAATAATTGCCCGCCTGTTGGGATCTGCTATAGCCTGGAATACATCACGTCGCATTTTGACCCGAATTTTTTTATGTAATCGTTCGGTTACAAATCTAATAAGAAACTGATCGGTTACAAATCTTTTTTTTCCCGGAGAGTTCTGTATTTAGTTTCCCGGCTGTTGGCAAACGAGGGCCGGATAAAATTGAGCAATCGGTTGAATTCCTGCTTCAATCGATTGCGTTGGTAGTAATAACCCAAATTTCAATTTTGGTGCATCTTAATTTCATAAAATATTGTCAACTTAGTATTGTGATAGTGCTGGGGATTTTTGTGAACACTGGCAAGTCCGGGTCCATAATTAACCAAAACGATTCTGCTCGATGGATGCCAACAAACCTTTGATTGATCACTTGCCTGATGAAGAGGTACTGTTCTCGCTGATGGGATTGTACTACGATGACTTATTTCGTTACGGAATAAAGTTTACAGCCGACTTGGACGGGACCAAAGATGCACTTAATCAATTCTTCATTCATTTCTGGGATAACCGGGATAAGCTGGAAAAAGTAGATAGCCTTAAAGCTTACCTGTTTGTATCGTTCAAGCGATGGCTTATCGGTCAGCTTCAGCAATCGAAAAAAAATCACCTGGTTAGCCTGACGGATCATGTAAGCGAGGAGTTGATCGAACAATCTTACGAAGATTACCTGGTGAAGCAAATCAGGAATGATGAGATTGGTCTTGTATTAAAAGATGCCATCAGGACTTTGCCGGAGCGCCAGCGTAAGCTATTGCAAATGAGATTTTATGAGCATTTGGGATTTGACGAGATAGCTGAAAGAACTTCCCTTAGTATACGAACGGTATATAATAAGCTCCATGAAGCTATAAAAAGACTGCGCAGCAACAGCAATATTAAAAGGCTGAGGTAGCGACTTAGTCTCCCACCGATTTTTGGATCATAATCGGTTCTCCTGGTCGACAAATGCTGTTTCCTTCTTTTTTTTGAAATAGATGCTAAAATCCGGGTAAAAAAACCGGGCTTTCTTATCCTTTAATGGAAAGAG
>Ga0137431_1000627_pt1 | contig 12035 bp, 11 predicted proteins | sample EasRivERMZT800_2_FD_104646 | JGI IMG/M metagenome (GOLD analysis project Ga0137431, IMG submission 104646) | Soil microbial communities from meander-bound floodplain in the East River, Colorado, USA - East River MetaG ERMZT800_2 | ecosystem: Environmental > Terrestrial > Soil > Floodplain ... | reverse complement strand
TGCCGGGTACTCCTCGACGAACACTGTCCAGTATCAGTTCACGGTGGTGGGCGCTCGCGGAGAGAGCATTCCGATCACCGGACCTGCTGCGGTGAACGTCGGCACCCCAGCTAAACAAGTCGTGATCTCGGTAACTGGCGCCCCGCTTACCCCGGGCATTGACAAGGCGGTAGCCATCAAAATCTACCGCAAGATCAATGGAGCGGGAACCTGGAACCTGATCGGCTGGGCAGACCCGATCAAGTTCTTCCAAGATGGATTCGTTGATGATGGGTGGATTGCCCATACTTCCTCGAACCCTCCTGGTGCAAACAGCCAAGACGGCGATACCTTCATGCTGGCTACCGCACTACCGGCCACCGTCCAGGGAGGCAACTACGCCGTCGGCGGTGGTATCTGTGAGACGTTCCAAAGCAGCGGAGTCGGCGGTCACAAGAATGCGAAGTATGCAGATGGCGCTCTGAATCTCTACCCCGCCGAAAGTCTGATGTTGATTCAGGACGGGCCGCTGGTGAACATGGGAGTCGAGTGGACCGTCGAATGGGATGAGGAAAACTAATGTCTCTGCTTCCGTTTCTTCCATCTGGCGGGATTGCCTATCCCGGCTTCTCAAACCTTACCGGCAAGAATCTCCAAATCTTCTCGCCGCACGATTCTGTCACCCCGATCCTCGATTTGGACGATGAGGACTTCGAGGATCTGGTTGAGCTGAACGGGCAGAAGTTTGGCATCGCGGTCCAGAACCTGACGGTGGGCTACGATGAGGGATCTTCGCTCACGCTGGTGACGAGCGAGGATTGGTCCAACCCGGCGATTCTGCCAGGATGTACAGTTCTGTTCCGGGCGACGATCAACAAGATCCACGACATCACCACCCAGCCGTCGTGGGTCCAGAATGCTGGCACCACAGGGCAGGCGCTCCTGTTCAGTGGCAAGGTCGATGATGTTTCTCTTAGTGGCGATCCCGAGAGCGGAAGCGGAGCCAGCTATTCTTGTAAGGGGTGGATGTTCTGGGCGTCTCTCGTGAGCGTCCACCTCAAGTTCCCAAGCGGCTTCAAACTCCCTGAGCGCCTGTACAACTATGACTCGACAGACGACTCTGCGGAGTACAAGCGTTCGATCAAGAAGGCTGCTACTTTCATCACCGGCAAGAGCGCGTACAACTACGCTCCCTTCGGGTACACCGGCATCGCTCCTCCGAATGCCAGCTACGGTACGGGCGCTCCGATCAACTCGACGGACAACAAGAAGATGAAGGTAGGCGAGATCCTCAAGGATCTGTTCGCCAGCCATGGAGAGTCACTAAAGAGAGAAGGCTGCGTTCCAGACAGCTGGGTTCCCTACGATGGCACTGGGACGTTACCCTGGGTTCAGGCTGAGCTGGATGGACTCGATGCCATCCCTGACAAGATCGTTCTTGTCGGCACCAACTTCCTCGATGCGGTCAAGCAGATCCTCAGGAAGTCCTATCCCAACTACTCGGTCATGGTGGACAGGAGCAAGGTCTGGCACTTCACTCCGATCCTGGATAACCTGAAGACCACGGCCCAGTCGCCCAGTGATATTCTTGCGCCCGATAAGTGGCTTGCGACTCGCCTTGGGGTGATCACCCTGAAGCTTGCGGAGCCCGTTGGTGGTGGAGACACCCGAGTGTTCGGTAAGTTGATCAAGGGCAATCTAAGCCATAAGATCAGCGACCGTTACACGGCCGTTCGGATTGTCGGCCACGAGAAGGTAGTCACCAGCGAAGCGTCAACCCTCAATGCCACGTTGAAGCCGGCATGGGGTCAAGGGAATGCCTCCCAGCAAACCAATCTGCAGAGCGGCTACATGCAGGGCGGTCTGGAGTCGTCCGTCAACCGACACTGGGATCGTGGAGACAACAACCTCGGTATCCCGTTGTACAAGTGCGAGGTTGTCTCTGGCACGATCTGTAAGTTGACTTTCAAAGGGTTCAACTCGGAGCTATGGCCTCATACCAACGACGAGTGGAATGGGAACACAGTGCTCCTGGGGAATAGCCTCAATGAAATTCAATCGGGAAATTGGATATGGGTCCAATCTTCTGGCCGCTACACTGTTCTTGATTGCTATAATGTTGCTAATGTTGGTGATGGTAACCCTGGTTTTGCTTTGGAAGTCGAGGGCCGTGGCCAACTTATTCCCCTGGCAGTCCAAACCGAACACTCCAGTGGAAACGAACAAGGGGCCAGGATCCAGCTCACGGACGACTTTGGACTCGAAACCACGGTAGCCCCGAATCAGTTGTCCGTCACCCACCGGATGTTCAAGATCGAAGAGACAACGACCACCATCGGAGACTCACTGAATAGTGATCCCTCGACGCCGTGTAACATTCGCGGTATCGTGGCCCTTGGTGGTCGTCCTAATCAGCCGTCTGGCGGTATCCCCGGACAGCCCGGACCTTCCACCTTGGAGGAGTTTGGTCAAAGTCTCGGTGGTACGGCGATGTCGGCTTTCGGTCGCCTTCAGAGCAAGGCCGGCAACGGCGGTGAGTTCTGGTTCGGCGGAAGCCTGATCATCCCGTTCAGCGCCTTGCGTCGAGCCCAACAGAAGCACACTGGAGGTGCGGGAGTCCCCAACTTCTGTCAGAGGGGTGGAGCCCTACCCTCGAATGAGGTCAAGGTGGTCTATGAGAAGTCCACCCAGACATTCCGTGAGACCAGGGTTCCGGCGCTCGCTCCGAGCGGGGAAGAGACATTCGCCGGCACAGCCTTCCTCACCGCGGGTGTCCGTCGTGAGCTTCTGATCCGAGCAGAGCGATGGATCGACGATTCCCAACAGGCTGAGTTCGACAAGTTTGCCGCGATGATCCTCCGGACTGTCTCGGACCTGGAGCCTTCAGGCGACGGCTGGGAATGGATCGAGACGAGCAAGTACCTCTCCCTGATTGACCTTCACTTCCGGCTCATGATCGACTGGTACCATTCTTGGGGTGGTCCGGTCGGAGGCGGCGGTGGACAGATCGTAGGCATCCAGCAAGCGGTCGTGACTCGTATCTCCTATGACTTCGAGTCAGACTCTTGCACGATGTCTTTGGACTCGCGGTACAACCCGCTGGGCTCCTACGGCTACGACAACCTTCAGGAAGCCTTCATCAGCGCCAAGCGCATCAAAGAGATCGAAGAGGCAAGAGCGAAGGCTGAGCGAACCCGCCAGTGCTACGATGCCCTCCACAGCCTCCATCCGGCATCAGACTATCCGGTTCATCCGCTCTGCCAGGATCAGGTGGTGCGCTCCTCCGGCCCGGGGAAGGGTAAGCCCAGCCCGCCGCTCTCCTGCCACGGCACGGACGACGGGGTGAACGCCTCCATGGGCGCGGAGGGAGCCGCCGCTGCGGGCTCCTCTGGAGGCTACGCGGGCTCGCAGTACGCTTCGACCTTCAGCCTATCATCGGGGATCGGGTGGTATCTTGAGCCCTTCTTCGATACCCAAGGCAACCTCTTCTTCTATGACAGGTTTGGTGGCGTCCAGGCCGGTGATGCTTCTGCCTTAGTGGCTGGTGTATCGACGCATCCGAACATTGCTGTCGGTAGCGGCAACTCCAATTGGAAGAACGATCCACTAAGGAAGAGTCATGAGATGGCAAGCCTCGCACTTGCTCTCTTGAACAACATCCTCGGGGCGGACCCGGCGGAGCCAGCTCAGACGAAGTACAACACCGTGTCCGACTACAACTCAGGGACCGGGGTTGTCACTTTGACCTACGACAACATGAACACCAACGCATTCTCCAACGGAATGCTGGTTATCAGTTCCGGGCCAACCGATAGCCCTCTGGTGTACATCGCATCTAATACCGCAGGCACCATCACCCTCAAGACACCCGGCGGTGGGTTGCCCAGCACCGACAAGATCCCGATTGGCTCGCATGTCTATGTGATGGCGCAGCGGAAGCCTCTGCCTGGTGGGAGCTATGCTGCCGGAACGAGGATGTTCAAGAACGGTAGCACTTGGTATGGCGTCCAACCTGATGGCACGATCAAGTCAGCCACAATCACCGGATCGACCAACTTCGTTCCAGGGGCGACACCGGCCGCTACGATCACCACGGCATTGCCTTCGGTTCCGACATTGCTCGGAATCCCGGGCTCAGGCTCATCGGGATCTGAACTCATGTACAAGGACGGGAAGATGGTCAGCACTCCCGTCCTGCGTGATAACGCTAACAACGTCAGAGACTGGATCACCGGAGCGAGATTGCCGGTATCCTATGTCGACACGGCCACCTATGACGCGACGGCCGAGGCTCTGCGGATCTTATGCCCTGCGGGCGTAGACACTTTGGTCGTCCGTGAGATTCTGTCAGTCCCAGCTTGGTATGCGCCATCTGGCGGCCCGCTCGATGCCATCTTTGTCCTTCCATATTATTCTGATGGAAACGATACTACGGAGATTCACTTTGATGTCCGTTGGCGCTGGCTTGATATCAAGGATGATTTGACCGCAATCTCGTGGAATGTTCCGTCCGCTGATCTTGCCCCTGGATCATCTGCCTACGAACTGGATGAGTTCATAATTGATGCGTCAGGAGCTTCTTGGAACGGCCAGAGGTATCTTCAGGTAGAAATCATCGCAGGGAGATCAGGAGACAGCAATCCTGATGACATCAGTATCGTTGGGTTTAACGTGCGCTCCGGTGTGAAGTATAATTGACACGCGTCAGTTTCTTTTTCAGGAGATCAGTCGATGGCATCGAATCTGAGAAAACTCTTGTCTGTTGCGCGGGCATCCTCGATCCAGTCGCTTCGTGAATCCATGAAGCGCCGGATCATCGAGGTGCCGATCCCGGCGGCTCTTGCGGCGACGACCACCATCGTAGCGATGGCGCTCCCGATTGCCTGCAAGATCGTCGGGGTGGACGTTGTCTTCGTCAGCACCCAGGCCTTCAACGGCACCAACTTCTGGTCGGTCCACCTTCGGGATCTGACCTTGAGCGCGGATGTCTTCACGGCCGCGGCTTCGACGATCAAGAACAACGCAGCCGACTGGACGGCCAATGTTCTCTACAGTCACGAGATTGCCCCGGCATCTCAACCGATCTTGGCAGATCAGACGGTCATCGGACTCGTCCTGACCAAGAACGCCGCCGCAGCCAATACTGTTCAGGGTGTGGCGCGTATCTTCATCGAAGAGGCGTGAATGGCTGATCGGTAGCCGCCCCTGCGGCTCAGCACCTGTTACCCAGGAGGATTGATCGTGAAAAGCGCGACGTTTCTGCTTCTGATCGTTTGTCTGTTCGTCCCGTGCTGCGGGATCTTCGAGAAGTCGGTGCCGCCCGAGACAGCGGAGTGCGCTGCTCTGCTGGAGAAGGCGGCAAAGGCCAACGTCGAGTCCCGCACCGCGATGTTCGATGCGATGGCCACCAACATGGACGAGCAGCACGAAGCTCAGCTCAACTTGTTCATGGAGGCGATGATCCGCAAGTACGGAGTCGAGACTGACTCCCGCAAGGTGGTCCCCGAAGACAAGCTGCGCGCAGCCCATGAGGAAATGGCGAAGATGCGCGCTCAGTTCAAGGAGGACATCAAGAAAGAGCGCGAGAAGTGGCTGGACGATCCCAACCTGAAGTTGGAGGTAGCTCTGGCCGAAGCCAACAACCAGTACGTCAAGTCTGTGAGCGACTTTGCTCGTGAGCTGGAGCGAATCTCCGGCATCGCGGACAAGGCCCTCAACAGCAAGAAGCCGGAGGCACCGAAGTGAGCAAGCTGAACAGAGAGCAAGCCAACCAGGTCGCGGAACACATCGCCGGAATCGTCGCCATCGGAACGTCCCTGACCGAAGGGGGTGATCCTCAGGGCGGGCTGGACGACGAAGACAAGAAGCTGCTCGGAGGCGTCGTGGGCGTCGGACAGAAGCTGAAGGATGCGAAGCCGGTGCCCCCACTCGTGTCCCAGGAAGAGGCGAACCGGATCATCACCGCCGTCCGAACGGCCGCAACGACCGGGAAGCACGCCCAGCTGACGGAGATCGTCAAGCTGGTGACGAGCGCTGTGGGCGCCGTGAAGGGACTCATCGTATGACCGAGACACAGAGACAAATCATCGAAAAGCCCGGCATCCAAACCACCGAGTTCTGGATGACTCTGTTCTCGACCGTCATCTCAGCGCTCTATGCCGTCGGGCTCGTCGAAGCGGATGTCTGGTGGGGCAAGCTCATCGCTGTCGCCGCCATCGTCTTCAACGCCTACGGCTACACCACGTCGCGCACCCGGCTGAAGCAGTCCGGTGTCGCGGGTACGGGAAGCGGAGTCTGATTCTGTGGGGGCCGCCAGGTTTTACAAAACCAATCCCGGTGATAACCGGGGCCTGGCACGTCGCGCAAACCATCGGCCTGGTGGCCCTCACTCTTTCTCTTTAGTGACTAAGGAAGAAATACAATGCGAGCCTTGATGCTGTTCCTGTGTCTCTGTACCGCCCTCTTCGCCCAGGCGACCGTCGATGTGACCTGGATGGACGGGACGACAACGACCCTGACGGAAGGCCAGACCAAGAACGTCCGGAAGTGCGAGTTGACGTTCACGGACATGTACTTCCGCCTGCTCAACAAGGGCAACCCCGACCCGACTCCGAGCCAGACTCCACCGCCGGAGCCTGAGTTCATTTCAGCTCTCACATTCAAGCTGGCTGCCGACGAGTGTATCCCTCTGGGATCGTTCATCGGAGCCATCGACAAGGGCGGTGGGGTATGGGAGGTAGTCCGACCGGGCGACTGGAAGCAGGCCGCTGCCTACCCGGTGACCAACTTCGCACAGTATGCGCCTTGCGCCAACTTCCACGTGATCGAGGGAGGCAAATCCCTGTACGTCGAGAAGGCCAAGAGATCTGATCCCTGGCGTATCGCGGAGCGAAGCCCGACACCTCAGGACCGGGCGGATGCGATCAAGATTTTCAGCCCCAATTGGGAACTGCTCGTCCGCCAACAGCCATTCTTCCAGCACTACTTCGGTACGCTGAAGAAGTACAATGACGATTCCCTCCGGATGAACATTCCGGCTGGACGGCACAACAGTGGCTACCTTTTGAACCCGCACGGCTTCGCACAGCGATGGGCGGCAACCTATTCGGTAGCATCCAAGGCCAACCTTTGGATGTTCGGGACTACAGAGGCGGGCGTAAGCAACCGCCTTGAGTTCTACGATGCGGACGCCGCCTGGATGCTCGCTGGGCTACTGACCAACGATGACACCGCGCTGCTCGCGGGCTACCACCTGTACATGTACAAGGTGGCCCACGGGTTCCTCGATACCGACAACGCCGCATCGACCAAGCGGTGGCGCTGGGCCGGGGAGCACTCTATCGGCGGGCTCCTGGGTGCCGCGGACTCAAAGCAGTGGGACCTGAGTACGGCCATCTTCGATACCCTCTGGCCGAACCATCCTATCGGGCGTCCTGTGTTCCTCAAGCGAGTCGCTAAGAACAGAAACTATCTGTTCTGGGGCGGCAATGGTGGCGGGCGAGAGTGCGGGAACAAGATCAAGAACGCCTGGTACATGTGGCAATCGAGCGGGGACGATGTCATCCGAGATCGGGCCTGCTGGGAGATCGATGAGGTATTCCGTGTCATCATCAAGGACAAGGACTTCCTCGAAGACAACAAGGGCACCGGAGTCTGCTGGCCAGGCGAGTCGATGCCGGTATTCCTGAAGTTTGTCTACCACTGGTACCTGGACGGCGGGATCGGTTCCATTTCTCTTAGTGGCCAGAACGGTATGGCCAATTGGAACGGTCAGACGTTCGATCAGCGCAATCCGGGCTTCGCTGCGAAGCTGGACCGGATGCTGACTTGGATGTGTACCTACGGCGGGGTCTGGGTCGATGCTCCGGCCATGACCAAGTGGAATGCCGGCTACCGGGTGAATAGCTGTACCAATATCTCCGGTATCCCGCAGATCCAAGGGAACCTCCAAGGGATCTTCTGGATGGGCCTGGAGAAGCGAGCGACCACTGCCTTCCAGAAGAAGGTGATTGGCGCAGTCGAGAAGCATACCTTCACGTCCACCGGAGCCTACTACCAGAACCCGATGACCCTCTTGGGCTCGGACTACGGTGGCCAGGGTCCGGGGTGGTGCAAGTGGATCGAGGGAATCGTGGCCGCATCGGCCCTCAACTGAGGAGGCTCTATGCCTGATCCCGTCCAAGGTTCGAGTCAGCCAAACCCCAACTTCGCAAAGAACGATGTTGCCATCGCGAACATCGACACCACCTGCGAACAGCGGGCATCAAATGGCTGGAAGTTTGTCCAGGCGGTCTACGCCGGGACCGTCGGCAACGTAGTCCTCATCTTCCAGAAAGGAAGCTAACCATGGCTGGCGTCGTAGTCACCAAGACCTGGCTCTTGGATACCGCCATCGCCACAGTAGACGTTCCCGCCGCCATCGCTTTCCGAGAGTCAACGGCAGGCGGTGGCTGGACGTTCTTCGGGAATGCCCAAACAGCAGTCGCCGGTCAATGGGGGCTGCTTTTCTTCAAACTCGTATCATCTTAGGGAGATACCATGGCTGGTGTTGTCGTAACGAAGACATGGAAGATGAACGGAGGAGTCCTGACGGCCAACGTCGCCTCCAACATCCAGACCGAAGAGGGCTCTGGCTGGACCTTCTTCGGGTTCGCCCAGGAGTTGAGCGGTAACTGGGGACTGCTTTACTTCAAGATCGTTTCGTCATAGACGATCTGGGCTCTGCGGAGCTAATCGACGGGGGCGGGCTCGGAGCGATCCGGGTCCACCCCCGTCGCCTTAATGCAGGGCCGCTCCGGGGCGTGCGGACGGTTCGGGAAGCCCGCGGGATAGCGGCCCCCTATCCGCACCGCTCTAAAGGCCCTATAAACGATTCTCAGCGAAACGCTGTCCACTTAGCTTTGAAGCGGGCATACTACGGTTAGATCAGGAAATTGGGAGAGGTTCTCGACGACACGGCAAGAGAGAGCTTCTTGCCGCGGATGAAGAAGGTCGAGAGTATGCCCGTTTCAAAGCCAAGTAGCAGCATCGAGATCGGCTTGAGTATACCCGACACGGGCCTTGCGCCGTTCGAGTAGGCTGTCCAGTAGACGGCGTGCGGAGCCATCCTTCACTTTCTCCTCGATCAGCTTACGGTATAGGATGATGTCGCCGTTGTACCGATTGGTCCGTATCCACTTGTTCATCCGGTAGTCCTGCGAGACAATCGCTCGCGCCATTTCCCTACCGCGCATTTCCATACTCTCGGTCGGTGGCCCGATAGTATCAGCCGCGCCTCCATAGGTCATCTTCGCGTGCCGGGGTCCGGTCGTATGGACGAGAGCGCGGAAGGAATAGCCAGCCAGGTAGAGCCGAATCGCAAACTCTGTTTCTGCTCTTAGGGGCATCTCATGGTAGAAGCCTCCAGCAGCTACCAGAGCCTCCCTCCGGATGAGTAGGTGGCCGTAGCTCTGGAGGGTATCTCTGATGGAGCCTATCGGTCCCGCCCAACCTCCCATCATCGTAAGCATCCCGATGGTCGGGTTCGCCTCCATCGCCTCTAAGAGAAGTTGGGCGTGGTTCGGGAAGCAGCGGGAGTCATCCTCGACGATCAGAAGATACTTCCAGCCCTCGTACCGCAGCCAGAGATCGGCGCACGCTGAGTAGGCCATCCCTTGGTTCCAGTGCTCGGTCTGAACGAAGCAGAAGTCTGCCTGCTTCCACGGCCGGTCTATCTGGTAGGTCTTGGAAGCGAGGATGAGTATCCTCCCGGTTGGATGGACGTTCCTGTGGTTGAGTAGGTTCTGCCAGCAGAGCCCGAGGGAGTGGAGCCTCCCCCGGGATGGGATCGCCGTCGCGACACAAGAGAGATCGGAAGTCACTTCGCGCTCCAAAATATCTTCGCCTCCAGCCAGGTGACCCCGAACACGAACGCCATCAGCAGAATGAAGAGGATGATCATGAGCGGCCAGTTTGTCTTCTTCATCTAATCCTCCACCGCAGCTATCTCGCTCACAAAGACTCGCCTACCGTCAGGCAGGATCGTACCCTTTGCGTAGCAGATCGTTCCTTCCTTGATGTACTTGAACACAGTGTTCTTCAGGCGCCCATAATACTTCCGAGGCACCGTGATGCCGATGAAGTCGTTCTCATCCTCGATGGTGATGTTGATGAACCTTGTCTCTTCCCCGGGTCTGACCTTCTTCATCGCCTCCTCAGAGCCCAACTCTTTATAGTCTCGCTGGTTGACGAACCGTACCCTGCCGACTACCCGGACATCCAGCTGTAGCTCCCCGGTCGCTCGCACCTTGTCCAGAGACTTACACTTGAGCTGACGCCGGATCGACGGGAAGTTGACCGGGAGTACCCAGAAGCAGTGAGCGTGGGCGAACCGGCGCGGGCTCTTGAACGTGGCCATGTACGCATCGACTTCGCACTCAGCCCGGTCCTTCTGACATGCTTCTTCCTTAGTGAATGCGTCGAACGCGCCAAAGGCGTGGAGGATCTTCCGCACCTTCTTATTGACCCGTCGAGCCGGGATCTTCGCCATGAAGTCACTAAAGGAAGAGAATGGTTGCCCCTTCATAATCTCGGCCGTAGCCGTCGGCCCCACCCCTTTAAGGTCTGCGAGCCCAGGCCTAAGAGCGGGTTTACCCCCATCGGAGGCGAGTCTGAAGCGGTCCCCGGAGGCGTTTACATCGACCGGGAGCACGGGCCCATGTCGCTTCTGGAACATCCGTACAGCCTTAGCGCGGCGCTCGTCCGACGACGAGTAGCCCGCCAGGGCCGCGATGAAAGCCTCTGGATGGTACACCTTCATGTACATCGACCAGATCGAGAGCCGGGTGTAGCTCGCGGCATGGGCTCGGTTGAAGGCCCAAGATCCGAAGGTACACATTTCGTCCCAGATGGCTGTCGCTACCTTCTCGTCCAGTCCGGTGATCCCGCAGGCGCCCTTCATGAAGCTGGCTTTGAACTTGTTGAAGTATTCCACGCCGACTGACTTGCTGATCAGGCGTCGGATGTCCTCGACTTCGGCCCAGGGCATATGGCCGATGTCGCGCATGATCTGCATCACCTGCTCTTGGTACAGGATCTTGCCGTAAGTTGTTTCGACCACATGCGAAATCTCTTCTGGCTCTATGGTGTACTCTTCTCCTGTCGCACGGCGAATATAGGCATCTGTGCCTCCACAGTGAAGTGGACCAGGCCGGGACAATGCTGTACAGTCACGTACATGTTCATAGGTTGACGGGGCAAGTCGTTTACAAACAAGCATTTGAGCTTGTCCCTCAAATTGGAATATACCATCAACGTCTGCTCGTCCAAAAGCCTCGATGACTCTACTGTCATCAAGCGGAAGCCCATAATAGAATCGCAAGATGTCGGCACCGGTCTTTCCAATGCTTCGAGCAGCTTCGCGAAGAACAGTAAGAGTGTTGAGTCCAAGCAGATCGATTTTGAGGAATCCAAGCTTCTCTCCATCCTTCTTGTCTACCCAGAACGGCGCTGTCGCGTCGTTCGCTTCTTGCCTGTAGAACGCTCCAACTTCCTTGAGGGGGACTTCGGTAGAGACAACCACCCCCGCCGCATGGGTTCCAGTATGACGAATCTGTCCTTCAAGACGACGACTGAGTAGGAGGTTGGGAAACTTGTCCGCGATTTCCTGTGCCTCCGGAAACTCTTTGAAGGTGTCTTCCAAGGTAAAGGTGGCACGTGCGTCTCCTGAGCTGCGCTCGATGATCAGTTCTTTGAGTTTGGCCGACGCCCACCGCGGGACTTGGTAGACCCTCGCGATGTCGTCGATGGCGTTCTTGCCTTTGTAGACTGCGTGGGATATGAGATTGCCCACGTGATCCGGCCCTCCCCATCGGGTTTGAAGGTAACCCTTGACCCAATCCCGTTGGTCGTCAGGAAAGTCAATGTCAATGTCAGGCGGATCGAATCGGTTTGGATCGACAAACCTCTCAAAGATGAGGTCATCGTAGAATGGATCAACCTCCGTAATGCCGAGTATATAGCAGATGAGACTTCCTGCTGCTGATCCGCGGGCGGGTCCCACAAGGATAGGACCGCCT
>Ga0137431_1000624_pt1 | contig 12074 bp, 7 predicted proteins | sample EasRivERMZT800_2_FD_104646 | JGI IMG/M metagenome (GOLD analysis project Ga0137431, IMG submission 104646) | Soil microbial communities from meander-bound floodplain in the East River, Colorado, USA - East River MetaG ERMZT800_2 | ecosystem: Environmental > Terrestrial > Soil > Floodplain ... | reverse complement strand
TTTTCATCCGAATAAAATATGGTTGGTTCGGTATTTCCGGCAAATGGAAGTGCGGCTCGTTGTAGTGTCGATGAATCAACATCATATTGAATAGCTCCATATAAACTGATTTTATCATTAGGAGTAATGACACGATCAGATTGATCTATGACAGAAGCGGTAGAATTTAATTGAATCAATTGATATTTATCACTCAACACTTCGTGATCGCTAATAGGTAACGCTGCAAAAGAAATGCGGTTAAGGATACCTGTAGGAGCGTAATATATCCGATTAATTCCCTCCAAATGTCTTTCGATTGGTTTCCAAATAAGATTAAAAGCATTCGTTTTATTAGCGTTACGGTAAAAAGCGGTCACAGTATTTACAGTACTTCCACTTCCCAATAATTTTTCTATTTGACGGGACTCAAATAAATCAATAAATATCGGACCATTTTTATCCTTTCTTAGTAAAAAAACGATATAATAAATACTATCTGTTGATCTGCCTTGATAATAGTAATTAAATTTCACAAATTCAAGAGCTGCTTCATCCGGATTTAAATATTGATGTATATCTTTCCATGTAATGGTCCCTTCTTTTTGTTCCTTTTCAAAAAACTGTGAAATACGCGTTAATTCCTTTTCTAAAATATTCGCCTGATTTTCTAAGCTGTCCACATCAGCAGACCGTTTTGCAATAGGTATGCTATACAAATAGGCAAGTTTTTCCCGAAGATTTATCCAAGCGTTATATTTGATTTTAATACTTGTATCAGTAGCATCATAAATACTATTTCGCAATTTTTTGGATCCTGATAATATCAGATTGCGGTGCGAAAGTGAAACGTCATAAGCAAACCCCTGCTTGTAATCTGATTCAAACGAAATATTAAAAGAAAAAAAATGATTTTCAAGCATTAAGTTCTTTTTTAAAAAAGAGTACTTCTCTTCTTCACTTGTAAACTGAAAAACTTTGTAGAAGTGAAGATTTTGCAGATGGAAAGCCTCCTCGAACATTTCAAATGCTTTCCCGTGATTTTGCTGCACCGAGTATAAATTAGCAAGACTATGGCAAATGCCAATATATGCAGGGTGTTCCTTTCCCAACATTTTTTCCTGCACTAATTTTGCTTCTTCAAAAAGCGAGAGTGCATCTTCAAACTTGGCAATTTCAAGGTATAAATTGCCCAAATTACTGCAGGCAGAAGCGTAAGTGGAGCTTTCTTTGCCTAATACCTTCCCTAATGTTTCTTTGGATTCCAGTAGCAATGATTCTGCCATCTTGAACCAGTGCATCTTCCAGTACAAAAGACCAAGATTGTTACAACTTTCGGCATATATTGGATGTCCTTTCCCAAATATTTTTTCCCGAATTTGTTTTGCTTCAATATAAAGAGGTTCTGCTTTTTGATAATTCAACATGGTCGAATACAAAGCACCAAGGTTATTGCAACATAAAGCATATTGATGGTGATCTATCCCAACTTTTTCTACAATTATATTTTTGGCTTCTAAATAGAGCTGTTCTGCTTTATCATATTGACCCAAACGTTGAAACAAACCCCCAAGGTTTAAACAACTTGAGGCATAATCAAGATGCATTTTGCCTAATGTTTTTTCGTATATCTGCTTAGCTTCAATACTCAGTTTTTCAGCGTTGTCATACTCACCGAGGATTTGAAATAAATTGGCAAGATCCTGGCAACTCGCAGCATATTCAGGATGATTCTTTCCCAATATCTTTTCCCTTATTAGCTTGCCTTCTAAATAAAATGCTTCTGCTTTTTGGTATTGTCCCATTTGAACATACAGTTTGCCTAAACTATGACAGCTGTTTGCGTATTCTGGATTTTGCTTCCCCAATGCTTTTTCATTAATCTCCTTAGCTTCAATGTGAAGTAATTCTGCTTTGCTATAGTTAGCCATTTCACTATATATGAGTGCGAGATTATAACAGAGTTTTGCATAATCCGGGTTTTCCTTACCCAATACTTTCTGGTTAATTTCCTTAGCCAGCAGAAAAAAAGGTTCTGCCTTTTCATAGATACCCAAGTTAACATATATAATCGCAAGATTATTGCAGCTTCTAGCATACTCGGGGTGCTCTTTTCCTACTGTTTTTTCCCTTATCAGATTGGTTTCTAAATAAAGCGGTTCTGCTTTTTTGTAATCCCCGAGACTATAATATAATAGTCCGAGATTATCGCAGGTCCTTAAGTAATCAGGGTGATTTTTACCCATAATCTCTGCTTTAATAGATCTGGCCTCCAATAAAAAAGGCTCTGCCTTTTCAAATTGTTCGCGCTGAAAATACACGGCAGCCAGGTTATTACAAAGTTGAGCATGGCTGTTTGTCCACAAAGAATCTCTTTCTAATTCTTTTTTTGCCTTTGTATAATACTCGATGGCTTTATCTGTATTCTTCTGCCCGTTGAACACTTTTGCGCTGTCAGAAAACTGCTTCCAAAGCTGACCGTTCGTCTGTTGGGAAACTGAAAACAATAACAGCATAATTGCCATCTGCGAACTTTTCATGATAACCATGATTTAAAGACTGAGATATTAACTCAGAAATGAACTTTTGCTATTTCCGGAAGAACCATAGTTCCTGTCAGTTGAGTACTGCCATATGAAGGTGAGCTTTATTAAAGTTAATGACATTTTCATTTCTTGAGCCAGTCAAACAATTAAATCGCCAAAAATAAAATACTTTCTTCCGCCGATTTGTTGAATTTGGTATACGTAGCAATGAGTTCCTGCGCAGTTTTTACCATGGTATTATCTCAACTTAACAGTATTTTATTCAACAAGTGTTCAGCTTCATTGCCTTCAATTAACCGCAAACCCAGTATGGAAGCCTACGGTTTAAACACTTGATCGCCGTAATGAAAAAAAGGAAACATCAATCGGGAATTTTTTTATTCTTAGTCAGCTTGCCGACAAGGTATAAGTAAGATTGTCATCTATGAATTCAGCACCCGCTGAATCATTGCAACTATCTAAATAAATTTATCGGAATTACGAAGCTTATCAAAGCTATAAAGTAGTCAGGTCTTGTTCATTATGAATAAACCCTGACGTCCTATATCGAGTATTTTTCACGAATTTCAATTAAGGCTTCAAGGTCATAATGATCTGAGATATTAAAGGAGTTTCTATTTATCGGAATAGCAGGATTAGGTCTGCGATCCCTGACAACAGGTACAAATGCAGGTAGTCGAACCAAATAGCCATTATTTCAAACTCACTTCTATAACGGGTATTTCTGTCGCTGGTTTTTGTACCGGGAGATATAATATGATGCCATTACCCTTTTCATCAAGTTTTGAAAATTCATGCGATTGCTGAGTGGAAAATTTTATTTCAGAATTATCATGCAAAAACTGGACATAATTTATTTTGCCTGCATACCCGGGCAATACCAATGCATCCAAAGGATAGGCAAGTAAATGGACATATAATTTTTTTGTGGCGGCATTATAAGTTAGCAGAGTGTTGATAGGAGCTGCGAATTCTTTGGGAGCCTGGGTACATCCATAAATAGATTTGCTGTTGAACTTCATCCATTCGCCCATGCTTTTCAGTCTTTCCTGTGCCCGGTAATCAAAAACTCCCCGCGCCGTTGGCCCAACATTCAATAGCAGGTTGCCACCCTTGCTGACACTTTCAATAAGTAGTTCAAGCAACTGGGCACTGCTTTTCCAGCTTGTTTCATCGCGGTAATATCCCCATGATCCTGAAAACGTCTGGCAGGTTTCCCAGGCAACTTTTTTTCCATTTACAACCGGCCATTCCGAAGCTTTATATTGTTCCGGCGTTACAAAATCAAATCCATCATCATACTCATTTAAATCAAGGCGGTTATCAATAATAATTCCCGGTTGCAACTGCCTTACCATTTTCAACAGCTCCACGGAATTCCAATCATCCCGTCCTTTACCGTTCTTGCCCGGATATGAAAAGTCAAACCACATGATATCTATTTTCCCATAATTAGTAAGTAATTCCCTTGTCTGGTTAAAAAGATATTCGCGGTATTTCTTCATATCTCTTTTTTTATTGACACTGTCATAGGCAGCTTCAGAGCCATTGTCCATTCTTTGGGGATGAAATATGTCAATGGTAAAATCAGGATGATGCCAGTCAATAAGTGAATAATAAAACCCGACTTTCAGCCCTTCTGACCTGAATGCGTCCACAAATTCCTTTACTAAATCCAGCTTAATTTGTGTATTGGTCGATTTATAGTCAGTATATTTTGAATCGAAGAGACAGAATCCTTCATGATGTTTGCTGGTGAGAACGGCATATTTCATTCCCGCTTCTTTTGCCTGTTTTGCCCATAGTACCGGGTTGTACAGGTCAGGATTGAATTGATCAAAATATACCTGGTATTGTTCGTTGGTTAATCGTTCTCGGTTTTTCACCCATTCATGCCTTGCAGGCAAAGCATACAAACCCCAGTGGATAAACATACCAAACCGGTCATTGATCCACCATGACATGCGCTGTTTTTTCTGTTCGCCTGTTTCATTTGTAAGTTTCTTTTGTCCACTCGCTGCAAAATTTGATACAAGCACGAATACTGACCCGAGAATGATGAAATACTGCTTCATGCTGTTAAGTATTTATTCCCAGTGCGGCGGTTATTAAGAAATCCCTGAATCATGCTTTCCTTTCGGCTTAAGAAAAAGCTTTTTGGTAGTTTAACCTGTAGTGTTTTGGCTGGCAATTCTTGAATTTTTTGAACTGCCTGTAAAAAAATGGAACGCTTTCAAATCCGGATGCGTAACAGATCTCACTTATTTGTTTGTCGGATTCAATTAGCAATTTACACGCCCTGTTAATTTTATATTCATTCAAAAACTCGAAAAAAGATTTTTTCATGATCTTACTGAAGAATCGCGAAAAATATTCTTCACTCATATTCAACTGTGCTGCTATACCAGCAAGTGAAATCTTATTTTGGTAGTTTTTTTCAATGTACTTATAAACAATATTGACACGTTCATTGTACGCATGATTAAGTTCATAGGAAAATCCCTGCTCACACAAGAAATGATATTCGGTTGTTTGAGCCAATTCATGCAAGATCTGGAGCAACAATATTAATTTTTCAAGAGGCGGGAGTTTGTGCAATTCGAAGCACTTTTCTTTTATCCTTAAAGCAACGGATTTATCAAACTTGATACCTCTGTTCGAGAGGGCAAGCAACTTATGTATTGGTTCAAACTCATAGCTTTCCATCCATGTCTTATCCATGAATTCCTGTTTCAAATAAATAACGATTGCATTCGCCGGGTATTCCTGGTCCGCCGCGTTTATCCAGCAATGCGGGAGATTCGAACCTACCAGGACAAGGTCGTCATCGAAAAAATTCTCTATGCTGTTGCCAACATAACGCACCCCGTGGCTCCTCAGAATATAGGTTAATTCAAATTCGGGATGATAGTGCCACGGATATTCAAATTCCTTTTCATTTTCCTGGACAACAGCTTGAAATAATTTGGATTCGTTTGATGGAATGGGTTTATAGTGAGGTCTCATATGATATATGAATGTATGTGTATTTGTCCTCTAAATCTACATAATTTCAAAACTACTACAAAATAGGGTAATGAATGATCGGTTTCGGGTAAGAACCCCTCTAGTGTGTATATTAAGTTTGGTAAACTATCATACTAACCTGGATATGAAAAATGGAAGTATTTATTGGTCGTACTATTAGGAGTCTGGTTGTGATCGTTGGTAACGGCAGAAAAATAAAATGAATTTTCGGGTTGATTTTTTTGGCCATGATGTACCGATAGAAATTAAACCTGACTTATGTATTTAAGAATAAAGCTCCTTTTTTTTGTTGCTACTTAATGATAACTTAGAGTCAACCATAACTTACAAACACGTAATACGTGTTATTCATTTTTTAATAAACACCAATCTATTGCTTTGATTTTGTAGAATATCAAACTTGCTTTTGGTAGTGAGGTGTATTTCGCAGGATATAAATTTGATACCCGGAAGAATTTTCAAAGAATTTTTATATACTGAAGTTATAACTCCGTTTAAAGGGGTATCAGACATTAAAGATTCTTTTTTTGCTGACCTGGATATTGATGATCTGGAAAATGCCATCGATGCTGAAATAGCTTTAAAATTCTGGGGAGGACATATGGGTAAGCCGGTGGGTTCAGATTTTAAAAATAACCAGCTAGATAGTAAGAAAAAGCCAGGGTTAATAAACAACAAATTAAAATTATTGAAGCTGAAAGAATGAATTTATTTATCCGTTTTACAATTTTGTTTGTTGCAGTAATCCTCGCAAAGACAAATCATATTTTCAGCCAGAAACCGCACAATGAAAAGAAATTAATATCCCTTCGGATTGATGGATCAAAAAAATTGCAGCAGGTAGATGGTATAGGTGTAAATGCCAATACAAGGAGCTGGAATGAAAAAGAATTGGAACCTGCTCTCAATTTATTACTTGATTCCATGCATGCTACTATATGGAGAGTTATTGTGGAAACAGTAGAGAAATGGGAAGATGTAAATGATAATGATGATCCGTTTACATTTAACTGGGATTATTACAACAAATTATATGATACTCCCAAGTTTCAAAAAGCCTGGGAGATGATCCGGTATCTCAATCAGCATGGAGTAACCGATATGTTAATGATAAACTTTATGGGGTTCGCCCCAAGGTGGATGGGAATAAAAGTTATTGAACCACAGTATGAGGATGAATATGTAGAAATGATTGTTTCTTTTTTTTACTATGCGATAAAAACAAAACACCTGAAATTTGGTTTTATTGCGCCGACAAACGAGTCAGATCATCACCAATTCAGCGAAGGGCCTCATTTGGATGGAAAACAACATGCACGCTTCATCAGAAAATTAATAGCCCGGATGGAAAAGTTGGGAATTATGGGCGACATACGGATTGTTGCGCCGGATAATGCCAGCATTGATAAAAGTATAAAAGAATTCATTCCCGCTTTAATGGAAGACTCTTTGGTTATGTCTAAAATAGCTCACCTGGGATTTCATACCTATGGAGGATATCATCCTGGTATAAAAAATTTTATTGAAAAATCAACTTATCCCAATAGCAGTTTTTGGATTACAGAATGGAATGCCTGGTGTAATGGTTGTGATGAAGGAAGATTGGGAGAATACAATTATGATTTTGCCAGTAAATGCGTAGGCTATCTTTTGGATCTTTTAAAGAACGGGGCCAGTGCTGCCATTGCTTGGGAAGGGTATGATAGTTATTATGAGCACCATGCACCCTCTCTTTTTAGTTATTGGGGAATGCTGGGATATGAGCCACGAACAAAAACTTATTTTCCCCGGAAAAATTTTTATGCCATTCAACAGGTTTCAAAATTTGTTTTATCCGGATCATGGCAGATCTCCATTTCTGAACCCGGTGATAGCCTCGTGGCCCTTGCATTTTATGACGAAGCGTCACAACAGGTGAATATAGTTGGGATTAATAAAAGACATAGTCCCGTTAGCCTGAATGGAGCTATGGCAAATTTGCCCGCCATCAGTAACCTTGCGAAGTATTATACAGACGATACTGAAAATGTACGGAAGCTTGCTAATGTAAACGTAAAAAACAACGCATTTAAAACAAACATACCGGCTAATTGCATATTCACATTAACCGGAATGGCTATAAAAAATAAAACCGCTTCAACTCCAAAGGCAAAACCAGAACCGAAAGATTGGTATGCGGGTGACATGCATGTGCACCGTAATTGTGGTGATGAAACAGTGCTGCCGGAAAATAAACTTTTAAGTATGATGGAGCCAAATGACTTAGCGGTTATCTCCGTGTTAGCGGATATGGGAAATGGTGAAGTTAAATATGCAAAAAAAGATTTATTAAAAGTAAATAACAAAGATGTGATATCATTAAAACCTGGTCGCATCATTCATTGGGATACTGAATGGCATTGGGACGCCACGTATTCACAATTCAGTAACCAGGCACTGGGAGGGCATCTTGTTTTATTGGGATTAAAAGAAGCTAAACAAATTTGGGAGGAGTCGCCTTACAAGATCCTCGAATGGGGAAAGAAACAAAACGCTGTAAAGGGATTTGCACATTTTCAGTATTTGAATGATAGCATCCAGGATGAATTGAATTGCTGTATCCCTATAGACTATCCTGTAGAAGCCGCCTTAGGAACTATTGATTTTATTTCGGAAGATGTTTATGGAAACAAATCTCCAAACAATGGCACTTATAACAGTGAGGCTGTAATCAATGCTTATTATAAATTATTGAACTGTGGTTTCCGGCCGGGACTGGCTGCTGGTACTGATTATCCCTGCAATAACAATGAACCCCTGGGTACTTTGTTGACTTATGTAAGGGTGAAGGATAAACTAACTTACCGCAAATGGATAGAAGGAATTAAAAATGGCAGGACAGTAGTATCCCGGAACGGGCATAATGAATTTATTGAACTCAAAGTAAATGGGCAATATATTCCCGGTGACGAAATTATGTTACAAGATAAGGGCACTGTTTCAATAGGAGTAAAGTGGACAGCCATAAAGGAATTGAAAGGGATAATAGAATTGGTAAGCAATGGAAAAGTACTGGCAAGCCAGGTGGGAACAGCAAAGCCAGGAGAACCGGTTTTACTGGAGACAACAGCAGCTTTTTCAAAAAGTGGCTGGATATGTGCGAGACGTATGGATGATCAGGGACATCAAACCCATACCGCACCGGTATATATAACTGTCAATAAAAAACCTGTACGGGCAAGCGCAGAAGATGCCAGATTTTTTATCGTCTGGATTGATAATATTTTAAAACAAACAGAACCGGGAGGTAAATGGAATAAATATTTTTCAAATGACCCACAAACTATACGCAACCGGTATATAAAAGCAAGAACTATTTACCAGGATATTCTAAAGGAATGCAATGAAAAATGAACTGGATAAAAGCTTCCGGCTTTAGCGGGCATGGCTTTAAATTCGTTTCAGTAATAGGAGAGATTCTTGCTGATCTAGTAATAAAAGGTAAAACGGATTCTCCATTGAATTTTTAAGATTGAAAAGGTTTAAACAATCGTGATGAATTGAGACATAAAAATAACATCACAATAGAAATAATAGTAGCGGATAGAATATTCAATTAACTTGTTTTGAAACTTACTGGCAAAAATAAATACATGAAAACCGGAATTTGCATCTTATGGGTCTTATTAATAAATCTTCAGTATGCCAAAGCATATGATCCAAAGAATTATTATACTGATCCAATCCTTATACTTGCCAGCAATGATAATTTTGGTTTGTTTACTGGTGAGGTACTAAAGACAGAGGGATTTAATGAATTTCAAATTCTTTCGCCGACTGATACAAAAGTTAACCTGGGTTATTTAAAAAAGTTTGATATAATAATCCTTGCGGAAAATATTTTAACTGCTAAGCTGCAATCGATGTTTACCAGCTACGTAAGTGAAGGCGGAAATTTAATCGCCTTCAGACCCGATAAAAAATTGAGTCATGTTTTTGGGATTGTTGACATCGCGGGTACAGTTACTGACGGATATATTGCCATTAATACAAATGAAGGCATTGGTAAGGGCCTCCTGCCTGAATCCCTGCAGTTTCATGGGGAAGCTGATATGTATTACCTGAATGGAGGCAAAAAAATAGCTGCATTGTATAGGGATGCAATTACGAAAACAGAATTCCCGGCAGTTGTTTTAAACGATTTTGGTAAAGGTCATGCAATAGCCTTCTTATATAACCTGCCCCTAAGTATTGTATACACACGACAGGGGAATTATCGGAAGACAGGTCAGGAAATGGACGGAATTACAGGCATCCGTGCTATGGATATGTTTACCGATGGATGGGTAGATACTTCTAAAAATACCCTCAACCAGGCAGATGAACAAATGAGGGTACTATCTCATTGTATTGAAAAAATGAGCAGTTATTCAAAACCGCTGCCGCGATTCTGGTATTTTCCAGACAGATTAAAATGTCTGGTGACACTTAATAACGATGGAGAAGACAATAAGGAAGCTGATTTTCAAAAACAGTTTCAAGATGTTGATTCGAAAGGAGCTAAGATGACGCTATATGTGAAAGAGCTGGATTTGATTTCAAAGGCATGGATTAATACCTGGATTAATAAAGGCTTTGAAATGGCAGGTCACTATGATGATACTAAACAGGCTGTTAACCCCGACTGGAAAACAATGGATAGTGTATATAAAGCCTTAAATGATAAATTGAAAAGTGAATATGGCATTGATTCGATGCGCACAGTTACCAATCATTGGTTTGTCTGGTGTGGAAAAGATGAAAACGGCGAAAGAGATTTTTCAGCCCAGGCAAGAATAGAAGAGAAAAATGGCATAAGGCTGGATTGCAATTATGCACATTACGATAACGGTTCAAACCAGGGTCATTTCCTTGGGGCTTTTGGTACCAACCAGGGGAACTATACCGGGAGCGGCCTTGCGATGAAGTTTTCCAATCTACGTGGCAGTATAATAAATGTATATCAGCAGTTAAATAATGTATATGATCAGCAATATATGGAGCATGATGACAAGGATGGCTTTTACAATTGTTTTAAGGGGTTAATGGACAGAAGTCTTAATAACGGCGTGTATTCCTTTATAAGTGTGAAAGCCCATAATGCTGAATATTTCTTTTCGGAAATACCCCTGATGAAAATGTTAGATTATGCAAATAGCAAAAAAGTCCCGGTTTGGACGCAACTAAAATTGCTTGATTTCCTTAAAGCGAAAGATGAAGCCACATTCAAGAATATAGATTGGATAAATAACAGGCTGTCATTTAAAATAAAGTCTCCGATAACGCATAGTAACGGCCTTTCCTATTTGGTTCCTTACTTATACAACGGGAAAAAAATAGGTAAAATAACAAGTAATGGACTACCGCAATCCTATTCCATTGAATTAATAAAAGGGTTTGAATATGCATGGCTAACTATCAAACCGGGATCTGATTATAGTATTGTAATAGACTACACGAAGTGAAAGCGCCTATGCAAACCGGAAGTTGCCTGCGTTACAGTTAATCGATCTGTATGATCAGCAATGCAATTGAATTGTATAAGCAATGATTGAATTTGAATAGTTTTTACCCTAACCAGTCGGGGTTTATTTACCTTAATTTTGCCGGAGTGCAGAATAGTAATACAAAATAGCGTAATAATTAGTCGGTATCGGGTAAATAGATGATGGTATTGAAAAGTAATTTCGATTGTAACGAAGGTTATTTAAAACACTTTGTTCTTAGCGGATCCCCTTTCTGTCTTATGGAGCAAAATAAAAGATACTCTCTATAATTGAAGGGAAATTGACTAAGAACATCTATCAATCCTAAAAATTATGAAAAGTTTGTACGGAGGTGTAATATGTGATATACTCGACGAAATGGGCTACCGCAACCAGGCTATGCACCAACGGTTGAGGCCTCTTTTACCGGATATGAGAAACTGCGGATTCATGGGTAGGGCAAGAACATTTGAATGGAAAGAGATTGATTATATAGACGAAGAAAATCCTTATGGACTGGAGATTGAGGCAATGGATTCGCTTAATAAAGGAGATGTAGTGGTACATTCTACAGATTATAACAGTACCAATGCACCATGGGGTGAACTGATGTCTACGATAGCGAAACGCAAAGGAGTTGTTGGTTGTGTTTGCGATAGCCAGGTTCGGGACTGCGTCCGTATCATTGAAATGAATTTTCCTGTATATTATGCCGGGATAAGGCCATTGGATTCAAAAGGCCGCGGTCTGGTTATTGCTTATGATGTACCTGTGCAATGCGGAGAAGTATTGGTTAACCCCAATGACATGATTTTTGCTGATTTTGATGGGATCGTTGTGATTCCAAAAATGATTGAAAAGGAAGTTTTCCAAAAAGCTGAAGAAAAAGTTCATGCGGAGAATTTATCCAGGGAGGAGCTGCTTAATGGAAAAACACTCAGGGAAGTTTACAATAAATACAAAGTTTTATAGCCAGTCATTATGAAATTGAAAAATCATTCAGTTGTAATTACAGGAT